>JACCDM010324817.1_pt1 | contig 16423 bp, 14 predicted proteins | sample 7445851 | NCBI WGS metagenome assembly JACCDM01 (sample SAMN15323438, study PRJNA562643) | freshwater metagenome | isolation source: river surface water | place: USA:Blue River Watershed | collected 2017-08-16
AATGACCATGTCCTTCACGCGATCGACGATAAAGATGTAACCTTCGGCGTCGACATAGCCGACATCGCCGGTGCGCAGCCAGCCATCCTCGGTAAAGGCCGCCGCGGTTTCTTCGGGCCGGTTCCAGTATCCGGCCATGACCATGGCCCCCTTCAGCTGGATTTCACCGCTTTGACCGGTTGGCATCACCTTGCCGTCGGGGGCAACGATCCGGACCTGTGCCAATGGCAGCACCCGGCCCGCTGACGCGCGGTTGCGAATGAAATCCTCACCCACCGCCTGAGCCAGCGAGCCCGAGGCTTCGGTCATCCCATAACCGGTCCCCATCACTGCATGGGGGCATACCGCGCGGATTTCGTCCAACAGGTTGACCGGCAGAGCCTGCCCGCCAGAGGCAACGTTGCGCAGCGAGGAAAGATTAGCATCGCCCAGCCGGGCCCGATTTAGCAGATCCCACAGCATCGTCGGCACGGCCGAGAACATCGTGATCTGTTCTGCCGCGATCAGCCGGACTGCTTCCTGGGCATCCCAGCGGCGCATGATCACCACTTTCGACCCGGCGAACAGAGGCGAAAGGAAGGCCGCACCCAGACCTGAAATGTGGAACAGGGGATAGACTAACAGCACCGCCTGCTGCGGCAGATTGGCCATCAGTGCTTCGGGCGTCATGCCATGGGCCTGGGCCATATTGTGCAGCACCATCACCCCCGACAGCTGCATCAGCATCAGCCCGGTAATCAGGCTGCGATGGGTCAGCACCGCCCCTTTGACCCGGCCGGTTGTGCCTGAAGTGAACAGGATGGTGACGGGATCGTGCGGCTGGGCCAGGCCCGGATCGGGCAGGGCAGCGGCCGTTCGTGCGGCGATTTCCTGATCGTCAAACGGCTTGGTCAGATCATACATCCGCCCGGTATAGCCACCGTCACGGATCAGTGCGGCCCGGCGGCTGTCGGCCAGCACCAGCGCAGGGGTAACGTCATCGATCATCGCCACCAGTTCGGCCGGCGAGCCACGACTGTTAAGCAGCGCGGCAATCCCGCCGGCCTTGATCACGGCCATGAAGGCCACAATCCATTCGGCGCGGTTGCGCATGCAGATTGCCACCCGATCCCCGCGGCGGATCTGCAACAGCGGCACCAATTGGTCGCGCCAGGCGAAGACCTGTTCAAATGTCAGGCGGCGTTCGGCGCCGTCTGACGAGAAATCGACCAGAAAGGTCTTGTCGCCATGTCGCCGGGCATGGTCGATCATTAGCCCAAGGTCCGGGGCGGCATTTGCAAATTGCAGCACACCTTCCCGCTCGGTCAGTTCGAACGGGGTGCCGGTGGCCGTGACAGCGGCGAAGACGGGATCAACCTGGTTCATGGTGTGCCTGCTGCTGCTTCCTTGGCCCAGCGATAATCTTGCTTGCCAGCGGGAGAGCGTTTTACCTCATCCACCCAGACGAGCGCCTTGGGGACCTTGTATCCGGCCAGTCGTTCGGCAAGGAAAGTCTTGATCTCTTCAAAGTCTGGCGCGGCAATGCCGGGCCGGGGTGAGACGACCCCGATCACCCGTTCGCCCCAACGTTCATCGGGTCGGCCCGCAACGACTGCGTCAAAGATTGCCGGATGGGCCCGCAGCGCTTCCTCAACCTCTTCGGGGAAGACCTTTTCACCGCCGGTATTGATGCACGTGGAACCCCGCCCGAACACGGTGATCATGCCATCTTCATCCAGGCGCGCGGCATCGCCCGATACGGCCCAAAGCTGGCTATCAATGGCCACAAAGGTTTCGGCGGTTTTCACCGGATCGTTGTAATAGCCGATCGGCGTGTTGCCCGTCCGGGCGACAAAGCCGGTTTCGCCAGCCGCGGCAATCCGCCCATCCAGCACCACCTGCTGCAACGCGTTGGCGGGCAGGCGCATGACACCTTCGGCGGATTTTTCGGCCATGCCCGACATGCCCGTTTCGGACGAGCCCATTCCATCGGTGATGCTGGCACTGGGGACCAGCGCCTTGAGATCATCCTTCAGGTGCTGCGAAAATACGGCGCCGCCCGAACCCAGATTGACCACGGCCGACAGGTTCCAGCGACCGGGATTGGCGCGCAAGGCATCGCGCAGCGGCGTGGCCATTGCGTCCCCAACGAACTGGATCATGTTCGCGCCTTCACGCTCGGCGATATCGAACACGCGTTCCGGATCGAACACCCGTCCTTCGTCGAGCACGATCGTTACGCCGTTCAGCAGCGCGCTCCACACTGTCCACATTGCCGCCATGTGCATCAGCGGCGCCAGCGGGAACATCCGCAGCGGATAGCCATCGCGGGCCCGGCTTTCGATGTCCTCTGGCTGCACGATCGGCCCATGCGGATTGAAATAGCCCGCTCCGCCGGCGCAGGCGAAGACAAAGGCCCGGTGCGGCCACATCACGCCTTTGGGCATGCCGGTGGTGCCACCGGTATAGCACAGCAGATAGTCTTCGGCGCTGCGTTCCCAGGGGCCGCCGGGCTCATGGGCCAGCAAGTCAGCATAGGCAACCGATCCGCCAATATCGGCGTTTGAGCCGTCCTCCACCGCGACTGTCAGCTTCAGTGTGGGTACCGCATTGCGCAGTTCACGGATAATCGGCGAAAACTCGGCGCCGTGGATGATCGCCACGCTATCGGCATTGGCAAACAGATAGCGCAGCTCATCCGCGCGATAGCGATAATTGACGTTATAGGGCACGGCCCCCAGCTTGCAGGCCGCGATAAAGGACTCAAGATAAGCGGGGCCGTTATAGAGATAGAGCCCCACCGAGGCCCCCCGCGAGACGCCCCGCGCAGCGAGGCCGGCCGCCAGGCGATCGCAGCGGTCATTCAGTTCGGCAAAAGTGAGACTTTGGCTTTGGCTGATCACTGCCAGCCGCTCGGGCACGGTCCGGGCGACGGTTTCGAACAGATCGGCCAGGTGGAACTGGCGCGCCATGTCAGTAGACTGCGGCCGGGTTCTTTGGCCGCGGGCTGCCCAGCATGTCGCGATAGCTGGGCTTATCCTTGCCGCGATCTGTGACGCCCAGCTCGCGCGCGATTTCAGCTGCAATCAGGGTTTGCCCCGACAGTTCGTCACGGTTTGGTGCGGCAGCAATGGCGTTGACGATATGGGCGGTGAATTCCGGATTCTCGGCGGCCTCGATAAAGCCTTCGTACTGCTCCGGATTGGTCTTCTGGGCGATCAGCGAACGCTCGGTCACCAAAGGTCCCATCCAGATCGAAACCGCAATCACCCCGGTGCCCCGCAGATCATGCTCCATGTCATGGGCAAATTTGTCGACCCCGGCCTTCTGCGCGCCATAGGCCGGCCCATGCATATAGCACGAACCGCCGAAGGAAGAGCCAAAGGCGATCGTGCCGGATCCTTGCTTCACCATCATCCGCGCGGCATGCCAGCTGGCAACATAGGCTGAGCGCAAGCCCACATCGAGGATCTTCACCGCGTCGAGTTCTTTCTCCCAAAAGGGCAGCTTCTCGATCAGCTGGTGGTGGATATAGGTGGCATTGTTGACCAGCACGTCCAGCCGCCCCTGTTCGCGTTCGATTTGGGCAAACAGATCGGCAACCTGGGCATCATTGGCATGGTCGCACATCACGGCAATGCCCCGACCGCCAGCTGCGGTCACTTCGGCGGCCGTCTCGGCCACGGTCCCTGGCAGGACGGTTCCGTCCCAGCCCTTGGCATCGCCTGGCGTTACGGTTCGACCAGTGACGTAGACAGTATAGCCAAGCTCACCAAAGCCCCGCGCGATCCCGCGCCCTGCGCCCCGGCTTGCCCCGGTAACGAGTGCTACCTTTGCCGTCATCCCACCTTCTCCCATGATTCGACGCAGCGATCTATTTGCAAACATCTATAACGCGGTTTTGCGGATTTGAAAGATAATTTAGCTACGCAAATTGCGATGTTTCCGGCAATGCATCTAGGTTTCGCGTGAAAAATCGGCCTCAAAAGTTGTATTGGCCGGTCGGGATCACATCGATCGTGCCGCGATCGATAAAGCGGTCGCAGCTTTCCATCATGCGATCAAGATTGGCCTTGAACTTCTCTGGATCGCCGACCGCATCGAAAAAGACGAAGGGATCGGTCAGGGCTGCTTCGGGGAAGCATTCCTCGACAATCGCGACATAGGGCGGTGCGCCGGGGCTTAGCGGCCGCTCGATCAGGTTCTGCACATATTCGAAATTGGCCTGGGTCTCGATCGCCACGGCCGTGTGCCGGTCCTGCCACAGACTGCGCCATTCCGCGTGAGTCAGGCGCTCTGGCAAGGTCAGGAAGGCCATTTGCGCCCAGCCGGAGGTCCGTTCGCCAGCTTGGGCGGGATGGCGGGTGTTGGCGATGATCCGTGAAGCCGTCACCTGCCAGGCGTGCCATTGCTCCGAAGCACGGGCCAGGGCGGCACAGATCGGTTCGGGTAAGGTTTCGCCCAGTCCGGAATATTCGAACTGAACCACGGCGTCATGCTGGCGCGGACCACGCGATTGGCGCAAATGCGCGCCTTTGCCGCTAATGGCATCTTCAAGGTTCAGGCGAATGTGCTGGGCCCCGGCCGCCTTGAGCAATGGTGGTAGCGTGGCCTTGAGCTGAGCAGCAAAGGCTTCAGCTGCCGTGCCCGCAGGGCCCCACAACAAGGCGATAACCTTGTCCATCGGCCGATCAGTCAAAATTGGCCTGCCCGCCGTCCAGCGGGATCGTCGCACCGGTCAGATAGGCCATATCTGGCCCGCAAAGCGCGGCGACAGCACGGCCGATGTCTTCCTCCAGCTTGCCGATCCGGCCGAGCGGGATGGTGCGGAAAAAGGCTTCGGCTTCTTCCGGGTTGTTGGCGATCCACCATTTCAGGCCCGGGCTTTCCGCGTGCGGGGCAATAGTCAGAACGCGAATGCCTTGCCGTCCCCACTCCGCCGCAGCTGCGCGGGTCAGTACCCGGGTCGCCTGCTTGACCGCGCCATAGGCGCCATAGCCGCTCATGTCCCAGCGAATCCCGGCGGAAGAGGCCAGGTTGACGATCACCCCGCCACCGCGCGCCACCATTTGCGGGTGGGCCAGCTTCATCAGCCGGAACGTGGCCAGCGGCCCGGATTCGAACCCGGCCAGGAAGGCCTCATCGCTGACCTCTAACAGGTTGCCATTGGGTACTTCCTGGGCATTGTTGATCAGGATATCGATCCCCCCAAAGCGGGCGACGGTCTGGGCCACCATGTCGGCCAGACTGGCGGGATCCTTCACGTTTCCGGCGATCGCCAGCGCCGTTCCACCCCGTTCGCCAATCAGGGCGCAGGTTGCTTCCAGTTTCGCAAGTGTGCGGCCGGTTACGGCAACCGTGGCGCCGGCCGCGGCTAAGGCCAGGGCAATTCCCTGACCAACCCCTTGCCCGGCACCCGTCACCAGTGCCACTTTGCCGGAAAGATCGGTCATGCCTGTTCCTCACCCGATAGATTCGTAATTGATTGCTTGTTTGATTACGCATTAGGTTGACAGAAAGCGCATGGCTGCGTCAATTGCGTTTCTCAAGATTCCATCACGCCACGGCGGCGTGCAATAAGACCTACAGGAGAGGGCATGAGCCAAGATCTGACCGGCAAGGTAGCCATTGTCACAGGCGGCAGTGATGGGATCGGTTTGGCCACCGCTGCCCTGTTGGCACGGCGCGGGGCTCAGGTGGTCATCTGTGGCCGCCGGCAGGAACTGCTCGACGCGGCGCGGGCGCAGATTGCAGGCGAAGGCGGCAAGATCGAGGCGGTCCAGCTGGACGTGACCGATTTTCCGGCCTTCGAAGCTCTGATCGAGGATGTCGCCGCCCGGCACGGCCGTCTCGACATGCTGGTCAACAATGCCATGTCGACCCATTATGCCCCGATCAGCCGCCTGAAGCTCGAACATTGGCGCAAGGATTTTGCGGTCAATGCCGACGCGGTCTTTGTCGGGACCAAGGCGGCGATGAAGGTGATGGCCGCACAGGGCAAAGGCTCGATCGTCAATATTTCATCGACCACCGCGCTCCGGGCGATGGCCAATTACTCCAGCTATTCGGCGTCAAAAGCGGCGTTGATCCAGTTCACCGCCGTGGCGGCGATGGAAGGCGCGCGCCAGGGTATTCGCGTCAATGCGATTGTCCCGGGTCAGGTCAACACGGCCGCAACGCTGGACTTTGCCAGCAAGGCGCCGGAACTGGCGGCTAAGACTGCCGACGCGATTCCGCTGGGGCGGGGCGGCCAGCCGGAAGAACTGGCCGAAGCGATTGTCTTCATGCTGTCGGATGCGGCCAGCTATATCACGGGTGTTGCCCTGCCAGTCGATGGCGGCAAGGCGGCACAGCTTTACATTCCGTCCTAAGCGGCAGGAGACAGGCAATGAGCGCGGGCTGGGATCAGGAAATCGACGTACTTGTGGTGGGTTCGGGCGCCGGGGGCATGCTTTCAGCCCTGGTCGCGGCAAAGAACCATGCCGAGGTGCTGATCGTTGAAAAGGAAAAGCTGTGGGGCGGCACTTCTGCCACCTCGGGTGCCGGGATCTGGATTCCGGCCAGCGATCAGGCCGCTGCCGCCGGCTTCCATGATAATGTCGACGATGCGTTCAAATATGTCCGCGCGCTGTCGGCGGATAATGTGCCTGATGCCAATATCCGGGCCTATGTTGGCAACGCGGCCAAGATGCTGCGGTGGATGGGGGCCAATACCGAAATTGATTACCACGCCTTCCCCTATCCCGATTACCACGCCGAAAATCCGGGCGGATCGCCGACAGGCTATCGCACCCACATGCCTCTGCCGATCGATGGGCGCCGGCTGGGGAAGGACGTGCGGACGCTGCGCTTTGCCTCGCCGGCCGCTTCGCTGTTCGGCTATCTCAACTGGCACTTCGACGAGACCTATATCCTGCTGTTCCGGGCCAAGCGTTGGTGGCTGCACCTGGCCAAGAGCCTCGCGCGTTACTGGCTGGACTGGCCGTTCCGCTTTACTTCGCGCAAGGACCGCCGGCTGACCCTGGGCAATGCGCTTGCGGGCGGGCTGCGGCTGGCCCTGAACGAGGCAAAGGTTCCTCTGTGGCTGAACAGCGGGCTCGAAGAACTGATCACCGAAAAGGGCAAGGTCGTGGGCGCAGTGGTGCGCCGCGATGGCCAGCCGCTGCGGATCCGGGCGCGCAAGGGCGTGGTGCTGGCCGCTGGCGGGTTCGACAAGAACCAGGCCATGCGCGATGCCCATGCGCCGCTTTATCCCAATGCGCTCTATTCGGGCGGAACCAGCGGCAATACCGGCGATGCCATCCGCGCCGGGCAGGCGCTGGGGGCAGAGACGATGAACCTGCAATCAACCTGGGCCGCCCCCGTATTCTACGTGCCGGGAGAAGACCGTGGACGGCTTTGCACGATCGAACGGGCGCTGCCGGGCTGCATGATGGTCAACCAGCAAGGCGAACGCTATCTGAACGAGGCGGCATCGTACCACATTGTCGGCCAGCAGATGGCACGCCGCCAACGGGAGCACGGCGATGCCAGCCCCAGCTGGTTCGTGTTCGATCACACCTATCGCCATTCCTATCCGGTCGGTCCGGTCTATCCGCTGGTGCCGGACTGGCTGCAGAACGGCATGGTCAAGACCATCCTGAAGAAGGGCCGGACCATTGCCGAATTGGCCGCGCAGATGGGCGTTGATCCGGCGCGGCTGGAAGCAACCGTTGGCCGCTTCAATGCCAATGCGGCCAAGGGGGAAGATCCCGATTTCCGCCGTGGTGAAGCAGCCTATGACAAGATGTACGGCGATCCGCGCATCAGCCCCAATCCCTGTTTGCGTCCGCTGAACAAGGGGCCATTCTATGCCATGCCGATCTACCCCGGTGATATTGGCACCAATGGCGGGTTGAAGACCGACGATCTGGCCCGGGTGCTTGATGCCAAGGGCAAGCCGATTGGCGGGCTCTATGCCATTGGCAACAGTGCCGCGTCAGCCATGGGTGAATCTTATCCGGGGGCGGGGGTAACCATCGGCCCTGCGCTGACCTTTGGCTATATCGCCGCCAATCACCTGACCGGAAGCAACGCGGCGTGATCGGCCGCCAGGCCCTGGCCTGGCTTGCGGCGGGTGCTTGCACCATGCTGGCCATGCCGGCAGGGGCTGACGGACCACCAGCCCCTGCAGGACTGGTTAACCCCGCGCAGCTTGCGCGAGAACATCTGGCGCAGCGGATCATCGCCCGGCCTGAGGTTCAAGCCAGCCTGCGCCGCACCGCGGCGGCCTATGCAGCCGATCCGGCGATGCGTATTCCGGGCGGCAAGGCAAATCGTGATCGCGCAGCCCGGGCGGTTACCGTTGCGGCGGTCTATTACGCCATCGGTCTGGCACTCGATCCCGCGCAGCCGCAGCTGTTCTGGTGCTGCAAGGCGCCGCAAAAACTGGGCCGGCTGGGTGTCGGTGGATCGGGCTATGGCATTGATAACCCTGATAACGTCTACCGCATGACCCATGTCGACGGGGGCAGCCACTATGTTGTCCGCGGCCAGATGCGCAGCGACCGACCAGCGCAATTACACCTTGAGGTGCGCGATGCGATCCCCGGTACCACTGCGATGAACGCGGAAGGCGGAACGCAGCTGGCTACCCTGCGGGATGATGCGCTTCAGATCGGGGCAGATGGCCGCTTTGTGATCACGATCGACAGCAACCCGGCCAATGGCCGTCCCAACCATCTCCAAGTGCCTGCCAGCGGCGTTCACCATGTGATCGTGCGCGACCTGTTGACCGATTGGGATCATCAACTGCCGATCCCGCTGACGATCGAACGCGTGGGCGGCCCTGATCTGCCGCGGCGCAGTGAAGCGGAACTGGCCCACAGCGCGGCTGCTCTGCTGGATCGGATTGCGCCGTTCTGGCTTGATTACGATAACCGGTTCATTTTCAGCCGCCTGGCCAATACCTTGGCACCAGCGCGGCTGCGGCCTGGCGGCAGGGGGATCAGTGCTTCGGGTCATTTTGCCCTGGGCGAGGCCGAGCTGCTGCTGATCACTGTTGATCCGCTTGGTGCGGCTTCGTTCGGCATTCAGCTGACCGACCCATGGGGCGTGGCCTATGACTATATCGGCCGGACGAGCAGCCTTAATCAGCGGCAGGCCAGGGCCAACCCCGACGGCACCCTGACCGTGGCGATCGCCCGGCAAGATCCCGGATTTGCCAATTGGCTTGATCCATCGGGACAAGCCGGAGGGATTGTCACCCTGCGCTGGCAGGGGTTGCCCGCCGGTATTGATCCGACCCGGGCGATCCGAGCGGTTGAAGTGGTCACGCGCGGTGCCCTGCGTCAGCGCTGGCCGGACCCGGAGTTGTGGCTTGCCCCGGGCCAGCGCGCTGCCCAGCGCGCCGCCCGCCGGCAAAGCCACGAACACCGCAAGGCGGTGCCGCCAGGCTAATCAATCAGCCCGCACCTTCACGCGCGGGGCAGCGGCCCCGCGGCGCATCGTTTCAAGAAACTTGTCAAGCGGGGCGGGCTCGGGAACCGGGCCGCCATGGTCTCCATCGCGGGCCCAGAATTCGGCATAGCTGGGGAACAGCTTGTGAAAGTTCCCCTCGGCCCATTCGGTTGCCGGCCACCGCATTTTGTTGTCGCCAATCGGCGGCTTGTTGAGGTCGGTTGCGTACCAATACAGCGGCAGACGCCGGGCGAAGTGCCAGCGACCGTCCTGCCGCACGTAATCGTCAACATACATCATCTGCATGATGACCCATTCGTCGCCCGTTTCGTGCTCGTTCTTGGAATAGACCACGCCGTGGGCATGATCGGGATCGTCAAATTCGATCACGTGACCGCCAATATGGTGCGATGTGCCGGTAAAGGGCGAACGCAAGGTGCGGTCCATATAGGCACGCAGCGCCTGGCGACCACTGGCATCCTTGCCCACCCGGACATCGGCGGGGAACAACGAAACCATCGCATCCATATCGCGCATGTCGAGCGCCAGGGCATATTTTGCGGGCAGCTGACGGATCGCATCCAGCGATTCAAGGCGATCGATCCGGGCTTCGATAGTGGTCATTCCGATTGCTTTCGTTGAGTTATTTCATCGTCACGCGCACCGGCAGGCGCTTTAGCCCGCCCGTGTGGTTGGTTTTGACCCATTCGGGTTCCCCGGCAAGCGTGATCGTCGCCACGCGCGCCGCGATTTCGGCAAACAGGGCTTCCAGCTCCATCTCCGCCAGGATCCGGCCCAGGCAATGGTGCGCGCCATAGCCAAAGCCCAGATGGCGATTGGGGGTGCGGTCGATCCGGAATGCATCCGGCTCGTCAAAGGCACGTTCGTCGCGGTTGCCCGAAAGATAGAGGATCGCAACCTGTTCCCCGGCCGCGATCGGCTGACCCGCAATCTCGGTGTCCACGGCGGCGGTGCGCATGAAGTGCCGCACCGGTGTGGCCCAGCGAAAAATCTCTTGCGCGGCGGGCGCGACCAGCGCTGGATCGGCTTGCAATTTGGCGAATTGATCCGGGTTGCGGGCCAGTTGCATCATGCCCACGCCAACGCTGGAACTGGTGGTATCGTGCCCCGCCGCTGCCAGCAGCATTCCATAGGACAGGGTGTCCATGTCCGATACGGGTGCGCCATCAATCGTGGCGGTGGCGATCACCGACATCAGATCGTCCTGCGGCGCCTGCCGCCGTTGCTGTACCACGCCGCCAAGGTAGCCGAAAAACTCCATCGCCGTCGCCAGACCGAAATCACCATTGGCGTTGCGATCGGGGTCGCTTGCCCCGAACAGTTCCTGGGTCAGCCGCAGCACCAGCGGTGCGTCGCTCTCGGGCAGGCCAAGGATCGACGTTATCATGATCAATGGATAGGGAACCGCGATCTCCTCGACGAAGTCGAAGGGCCCCAGCGGAGCCAGCCGCGCGATCTTGTCGACATATTCGCGGGCCAGCAGCTTCATCCGTTCCCGCAAGGTGTCGAGGAACCGGGAGTTGAACCAGGACTGGGTCAGCTGGCGGTGCTTGCGATGGTCGGGCTCGTCCATATCGAGCAGGGTCCGCACCGGCCCTGTCCGGCTGCCGAACTGGGCAATCGTGCGATCCTCGAACCAGGCCGGCAGCAAGGTCAGCCGCGGGGCGTTGAGCCAGACCTTGCTGTTCCGCTCGATCTCCATGATATCCTTGTGACGCAGCACGGCCCAGAACGGTCGATAGGGCTCCTGCTCGATCCACAGCACGTCCCCCTGGGCGCGCATGGCGGCAAACCGTGCGGCAATGCCGGCCTCATCGGCATAGGCTTCGGGCGAAAAGGCATCGATCGTGCTGGTCGGACGGGTCACTCGGCAATCCTTTCGATCGCGGGCAAGGCATATCGGCCGTCAAGCGCTTCGGCGCGGGGCAGGTAGAGCCGCATCACCACATGGTATGGCCCGGAAGGCACCGGCAACCAGTTCGTCCGGCCAACAGCGGGCTGGCGCGCCGAAAGATAGAGCGACAGCCCGCCATCGCGATCCCGCCGCAAACCTATGGTGCGATCGCCGATGGTATAGCGCCGCAGCGGATTGGGCACGAGCTGCGACGTGGCGCGATCATAGGCGGTTAGCGACCAAAAGGCATCGACCGGAGGCAGCGCGTCCTTGGCAAAACGGATCCGATAGGTCCGGCTGCCATCCAGTCTTTCGCCATGGTCGTCGGTGATTGCCGCGGGATAGATCGATTCCTCCGGCGCATTGACATAACCCCCGCGGGCCACTTCGGCCCGGAGCAGGAAATCATCACCCGGATCGGCCATTGCGCCTGACCACATCCAGCCATTCTGGATGCGCGAGGGGCGGAAACCGCGCTGGGCCAGGATCTTTGGTCCCAGCCGCACTGCGCAGCCTAGGCCCAATGCTTCGGCAGGCTTGAGCGCGGCTGGGTCAAACTGTTGGCGCGGGCCGAACCCGGCCAGATCGAACTGCGCCATCAGCGCGGTCTCGCCCGGCTTGGCCGGTACCTGGCGCAGCGCTCGGTTCAGCAGCACGAAGTACTCCAGGCTGGCGAACGGTTGCAGCGGCGCCGCAGCGCTAACCGGCGCACCTGGCGCGCCTTGGATGCGGATTTTGGCGGCCAGTGCCTTGGCCAGAACCAGGTCAGCATCATCGGTCGCCAGGATGCGGCCCAGCATCCAGGCCGTGTCGGTGGGCAGGCGGAAGGCTTCGTAGCCAGCAGGCACGGTTCCACCCGCCGGGCCGACCAGGGCGTAACGTCGCTCCGCCCCGCGGTTGGTGCGCGTTCCCAGGTGATAGGGGCGCCCATAAAGATCCATGAAGGCCAAGGTATAGTACCGCGATCCGAACGCGGGCACATCCAGCAGCACGGGACCGTGTGAAAGGTCGATCCAGGCGTTCAGATAAAGTGTATCGGCATTGGCCGCACGCAGCTGGCCCTGGGTCTCTGGCGTCAGCAAATGGGGATAGACGGCAATCGTATTGACCGGGGCAGCCACCGGTTGGTCGGGCGCGATCCGGTGCGATTCATTGTGTTGCTGCTTAAGCAGGTCAACCAGCGGATAGCCGTAGATGAAGCCCTGCAGGCCGGTGGCATAGGCCAGCGCGGCGGCAGGCTCACTGGCCAGCGCGGTGCACTGGGTTTCATCTGGTAGGCCCGCGGCGGCAAGCGCCATGGCAAGCGACAGCATCTTCCCTCCAAACGCGTAATCTTATTGTAGTTGCTGATATGGTATTAGCTTTAACGTTGCTCAGCAATTATGAATCGCGTAATCAAGCCCAAATTGGGCTACGCAATTGTGTAGGCCGTTCGGACGGGGTCTTGCGTTTGGGGGGCTTTCTTGATGTCCAGTACGGTACTGTTGGCGCGATGGGCGAAGCGGTCGTGACGCTGGAGCAGCGACTGCAGCGGCTGGAGGATGATCGGGCGATCCGTGATCTCAAGGCGCGTTATCTACGCGCCTGCGATACCAAGGATCCCGAAGCCGTGCGCGATTGCCTGCTGCCGGTGGGGGCAGTGATTGCGTACGATGGCTTTCCGGCCTTTGCCGATCGCGAGGACTTTGTCGCGGTCTATGCCCAATTGGGCTGTGCGCCCGGCATCTTTGATGTCCACCACGGTGCCAACGGCGTGATCCGGTTTGTGAACGAAGATCGAGCGACCGGGCAATGGTCCTTGCTGTTCCACAACATCAATCTGACCAGTCGCACGCTGACGCAAATGGGGGTTGAGTATGATGACCTCTATGTTCGGCAGGATGGCCGCTGGTGGATTGCGGAAACCCGCTCGCGCCGCTTGTCGTGCCTGATTCACAGCATTGATGCAGCCGGGCAGCCGGTCGTCACCGTCATGGGCGATGCGCCCGAAACATTCGGATAGGGAGAACGGCCATGCGGTTTGCTGGCAAGCGAGTTTTGGTGACAGGCGCCGCATCGGGGATCGGCCGGGCAACCGCGCAACTGTTCGCGGCCGAAGGCGCGCAGGTGATCCTGGCCGATATCAATGCCGCTGGGTTGGCCGAAACGGCCGCCATGATCGGTGATGCGGCCACGGCCGTGCCTTATGATGCGGAAGATCATGCATCGTGTCGCGCCTTGATCGCGACAGCGGCAGAGGGCGGACTGGACGTGCTGTGCAATGTGGCCGGAATGCTCAAGTGGGGGCCGACCGAAGCCTATGCGGTTGAGGATTTTGAGCGGATCTTGCGGATCAATACCACCAGCGTTTTCGTGCTGAGCCAGGCCGCGCTGCCGCATCTGGTCCGGTCAAAGGGCAATATCGTCAACATCGGTTCGACATCGGGCCTGCGCGGCATGATCTATACCGCCGCCTATTGCGCGTCCAAACATGCCGTGGTGGGCATGACCACGGCCCTCGCGGCCGAATATGCCCCCAAGGGCGTGCGGATCAATGCGGTCTGTCCGGGCCACGTCAACACACCGATGACCAAGCAACAGCCCCCCGCGGGCGAGATTGACTGGCCAATGGTCATGCGCGGCATGCCCAAGCTCGAAGATGGCAGCTGCGATCCCGAAGATATCGCTGAAGCCGTTGCCTTCCTGGCCTCTGATCAAGCGCGCAAGGCCACGGGCACAGTGCTGGTGGTCGACGGCGGCCAGCTGGTCAGCTGAGCAGCGCGCGGGCTGCCGCGCTGCCATCCAGCAGGGCGTTCTCGCGCCGGACCACCCGCCATCCGGCACTGGTGCGGCGCAATTCCCACCGGTTGGCCGCCACCCGTACCGGGATCCATTCGCTGTCCTCGTGGCGAAAGACCAGGCTGTGGCACCGTGCCACCGCATGATCACCCATCAGGTCGATCACCGGGCTGGTCAGGATGTGGGCGCAACCATCGGCCAGCAGGGATTGATGCACCGGCCCGCTGATCAGCGCGGCAATGGCCGCTTGTCCGCGTGCCTCGCCCATTCCGCCAACCTGATAAGTGCCATCGTCACACCACAGAGCCGCAACGGCCCCGGCATCGCCGGAATCCGCCAGCGGGCCATAGCGGGCAATCAGATTGCGGATCGCCTCGCGGTCTTCCAGGATCCGCAGACGTTCGCCAATGTTTTCAGGCACTGGCCGCCTTGCGACCTGCCTGCCGCCCAAAGAAGGTGCAATCGGCCAGGCTCATCCCCGATGAATAGCCATGCCCCCAGGCCGGCAAGCCCGAAGTGCAGCGGCCCGCGGCATAGAGTCCGGCAATCGGCGTGCCCGCGCGGTCCAGCACTTCACCATCGGGCGAAGTCTTCAGCCCCCCGAGCGTGAAAAAGCTGAAATAGCTGTCGTGGAAATCCAGCTCGAGCGCGATGAAGGGGCCCTGATCAAGCGGAACCAAGATTGGCGGTCGCTTGTCAAACAGCGGATCGCGGCCTGCGCGGGCGTGCTCGTTGTAAACCGCCATGGTGGCACTGAGCGTGCCGGCAGGCATTTCCAGCTCGGCCTCAACCTCATCCCAGGTCTCGCCCGTGCCAGCAATCCGCATCCGCGCAAAGTCCATAGGCTGGACGAAGTGGGCATTATCCAGAAGCAAATAGACCTTGCCGTCCGGCTGATCGACCGCGCAGCGGCTGACCCGGCCGTGATAGCAGTCCTCGTTGATGAAGCGCTGCCCCTTGGTGTTAACGAACACGCCATAGGCGTGGCTTTCGGGCATGGTCCACGGACAGGTGGTAAAGAACTGGTCCATGTGGATTGCTTCGCCGCCCGCGCCTATGCCCAGTTCGATGCCTGAACCATCGTCCTTGTCGCCGATTGGATCGTTAAGCTTGAAGGTATCGGGGCAGTGCTTGCGCCGCATGGCCTGGTTGAACACGAAACCGCCGGTGGCCAACACCACGCCCTTCGCCGCCTTCACAAAGCGGGGCTGGTTATCGATCCGCACCACCAGGCCCACTATCTGCTCTCCATCCTGGATCAGCGCTAGGGCGCGGGCGTCGGTAATCACTTCCACGCCCTTGGCGCGGGCGCTGGCTTCCAGCACGTCGACCAATGGCCGCCCGCCGCCCCAGCCCATGTGCTGGATCACGTGGCCGCGCGGGGCCGGCTTGGCCTGGTCGCAAAACGGTGCCGCGGCCTCGCTGCCGGACCAGATCAGGGTCGAATCGTCGGTCGGTTCGATGTGCTTGCCGGGCAGATAGTTGCCGCGATAGGGTACGCCCTGCGCCTTCAGCCAGGCATAGTGGTTCAAGGCTTCGCGACCATAGAGTTCGCACTTGGCCTCGTCGACACAGGGGCCACCAGCCAGTTTGAGATAGGCGGTGAAATCCTCGGTCGTATCGGTAAACCCGGCTGCGCGCTGGGCATCGGTACCGCCGCCGCCGCCGATATAGATCTCGCCGCCCGACAGGCCCGAAGCCCCGCCGCTGCCCGAATTGCGTTCAAACAGCATGACCCGCGCGCCGGCATCTGCTGCCTCGATGGCGGCGCAGGCGCCGGTCGCGCCAAAGCCGATGATGGCAACGTCGGTTTCGAAATCCCACGACTGGACCGCGCTGGCCGGATAGGGGCGGTGCAGCGAAATCTCGGCCATGGTATCAGTTCTCCCGCGCCTTCAGCATGTCGAGCGCCACGTCGACAATCATGTCTTCCTGCCCGCCGACCATCTTGCGGCGGCCCAGTTCAAGCAGAATTTCACGGGTATCGATCCCATAGGTCTCGCTGGCTTTCTCGGCATGGCGCAGGAAGCTTGAATAGACCCCGGCATAGCCCAGGCTCAGCGTTTCGCGGTCCACTCGCACCGGCCGATCCTGCAAGGGGCGGACCAGGTCTTCGGCTGCATCCATCAGCAGGCTCACGTCGCAGCCGTGGTTCCAGCCCTTGCGGTCTGCGGCGGCCACAAAGACCTCAAGCGGCGCATTGCCTGCGCCTGCGCCCATGCCGGTCAGGCTGGCATCAATCCGCACCGCGCCGCACTGCGCGGCGACGATTGAATTGGCCACGCCAAGCGACAGGTTGTGGTGGGCATGCAT
>JACCDM011690096.1_pt1 | contig 16421 bp, 15 predicted proteins | sample 7445851 | NCBI WGS metagenome assembly JACCDM01 (sample SAMN15323438, study PRJNA562643) | freshwater metagenome | isolation source: river surface water | place: USA:Blue River Watershed | collected 2017-08-16
ATTTTGGTCTCAGATCGCTTATAAAATTTCAAAAATTCAAAGGGGCTAACGCCCCTTTCAAACCCCATCCGGTTCAAAAGCACCCGCCGCGAAAGAGTATAACACTTTCAAAAAATTGAATATAGAGCCGCGATACAAAGATGCCGGATCAAAAAGCCACGCAGTATGAAGCGCCGAGGCGCATCCGCGATTATTTCGTTATGTCGTATTCTGCCGACACGCCTGGGTACAAGATTCTCGACTATGCTCTCGACGCCGGCGGCAGAATGTATTCGTTTGCAAGGTACATTCATAACAGTTTTTCGGGCGCACGATGGTGCAAAAACATGCTCGTGACATGCGACACGGTTGGCCGCTTCACCACACCGCTGTCGCCAAGAAATTCGCGCGCATCAATCGTTGTTGTTATGTGCGAGAACACGTTTCAGATCATATGCCGCGCCGATATCTACACGCGATACTTCGTGAAGTACGGCTACGTGAGTACAGAAAAAGACCTGGATGCGTAACTAATCTATTAGTTCATCCCTTTCCCAGACGCCGCTTATCTCTTCGCCACCGCGAAAGAGGACGCCAAACCCATGCCGTGCTTCATCGATGTTCATTCGGCCTATGTAGACATCGCCGTTTGCATAAGAATATGTCCCTTCCATGTACGATGCATCGTCATCGTCGGCGCTGTCGTTCGATTGCACGCCTATGAAAACGTCGCCATTTGGATATGTCACCATGCCTTGAAACTGGCGACTTTTGCTTTTTTTGTAAATCTTGCCTTCGAATTTAGACTCGTCGCTGTCCAGCTTGCCAATATCGCAGGCTTCGCCGATTATGCCCTCGAAGTTGCCGGCGCCTGTAACGGCGACCGCGGCACCACGAAAATTATGGCCGTCCCAGATACCGTCGACGTACATAAGACCGCTGTCGATATCAAACCCGAATGTAGCGGCCGCACTCGTTATCTTTTTTTCTGGTTTTTTCATGTCGCGTTGCGTCTGAAACACGGCCGCGTGTGCGTCTGATCTCTGTTTTCTTCCGTATTTCTTTTTGTGTTTTTCCTTTAAAGATCGGATGACTTCGAAGTCTTCCTTTTTGCCATAGCCTGTTGTGCTGCATATGCACTTGCGGTCGCTTACCGGCATGCCGTTCGCGAACTCTCCGATGAAGAATGCCTTTTCGTCATTCGTGCACAGGACATACTTGCATGTGTCGTCGCTGTGTTCAATGATGTAATTGTAGAGAATACAGCCAAAACCATTCGCATATCCGCCGACCGTATCGCCGTAATACGTGCCGTAGTAACAATCCATTGGTGCTGTCTATGAAATAGGGAGAAAAATTCAAAAATTTCTCTGAAGAGCTATGCTCTTCGTAAAACCCTGCCGCCTTCAAACCCTGCCGACACAAACGAAAAGGATGATTCGAACAAGTCCCACTGAATAAATTTGCGACGAATGATCGGACCAGTTTTATTTCGTTCTAAATATACAGCAACATTCTTAAAAAAGGATGGACGTAGACGAAAAAACAATTTTTACACATGAAAACCAAATACCTATCAAGAATCTTGAGCGTAACCTTACGAATTACCTCGACCGAACAACTATTGTTTATGGCAAATCTGGCTCAGGTAAGTCATGGTTTATTCGCGATATCCTCCATCTGATCCAAAACCATATGCCAAATGTGCTCCTTATCACGCCGCAATCCACATACGAGAAAGATTACAAGGGCATCATTCCTGAAAAATGTGTGAAGCATGACCTCACGCGTAACTTGATGGAGCTCATTTGGAAGCGGCAATCATACATTACGGAAATTTATACGATGCGCGAGAACCTCGTAACGATTCAAGGACTGTTTATGAAATGCGGCGACAGGGATGCCGTCGTCAAAGCAAAACTAATCAGCGGAACTGCAAAATCCGTCATCGGTAAAATCAATACGCATCGCGGGCTGAGCTATGACGAGCGCGCACGCATGATCAAAGATGTCCAAGAACAGCAGATGCGCGATCTCCGTATGCTGTATCGAGACACTATTTTGCGGCATCGCGAAAATCTGCGGCGCACATCTCTGACGGAAACAGAAGAAAATGTGCTGAAGTATCTAAACACAAACCCTCGTTTTTTGTTGCTGATCGATGATTGCACAGAAAACTTCAAAAAATGGTCAAGCTACTTCAAGAAAACAGAGACGGACATCTTCGAATCGATCGCGTTCAAGGGTCGCCACAACTTCATTACGTCGATCATCGCGACACACGATGACGTTTACATTTCGCCGTCGCGCAGAAAAAACGCGCATATCAGCATCTTCACATCGCCGGAAGTCTTAATGTCAACAATCGCGCGGCCGTCAAGCGGCTTCGGCGCAAAAGACAAAAAAGAAATCGCGGAAATAGCGCAGCGAATTTTCAGCGACGAAACATCAAAAGTAAAGTTACACATGAAATTTTGCATAGTCGACTCGATAGACCGCTACCAGTATATGATCGCAGGCAAGTACACCGACATACACATCGGCTGCCCTGCGCTCTTGGAACTGATTAAGCGCATGCCGAAAAAACAAAAAACAACAAGTACAAATCCATATCTCAAGAAGGCACCAAGGCAGCGACAGTATTAAGCGAATGGTTGAAAATGCGAAGTTTCGCACGCGGAACGCACACGCTGCTCACCGCTGCCGCGCTTTGTCGTGTACATGTACGTCGGAACTTCTTCAGAGGGCCGCACAATTACGCGCTCGTACGCCGCATCTTCCTGCGCGACGGCCATCTCGATGATGTTTGCGCCGGTAAACTTTGAGATATCCGCCATCGAAATACACTTATCGCCGCCGAGCGTACAGTCGCTGTGCAGTAAGTTTTCAAGAAGAAACGTCAGCTTTTTTTGTGAGATATCCAACTTACCATTGTAAGCTCGCGTCAATAAATCCAAATGAATAAAGTCGCCATCAGCTTCGCCTCCTACTTCGCCTCCTACTCCGCCATCGGCCTCGCCTCCTACTCCGCCATCGTTTTCCGGCGGCGCAACGAATGCCGCGGCGACATTTGTGATCTGATATTTTGAGACATATTTCGCGAATACATCCGCCTTTAAGTGCCGGAACAGCCATATGTTGAAGCGCATTACAGTGTAATAATAGTGATTGACCGCGTGCGCATAGACCCTAATGAGAAAAATAACGAGCGGGTCAAACCAAACAGTAAATAGGCGCAGACGCAGCAGCGTCAAAAACGGTAATTGTACGTCCTCATCCATTGAACAGCCGTATATCTTATGCATTTCTTACAGTCTAAAGAATAAAGAAACTAGGGGTTACGAAGAGCATAACTCTTCAGGAATAAAGAAACTTAGGCGGCCCAGAAGCACAGGGGGGTTTTAATTCTGCTCAAACGGATTTCCGCCATGAGTGTTGACAGGGATATACGGAAGCCCCACAGAAACATTTGCGTCGCCGCCTGTCACAGGGATAGTCGCGGGCGGCGCTGGTGCGGCGACCACGGACGGCAAACTCGGCTGCGAAGCAGGTAGCGAAGCCGGCGGCGAAGCAGGTAGCGAAGCAGGAGGATGAAGGATGCTCTCCGCGATGTCGTCGATTTCAGTTCCCATATATTCGCGCCGCAAATGATACCGAACAGAGCTGTCGTGCAAGAGAAACACACCGAATGATCCTATGAACATATATATCCATAGCTTGATAATGCTGGTAACTTTAGTACCTGACTTCGCGGGATATATGAAGACAACTAACAACACAATAACGAGCGATAGTATAATCGAAATCCAGAGAGGACTCTCAATGAGTTTTCCCAAAAAGCCCGCGAAGACTTTGTCGCTTATCGATTTCAGCGACCCAAAAACATCGATAGGCATTTTTAATCTATACACTACAGCGACAAAAGAAACTCATTATAATACAAAATTCAACGCACGCAAAATCGACTCGGCAAGCGCATTGCCGACCTTTGTCTTTTCGGTTTTCATGACGGCCGCGAGTTCCGCCGGCGACACTGCTCCCGTCATCATTTGATGCAAGCTATATTTCGCGATGATATTGGCGGCGGACTTTGCGCTGAGTGATGGAATTTCCGCGAGCAACTTCGTCTGCACAGCAACATCGGTAAGCCGCCCCATACCGTTCAGAATCTTCGCCGCGCATTTTGCGCCAATAGGCACGGTACCTTTCTTGATTTTCGAGAGAGTCGCCGCATCATGACGCTGAGTATATAAGGATTTCAGCGTCACGCCGTTGTCAAGCAGCGCCTCTGCGGTGATCGGGCCAACACTCGATAGATGTTTCATTATGTTTCGCGCGATCGCAAGGTCGCTCATCGGCGTCCTTTTTGTCGCCGTTGCCAGTTCAAGGCCGCCCGTAGTCGCATTGGCCGCCAGCAGCAGCGCGATTTCATCGTCGCCGATGACATCGGCGGTGTCGCCGTCAGCGTCGTCAGTTTTTTCATCGACTTCCACCGGCAGCGACGTCTCGTCAACGATTCCATCCGCGTCATTTGCGACAATATTCACAAGGTCAAATGATTCCGCCGCGACAACAGGCAAGGGCGGTGCCACCGGTGGCGTACTTACAGTGGTTGCAGCAGCGCCGATGCTCGCCACAAACGCGTCAAAGTGCTTGATTGTGGTCATGTTGTTCGCAAAATCGAACAGCCGTTGCATGCTGCCGCGGCCGTCGCGCGTATACATCACGTGAATATCGTCGCGAAATAAGAGATGATCAAGATGCGCCTGCAGATTCTTAAAGGGCATTCTCTGAATTTTCTCATCGGAACGGCGAAACGGATTGCCTTCCAGCATGTATACAATGCGGCAACCAGAGACTTTACGGAGCTCGATGAGCTTATTGACATTTTCTTTGCGACCGTCATAAAAACTTGCCGCAAGATCCTTCCATGTCTTGCGCTCGATGACCGCCAGCACGCGGCTTTGCGAATCGCCCGAAGCTCGTGTACATATCAAATAGTCGCCGATACTGAGTTGCCGCGTCGTATATTCGATGTCGTATCTTTGCGTTTTCTCAATAAAGGGAATGACTTGCCGCTCTCTATGATCGATGATGATTTCTACCTTTGACATTTTGTATGTTCTTTGTACCTATATAGACTAAAGGGACTGCGTCGTTAATATCCTGCTTCTTTCTAAAGGGACTTACGCCCCTAATCGGAAAGCAAAATGGAAGACGCCGTTGACGCGGAAACTATATTGTTTGAGCATAACGCGGAAAAAGAAAATATACAGGCCGCATTAGATGTCGCGAAATTGTTCATTATGAGGAAAAAGCGCATCTTGACTGGCGGCATGGCTATCGATCTGGCGCTGCGGCTCAAAGGAACGCAGCTCTACGCGAGCAACAAGTTGCCGGACTACGACTGTTATTCGCCGGAGCACTGCAAAGACGCATATGAGCTCGCGGATGAGCTTGTGTCAAAGGGCTTCAAATCTGTGACGGCAATTCGCGCGTTCCACATTTCGACAATGAAGGTACGTGTAAACTTCCAAGATGTGGCGGACATCAGTTATGTTCCGCCGGCGCTGTTTGACGCGATCCCGACACTACTCTCAGAAGGCTTCGTGATTGTGCATCCGCATTTTCAAGTCATCGATCAACACCGATCTCTTTCGTTACCATATGAGAAGCCGCCGCTTGAAACAGTATTCGGCAGATGGAAAAAGGATATTCAACGGCACAGTCTTCTTCTACAGCATTACCCCATCGCGATGGAGGATGCGCCGGCGAGCAACATCAGCACAAAAAAGATTGCCATCGACGAGAAGATCGCGGCTATGTCGTGCCTTTCCGGCGTGGCCGCGGCGCAATATTGGCTGTATACCGCGCAGGAAGAAGGATATCAACATGCGGCTGCGAGTAAAGCAGTAAATTTCGGGCATGTCGAATATGAAAATGGCAAGTTCGCATACCATATGCCGACGGGAGTACCGCTCTCGCTGCTGTCGCGCGACTTGTTTGCGATTATGCCGCTGTGCGGCGATGCTAAATTTCAGTACTTTAACGACTTGCTCGATAAAATTCCGAGAAGTGTTACGGCAACGCTGAACGGAGACCGATATGAGTTTGTCGACACGAAGGGTATGCTTGTATCGGCGTTTGCCGGCAGCGAACTTCCTGTCGCAAATATACAATTCGTCATGTGTTATCTTCTCAGCCTATGCATTCTCAAAAAAGAAAACACTGAAGCATCAACGATATATCGCGCCGCATACACGACACTCGCAAAAATTGTCGATTGGGCAACGCAGAAGTACGTCGATGCGGCCGCGGCAGATCGCGAAAAGTTTAGAAAATACTTACCGGATGTGCGGGTTGTATACGGCGAAGTTAACGAAAATTGGTATCCTGCATACCTCTTCTCGCGATATGAGTCGTTTAATCGTGGCGCAGTCGCCGGAACAGTACCAAAAAACTACTATCCCGCGGATAGCAGCGCCGCCGACGCCGCGACTGTATGCACGTTCGACGCCGCGACCTCTGTGTGGTTTCAATTTGACGGCGCGGAATGCGAGCCATTCAAAGAGCGCTCGAAGTATGTGAATTAAGAACCGCAGTGCTATAACATAAGAATTTGTCTTTTCCGAGTGGGGGTTTTAAAGGGGCTGCATCCCTTTAAACATTTATTTCTTCCTATTTTTTGTTTAGCCATATATACCACTTCAAGATGGGTTCGAACCTCAGCTCTATTACGTACCCAGGTACGCACGACCCGAGCTTCTATGAAGATGCCAAGACCCCATACCCCAGTAAGGACGCGATCTCTCTGATGGATGCGCTTGATCAATCAGTTGTTCGCATCAAAATTGTACCTGACAATGTGTATCTTAAATCAGATAACGGATATTTTACGACCACGTCGGATGTCGAAGCCGCGGGAACTTTTCTCGCTAACGTCTTCAATAGCAGCGAAATCGGGTTTACATACGTGCCGACGGAAAAGCAAGTTTATATTAACACGCAAGATGATGAATCGCTGACACAAGGTATCTACAATGGTCAAGAAATCGAACGGAGATTTTTCCTTTCACTGAAACCAAATTCTCCCTTACGTTTGAACCTCTTTAGCACGCCATGGCCGCTTGTCAATGGCTTCTCGAGTCCTCCCGTGTATCTGACACCCACCGGCACCAACAGAACCTTCGGCATGACAAGCAGTTTCCGCGGCTGGAATATTCCTGAAAGTGCGAGAAAACAAGTTGTATTTGAAATGGTGAACTCAGATTCACCTATTGTCAAAGCGTATAAGCAGTTTGGTTCAAACCCGCCGATGTATAGTTCCGACTGCTGCACTGGAAAAACTCGACCAAACACCAGCTACGGGGTCGGATTGTGGCGCGCCTGTTTCGGAAATGGTCTCGCTGCGCCTGGTGCGTGCGATGTGTATACGCGTACGCAAACGCCGCCGCCCGCGCCTAACTCGAACCCGAATGATGATCCCACGATCAACAACGCGAACCCGAATGTTGGCGCTGTTGTTCCGGCGGCGGCGCCCGCAGGCAACGTGCAAGTGACGCCCGCGGTCAATACGACAGCCGTTATGACGCCGGCGTCTACGATGCCTACATGGGTATATGCCGTTATTCTCCTTGTGATTTTTGCGGTTTTGATCGCAATTATCCTCTCGCGCAGCTCAAAAAAGAACAGTGAAATGGCCGCACCGGGTTCAGCGGCACCGCCGTTGCCTGCGGTTCAGTCGAGTTAAATTATAACAAATTTGTAGAAATGAATATTTTTTGATGTATTGTATAGCATACGAAATGGCGGCAGGCAGAACATCAAAATCATCGTCGGTGCCCTGGTGGGTGTATATCATAATCCTTATTGTGGCAGTAATGCTCGTAGCGGGTGTTACCATGGTGAGATACAAAGGTCCTGGCGTGAACGCGATGCCTGGCACAGCAGCGCCATCACTAACGACAGCATGATTGCGGTGCACAATTTTTCATTACGTCGTTATTTTCGAAATTATGTTGTGATCTCCGACGGATCCGTCGGCGTATATTCGAGGCCGGGGATCTGCGCGCAAATAGTCTGCCACACAGTATCATGATTAATGACAGTCTTTGTTTTCTGCAGATGGATGTAACTGAGAATGTCACGGCATCTTTTTTTGTCCTTGTCATGCCGCAGCACATTCTGGATGATCTTGTACAAGAGGTACGGATAGTAAATGCCGCATTTTGGGTTCTGTTTTTCCTTGAGATACAACTGAATGACCTGCGAAAACCGCGTAATAACCGCGGACGTTTCCTCGTTCGTTAGGCGCGGCGGCTCAATACCGACAGTCATTTTACGAATCAGCGGAATATACTCGTTGTACGGCGTCAGATTGAGCTCCTTCAAGTAGCCGCGAATGACTTTGCACGTCACCAACTCCTTGCGCGCAATCTTATCGCGGTCGATCAGCTGCCGCAGAGGGTCAATAATCATCTCTTTCCAATCATCCGTGTTGACAGAGTCGAGTGCCTGAATCGTATCAAGCCATGCCTTACAATGTTTCGACGGATCGTACCGGCCGTGTTTCGAGCGCGGCCCGTCTTGATAGAAAAACTGTTCGTCGACAAAGACAGTGCCGTGCAGTTGCTCCGTGTAATTGCATGTCACGCACACATTCTCGCTTGTCATCGGCTCGATTTTAAAAAGTTTACCGCATAACGGACAGTTATTTGGAATCTTTTCAACGCTGCCAACGTCGACAATTGCATTTTCATATCGCTTTTTCATTTCCGCAAATTCACTATCCGGGATCTCATAGCGGTCGAGTATGCCCACGATTGTGTTGTAAATCGTTGTTTGCGTCGGTACAAAGTTCTTCATCGTGATAAACTTCGTGTATCTCTTGTAAATGTCTTTCCGTTTTTCATCCGGCGTCGAGAAAAACTCGCTGATATATGAAACACTCGTGAGCATGTACTCTCTGCGCTCTGCCTCGATAAGGTTTTTTTGCTCCGTCAGCATCTTGTTATCAGCGGGTTCGAGTTGAAAATCGCTGTATCGCTCGATTATGTCGGCGAGAATTTGGTACCGAGTATGCAGATTGCTGTTAATGTTCTGCAACGTGAGACTCATGTTATGATTTATGCCGCGAAACAATAAAACTATATCTTAACATATTTCATGTCCTTATGGTGTTATTTGATTTAAAAGGTATCCGTATATCTTTATTATATTGGCGAAGAGCAAATGAGCACCAACAAAAAATCAAATAAGCGCGCGAAGGCACAGCCGCCCGCTGTAAGCGCACAGTCACCCGCTGTAAGCGCACAGCCACCCGCTGTAAGCGCACAGCCACCGGCACTGTTGCCCGCTGTGAGTGCGCCGGTCGCCGACAATACCGTCACTGTCATGCCTGCGCTTACGATTGTGAAGAAGGAAGGCCTCGATATGTGCGTTGATGACAATGGAAATGTGCTCGTCGAGGAAACGATTACGCACTTTCTCGAGAATGCGGAGACGTACAACGCCGATTATCTTCGTGAATTCGGCGCCGGTATCTTCAATCTTATTCCCAAGGAGGCCTTCGCGAAGCTGCCCGCGGAAAAGGTTATGCAATGGCGCAAGATTCTGAGCCCGTTCGGCCGCACCATCGAGGGATCAAACTGCTATTGCAACCTTTCCATTACGCAACCTGCACGCGAATTTGACTTCGTGTTGTCGATGCTCGGCCAACAGGGATATATTATGAAGGCGCTCGACGAGTATCTCGTGCCTGAAGGCGTGCCTACTTACAGCGTTGCGGACTATGTTGACAACCCGAGTATCCTCGCGACGCCGCAAAATATGATCGATAAGAAGGATAGTCTCGGCATTGCAAAGTATGAATACGCGCGCCGTGCGATGAAATACAAGGCGCGTATCTATGCTTTTCTCGAAAGTTTGTTCCAATTTAACCCGAACGAGCATGTGATGCCGGGATATCAGCCGAATCCCGCGGACTCAACTCGCAAACCTATTCGCACGAGGGCCGCGCATCGCGCGATCGAATTCCTGAAACAGAACGATTCCGAATTTAAGAGCATGCAGGAGCTGCAGGAACAGTACATGAGAGAGCAGGGCATTGACCCGGAGACCGGTTTCTATACGAAACCTCGCACGAAGAAGGTTCGTCGCACTACGCGATCGATCATCAAGGGGCGCGACGGACAGCCTGACAAGCCCGTGGAGCACAGCGAAATTGTCGAAGTGCCGATTATGCCCGTTGAGCCGTCGCTGTTGTCGCTGCCGTTCGGCCCTAAAATCATGGATCACAGCTTCTTGCATGTGTTCGACGACGCTGGAAATCCTATTTCAGAAAATGTTGTTGCGGAAAATAAGACAGTCGACAAGGATCTGCGCAAGCGATTGACGGAAACTCTCATCCCGCTGGACACGCTCGCGCGTGCAAAAATGTACATTAAGTCAAATTACGATGAACTGCTAACGCTTGTGAATGACTTGTCGGGGTGGAAGCCAGATATTCAGTATACGGTGAACCCATATTCATGGCATCAAACCGAAGAGGAAGCCGCCGCATTCGTGCGCAAGCATGCGAAAGAAGTTATCGCGACGATCTATACCGTTCAAAGCGGCAAATGGAACATTCTGTCCGACTATCGTACCGTGCGCGAGCGCATTAAGTTCTACGGCGAGAACACGAAGGTCATCGAGATGATGATGGAAAAACATCAAAAGGATGAAAAGATGGGCGACGCAATGCTGAAGCTGCGCATGAAGAAGAACAAAAAAGCAAACGAAATTGAGGCAGGTAAGCACGCGGACAGCTTCAAGAAGTGGAAGAAGCAGTCTGATCTCGTGAAAACAGTGAACCCCGGCGGTATGGCCGACGACGATATTCCCGACGACGCGGTCAGTCTCGACATCTGGAAATGCAACCCCAGCTACCAACAAGTCGTTCGAGAAACTATCGCGATCCAATCCGAGCGCCCGACCGTCGCAGAAGCACCGGATAACAAGCAGGATACATAAAAAAGAAGACATGCACACTTGGTCACGCCTCGGGAACATATCCATAAGCATCTGGCGCGACTTCGTCGTCCATCATTTCCTCAAATGTTTTTTTGACAATTTTCGGTAATTCAGCGTCGGGTATCAACATATCGGCGTCAACAGACACTCTTTCGTGAATCGTAAAGTCGGGGTTCAGCGTATGGGCCTTAACGATGGAGGCGAGTTTGCCGCATTTTATCAGCTGATTCGTCGCGTATTCTCTGACATTAATGGTTATGCCCTCTTTGCTCAGCTGTTCAAGATACATATTTCTGATTTCTGCATCTGTGTAGCTGGCGTTCCAAAGACCCTTGACGACGTTTTCGCAGGTATTGCGCACATACGCCCTCGAGATTCTCTCAAAGTTGACGGCGTTTTCCCGCATATATTCGATGTGCGAGCTCATGCCGCGCTCGATTGTCTTGCAGATATATACTTTCGTGTGTACCGGAAAGTCAAATTCATTCATCCGCATGATCACTTGTTGCAGATACCATTCGCACTTCTCTTGGTTTTGCAACAGATGCGACTTTAGACATATCATGCCGTGCAGCGGTTCCTCGACTCTTTGCAAATATTCAATGAAGAACACGCACGCAGATTCTGAAAATAATTTGAATGTCGCGGTCGCTGTCTCGAACGCCTCATCATAGACGCGTTGTGTTTCTGTACCCTTGCCAACGCATGTTTTATACAACGAAGATTCTCGCAAATTTTCAATGGCTTCGATCAGCTCTTTGAGTTCATTGTATTCGCGGCGCGAATGATCTGTGATATGGCTTGCTGTTTTTAGATTTTCGTACAGCGACGAAATCGCGTCATGCATTGTCAAGGCATTGCTTCGCGTCTCCGCATCGTCGAATTTGGCACTGTAACTCTGCTGCATCTGCGCGACAAGCTTGTCGATTGCTTCCATTATCTCTTCAGGCACATCGCCTTTGCAGAATTTTGCTTCTTGAACGCTGAAAACAGAGTCAACGAGGATTTCGCGACTGCGCAAAGCGTCTGCGACATATCGGCGAGTTTCCGTCGGGTACACATGTTTACTCGCAAGAAACTCATCGATCTTTGCCAATATGCTCCCGGGCGCATCTTCGCGTGCGATAGAAAACATATGACTCTCCCAAGTGTTCGCGATATCCGCCAAGAATTCCTTGCACTTCAACGCGTATTCGGCGGAATTCTGAAAGAAATCATTGCGATAAGCCGCGCATTTTTTCGCGAGCATGCTCAAAACAGATCTCTGAAAAATCGTTCCGATGTTCATATCGTTGATAACCTGCGCGTAAATCAAGAGAATTTGACTGAGCTTATGCTCAAAGTCGACGCGATCATGCTCCGCGACGATCAAGAATCCCTGCTTTTCATACCGCTCGCGGACATCTTTTTGTATCTGCGCGAATATCTTTTCGGCAAATTCGTTAATCTGTGCATCGACAATACGTATATTCGCCAATTTCATCTCGTGCGTCTTGCCTTCGATGATTTGCTGTTTGTACTTCACGATGCGGATGCCCTCATCCTTCGAGCCGCTCGTAATAACAAGTGGTTGTATCTCTGTCTCCATCGTGATATCTGTTATCTTATATATCTTTGATTCAATTTTTCGCAAAAAAAAACGCGGTAAAAAGAACCGAAAACAAAACATAGGGGGCTGTCGACGAGGGTCCGTCGACGGGGGGCATGGGCGTCGACTAGGGTCCGTCGACTAGGCAGGGAGGTGCATGTAGGTGTATGAGAACTCAGATGCACGAGCAGCAGCCATCGCAGAGCTCAGTTGCTCGTACGAAGCGAGACATTCCGCCTTGGTCTTAGCCTTGGTGAAGTCAACGACCGGCTTCGCAAAGGCAGTGGGCGCGGCGTAGCGAGGGCGTTGGTCGGCCGCAGGGGCAGCGCCGGAGACCGCACGGACAGCACCGGAAACCGCACGGGCAGCTGGCTCGGGTGTGTACGCACTGGGCGCGCAGTAGTTGTGGGGATCATCATCGATGTGACGATACACGCTGGGTTCCGGGTACTCGCTGGACACATACCGAGGACATTGATCGGCCGCGGCGGAGGCCACTTGCACATAGCGAGTAGCGGCCTCAAAACGGACTTGCTTCAACTGTTGCGCCGCTTTCTTGGCGGCAGGAGTCGTGGCCCGTTTGGGAGGCTTCAGAGAAGCGATGCTACTACCAGTCGGCACCGCCGTCTGTTGCTCCCGAACGCATGGGCGCAGAGCTTCCTTAGCCTCCCGGGAGACCTGAACAGAGGGCAGATCCGCCGAGGCAAGCTGAGCCGCGAGCATGCCGTCGTGATCCATTTGAATCATCCGGTTGCGTTCTTCCTCTGCCACTTGAGCCGCGAGCTGGCGGTCTTGCTCTTCCTGCAACTCCTTCTCGCGCAGGCGGTCTTGCTCGCTATGCGCCATGAGTCCATCGACGAAAGCGATCACATCTTTCTCGTACTCGATGGGGCAGCCGACGATACCGATCTTCAGTCGCTGACGAACGACACGAAGAATCCTGCCGACGGCTTCCTTCAGAAGATCGTTATTCAAGGCGGTGATCCCGGCGACGCGATATTCGACAAGTCCGGCATTATACACCTTCTGATCCTCAGGCATCGCTGGCAGTTCTTCGGCGCCAGTGCGCTCATCCTGAGCAGGCACATCGGGCTCAGGCGCAGACGGGGCGGCGGGAGTGGGAGTGGGGTAGAAACGCGTATCCCGATGATCGGTGTACTTGTACTGGTCGGAAAGGACGGGCTCAGGCGCGGCGATGGGAGTGAGGGGGCCTGAGTAAGGCGCAGGCAGATACTCGACCACTTGGGCAGGGACGGTGTACACGTGGGGAGACGCAGCGGCAGCAGCGGCAGTGCCGACAGTGTACATACCACTATCGACGAACGGGAGCGCGCTAGCGGACAGGGGCTTGGTGGCGGGGGCAGTGGCGGGGGCAGACATGGTGCTTTTTGAGTGGTTTTTCGATAAATCGAAGAATACACAGGCGAAAAGCGTTAAGATAGCGCCCTAAATTTCAATTTTTTCCAAATAAGCATATACTTACTTCGCCTTAAGCAGCGCATACTTCTCAGGAAAACGGCGCTGCATATACGAATAAAGATTCTCATCGCCCATAGCGAGGTTGCAGCCGCTGCATATCGCACGTAGATTTTCCGGTGTAACATCGCCGCCGTCCTTATGAGGCACAATATGGCCCATCACGACATTGTCATATAGCAGCTGCTGCCCACATACAAAGCACTTACCGTCAAGTTTTCCGTTAAAATCACGCCGAATAACCGCAATCTTGACGTCCTGCGTCGGCGGTATCCTCACATGTTTCTTGCGTTCCTTCTTTGGTAGACGCCGGTAACACTTGCCACATACCCCGCCGTACTTACTATCGACGGCACTACTGATCTCTTTGCGGCATTGGTTGCACCTCTTTATCGCCGCCGCAACGCTTCCGAACGGATTCATCTGCGCAAACTTATCGACCAGCGCCGTAACGCCCAGTGACACAACATCTGTGAATACAGAAAAAAGCGACATTTCATACACATTATACACCATAACATACAAAAGAAAAATAGTTCCTCAGAATAAGAGTGTATATGTAATATCAAGATCGCGGAACGGAAAAGCGCCGTCGCAAAAGTAGCTAACGGGGCACATGCGCTCGACGCCGAACGGCTCTCTGATGCTGCAACGTATGCGCGCGTCATCGCAGCGCTCTATTTTTGCGCCGACTATCTGCGAGTACACAACGTACTTTTGTGTTGCCGCTGCGGCCGGTCTTATGTTAAGTGCAAGTGCAGTGGTTTCTTGTGGCACGAATATCACGCTCATGAGTTTTCCAAGAGCGCGATCGAGATGCCTATTGTTTTTGTCGTAATACACGCGGAATCTTTCTCCGCCGACTAGCTCCTCTTCCGTTGCGGTCGTGATGAAATGCTGCATTTGCGTGTTTGATTCCCTTATGAGGAACACACGCACCCATATCGGCGATGAAATTATCGTTGACGAGAGATGTCTGCAATCCGCGGAAATTTCAACGCGCGTAATACGCCGCAAGTGCACTCGCATATGTAGTTGCATACCCTCGAACAGTCTTCGAAACTTTGTCACGCTGAATTTCAGCGGCGCTATTATATCAATCATAAACGCATCTACTGGCCCCGGCCAAATCATTTTAACATCATATCGGTGCTTCGGCAACATCGCACGTGATTTACGGGGAATTACTCCCATCAATATCATAAAGCAACCATCGCGCCGGCGCCCGGTGTATTTTTTGTCAAAGTCGGGCGATGTAAAACAAAGAGACGTAGATACGATCTCTGATGCAGGGATTTCCTCTTTTGCGCGCTTAAGCATATATTTGGTTTTGAAATAAAGGCACGCGCTCGCACGACCATCCGAAATTTGTAACGGCAAATGACAAATTTGTGCCGTGATTTTCATGTCAATATGACCATCTTTCATATCTTTACATTCCGTAAATACAATTTGATCGCGCGGGGTTATCCTTCCAAATAGTTTTAGTTCGTTCCTGATGTGAATCATCTTGCAATATATCACTGACAAAATCAAAATTTTACGAAGACATTGTGTTTTCGCGGAACCGAGCGAGCACAAAAAAGTTAAGCATAACAAAATTTATATCGAAATGCAACGGGCCGATAAGGGCTTGAAGACGTGCGCGCCGACATGACACGCTCCCATTCATAGAGAAATCTCTGATGGTCCGCATTGATGAGTGTGTGCGTTCCAATGAATTCCGTATCTGCATTGAAAGATATGCCTCTGTGCTGCGCTACGAATGCTTCGTCGCCCCACAATATCGGATGCACACCTGGAACGGCGTCGTCGGCGTCGGCCTCGTCGGCGTCGTCGGCGTCATCTGCAACATGGCCGTGCGCAATCTCGACTTCATCGGGATCTTCATCCTGCGGCCCGAGTAGCGCATCGAGATCGATCATATTGAAGTATTTTATCTCGGCGACTGCCTTGACGTCCGCCATCGCATGCGCAATATTCGTGTTAACGTATACTCGATTCGCATCGGTCATTCTGTACATGGTTGTGGCGCGGGTTCCGGTCATTTTTTGGACACGACATAGATCGCCTATGACTGTCAAATCGATTTTTTGCTGCAAGAACAGACGCATCGACTCCTCCATATCCGGCGGCAGCTGCATATATTCAACACTCGCGCTGCATGGAAATGGTTGAAAGATATGATCGCCGCTGCAATACTCGACCGTATTAATGATCATATGCGACCGCGGCGCGGCAATTGCCGCCGAGTCAAGAATAAATTTCGCGACGACTACGCCGCGTTCGGCAACGTAATCGAAGGAAATATCAGACTCGCGAATGAAGATGCCACCAAGTTTGATGCTGAGAACACACTTGCGAA
>JACCDM010719121.1_pt1 | contig 16416 bp, 16 predicted proteins | sample 7445851 | NCBI WGS metagenome assembly JACCDM01 (sample SAMN15323438, study PRJNA562643) | freshwater metagenome | isolation source: river surface water | place: USA:Blue River Watershed | collected 2017-08-16
ACTAAGTGCAGTCCAACGACTGCCCGCAATCACCGCCACGGCATCCGGTGCACCGGAGCGCTCTTGATTCAGCCTGACCACTTTCAATACACCCGGCACTTCATTTGCAGCACGCGTATCAACACTGGCCAGACGACCGCCCAAGTGTGGGCACATCAACAGCGCGGCATACACCATTCCCTTGGGCCTGATATCCATACCAAAGTCAGCGCTGCCATCAATCTTTGCTGGAATATCGAGTCGCGGTAGCGATTTACCGATTTGGTTAAAGGCAGAGGCTTCTTTCAGTTGAAATGAAACATCGCCCAGCTCAGCCGCATCGGCGGCCAATTCGCCATAGCTGGCTTTTAATCCCTGCGCATGAGTGACACGGCCATCACTGGTATTGCACTCGGAAACAGGAACACCCCAGCGATTAGCTGCTGCCTGCATTAATCGCGCTCGAGCTGAGGCTCCTGCTTCACGCATAGGCATCCAGCTATCTTTAACGCTAGATGAGCCGCCAGTGACTTGAATGCCCAACTCGCGTTCGATTTTGCGCGACAGCCACTTTCCTAAGTTATGAATCGCGCTCTGATCCTCGGGATGAAATGGCAAACCATCCGCCAGCATCGAGGTATCTCCATAGATTTTGTCCAGTGGTGCCTGCACCAATCTGATCGAAGTCAAGGGCACATCCATTTCTTCCGCAACCAAGGTCGGCAACGCCGTCATAATTCCCTGCCCCATTTCACTCTTAGCCAACACGACAGTCACGCGGTTGTCCTTACCCACCATGACCCAACCGTTGAGCTTCACATCACCGTTGCGCATAGGCGGCAGCGTGGAGGTATCTAGACGCTGCCGGGGCGGCATGAGTGCCCAGCCCACAACCAGCGAACCTGCTAGCGCGGCACCGCCTATCAAAAAATGGCGCCGATTGAATTGCCCCGATGGCTGGTCAAACATGACTACTTCCTCAATGGTTAAGGTGAACAGACCGAATGCTAGCCGATCTTAGGAAAAGACTCATAAAACTTCTGTAACCGCCCTATCACAGCCCGCATTACTACCCGCAGATAACGAGCCAAAGATTTGGAAAACCCATGACTGAAAATTTCTTTCAGACCTTTGTTTTGCTGCTGCTAGTCACTGACCCATTCGGCAATGTTCCTCTGTTTATCAGCACATTAGCCCACGTTAAACCCGAGCGCCGTTCACGAGTCGTTGTTCGAGAATGTCTGATCGCTTTTTTTTTGCTGTTGATGTTCATGTTTGGAGGCCGCTATTTTTTGGACGCATTGCAGTTAAGTTCGACTTCCTTACGTATTGGTGGCGGCGTGATTCTTTTCCTGATCGCTTTAAAAATGGTTTTTCCCAGTGCTGAAGGCATTTTTGGCCCGGCACCAGAACAAGGCAGTGAACCACTCATCGTCCCCTTAGCTATACCGGCACTGGCTGGCCCATCGGCACTGGTGACCGTCTTATTATTTTCAACCAGCCACCGCATGAGTATGGGGCTATACGTTATCGCGCTGATGATGGTGGCAGCGGTTTGGTTGATGGTGCTGCTCTCAGCAGAACGTCTGCTCAAAGCTCTTGGGCCTGCCGTCATTACCGCGTTTGAGCGCCTGATGGGACTGATCCTCACAGCGCTAGCTGTAGAAATGCTTTTGGCGGGCATCACCACTTATATTCATGGACTGAACGGAGTTAGTCCTTAAGGCCAGCACATTAAGACGTTTAACGTGCTTATAACCGAGCTTACTCGCGCTATTATTGCGTTTTAGTCATAAATAGCGACCTGATGAAGCCATATCGGGTCAGTCGCCATGGATCAATTTAAACAAATTTCCACCTTCGTGGATGTAGCCGCACGCGGCAGCCTTTCAGCGACAGCGCGAGCTGAAGACATTGCGCCTGCAGTGATCAGCCGACGGCTTGACGCATTAGAAGCGCGGCTCGGCGTCAAACTCTTGCAAAGAACCACCCGCAAAATCGCACTAACGACTGAGGGCGTGGCCTTCCTAGAAAATTGCCAACGCATATTGCAAGATCTTGAAAACGCCGAAGCTCAGGCGTCTGAACGCAGCGCTCGTCCCAGTGGTCACCTGAGCGTATCGGCACCTGCAGGGTTTGGTCGGCAAATCGTGGCGCCGCTGATTCCGTCATTTTTGGCAGAGCATAGAGATGTGACCGTCACCTTAAATCTGAATGATCGTGTGGTTGACCTTATCGGCGAAGGCGTCGACATCGCCATTCGTATTGCTGACTTATCCGATTCGAGCCTGATCGGTATCAAGCTCGCCGACAATCAACGCGTGGTAGTCGGATCGCCTGAGTATTTTCGCAAACACGGCCGCCCCGCCGCACCGGATGATTTGTCGCGCCATAACTGCCTAGCGATTTCTAGCGCTGGCAGCCAGCGCGGTTGGACATTTAGGCAAGCAGGAAAAAGCGTCACCCTTAAAGTCGGTGGCAACATGGTCTGCAACGACGGTACGGTGCTGCACGACTGGGCTCTTGCAGGCAAGGGCTTAGCTTGGCGCTCTATGTGGGAAGTGGGTAAGGAGATTGAATCCGGTACCCTAGAGACGGTACTCGACCAATTCTCAGCTCCGGGCAATGATATTTATGCCGTCTTCGCTCAGCGCCAGCACTTGCCGCTGCGAATACGCGTGTTCGTGGATTTTCTCAGGCGAGCGTTCGCGGAAGAGAACTATTGGAAGAAGTGAAGATCAGACTGAAACAACGGAAGAATGAAAGAAGTGCGAGTGGTCTTCAGAACATCTAACTTTCAATGAGCTACAACAGAAAGTAAAAGCCCCGGGTTACCGGGGCTAGACTTACTTATACTACTTGGATGTTCGAAGCTTGCTTGCCTTTAGGTCCGGACGTTACGTCGAACTTGACACGCTGGTTTTCCGCCAATGATTTAAAGCCTTGCGACTGAATTGCGGAAAAGTGTGCGAACAGATCTTCGCCACCTTCATCGGGAGTAATGAAGCCAAATCCCTTTGCATCGTTGAACCACTTCACAGTACCTGTTGCCATCTTACTTCCTATCTTAGTTCGGTTACGGCGGGGATGCCGCCAGAAAAGCGTCTCAACCAAGTAAGGAATTACAGAAAGCCCTGCACCACTGCTACTCGAATCTCAACGTGGTCGCGATTATACTTGAAAAAATTATCACACTCCTTCCAAGTGACTTGGGAATTTGATATAGATCGAATGCAGGACATTCAACTGACACGATCTCAAGCATTCATGCTCATCCCTTTAACGAACCGGCAAGCACGAAGTCATAGCAAATAGCCTATAGTTCTAGCATTCTCGCCCTTAACGATACTAATCACTGGTCTTATTCATGAATTTCGATGTTGCCATTGTGGGTAGCGGCCTTGCCGGCCTGTCCGTTGCCCTTCACCTCGCCGACCACCGCAAAGTCGTCGTCATTTCCAAACGAGCGCTACGCGACGGCGCCAGCGATTGGGCCCAAGGGGGAATCGCCGCTGTACTTGATTCCGCCGACAGCCATGACCAGCACGTGAGCGACACACTGATCGCCGGTGCCGGATTGTGTGATGAAGGAGCGACCCGCGCCATCGTTGAACAAGGCCGCGCAGCGATTGAGTGGTTAATTTCTCAAGGCGTACCGTTTACTCGCGATGATGATGCTGAAATGGGCTTTCACCTAACTCGCGAAGGTGGGCACAGCCAACGTCGCATCATTCATTCAGCAGATGCTACCGGTCATGCCGTGCAAGTAACGCTGGAAGAACAAGTACGTCGTCACCCGAATATCACGCTGCTTGAACATCACTATGCGATTGATCTGATCACCTCAGACAAAGTCGGTGTGCAAGACGGCACGCCTCATTGCTTGGGTCTGTACGTGCAAGACGTCACCACCGGTCAGGTACAAACGATCGCCGCCGATCACACTGTGCTGGCAACCGGCGGTGCCGGCAAAGTCTATCTGTACACCACCAACCCAGACACAGCGACGGGTGACGGTATCGCCATGGCCTGGCGGGCTGGATGCCGCGTTGCGAATATGGAGTTCATACAATTTCATCCAACTTGCCTCTATCACCCTTACGCTAAATCTTTTTTGATTACCGAAGCAGTACGCGGTGAAGGTGGACTACTCAAGCTGCCGGCTGCTGCAGGGGCCGCAGCAGGACAACGCTTCATGCTCAGTCATGACGAACGTGCCGAACTCGCACCACGCGACATCGTGGCACGCGCGATCGACTTTGAAATGAAAAAACGAGGATTAGATTACGTTGAACTCGACATCAGCCATCAACCCGCTGACTTTTTGAAAGAACACTTCCCAACGATTTATGCACGCTGCCTTGAACTAGGTATCGACATTACAAAACAACCTATCCCTATCGTACCAGCGACCCATTACACCTGCGGCGGTATCGTGACTGATTTGTCTGGTCGCACTGATCTGCCCGGTTTATATGCCGTTGGCGAAACCGCCTACACAGGGCTTCACGGCGCGAATCGTTTAGCGAGTAATTCATTATTGGAATGCGTGGTGCTGGGTCGCGCAGCTGCGCAGCATATTGAACGTCAAGCCCAGCCCAAGCAAACGAAATTGCCAGCATGGGATGAAAGTCGCGTCACCAACGCCGACGAAGAAGTCGTGATTACCCAAAACTGGGATGAATTGCGTCGTTTCATGTGGAATTTCGTTGGCATCGTTCGCACCAGCAAGCGGCTGGAACGGGCGCAGCATCGCTTAGCAGTGCTGAAAGAAGAAATCGACGAATACTATGCAAACTTCCGCATCACGCGCGATTTACTGGAATTGCGTAACTTAGTTGAAGTTGCTTCGCTGATTGTTCGTAGCGCAAAGTCGCGGCGCGAGAGTCGAGGTTTGCATTACAGCTTGGATTATCCTGACACGCTGCCCAAGGCATTACCCACAGTGCTGTCACCTAAACGTAAAACTGGTTCGCGTAAGTCTTAGAGCTTTAAACATCGAGCTCATCAAACGCTGCGCTACTCAAACGACGCGCAGCGAGTAATCGGCGGCTTTGATATCTTTAGTCAGGCTGCCGATAGAAATGCGATCAACACCCGTCTCGGCAATGGCTCGTATCGTTGAGCGAGAGATACCACCTGAAGCTTCGAGTACAGCGCGCCCTGCAGTTATCTTCACAGCCTCTTGCAACATCGCGACAGAAAAATTATCTAACAAAACAGATATTGCACCAGCATCTAACGCCTGCTGTAGCTCATCGAGCGATTCAACTTCAATCTGAATGCCTACACCGGAATGCAAAGCATTCGCCGCCGCCATCGCCGCCGCAATGCTTCCTGCCGCAGCGATATGATTTTCTTTGATGAGAATTCCGTCATACAAAGCCAGGCGCTGATTTTTTCCACCACCAACGCGTACTGCATATTTTTGTGCAAGGCGTAAACCGGGCACTGTTTTACGTGTATCTAAAATAGCGGCGCGCGTACCGTGAATCAGGTTCACATAGTCGCGCGTATTAGTAGCAACGCCCGACAACAACTGAAGAAAATTTAAAGCAGCGCGCTCGCCTGTCATAAGCGCACGCGCAGGGCCGGTTAAGGAACAAACCTCGGCGTCAGCGGTCATCACATCACCTTCGGCCACATGCCAGGCGATAGCAATTCGTGAGTCGACTGCATGCATCACCGCTTCAAACCACGGAGCGCCACACAGTACCGCTGGTTCGCGCACCACCACTCGCGCTTTAACGTGAGCTGATGCCGGAATCAGTTGCGCAGTCCAGTCGCCCGAACCAATATCTTCAGCCAGTGCAGTGCGAATGTTATCTTCGAAAGCAAGCGATAGCGCCGCATCAAATGGAGCGAAAGGATTGTGTAGCGTACTCATGCCGGGCCTAGGCCGGCAAACAACTTTTGTTCCGCGGCTAAATCGGCAGAAGGCCGGACATTCGCTTTGCGTGCCGCTGCAAAGTCGAGCATGCGATCGATGCACGTTACAGCCTTGGCTCGAATCGCTTCATCCACTGAAATGGTGTTGCGACCGCTCTCTAAAACATCCGCCAGATTTTGCAGCGAATTCATTGCCATCCAAGGGCAATGCGCGCAGCTCTTACACGTGGCGCTATTGCCGGCCGTGGGTGCTTCTATGAATACTTTGCCCGGTGCCGCCTGACGCATTTTGTGCAAAATGCCGTTGTCAGTGGCCACAATAAATTCATTCGCATCGAGCGCCGCTGTGGCTGCAATCAATTGCGAAGTTGAACCCACTACGTCGGCCAGCGCCACTACCGATTCAGGTGACTCAGGATGAACAAGAATTTTTGCATTGGGATGCTCACGCTTGAGTAATTCAAGTTCTATCCCTTTGAATTCGTCATGCACCAAACACGAACCCTGCCACAACAGCATATCGGCGCCAGTTTGTTTTTGAATATAACTACCCAAATGGCGATCAGGCGCCCACAGAATTTTTTTACCCTGCGCATGTAAATGCGCGACGATGTCTAAACCTATCGACGAGGTCACCATCCAATCAGCTCGCGCTTTTACCGCTGCACTCGTATTGGCATAAACAACAACGGTGCGGTCAGGATGCGCATCGCAAAACGCTGAAAATTCATCGACAGGGCAACCTAAATCTAACGAGCAGGTCGCATCCAGATCAGGCATCAAAATTGTTTTGTGCGGCGACAGTATTTTTGCCGTTTCGCCCATGAAGCGCACACCGGCGACCACCAAGGTCTGCGCCGCATGATCGCGCCCAAAGCGAGCCATCTCCAGCGAATCCGAAACACAACCGCCGGTTTCTTCCGCAAGGTCCTGCAGATCTGAATCGACGTAATAATGCGCAACCAGTACAGCGCCTTTTTCTTTCAGCAGACGGCGAATTTTGTCTTTGAGCTGCAACCGTTGATCCGGTGATACAGCCTCAGGCACACGTGACCACGCAGAGGCCAAACCTCGGCCACCTTCCACTAAGGGGCGTTCAAATTCTATTGTTTTGATTTCCATACGGTGTGGGCTCCGGCCCATCATGTCTCAGAAAAATTGGCGCCAGATACAAGCTCCGAGCCTTACGTATCTGTAGCGAAGTGGTGAAGTTTATCACCGGCGCAACGGTCTGGCAGGAAGCCAGACAATGATGATTATCAGACGCTGAAATGCAGACTAAATTCTTCTGAATTCGAGCTTAGACGGCAGTGCGCTCCGACTGGCAGAGTGAGCTTGTCACGCACATGACCAAAAGGTAGTCCAGTCAGAATCGGCACCGGAATCTGCTTACGCAGATAAGCCAACATAGCCGCAAAGTCATAGCCATTATCGTAATCAGTCAACTTATAAGCTGAAAAATCACCCAAGATAATGGCCCGCTGATTGTGTAAAACACCCGCGTGCAATAACTGCAACATCATTCGTTCAATGCGGTAGGGATGTTCATTGATATCTTCAACAAAAAGAATGCCCTGCTCTACCTTAGGCATCCAGCGGGTACCGATTAAATGCGTCAATAGGGCGAGGTTACCGCCCCAAAGTTTGCCTTCGCATTCAATCACTGGATTACCGCTGGCTTTGGCGGTCACTTCAAAACTGGATGAAGATAGCGCCTGCCAAAAATGACTATGTGTGAATTCGCTCAAATCAGCACGACTAAAATCATCACAAATCATCGGTCCGGCAAAACTAACAGCATGCTTAGTCAGCAAACCCATGTGAATCGCCGTGAAATCACTATGTCCAATAAATCGCTTACCGCTATTGGCCAGCAAGTCGAAATCAATCTCGGGTAATAAGCGCGATAAACCATAGCCACCGCGCAGAGCAATCACCAACTCAACGTCAGGATGTTTAGCCGCATTGTGGAGTTGTGCTAACCGCTCTGCATCAGCCGCCGCAAAGCGCTGATAGCGCGCATCCGCAGCAGTAAAATCATGGATCTGATGACCCACATTACGCAGATGCTGTAACGCGCGTAAATACGCTGCCTGATCAATGGCATAGCCACTGGGAGCGACAATAGCGATGTGACGTGAAGGCATAGTCATAGCAATCTCACGATTCAGTGCGTAACTGTTGGCGACGCTCAGCGAAAAAAGAGGACAGCATTTTTCCGCATTCTTCGGCCAGTACACCGCCGTCGAGCTCGGTCTGATGATTCAGTTTTTTTTCAGCGAAAAGATTCATGACTGAACCGCAGGCTCCGGTCTTGGGATCACTCGCACCAAATACTACACGCGCTAAACGCGCATGCAACATCGCTCCAGCGCACATTGCACAAGGCTCAAGGGTTACGTACAGCGTGCAGTCAACCAATCGGTAATTACCTAGCTTTTGCGCAGCCAATCGTAGCGCATTAATTTCTGCGTGCGCAGTTGGGTCGTGTTGTCCTATCGGTTGGTTATAACCGACCGCAATCACTTCGCCATCTTTCACAACGACCGCACCGACCGGTACTTCACCAGCCAGTTTTGCTTCAGCTGCGGCATTCATCGCCAATCGCATGAAGGCCTGATCGCTCACGCACTCTCCGTAATCTCAGCCCAACAGTTGGGCGTTTCATGCAAAACGAGTTTATGCAATTTCAATCCTGTGCCAAATCGATCCCAATACACAGGCTTGAGAATATCAAACGCCGTACGGGCTAAATTTTCAACGGTCGGTATCTTGTTAATCACCACCGTTTTGTGATTCGGAATACCCGCTAAAAAGTCGCGCACTGGTGTATCTTTTTCATAAACAAGAAACGCGTGATCCCAGACATCGACTAGATGCTGATGAGCTAGTGATTTAACATCGGAAAAATCCATCAACATGCCATTGTCTGAGCTGCCCTCTTCTTCAATCACCTCACCAACTAAGGTGATTTCAATGGTGTAGCGATGGCCATGCAGATTACGGCACTGACTTTTGTGATCAGGAATTCGATGCCCCGCATCAAATTCGAGTTTACGTGTAATGGTTATCATTGGTTCAGGGTATATGCAGCAATTTATGAGTTTGTATCGACAAGCGCCACTGCGGATGGTGTTTGCAGGTATCGATAGCTAGTTGAGTATTTTTTTCTTTATCTGGACCATCCATGGGCTGCAGAAAATGATAACGGAAGTTCATCGCCGCAAAGCGCTCTAAATCTTGCGCCGCTTGCGGGATGACGACTTTAATTTCATCGCCTTGGTTAACCACCTGCACCGAACCCTGTTTTGGGCTGACACAGACCCAGTCAACACCTGCAGGCACGGCCAGGGTGCCATTAGTTTCTATCGCCACTTCAAATCCACGTTCATGCAAGGCCACAATCAGCGCATCATCAAGTTGTAGCAAAGGTTCTCCACCAGTACAGACAACATACTTCGGCATGCTCGAACGAGTTGAGGGCCACTGCTCATCAATCACAGCAGCCAAGGCCTGGGCCGATTCGTATTTGGCACCCAATACGCCATCGGTACCAACAAAATCAGTATCGCAAAACTGGCAAATAGCCGATGCACGATCGACCTCGCGGCCAGACCACAGATTGCAGCCGGCAAAGCGACAAAACACCGCCGGGCGGCCTGTCTGCGCTCCTTCACCCTGCAATGTATAGAAAATTTCTTTGACGCTGTACACCAGCGACGCTCCCACCTGTAACTAGAAGAGCGAATTATCCATGAAATCTGACCATCCGCCTCGAATCGTGAAATGTGGACTTGAAGAGAAGGACGTCAGATAGGAAAACGAATTGTAAACACTGTGCCACGACCATTCGCACCTGAGCACACTTCGATCACCGCCTCATGATCTTTGACGATGTCGCGCACAATAGCCAAACCTAATCCGCTACCCGGTTGGGATTGATCTAGTCGGTAAAAACGACTAAAGATTTTTTCTTTTTGGGTATCGGGAATTCCGGGTCCGTCATCTTCGACTTTCAACAAACCAAAGTTAGAATCTTGCAGACAGCTCACCGTCACCACGCTACCCTCTGGCGAGTAACGAATAGCGTTGTCTACCAGATTATCAATCAAATCCTTTAACAAAAACCGATCACCATTGACGTAGGTAGGCCGCAAATCAAAACCGATATCGATAGTCTTTTTGGCCGCCTGATCGACAAAATTTTGGACCGACTCTGAAACTAATTCATCTAACGATAAACGCTCTAAACGATTGCGCTCAAAATCTCCCGGCTCTGAACGCGCAAGTGCCAGCAACTGGTTAGCCTGTCGAACCATCCGTTCTGTGGACACCATCATCAAGGCTGTCGATTGGGCCGTATCGGGGTCGTCTCGATGATGCGCCTGCAACCATTCAAGCTGCGCTTTAAAGCCCGCCAATGGTGTTCTTAACTGATGTGCTGCATTAGCCAAAAAGTCTTGCTTTGCACGAGCACTATCCTGCACTCGCGCCAACAAAACATTAATAGCGCGAATAAATGGCACCACCTCACGTGGCGCTTTGGTCAAAGGCACTTCAGACAAGTCGTCGGTTTTACGAAGTTCAAGGTTTTGCTGCAACTCTCCCAATGACAACAGGCCTTTATTTAGTGCGAACCAAACAACTGCTGGAATCAGTAACAACAACAATAATTCAAGAACTACCAGAGAGAGAAGAATTCGAAGTTTGAACTGGAGTCGCTTTACCCGCGTTTCTGCCACACCGATGAGAACCGTCTCGCCACCAACAACTGTGCGTAGTGATATGGCGCGAATTTCTTCACCACGCATATTCGATAGATAAGCAACCCACGTATTTATGCTTTCAGGAGCACGCAACTTTGGAAAATCAAGATCGCCGGCAATCGTTTTGCCGTGAATATCACGAACCACGAAGAAAATTTCATCAAAATGGTCTACTCGTAAAACCTGTTCTGCCTGCTGAGTCAGTTGCAGTTCGACCGAATTTCCTGCTTCTTGAACGTGGGGCACGAGCGCCCAAGCTGCATCCGCCAGACTCTGATCTAAAGCCGTTTGTGCAGGTAGCCAGGCCAACCAGTAAATAGCCGTGGCACCGGCCAAATTCACAAGCATCAGCGGTATGACTAGCCATCGCAGTAGCTTGCCGCGCAAACTCATCGTGAAGACTGTTCCAGCATATAACCGAAACCACGAATCGTCTTGATAGAAATACCGGCTTTATCGATTTTTGCGCGTATGCGTGAAATGTAAACTTCAACCGCATTCAACGTCACTTCTTCACCCCAAGGCAAAATAGCATCAATGATTTGCTGCTTTGAGACTACTCGTGAGGCATGTTGCATCAAGTATTCGAGCACTGCCCATTCACGCGCAGACAGCTCAATCGTTAAACCATCAATGGTGGCACGACGTGCAAACGGATCCAACTGCAAACCGCCCAACTGCAAATCGACTGGCCTAGGATTACTTCGCCTGACGAGCGCTTTTAGACGCGCCACTAACTCCGGTGCCGCGAATGGTTTGACTAAATAATCATCTGCACCCATTTCCAATCCACGTACACGATCTTGCACATCATCACGCGCAGTCAATAACAATACGGGTAATTGACTACCGCGCGTGCGCAAACGACGTACGACTTCAAAACCATCAATGCCGGGCAAGCCAATGTCGAGCACGGCAACCGACATTTCACGCGCTTGCAGCGCACGATCGGCATCGTCCCCGTTATGCACGACATCCACGGCCATGTCATGGCCACGCAATATTCTTGCAATGCCATCGGCCAGCACCGGATCATCTTCTACCAGTAAAACATGCATGTTTGGTCCAGGAATCATCGTATTTATTTGGTTATTTTGCCAGAGACTCGAACTGACCTAGCTAAAACGTCCTCAATGCGAACCCAGAAATAGCTAATTAAATAAAAAAACACCGGGCTAAACCCGGTGTTTTCCTGAACACTAAAAAAATCAAGCTGCTTCTGGCACGCTGGGCAAACCCGACAATGCCATCGCTAATTCTTTCTCGTCATATTTGTCATCTTTGAGGTCACCTGCAAAGTAAGCCGAGTAGGCCGCCATATCGAAATGACCGTGACCGCAGAGATTGAAGAGAATGACTTCGCTCTTACCTTCACGCTTGCAACGTAGCGCCTCTTCGATGGCTCCTTTGACAGCATGATTAGCTTCCGGTGCAGGCACGATACCCTCTGTTTTGGCAAACAACACGCCAGCCGCAAAGCATTCCGTCTGATGATAGGCCACGGCCTCGATCAAACCCAATTCTTTCAGATGCGACACCAACGGCGCCATCCCGTGATAACGCAAACCACCTGCATGGAAACCGGGTGGCGTGAAAGAAGAACCGAGCGTGTGCATCTTGGTCAGTGGAGCCATGTGACCTGTATCACCGAAGTCATACGCGTATTTACCGCGTGTCAGTGATGGGCAAGCCGCTGGTTCAACTGCCACGATGCGAGGCTTAGGACCACCACGCAAGCCGGCACCGATAAATGGGAATGAAATACCCGCAAAATTTGAACCGCCGCCCGTACAACCAACGATCACATCTGGATAGGCATCGGCCATCGCCATTTGTTCCATTGATTCGATACCGACGATGGTCTGATGCATCAACACATGGTTAAGCACCGAGCCCAACGCATACTTGGTATCGTCATTCGTCGCAGCAATTTCCACCGCTTCAGAAATCGCGATACCTAAACTGCCCGGATGACCCGGTGTTTTTTCTAACACTGAACGACCGTAGTTAGTTTCGTTCGATGGCGATGCCACGCAGCGCGCGCCATACGTTTCCATCACTGCGCGACGATACGGCTTTTGATCGTAGGACACTCTGACCTGAAACACAGTCACGTCAATGCCATACAGTGAACCAGCAAATGACAACGACGTACCCCATTGACCCGCACCTGTTTCCGTTGTTAAGCGTTTCACGCCCGCTTGTTTGTTATAGAACGCTTGCGGAATAGCGGTGTTCGGCTTGTGACTGCCCGCCGGGCTCACGCCTTCATATTTGTAATAAATTTTCGCGGGTGTGCCGAGTGCTTTCTCCAGACCATACGCGCGGAACAATGGTGCCGGACGCCACAGGCGATATACATCACGCACAGGTTCAGGAATATCAATCTCACGATCTTGCGAAACTTCTTGCATGATCAATTCCATCGGGAATAACGGAGCGAGATCATCCGGACCAATCGGATTGAGTGTTCCGGGATGCAGTGGCGGCGGCAGTGGTTTAGGCAGATCCGCCTGAATGTTGTACCAACGACGTGGAATGCGGTCTTCAGGTAATAAGAATTTGACTTGATTCGACATCAGAGTGTCTCCGTTTTTTATGGTTATCAGTGCGCAGCGCACGCACTATCTTAAGCAGCCAAACAAACATACTTTTTTGGCAATTTTTATCGACTACCGAGAAAATCGTCCAGACCGAAATTTACTTCGTGAAAGCGGGTTCGTCCATCACTGAACGTGAAAAATAGGTGCTTCAGTGATTACAGGGACTTAAATGAAAAACCCCCTGTAATAACAGGGGGTTAATTTCAGAATTGCGGATGAATTGTAGAGTTAAGTATTACTTAGCTTTTAAGCATTCACTCATAAAGGCCTTACGCTCATCACCTTTTTTGCCTGTGGCTTCCTTATTACAGGTCGCCATCTTGTTTTGCTGAGAATTCTTAGGCGCTTCAGCGGGTGCTTCAGGCTTTTTGCTTAGGCACTCTTTCATAAACGCCTTGCGCTCGTCACCTTTCTTGCCAGTTGCATCTTTATTACACGTAGCCATTTTGTTTTGCTGTTCAGTCGCCGCAAACGCAGGATGTAAAGCAAGCAGACCCATCAGGGCTAGAGCTGTCATTATTGATTTCATTATCTCTCCACGGTGTCTCGGTACGGGATGGAATAAACGTCACAGACCTCCCCGCTATAGTCTGTTCCGCAAAACTATAAAACACTAACCTGACAGAATTTATACAAGGACGCTAGCCAATGATTTTTTTCAAATTAACTAAATTGTCGCCCTAGCCAAGCCGCTACACGTAGCGCCACCTTATCTTCGCCCGGACGCCCTACCACTTGCAAGCCTACAGGCATACCCGAGCTGCCCTTATAAAATGGTAGATGAACGCAGGGCAAACCTAGCAAAGTCCAAACACGACCAAAGACCGGATCACCCGTCTGACTTAAGGTGCCGGGCGCTTCACCCACTGTGCTTGGGGCAAGCACCACTTCATATTCACCAAATGCACTTGAGATAGCCGATTTCGCTGAATGCGCCAACTGCAAATTAGAACGATGCTGATCAATTGAAATCTGCTGACCCATAGCGAGTACTTCGCGCAAACCAGGACTCAATTCATTTGAGCGCTGTAAACGCTCGTAAGCCAATGAACGAACTAAATCAAAGCCCATGATTTCTTTCTGTGCTTGCAGCAATCCTGCGAAACTATCAGGCAGCGTAAGTTCGCGTATACGATGACCCGCTTTGGCAAACACCGACGCCGCATGTTGCATAGCGCGTTGAGTATCCTCGTCGGCATGCGGCCACTCGTGGGTATGACACAAGGCGATTCGCGGCGCGATCGATGTTTCGAGATGAAGCAGGCTATGATCGCCGCTCGCTGCCGCCGCAAACAATGCCACGTCTTCTACGGAGCGCGCCAAAAAACCTAAGGTATCGAGTGAATCTGAAAGAGGCTTTACACCTGAACGGTTAATCAAACCAAAGCTTGGTTTATACCCAACGATGCCGCAAAAGGCCGCCGGGCGAATCACTGATGCAGCGGTTTGCGATGCAAATGCCAAGGGCACCATATGATCAGCAACTGCCGCTGCAGAGCCACTTGATGAGCCACCCGGTGTGTGGGTGAGTCGATGGGGATTACGCGTTTTACCCGGTGTGAATGTAGCGAATTCTGTAGTGACAGTTTTGCCCAACATAATCGCGCCTTGCTCACGACATAAAGCGACGACCGAAGCATCTGACGATGGTTGCAGCGATTGATAGATGCTCGAGCCATAGGTAGTTGGCATGTCGACGGTATCGAACAAGTCTTTTACGCCTATGGGTAAACCATGCAGCAAGCCTAGTATTGGGCCTTTATCTAGCTGCTGCGCATTTTTTAATGCGGCATCAGCGGCTACATGAACCCAGGCTTTGACATCCTCTTCGCGAGCATCGATGCGATCCAAACAAGCGCGCACTACGTGCTCAGCGTTGATTTCCCTAGCCGCTAATTTCTTAGCTAGCGCAGTAGCACCGAGTTCATTCAGTGGAATGGACATAGCTGATCCTTATAGTTTTTTGCGCTTAAGAGCGTGCCTATTAATAAACAAAGACAGCTCAGTACGCTAGCAGTATAGAGTGATCAACGCGATGAAAGAAGACTTGCCGGTTTGAGAAGGTAAAGTGAACTAAAGCAAACTCATGCAAGCTAGCACGCTCAGCTTCTCAAACCATGCGCAGCGGCGGTGAATATCGCCGACCTTACGCAAACTACGGCTTATTTGCGATACAGCCAGCTCCAAATCGATGACTTGCGATGGCTGCCATCTGATGATGGTGAATCGGATTTACCCCATAAACTACTCAGCAGCTTTTTAGCAGTTGCCCATAAAAGACTGGATGCATTAAGTACAGGTTTTTCTGATGCTTCTGACGGTTCTGACTCTTCTAACGCTTCCGACACTTCAGCAGCAGTTGAAGGCTGCAGTAGCTTTTGTCTAAAGTGATCTGCAAACTGAGACAGAATTACATCCGATACGGGGCTGATCATTCGCGAACCAAATTGTGCCAGTTGTCCATTAACGGTCACCTCAGCGTGACCATTCAGAAGAGTTTCGTGATTTTCTTTGGCCACCAATACTGTGATAAGTTTCATCGTGGCGGATGAACCACTCTTATCGGTGCCCGTAGCCATCAGCACTAGTTTTCGCGCTGATGCATCAATCATCACCAGTTCCAACTCACCGGCAAATTGAAGTCGCATCGGCCCGATGCTTACCATCACAAGGCCAACAAAATGCGAGGCATCGATTACACGAGTAATCGATGCTCCCGGCATGCAGGTTGCAACGCGAGGAATATCAGACAGCAGTCGCCAACAATCGGCAACCGCTGCGTTGATAACGAAGGATTTCTCTAGTTCGACCTTCATAGCGTGACCTTAGTACGCCATGCCATGGGCTTTGAGTGTTTTCCAAACACGATAAGCCGTATGTGGCAGCTCAAGATGCGTCACACCTAAATGAGCAAAGGCATCAACGATGGCCGCAGTAATGGTCGGCACCGAACCCACATGCGGCGATTCGGCGACACCTTTTGCGCCTAAAGGGTGGTGCGGTGAAGGTGTCACCGTGAAATCGGTTTCCCAATGCGGAGTCTCAACGGCTGTCGGCACGAAATAATCCATCAGCGTGTTGCCCTGAATATTGCCCTGCTCATCAAATGACAGCAGTTGACCCATAGCGACAGCAAAACCTTCCGTCAAGCCACCATGGATTTGACCTTCAATCACCAT
>JACCDM011553818.1_pt1 | contig 16410 bp, 13 predicted proteins | sample 7445851 | NCBI WGS metagenome assembly JACCDM01 (sample SAMN15323438, study PRJNA562643) | freshwater metagenome | isolation source: river surface water | place: USA:Blue River Watershed | collected 2017-08-16
CTTCAACATGGCGGGTGAAAATGAAATACCCGAAAGGTGGTTGAGGTTGCAGGAGAGGGGGTGAAGGGATGAGGGATGAGGGTTTTGAGTTGTGGGTTATGGGTTGTGATACATTTAAAAAAATTTGTTTATGCGCATATCAACAATCCGTCTTTTTGCGATTGCAATCCTGACATTGTTTTTAGGAGCTTGCTCAATGCAACAAAAAATCGGTAAATCGGCCAACACACTGCTGATCAGGGATTCAAGCTTGGTGCAGGCCCATGTGGGGATTGCTGTTCAAGATCCTGCAACCGGAAAATTCCTTTATCAATACCAATCAGACAAGTTCTTTACACCGGCCAGCAATACCAAGATCTTTAGCGCCTACGCGGCAATGAAACATTTGCCCAACAAGCTCCCTGCCGCCATTATCACTGACCTGGATACTGCCGTTTTGATTACACCTACCGGAGACCCGAGCTTTCTTCATCCTGAATTTTCCCGTCAACCTCTGTTTGAAAAATTAAAGTCAATTCAGAAGCCCCTCTACTTGGTGAATAACAATTGGAACAGCAAGGCGCTGGGCATGGGTTGGAGCTGGGATGACTATTCAGAAGAATACATGACCGAGCGGAGTGCATTTCCTGTTTACGGCAACCAGGTGCAATGGTTTCAGCAGAAATCAAAAAAGGAAAATCCAACCTACCCCGGCGATACGGTTGATTTGTTTGTTTACTCCAACCCGGAAGTGAATTGGCCTGTTGATTTCGGAAAATCAAGAAACAGTTTTTCAGTGCAAAGAAACCAAAGCAGCAACTCATTTCAATTGTTCGAGGGAAAAGAACAGCAGGCAACCGTGGCTGTACCCTACATCACCAACGGGAACCTTACTGGTCTCGAGCTCCTGAAAGATACCTTGCACAAGGAAATTCGTCTTGCCAGTGAGGGCCTGGTCAATGCTGCCAAAGGCAAGTTCAGTGAAACGATTTATTCTCAGCCAACGGATACTTTATTGAAGAACATGATGTACCGCAGCGATAATTTCTATGCAGACCAATGCCTAGAAATGGTCAGCCAGGTATTGTTGAAAAAAATGGATGAGCAGGCTGTTATCCAGGAGTTGTTGAAAAAGGATCTTTCAGACCTCCCCCAAACTCCAAGATGGGTGGATGGCAGTGGCCTCAGCCGTTTCAACCAGTTTACACCAGAAGACATGATCAAGGTGCTGAACAAAATCAAGGAAGAACAGCCATGGGAAAGAATTACGGGGATTTTTGCCCCAGCCGGCACTGGCACCCTCAGGATGTACAAAACAAAGAACGGACCATTCATTTATGCAAAATCAGGTTCATTGACCGGCGTGGTTTGCCTGAGTGGTTATGTGTATTCAAAAGATAAAAAATGGCTTACCTTCTCCATCATGATCAACAACCACAATGCATCTGGTGCAGTGTTGAGGAAGAGGATTGAGGCGTTTTTGGAGAAGTTGTGAGGGATGAGGGGTAAGGGTGAAGGGATGAGGGATGTGGGATATAGGTTGTGAGGTTAGCTTGAATACCAAATGATGAGTGATTCACATTAAACCCTGAAGATGTCGTTTAAATAATCATTCTTCACTTCTACATAAATGGGTTTGCCATCAAAATGCGTGGTATTGTTGCTGCATTGTGCAAGGCGCTCGACAAGGTCAAGCATTTCCATTTCATCCAATTTTTTTCCGGCCTTTACTGCATGCTTTCTGGCCAGTGTTTTGGCAATCTTTTCTTTGTAGGATTTATGCAGGGTTGATGCAGCATCCTTTACATCCTCAAGAATCATTTCTATCACAGATTGGTTGTTCTCGGAAGGATGGTCTGCCGGGCTTCCTTGCAAGAGGAAAGTATTGTTGCCAAAGGGTTCCAGCTGATAGCCCATGTGAAGGAGGTCGGGCAAAATATGCTCCAACAGTTGAGCATCTGGCACGGAAAGGTTGATGGCTACCGGGAAAAGATCCTGTTGAACCGGCATCCCCTTCCCTGTCCATGCATCACTGAATTTTTCAAACAAGACCTGCTGGTGTGCCAGTTGCTGGTGCAGGATGGTCATGCCATTGGGCTGTTCAAAAACAATATAACTGAGATGTATCTGATGAATAGATGATTGTCCATTTACGCCCAGCGCCCTTGGTACCTCGTTGTTGGAGGAAGCCTGAATCGTATTGCCGGGCTTGGGTTGGAAATCCTGAAAAGTTGACTGCTCAGCTAATTGAGACTTTGGAGCCTGATCAAAAAAATCTCTCCAACTGCTTAGATTGCTGGATGATTCAATCCGGTGAGCCTGGTCACGGCCTACAAATGATTTATACAAACCACTCGACCTCACTTCATCTTGTTGAGGTCGGGTGAATGGTTTTGAAATTGCATCGAGCTGTTGTATCCCTGCATCCAAGCCAAAATCAATGGCTGGAGCAATACTGAATTGCGCCAGAGAATGCCGGATCGCAGACTTGATGAATGCATAGACCAGCTTCTCATCCTGGAACTTGATTTCCTGTTTGGTCGGATGAACATTGACATCTACGTTGGCAGGATCAAGATCAATATACAAGGCAAAGAATGGAAAGCTGCCCTGCGGAATCAGTTCTTCATAGGCGCTGACGATGGCATGGCTGAGGTAGGCATTTCTTACAAACCTGTTGTTGACAAAAAGATATTGGTCACCTCTGGTTTTTTTGGCCGTTTCTGGCTTTCCAATAAACCCTGTAATGTCAAGATAATCGGTCTTCTCATCTACCTGAACCAACTTTGTGGCATATGTATTTCCCATCAACTGCACCACCCTTTGTTTCAAATTTCCCTTGTCGAGGTGAAATACCTCCTGCCCGTTGCTGGAGAGTGAGAAAAATATTTCAGGAAAAGCCAATGCCACACGGATGAACTCATCTGTGATGTGTTTCAGCTCAACAACATTGCTTTTCAAAAAATTCCTTCTTGCAGGCACATTGAAAAAAAGATTTTTCATGCTGATGGAAGTGCCCACACTGCAGCTGCAGGGGCCCTGCTTCAGGACCTTGCTGTTCTCTATTTCTATCTCCGTTCCCAGCTCATCCTCTTCCCTTCTGGTGCGCAACAATACCTGGGATACTGCGGCAACAGAAGCCAATGCCTCTCCCCGGAACCCCATGGTCTTGATTTTCTGGAGGTCTTCAATTCCAGTAATCTTGGAAGTGGCATGTCTTTCAAAACAATTCCTTGCATCTTCCTCACTCATCCCCTTTCCATTGTCTACTACCTGTAAAAGCGCCTTGCCGGCATCTTCCACAATCAGCCTGATTTCAGTAGCCCCTGCATCCACGGCATTTTCAAGCAATTCCTTCACCGCACTGCCCGGGCGCTGGATGACTTCTCCAGCAGCAATCTGGTTGGCAATATGGGTAGGGAGCAATTGGATGAGGTTGGGCATGGGGTGAAGGGGTTGAAGGGATGAGGGTTTAGATGATGAGGTGTTAGTAGTTGAAGGGATGAGGGTAAAGAGATGAGGGTTTAAAGGTTGAAGGGTTTATGGAAATTCACTGATTTTTCAATTGTTGCTTGGCTCAGAAATAATAACTTACAGGCTTTAGACATAAAGATTTCAACGCACAAAGTTACTAAAAGACATAGTTATGAGCAGTAGAATTTCAATTGTTTCACTGTTGTTTTTGCTTTTTTCATTGGTCTCAAAAGGCCAAAACGCCTCAGCATGGGCCGATAGCGTGATGAAAACGCTGTCTCCGGATGAGAAAATTGCACAATTGATCATGGTTAGGTTGTCCAGCATTGACAGCAAAACCAGGACCGTGACTTTCTATGATTCAACAGTGGAGCGTGACATACGGAAATTCAACATCGGTGGCATTTGCCTGTTCCAAGGTGCTCCTGTTAAGCAAGCATCCCTCGTCAACAGGTTGCAATCCATTGCCAAAACACCCATCCTCATGGCCATTGACGGGGAAAACGGCGTTGGCATGCGGCTGGACAGTGTTGCAGGATTGCCCAGGATGATGATGCTTGGTGCATTGCGCGATACCAGTTTGGTGTATAAATATGGCAGCTGGGTGGCTGAACAATGCAAGCAGTTGGGCATCCAGGTAAATTTTGCTCCTGTGGTAGACGTGAACAACAACCCCAACAACCCCGTGATCAATGATCGTTCTTTTGGTGAAAACAAGTTCAAAGTAGCTTCGATGGGCATCCAATACATGTTGGGCATGCGCGACAAGGGCGTGATGGGTTCTGCCAAACATTTTCCGGGTCACGGTGATGTTGATGTGGATTCACACCTGGCCATGCCCATGATCAGCAAATCAAAAGAACAATTGAACAACCTGGAACTCTATCCTTTTCAAAGGATTTTTGATGCGGGGATTGGAAGCGCGATGGTTGGACACCTGTTCATTCCTGCTATTGACAGTAACGCCAACAGGGCTGCTTCAGTTTCCAGAAAAAGCGTAACCCAATTATTAAAAGAGGAAATGGGCTTCAAGGGCATCACTTTCACGGATGCACTGGAAATGAAAGGTATCGCCAATGCCTTTCCTGACGGGGCTTCCAGCGTTGAATCCCTTCTTGCAGGGAACGACATGCTCTGCCTGCCTGGTGATGTAGAAAAAACAATTTCAAAGGTCAAGGGGGCCATCGCCGAAGGCGTCCTGAGCTGGTCACAAATTGATGAACATGTCAGAAAACTGTTGCTGGCAAAATACCAAACAGGACTGGCCAATTGGAAGCCGGTTTCTATTGATGGACTTGCCATCAGACTGAACGAAAAAACAGATGGCTTAAAAAAAGAGATTGCGGAGAAAGCCATCACACTGGCAAAACTGGAAGACAAAACGGCATTTCCTTTGCCTGCAGGAAGAATAGCAGCAGGCATTCATCAACCCATTGAAGGCCTTAACAACCCAACACAATCTTTTGGCAACTATGCATTATTGGAAATTGGCAAAAACAGGAACACTGCCTTTGCTGCAGCGATAAGAAAGAACTACAATGCTGATGTTTTCATGTTTGACAATTCAATGTCTTCATCAGCTGCAGACAGCCTGTTGGAACAGCTCAAAGGCTATGACAAAATCATCATCGCCCTACATGAACTGCCAAGGTTTCCTGCGAATAATTTTGGCATCAGCAACGAAGTGGTTCGTTTGGTCAACACAATCAACGCTTCAACACCAAGTTCCCTTTTCATTTTTGGGAACCCTTATGCAACAAAAAGTTTCTGTGACGTGAAAAACATCATGGTCTGTTATGAAGATGATGTTATTGTGCAGGAAACTGCGGCCAAAATGCTCAGTGGTGTCTTGCCAACAGAGGGCTCATTGCCCGTCAGCGTTTGTCCTTCTCTTCCTGCAGGGACAGGGATTGTCCTGCCAGCAATAACAGCACACAATACTGATAAAAAATTGTCAAGCAGCAGTGATAAAATGGCAAAAGTTGATTCCATCATCCAAGATGCCATCCGCCAAAAAGCAGCTCCTGGCATGGCTTTGCTCGTCATCAAAGATGGCAAAATCATCGAGCAGAAAACCTATGGTAACATGAGCTATGATGTACCTGAGAAGGTGACACAGGAATCGGTATACGACATGGCATCCGTCACAAAAATTTGTGCCACCACCCTGTCCATCATGAAATTGTATGACGAGAAAAAAATCCGGTTAGACGGAACATTGGGCGAATACATCCCCTGGGTCAGGGGATCGAACAAGGCCAATATCACTCTCAGGGATGTGCTGTTGCACCAAGCAGGCCTAAAGGCCTGGATTCCTTTTTACAAGGAAATTGCAGACAGTGTAACCATGAAAGCCAAGCCGGGCTATTTCAGCAAAATCAACAATGCTCAATACAATGTAAAAGTGGATGATTCATTGTTCATGAGAACTGATTGGAGAGATACCATGATCAGCAGGATCCTCACTTCATCCGTAGACAGCAAGAAACCATATATCTACAGTGACAATGATTTTATTTTTCTGGGAGAGGTAGTGAAGGCAGTCAGCGGACAGTCTTTGGACCAGTATGCATGGAACAATTTTTATCGCCCGCTGGGGTTCAGGAGCACTGGCTTCAACCCTACAGCCTATATGAAAAAATCAACCATTGCACCAACCGAACAAGATCCTTATTTCAGGGAAAGATTGGTTAGAGGATATGTGCACGACCCAGGCGCAGCCATGTTTGGCGGGGTTTCTGGGCATGCTGGCCTTTTCAGCAATGCTTATGAGATTGCCGTATTGATGGAGATCATCATGAACAAGGGCGTCATCAACGAAAAAAGATTTTTCTCAACAGCCACGATTGATCTTTTCAACTCTTACCAGAGCGGTATCAGCAGGCGCGGACTTGGATTTGACAAACCGGAAAAAGACAATGCAACCAGAAAAATTCCCTACCCTGCACTGAACATCTCATCCAAAACATTTGGCCATACGGGGTTCACGGGAACCTGTGCCTGGGCTGATCCAGAAAAAGGGATTGTATTTGTGTTGTTGGCGAACAGGGTTCATCCAACAGCCAAAAATACATTTGGAGATCTAAACGTGAGGGGGAAGGTGATGGAGGAAATCTGGAAGTAATGCTGAGTGGGTTGAAGTCAATCTGAAAACCCTTCAACCATTTAAAGCATGTTGAGCTGTGTCCTGACCACTACTTTTGCAGCTACCCAGGCCTTGTGGTAATTGGGTATGCGGATGCGCTCTTCCATGATGCGCTGTGGTTTAACTGCCTTGATCTTCTTGAACAGGCTGAGGTAATATTTATACGCAAGGTAAACGCCGAAACGTGCTGCCAGCGGGAGTTTCAGGATTCCCTGGTAGGCAAGGCGAAAATCATTTTCTATATCATCCTCAATGGATTCCTTCATTTCATGTGTGAAGGAATTGAAATCAACACCCGGGAAATATACCCTGTTCAGTTGTTGATAATCCGCTTTCACATCCCTTAAAAAATTCACTTTTTGAAATGCAGCACCCAATGATTGGGCAGAAGGTTTCAACTTCTCGTATTCAAGTTGGTTTCCATCACAGAAAACATAAAGACACATCAAACCAACTACTTCTGCACTTCCATAAATGTATTCTGCGTATCCAAGGGCATCATACTTGGCCTTGTCGAGGTCAAATTCCATGCTCTTGAAAAATGCTTCGACCAAGGCGAGGTCAATATTGTAACGGTTGACGGTTAACTGGAAACTTTGAAGAATGGGATTCAGGCTGATGCCTTTTTCGATGGCTTCGTAAGCATCCTTTTTGAATTCGCCAAGCAAGGTTTCCTTGTCAAAATCATGAAATGTATCCACTATTTCATCTGCGAAACGCACGAAACCATAAATATCATAAATAGGACCCTGAATGTCGCTGTGCAGCAGCTTGATGGCGCTGCTGAATGAAGTGCTGTATCGCTGTGTGGTAACGCGACTGCACTCGTGGGCAACATTATGGAAGATTCCGATCATTTTTATGTTTATGAATTATGGCTAATTTGTCTTTCAAGTTAAACAATAACAACGATAAATCTCATATTGTTCAACAGAACTCCTCATTTATTCATCAATACTCAATTTTCCCTGTCTACCAATTGAGCAACCACCTCACCGCTGATCAGGCTGGGCGGGACTCCTGGACCGGGAACTGTCAACTGCCCAGTATAATATAAGTTCTTCACTTTTTTGCTTTTGCAGGATGGCTTGAGGATGGCAGTCTGCATCAGGGTATTGGCCAAACCATATGCATTGCCTTTGAAAGCATTGTAGTCGCTGACAAAATCTGCATACGCATATGACCTTTTGTACACCACATGGTTTCTGATGTCTACTCCGGTCCTTTCTTTCAACCGATCACTCAACACGTTGAAATAATGATCCCTGGTTTTTTCATCATCCCCATCAAGCCCTGCGGCAATAGGAATCAGGAAGAAAAGATTTTCTGAGCCATCGGGTGCTTGAGTGGGATCTGTTACTGAGGTTGCACTCAAATAGAAAAGCGGATCCTTGGGCCATTCAGGATGGGTGTAAATTTCCGCTGCATGCGCATCAAATGGAACATCAAAGAATAATGAATGGTGAGGCAGATCAGGAATTTTGGTATTGATGCCCACATAATAAATCAAACAGCCGGGTGCCATCACACGCTTGTCCCAATATCCATCAGAATAGCTCCTGTATTGATTTTCAAGCAGTTTCGTTTCAATGAAATGATAATCGGCACCGCCAATCACTACATCTGCATCAAACTGTTTTCCATTGTCGGTCACTACTGTTTTGGCCATACCATTTTCAACAATGATGGAAGATACATTGTGGTTGAAATGGAATTTCACGCCTTGTTCAACAGCCAATTTGTGCATCCCTTCAACAATTTTGTACATGCCTCCGCGGGGGAACCAGGTACCCAATTTCACATCAGCATAATTCATGAGGCTGTAAAGCGCGGGCGTATTTTCAGGAAGTGCACCCAGGAACAACACTGGAAACTCCATCATTTGACGGAGCTGTGGGTGCTTGAAAAATTTTCCAATATGGGACTTGATGTTGTTGAAAACATCCAAGCGAAACAATCCTGCAATCAGTTCCTTGTCCAGGAATTCCAAAAGTGATTGTCCAGGCTTGAAGACCAATTTATTGACACCAACGCGGTACTTGTATTCGGCTTCTGCCATGAATGCATCCAGCTGATCACCTGCACCAGGTTCAAGCTGGTCAAACATCTTTTTTAATGCTGCATAATCAGAAGGAACGTCCATCTGGTTCTGTTCCCAGTAAATTCTATAAGAAGGATCAAGCCTAATCAGCTCGTAATAATCTGACACTTTTTTTCCGAAACATCCAAAGTAGCGGTCAAACACATCGGGCATCCAGTACCAGCTAGGGCCCATATCAAAACTGAAACCTTCTGTCTTGAAATGCCTGCACCTTCCTCCTGGTTGGTCATGCTTTTCTAATACTTCCACTTCCCACCCGGCCTTGGCCAGGAATGATGCAGCGGAGAGTCCTGCGAACCCGCTACCAATGACAATTGCTTTTTTACCCACGTTGGAAAGATAGGTTAAAACTTGTTGATTTGGTTTTTCAACAGTCTTCTGGCAAAGTGAATGCGGCTTTTGATGGTACCCAATGGCTCTGTGAGCATATCGGCGATTTCATGGTACTTGTAGCCCTCAAAATAAAGCATGAAAGGTTGTTTGAAAATCGTAGGCAATTCATGAATGGCCTTGTTGATATCTTTCATCCTCATGGATGTTTCTGCACCGTTGGGAACTGCTGACTGGTTATGATCCAGCAGGAACTCATTGGGGCTGTTGTCAAAAATGGTATTCTGCTTGGACTTGCGGCGGTAGTTGTTGATGAAGATGTTGCGCATGATGGTATACAACCATGCCTTGATATTGGTACCAACACTGTATTTTTCCTGGTTAGACAAAGCACGGAACATGGTCTCTTGCAGCAGGTCCTTGGCGGTTTCCTGGTCCTTGGTAAGGGTAACTGCAAAAGGCCTGAGGTATTCTGAGTTCTGGAGGAGAAGCTGGTTGAATTCCTGTGTTGACATATCGCTTTGTTTAATTATTTGTAAAGTGAAATTAAACAAAACTTGAATACGGCACACTAATTTTGTTTAATATTTTTTTAAAAATATTAAACATTTGATTTTCAGTGACTAAACCAGCTCAGTAATGAAGGAAGTAACCTCCTGGAGCGAGCGTTTGAAGTGAATTTGGGAGGGGATTTTGTTCTCATAAGTCGCAGCCAGGCGACCAGAGATGATGAGAGGGGTTTGACTGAAGCGTTTGAGTGACTGTTGGATGAACTTGTCGAAGTTGAAAACGCTTGACACCGAGGTTAGATGTGTATAGATAAAGTCAGGTTGTTTGTATTTGACGACATATTCAACATCGTCCAAAGGAACATTGGAACCCAGGTAATAAACATATAAACCCCTGCTTTTCAGCAGGTACTGAACGAAAAGCAGACCGAGTTCATGGTATTCTCCTTCAGGAAGGAAGAGCAGGCCAGTCTTTTTCAATTGGAACATTGGGGTAACTGCTTCAGTTCCCACAATGAGCTTTTGCCTGATGATATTGGAAACGAGATGCTCTTGGGCTGGGTTGATATGGCCGGTAATCCAAAGGACCCCAATCCGTTCCATGAAAGGAAAAATGATCTGGTGGATTGTTTTTTCAATGCCCTTTGTGCGGATTTGCTCCTCAAGTATGTGCTCAAATCCCTCTAGGTCCATGTCGATCATCCCTTGGATCAGTCCATTGACAATCCTTTCTTGCTGGGCATGTACATCGTTGATGCTGAGGATTTTATTGCGAATATCCTCTTCTGACATCTTATCAATATGGGAGATTTTGAACCCATATTTATTGAGAAGAGATATGTTCAAGATTTTCTTGAGCTCGTCGTTGTTGTAGTACCTGATGTTGGTATCGGTACGTTGTGGCCTGAGAAAATTATAACGCTGTTCCCAAATGCGGATGGTATGGGCTTTGATACCCGTCAGGTTTTCCAGGTCTTTGATTGTGAATGCGTTCATGGCCTTATAACACAGCGTCAACCGAATTGTTCGGATCAGCCATCTGGTCCATGACTTTTGCCAAGGCTTTGGTCAGTTTCAACTTCCTCAGTGCTTCCAGATGACGCTCATGATGCAAGTCTGAACCCAAAAGGTCAACCATGCCCTTGTCGGCCATCCATTCGGCACATTGCATGGCAGCGGGCCCATAATAGCCTGAAAAGGAAAGAATATTTGACTGGAAAATACATCCTGAATCCCTTATCTCTTTCAATTCATTGAGGCGTTTGTAATAATAATTGTACCGTTCAGGATGGGCAAAAACAGGGTGATAGCCCTGAATCTGCATCTCAAAAATGATTTCTTTCAGGTTCCGGGGAGGCTCAATGAAGGAGATTTCGATCAGTGCCCAATTTTTTTGGATGGTGAGCAGTTCCTCTTTCTCTTCCAACATCCTCGTAAAATTTCCGTCCACCAAATACTCTGCAGCCATCCTCAGTTTGTTGCTGATGCCTGCCTCCTTCATGGCGTTTTTTAGCACCTCATATCCTTTGCTGATCGAGGCAGTGTTGTTTCTCCACATGTCTTCCATGACATGAGGAGTGGCAGTGAAGGATTCATAGCCCAGGTCGATCATGCCCTGTATCAGTGAAATGGATGTGTCAGGATCTGGAGAACCATCATCAATTCCCGGGATGATATGGGAGTGGACATCCGCTTTCAATTGATGAAAGGGGAAGGATGGAAGGGGTTTTTTGGTGAAGAAACTAAAGATGGTCGAGGGATGAGGGATGAGGGTTTAGGGATGAGGGTTTAGGGATGAGGGGTGAGGGATTAGGGATGAGGGATGAGGGGTGAGGGATTAGGGATTTAAATTCAGGTAGTCAGCATAGACTTGTTTCAATCCGTCCTTCAATTCTATTGAATATTTCCAGCCAAGGTTGGTCAACTTGGAAACATCCATGAGTTTTCTGGGGGTACCATCTGGTTTGGTATGATCATAGACCAAGCTGCCTTCATATCCCACAATTTCCTTGATCAACATGGCCAGTTCAGTGATGGTAACATCCATTCCAGTGCCAATGTTCACCAGGCCTTCTTCATTGTAATTTTCCATCAGGTAAACACAGGCTGAAGCCAGGTCATCAGCATGCAGGAATTCACGCATGGGTGTCCCTGTTCCCCAAATGGTAACTGCAGGATCGCCATTTTGCTTGGCCTCATGGAATTTTCTGATCAGGGTAGGCAATACATGGGCATTTTGTAGATCATAATTATCGTTGGGCCCATACAAATTGGTGGGCATCACCGAGATGAAATTGCATCCGTACTGGGCACGGTAAGCATCACACATTTTAATACCGGCAATCTTTGCAATGGCATAAGGTTCATTGGTATGTTCCAGCAATCCTGTCAAGAGGTATTCCTCTTTCATGGGCTGTGGAGCCAATTTGGGATAGATGCAAGATGAACCAAGGAACATCAGTTTTGAAACACGGGTTGCATACGCTGAATGGATCACATTGCTCTGGATCATCAGGTTCTCATAGAGAAAATCTGCACGGTAGAGGTTATTGGCCATGATCCCTCCCACTTTTGCAGCAGCAAGAAATACATAATCAGGACGTTCAGTTTCAAAAAACTCATTCACTGGTTCTTGAACCCTCAGGTCCAATTCTGTGGAAGTGCGGGTGATGATGTTGGTATAGCCCATGCCCAGGAGTTTCCTGTGGATGGCGGAGCCCACCATTCCCCGGTGGCCGGCGATGTATATTTTGGAATCTTTGTTCAAGTTGATTGGATTATTCTTCTTGGTGGTTTACATCAAATCCTGATGCTTTCAATAATTTTTCTTTTTGGAAAAGCCTGACATCACTGCTCACCATGTCATTCACCAGCATCGGCAAGTCATATTTGGGCACCCATCCGAGCTTGGTCTTTGCTTTGGTTGGGTCACCAATCAGGAGATCAACTTCAGTTGGCCTGAAATATTCAGCGTCTACTGCCACGACTTCTTTTCCTATTTCAATGGGAAACTCAGGATTATTCGATGCAACAACATAGCCTTTTTCCTCCACCCCTTCTCCCTTGAATTCCAGCACGGCTCCCACTTCAGCAAAGGCCATTTTCACAAAATCACGCACAGTTGTTGTAACGCCTGTTGCAATCACATAGTCTTCAGGAACGTCTTGCTGAAGGATCAGCCACATGGCCTCGACATAATCCTTTGCATGGCCCCAGTCTCTTTTGGCATCCATGTTACCGAGGTAGATTTTGTCTTGCATTCCCAGGGCGATTTTTGCAACGCCACGGGTAATTTTTCTTGTTACAAAAGTTTCTCCACGGAGTGGACTTTCATGGTTGAACAAAATACCATTGACAGCAAACATGCCATAGGCTTCACGGTAGTTCACGGTGATCCAGTAGGCATACATTTTGGCAATCGCATAGGGAGACCTTGGATAGAAAGGTGTGGTTTCTCTCTGTGGAACTTCCTGCACCAGTCCGTACAACTCAGAGGTAGAGGCCTGGTAGACTTTTGTCTTTTTTGTGAGTCCCAACAAACGTACGGCTTCCAGGATGCGCAAGGTTCCGATGCCATCCGCATTGGCCGTATACTCAGGTGTATCAAAACTTACCTTTACGTGGCTCATGGCAGCCAGGTTATAGATTTCATCAGGTTGCGTTTCCTGGATGATCCTGATCAAATTGGTAGAATCGGTAAGATCTCCATAATGAAGGGTCAGCTTTACACCCGTCTCATGACGGTCTTGGTAGAGATGGTCGATGCGTGCAGTGTTGAAAAGGGAGGAACGCCTTTTGATGCCATGCACCGTGTATCCTTTGTTCAAAAGGAGCTCTGTGAGGTATGCGCCATCTTGTCCATTAACGCCTGTAACCAATGCAACTTTAGCCATGTGAAATGAATTGTTTTATCTTCCGTAACGGTTTCAAAATTAGTGTAAAAAAATGAGGCTTGAGGCCATTCATCTTCCAGGCTTTTCTGTCTTCCCAATTTGCTTTGATCCTGTTGCTGATGGAAGCTGTGCTCTTCCCACCTTGACGCATTTTGATGATGGTCGCTGGGATATAGGATAGGTTGATTTCATGCTTCAACAAGAACCGCAACATGAGTTCATAATCAGCAGCAGAGCGCAGTACTGTATTGAAATGCCCATATTTTTCATACAGGGATTGGCGTAGGAAAAAAGTGGGATGAGGAGGCATCCAGCCATTGTACATGGAGGAGCGTTTGAAAGGCCCTGATTTCCATGTTCTGACAACTTTTGAAACAGCCTCCCTGTCTACAAATACAAGATCGGCATAGGTTGCATCTACCGTTGAATCCTCAAAAACAGAGGCAACTTTTGCGATCACCTCATTGTCTGCATAAAGATCATCGGCATTCAATATACCAATCACATCTCCAGTAGCCATTGCAATGCCTTTGTTCATGGCAAAATAAATTCCCTCGTCTTTTTCTGAAATACATTTTGCAACGTGCGGGAAACCTTCGACTATATTAACCGTCTCATCGGTTGAGCCACCATCAACAATGATGTGCTCAATGCCCTGGTACGTTTGGCTGGCCACCGCCTTCAATGTGTCAGCAATGGTGCTGGCGGAGTTGAAGGAGACGGTGATGATGGAGATTTTGGGGGATGAGGGGTTAGGGATGAGGGATGAGGGATGAGGGATAAAGGATGAGGGGTGAGGGGTGAGGGATGAGGGATGAGAGATGAGGGGTGAGGGATGAGGATTCATGGATCTAGGCCTTGATGGTTCTTGATTTGACGAGCATGGCGGGGTTGCCCTGGTAAATGCCATAGGCCTCCAGGTTTTTTGTGGCGATGGAGCCTGCGGTCAATACACTGTGTGAAAATGCGGTAAGGCCCGGTCCTACCAAGGCTTTTGCACCGATCCAAACCCCATCTTCAATGGTGATGGGTTTTGCGATCAGTTCAAAGCCCGGAGAGCCATAATCGTGGTTGCCTGTGCAGAGCATAGCACCCTGTGAGATGCAAACATGGCTGCCAATATTGACATCAGTCATGTTGTCAATCCAACAGTTTTCACCCAGCCAAACATGGTCTCCCATTTTCAGTTTCCAAGGATATTTGATCTGGACACCCGGGCGTATGCGTGCCTCAATGCCAATTGAGGCGCCAAACAATTCCAATACCCATTTCCTGAGAGCACTGAATGGAATGAGTGGGTTTCTGATCAAGAGTGGACCCAACACAAACCACAAGAGCTGCTTGGTTTTGGAAGCACCAATGCTTTGGGCATAGGCCATGTTGTTGGCATCGTAATGGGTAAAATCAACTTTCATTAAAATGGTGTTTTCATTAAAGTAATATGATGGATTATGCTGTTTCTATTCAGCATTTTTAAACAATTGATGGTATTGCTCCGCTGAAGCCAGGTTTTGCTGGTAGGATATTGCCAATGACCAAGCACCTTGTCTGTATTCCTGCCATGCGGCATCCGGCATGTCAACAAATTCCTGGATCACTTCGGTGAAACGAGACTGATCTGCCAGCGGAAGTTCAACACCTGCTTTATGTTCCCTGAGTGATTGCCATGGTGTTTGATCGCTGATCAGGATTGGGCATCCGACAGCGAGGGCTTCAAAAATAGCATGCCCAAAATTTTCCCCTTCTGTTGGCAGTGCAAACAGGTGTGCCTGTTCAAGCAGTGGTTTGATTTTGTGGTGTGGGAGGTCAAGATAGGTTGTGATGTCAAACTTGAGCTGAAGCTTTCCGATCATTTTTTTGCATTGCTTCCAATACGCTTCATCTTCTCTTGTAGCAACAATGTCCAACTTGATGTCGCCTTTGGCTTTGGCCAATGCCTCCAGGAGAAAATCCAGTTTTTTAATGGGATGAAGCCTGCCGACAAAAATGATGCGCAAGAGACCAATTGGCTTTTCAATGGGTGTCAGTTGCTCGTTCACTGAAACAGGGAGGTTCTGCGCAAGCACGATCTTTTTTGCAGCAGGGAAACATCGCTTGATGTCTTGGGTTTCATCTTGTCCCGTAGAATGAAAATTCAAGTACCGGTCAATGCCAAGCATTCTCAAAAACCATAAATAGAAGAACTTCTTGATGGGCTTTACTGCCAAAGCTGAACTGCGCAACATTCCTCGAGGGGCGATGATGATTTTTCCCGTTGCATAGGCTGCCATGATGGGTTTGATCATGTTGGAGAACATGCTGTTCAGGTAGATTTTGTCGGGATTGATTTCAGCGATGACAGCCTTTACTTTTTTGAATGACATGGTCCCCGAGGAATAATACCAGATATGGTATCCTTCTTGCTGCAGCCATTGGTCTGTATCGATATCCTTGATTGGTTTTTTTTGATTGATATCCCGATCCGATGTAAATACATAAATATCATACTCGTACTTGAACCGCTCCACCAGGTTGACAATAGAACGGATGGGGCCGCCAGCTTTAAAGGCTGGAGCATACCAATCGCAGAAGATGAGGAGTTTTGTTCTTATGGTCAAACTATATTTCTTGAATCCTATTTTTATTGAGCCAGTAGCCAATTACCACAAATTGCCAAAGCTCCATCCAACGAATAGCAGGATCATGTTGCAGAAAACGGTTCCAATATTTTAGCAATGCATCACGCTTGATGAAATTCCTATCCGCCAGGTCATTGATCTGAGCGGCACAGAATGACTGGAGTTCATTGCGCATCCATTTTTCCCATGGAAGAACAAATCCTTGCTTCTTCCGGTGTACAATTTCATTGGGCAGTAAGGGCTCCAAAGCCTCTACCATCAACTGTTTGGGGAAATGAGGAAATTTGATGTTGTCAGGAATGGAAAGTGCATATTCAATGAGCTTGTGATCAAAAAACGGCTCCCGAATTTCCAAACCCAC
>JACCDM011880102.1_pt1 | contig 16404 bp, 19 predicted proteins | sample 7445851 | NCBI WGS metagenome assembly JACCDM01 (sample SAMN15323438, study PRJNA562643) | freshwater metagenome | isolation source: river surface water | place: USA:Blue River Watershed | collected 2017-08-16
AAGCGGTGGCCTTGTATGGTCCCGACGTGCTCGTCATCTCCAGCAGCAAAGTGCGCGGTCAAACCGAATTGATTGTGGCCGTGGACATTCCACCCATGAGCGTCGAAGCCGCTGTGGCCGAGGCCTTTGTGCCCACCGACAAAACCTATGACTTGCCAGAAACTGGAGCCAGTGAAACGCCAGCCAGTTTTGGTCAAGTGCTCGATCAAACCATGGCGCGTCAAAAACGCCCCGCCAAAACCACCAAGACCGAGATGGCCGAAGGTTTCGTGCCGGCCTCTATGCTCAAGGCCCAGTCGGTGATCGAGCCAGAAGCCAAAGTCCAGGTGGCAACGCCAACAATCGAAGCAGCGCCTGTGGTTGCGCCCGTTGCTGCGCCTGTGCTGGCCACACCCACCATCGCTCCATCGGCCACCCAAGCCGCGCAAGAAGAACGCGACATGGTGCGTGGCAAAGAAATCGTTGACATGGTGCGCGAAGAACTCGCCAGCCTGCGCAAAGAATTCAAGCTCAGCCAGCAATTGGCTTGGCAAGGCGCTGGTTTGTCACGCAGTCTGTTGCCCTTGCACAATGCTTTGCAAGAAGCAGCGATTCCCGCCGCCTTGCGCGCCTTGTTGGTGGACAGCATCCAAAGTTTTGAAGATGTCGACCCTGCGCTGGAAGAAATCCGCCGCCAACTGTGTCATTCGATGCAGCAAAGCAATGTGGCCATTCCCGAGCAAGGTGTGCATGCGATTGCAGGCCCTTCGGGTGCCGGCAAATCCCTCATGGTGGCGCGTTTGGCGCAACACGCCAGTGTCACTTTGGGCAGTGAGCAAGTGGCGGTCATCAGTTACAGCGATCAACGGGCTGGTGCTTGGAACCAAACCCAGTTGTTGAGTGCCCAATCTGGCGTGGATTGCTTCCGTGCCACCAATGCCACGACCTTGAAGTTGCTGCTGGAAGAACACAGCCAACGCAAATTCATCATCATTGACACCCCTGGGGTGCAAATGGCCGAGCGCGTTGCCGACATTGCCAACATCGAACCCGATGTGCAATGCCACATCGTGGTCCCCGCCGACGCTTCCCAGTCGTCTTTGCGCCGACTGCTCTCGACACCGCAGATCCAATGGCAGAGCCTGATGATCAGCAAGCTCGACGAAGCCTCGCAGCCTTGGTCTCTCATCCAAGTGTTGACCGAGGGCCATGTGGGTGTGAGCGCGGCCAGCCGCGGCGAGCGTTTTGGTGAATGGAGCCAGCAGTTGCAAGTGGACGAACTGGTCACCGTGGCTTTGGGCAACCTGTCTTTGAGTGCGGTCGAACCCGCCCACGAAGACATGCGCAGCACCATGGCCATGGCATCGGCCAGAATCACCCGATTGGCAACACAACAAGCAGGGGCAACGCATGACTAACCGCAAATCCACCGAAGTGATCGGCATCGCCAGCGGCAAGGGCGGCGTGGGTAAAACCACGGTGTCGATCAACCTCGCGGTCGCATTGGCCCAGCGTGGCCACGATGTGATGCTGTTTGACGCCGACTTGGGCTTGGCCAATGCGCAGATCGCCTTGGGCGCGCGCGCCGAATACAACCTCAGCCATTTCCTGGCCGGCCAAAAAACCCTGGAAGAAATCACCTTGACCACGCGCCAAGGGATTCAGCTGATCCCGGGTGCATCCGGCATGCAAGAACTGGCGGCATTGAGCCAAGTGCAAGCGGCCAGTATCGTGCAAGCCTTCAGCAACTTGGGTAAAGACATTGACTATTTGATTGTGGACGTGGCTGCAGGCATTTCGCCCTCGGTGCTGGCGTTTCTGGGCGCTTGTCAGCGACGTTTCATCGTGGTGCAAGACGATCCCTCGTCGATTGCCGATGCTTACGGCACCATCAAAGTGCTGTCGCAAGAACTGCAACTCGATGAAATCTACCTGTTGCCCAACATGGTGGACACCCAAACCCAAGGCTGGAAGCTTTACCAACGCTTGAACGATGTGTGTGTGCGCTTTTTGAACGAATCCATCCATTACCTGACCGCCATCGAGCGCGATGAAATGGTGTTGGCTGCTTTGAAGAAATACCAATCCGTCATGGAATTGGCCCCTGGCACGGCGGCGGCACGCGACTTTCGTCGTTTGGCTGAGTTGTGCACCCAGTTGCGACCCATCGACCACCCGTCGGGCGGGTTGCAGTTTTTCATGGAGCGCTTGCTGCAAAGCAATGCGGATGAATCATGAGACCGATGTCCCCGATGAAGATGTACCAACAAGCCCGCCCGCAAGGCGAGGAGTTGGTGTTGGCCCACTTGGGTCTGGTCAAGCGCGTGGCTTTGCACTTGAAAGCCCGTGTTCCGGCCTACATGGAATTGGATGAACTCATTCAGGTGGGCATGATGGGTCTGCTCGAAGCGTCTCGTGTGTTTGACGCCAGCAAGGGTGTGGATTTTGAAAACTTCGCCCACAGCCGTGTGCGCGGTGCCATGCTCGACGAGGTGCGTCGCTTGTCTTTCTTGCCGCGCTCAGCGGTGGCGTTCAACAAAACCCACAACGAAACCTTGCACGCTTTGTCTTCCGAGTTGGGTCGTGCGCCCACCCAGGCCGAAATGGCCGAGCACATGGGCAAAGACCTGGATGATTTCCAAAAAGAACGCGGCAAAGCCCGACGTTTTGAAACCTATTCGCTTGAAGTGGTCACCGAAGAGGTGATGAGCATTGCCGATGATTCCTCGCGCCAACCCGATGTGATGGTGGAAGAGGCCGAGTTCATGCAGGCGGTCACCGAAGCCATCGGTCAACTGCCCGAACGTGAGCAGTTGGTGATGCAGCTTTACTATGTGGAAGAGCTCAACCTCAAAGAAATCGGTGAGGTTTTGGAGGTGAGCGAATCGCGCGTCAGTCAGATCTTGTCGTCGGTGGTCAAAAAACTCCGTGGTGAATTGCAAGTGAGTCAGGAGCCCGTGGCCAAGTCCAACAGGAGAACCGCATGAGCAGCTTCTTCCAATTGTTTTTGGCCTGGGGTTTGTTGTTGGTTTTTGTCTTGGTGCTCTACATCGTCGACAAAGTCAACGTCATTTACCAAGGCTATGCCAAACCCGATTTGCCGCAAACCTACAACGACGGTTTGTTTGGCGAGTTGGTCGGCAAAACCTTGTGGGACGCCATGAGTGGCATTCCAGTGCCCGGCGTGGACACCAAGTTTGTCTCCAGCCTCAAACCACACTACGAACCTGTGTTGCGCCAACACATTGAACAGGTGTTCATGGAAGGCTACAGCCACGGCAAAGCCGGCACCGCAGGCGTGCCTACCAACAACCGGATCATCCCCACCCCGCGCGGCTCGATTGAATCTTGGTTGCCCATGCACCACTTGGCCAGCATTTACCAAGCAGGTGTCGATTTCTCTGCCAAAAAGCCCGAGGATGTGTTGCGCATTCAGCAGTCCTTGGACCAAGTGACCGCCATGATTTACGCCCGCATCGGTGTGGGCTTGACCGAGGCTTACTCAGCCACATTGCTGATCCATCCCGAGGGTGAAGAAGAGGGCGGCCAAGATTTGCCGCCCCCTGAAGCAGACGAAACACCCGCAGCGGCACAACTCACACACCAAGAAACGGGTGAGGTGTTGCAGCCAGATTTGTCCAGCTTGAATCAAACACCCGTGAGCGCCACTGCGCCCGTCTCAGCCTCGAACAACGCCAACATGAACTTGACTGAAGAAGCCAAGCCCATGCCTGCTTGATGACTGAGGCTGCGATGTTCATTCTCAAGTTCAAGCGCCACAAGCCGATTCAGCCATGGTCAACGAAATAAAACAGGAGTCTTTGATCATGCGAGCCAACAACCGAGCCATTGAGAGCTATGGACAAGTCAAAGTCAGCACAGGCGTTTCCAAATCCAACAACGTCGAACTGATTCAAATGTTGTTTGACGGACTGATTGAAAGCCTGGCAACCGCCAAAGGCCATATTCAGCACAACAACATCGGTGAAAAATCCAAAGCCATCGCGCGCGCCAGCCGCATCGTGTTGGGCTTGCAAGGTGCCTTGGATTTCGACAAAGGTGGTGAACTCGCCACCAATTTGAATGAACTTTATAACTACATCACACGTCGTTTGTTGCACGTCAATGCACGCAATGACATTGCCGCCTTGGACGAAATCCATGGCTTGATGACAGAAATTCGCAGTGCATGGGAAACTGTGCCTGCATTGATCCCCAGGTCTGCCCCCACGGGCGTGACCATCAATTGAAGCCGGATGCCTGGATAAGGTATTCGATTCAGTTAGGCTTGCGGGGATGATTTGAAAGGCATGCAGTGTTGACCCACACCGCATGCCTTAACACTTGGAGTTAGACATGGCAGCAGTAGGTTTGGTTGTTTTGATGATCGCGGTTTTCGGGGTGTTCGTCGCCCACGGTGGTGACATGACCCCTGTGATCAAAGCTGCGCCATGGGAATTTGCTCAAATTTTCGGTGCGGCTGTTGCTGCGGCCATGATTGGTAACAGCAAAGCTGGCGTTGGTGCCGGTTTCGGTGCTGTGAGCAAGGTGTTCAAAGGTCCCAAGTACCACAAGGAAGATTACCTCGCGGTGATCTTGGTGGTGTCCAAGATATTGAAAACACTCAAGGCCGAAGGCGCGGTGGCCCTGGAGCCGCACATCGAAAATCCCGAGTCCAGTGCCATCTTTGCCGAATACCCCCCCATCTTGCATGACCACGCCTTGTTGGACATGATTTGTGACACCGTGCGTTTGATGGTCGTGTCCTCGGGCAACTTGAGCCCTTACGCGGTGGAAGATGTGCTGACCGCCTCCATCAAAAACCACCACCACCATGAAATGATGAACCAGGCCTTCTGGGCCGGTATGGAAGGCGCGTTGCCTGCGCTGGGGATTGTGGCTTGCGTGTTGGGTGTGGTGAAAACCATGGGTGCGATTGACCAACCTCCCCCTGTGCTGGGAGCCTTGATTGGTTCAGCGCTGGTGGGTACGTTCATGGGCGTGTTGTTGGCTTATGGCGTGGCCGGACCTTTTGCGATTCGCATCGGACAGGTGATTGACGAAGACGGCGAGATGTTGAAGTGTGTGCAACAACTGATCGTGGCCAATTTGCACGGACATCCCATGCCCTTGGTGATTGAAGCGGCGCGCTCGGTGATCAACCACCACAACAAGCCGTCGTTTGGTGAAATCTTTGATGGCATGCGAGGCAAGTAAACATGGCTGACGAACAAGCCGCCGCCGCCACAGAAGAAGCCGCTGCAGCTGCCGCCGACGCGGCACCTGATGCGGCGCCTGAAGCGCCACCCGCTGCCGATGCTGCACCAGCTGCAGAGGGCTTGGCGCCGGTCATCATCATCAAGAAAATTGAAGATGGCCACGGTGGTGCCCACGGTGGTGCTTGGAAGATTGCGCTGGCCGACATGATGACCGCCATGATGGCGTTCTTCTTGTTGATGTGGTTGTTGGGTGCGTCCAATGCCGACCAACGCAAAAGCATTGCAGACTATTTCAAACCCACTTCGCACAGCTTGGTGCCTGTGGGTCAACTGGCCGGTTCCAATGGTGTTTTGGGTGGTCGTTCGATCATTGACCCAGATGCATTCCCCTATGCCGCTCGCCAAACAGGTTTGCTCGAGCGATTGACACCCAAATCTGAAGGCGGCCCCAATCCCGACACCGATCCTGGTCCTGAAAATGAAAACGAGGCCAAAGACCCGTCCAAGGGTGGCAAAGGCGAGGGCATGGGATCTGGCGAAGGTGGCCAAGGTGAGGGTGGCAGTGACCCTGACAAGCTGAGCAAAGCAGAGCGCAAAGCCATTGCCGAACAACAAGACAAAGAAAACTTTGAAAAACTCGAACAAGAGCTCAAAGAAAAACTGTCTGAGAACAAGAAATTCGAATCCTTGAAAGACAAGGTGGCGATCAGCCGTGACAAAGACGGTTTGCGCATCGAAATCATCGACAACGCCGACTTCGCGATGTTCCCAAGCGGTGGTGTGGGCATGCAAGGCAAAGCAGCTGCACTCATAGGTGAGGTGGCGGCTTCATTGGGTGACATGCCCAACAAAGTGGCCATCCGTGGACACACCGATGCCGTGCCTTTCCAAAATCCGGAAGGCAAAAACAACTGGTCCTTGTCGGCAGATCGCGCCGAAGCCACGCGTCAAATTTTGCAGAAAAAAGGCATCAAGGAAGAGCGATTCAAGCGCATTGAAGGTGTGGCGGACACCGATCCGTTCAACCCGAAAGACAAATTTGATCCGCGCAACCGCCGCATGAGCATCACGGTGCTCAACCAAGACCCGCAATAAATATCAGGCGGTTCGCAACTCGTACTTGTTGATCTTCTCGATCAATGTGGTGCGTTGCAGGTTGAGCAACTTGGCGGTGCGTGACACATTGCCTTGTGAGCGCTCCAAAGCCTGCTCGATGATGTTGCGCTCGATTTCCGCCAAACGGTCTTTCAGCGACAAGCCCTCGGGTGGCAAATGAGGCATGCCCTGGGCCAACATGATGATGCTTTCAATTTCGTTGTCTTGCGGTTGCGGCTGATCGGTCAAGGGCTCCAAATGGTGTTGGTTGGCAGCGCCCATTTCAGCCAGCACCTCGGGTGGTGGCGTCATTTCTTGGGTGGTCACCACGGGCCCATTGCGCTGCAGCATGTCGGCTTGGATGGGTACCAAACCTTTGGGTAACAAATTGGCAGGGATGGCGCGCAAATCAAGCAACTGACCGGCATACAAGGTGCTGAAGCGGTCCATCAAATTGCACAACTCGCGCACATTGCCCGGCCAAGGATAGGCCACCAAAGCTTCCAGAAAGTCGGGGGCAAAACGCACCGATGGGCCATGCGGGAGTTTGTAATGGTCGGCGTAAAACCGAATCAGCTCGGCGATGTCCTCGGGACGTTCGCGCAACGGGGGCGTGACCACGGGCAGCACGTTAAGCCGATAGTACAAATCCTCGCGAAAACGCCCGGCTTGAATTTCGGCTTCTAAATCACGGTGTGTGGCGGCAATGACACGAACATCGATCGGGATTTGGCGGGTGGAGCCGACCGGGTCAATCACCCGCTCTTGCAACACGCGCAGCAACTTGACCTGCATGTCCAAAGACATGTCACCGATTTCATCCAAAAAGATGGTGCCCCCATGGGCCAACTCGAAGCGGCCGATGCGGTCGGCCACGGCACCCGTGAAAGATCCTTTGCGGTGACCGAAAAGCTCACTTTCGAGTAATTCTTTGGGGATGGCTGAGCAATTTATAGGTACAAAAGCACCACCTGCACGATCCGATTGTTCGTGCAATGAACGCGCCAATAACTCTTTGCCCGTGCCACTTTCGCCTGTGATCAGGACGGTGGCATTCGAGTTGGAGATGGTGCTGACCAAGCGCCGCAAAGCTTGAGCGATGGGGCTGGTGCCAATGAAAAATGCAGGTTGCTTCATGCTTGATGCATTGTCTCTCATGGGCTGTTCAAGGCAAGCCGTCAAAAGTATTCGGACACTTTGCAAATGGTCTTAAAGAAGTTGGCGCAGTGGTCGATTCTTCGCATGTACCCCATGAAACAAGTGTGTCTGGATGAGCCAGATCCCACAGTTTCAACCTGAGAGGAAATCACCATGATCTACCGTTTTGTTTTGACCGCAGTGGCATTGTCTTCATTGACAGCTTGCGAAGCCATTCGTCCTTATGCCGCCTCACCTGGCCCAGCGGTGTCTGTGACCTCGTCTGCCCCTGCTGCCGTCAACAAGGCTGCACCGAGCAACGCCACCGAAGCACAACCTGCTTCCATGATCACCCCCATGATGGACAAGCGCGAGACTTATGTGGCCACAGGCTATGCGGTCATCAGCGTGCAAAACCACAAGAACCCGGCGCAGCAACGCCTGTTGGCCATTCGCGCCTCCAAGCTTGACGCATACCGCGCTTTGACCGAACAGGTGTATGGCCAGCAATTGGACGCCAATACCACGGTGGCTGACATGACTGTGTTGAACGACACCTTCCGCACCCGTGTCGAAGGCGTGATTTACGGTGCGCAGTTGGTCAGCATCACCCCCGTCGGTGACGACACTTACGAAACCACCCTGTCATTGGACCGCAACTCGGTGCAAGACCTGCGCATGCTGTACCTGACGCAAATCGCTGCACGCACGACACGTTGATCGCTGGACACACACCATGTTTGCCCCGATGCGTTTGGCCCCGTTCATGCTCGCCCTGGCCCTGTCCAGTGGCTGGAATGTCCACGCCGACACCATGAGTCCCGAGGACCGCTTGCAAGCGATCCGCGAATCTCTGGTCAAGCGTGCCATGGAGGGTCCAACCGAGGTGCGCTCTGCCGCCTTCATCGACGGATCGGGCGTGTTGCGTGAAGCCAGTAGTTTTGTCACCGGCATGGAAGTGCGCGGCATCCGGGTGATGGCCTATGGCCGTGATCTGGACCAGGTGGAGATGGACAGCAAACCGCTGCCTGCTGGCACCTGCAAAACACCTCCCAATTTGGCCGCATGGCATCAAATGGTGTGGGAGTTGCAGTACGGGTCTAACACCCCAGTGAACCAGCAATTTGAGGCGCAGCAAGTCGCCCTTCAACTCAAGCAAGAGGTGTTCAAGGCTGCTCAAAGAGCCAGCCAATGGCGTGTGGTTGAACGCGCCGTGGTCAACAGCAGTTATGAACAACTGCTGGTGGGACAAGGCGAACACCTCATCCCCTATGTGCTGAAAATCACCCTCACACCCAGCATGGCCGCTGGCATGCCCCAGGTGTCTGCGTATGACTTGCGTTGGGAGTTGTTGGTCAAATCCAATGGCGAGCGAGTCTATGTGGCAGAACAACAAATCAACATCGATCAACCCCGTCAAGTGCCTACATCCAGCAGGCCTTTAAACCCCGTGGTGGTGGCCCAAATACAGGCGGCCTTGGACGGTTTTGTCAAAGGCATGGAGCGCGCCTTGTCTTGCAGAGTGCCCCAGTTTGACATCATCAAGGTCCGCAGTGACTCGGTGCGCATCGCAGGCGGTGCCTCCAGTGGCTTGAAAATGGGCACGCAAATGGTGCTGACAGACCGTCAACAATTGCCTGCCCGCGCCTTGGAACCAAAGGCACTTGAGAGCCTGGCCATGGCCGAGGTGGTGGCGGTGAGCCCGCACCATGCTGAACTCAAATTGAAATCAGCCCACAAATTTTCTGGCAACACCCAATGGGTGGCCATTCCCCACACGCCCTGAAAGATACCAAGGAGTTCACACATGAAAATTCGTCACGCTGTTTACGCATGGCCTGTCGCGTTGATGGTCAGCGGCTTGGTGTCGCAAGCCTGGGCCCAAGAACCGCCCAAGCAAGCCCCTTTGGAAGTGCCGAAATCACTCATTCAATTGGATGGTCCTGCCAAGGCCCCAGCACCTGAGGAAAAAGACAAACCCAAGGCCGTGGCGAAAAAAGCCAAACCTGCGCCAGCGCCTGCAACGTCTGCAGCGGTCACGGCTGAAGCGCCCAAGGAAGCCGCTGCCGTTGCAGAAATCGGCAGTTACAAAGTCAAGGCGGGTGACACGATTGACCGCATCATTCAAAAGTTTTATGCCAGCAGCCCGTTGCGCGTGGATGTGTTGCGTGAAGCCCTGGTGCAAAACAACCCCAAGTCGTTTGTCAAAGGCAACCCCAAGAGTTTGCTGGCCGGTACCACCTTGTCCTTGCCTGATCAAACCGAGTTGGTCAAAAAATTGATGCCCAGTTTGGCCGCGGCCCCTGCGCCAGCCCCAGTTGTCGAAGCGCCCACGACCCCAGTGGCCCAGGCCAATGTGGTGACCCCAGTCAACGTGCCGCCTGTGGGTGGCGCAGCGGCGCACCAATCAGGGCACAATCCCGGCATGTCCGATCCCAAGCGCAACTGGGTTCGTTACCCCTGAGATTGCTGCTGCTTCAGCAGCACCCCTAGGACCCCTGTCCATGCTCGGTCCCGACGTTATCTCTGCCGCCACCCGCCTTCCTCAGGTTCAGCTTGAGGCGCGCAGTTTGTGGGTGCAAACCCCGGTGGCGCAGCAATTGGGTTTACGAGACGGTCAAATCGTCCAAGCCATCGCCGAAGTACGCGACCAACGGGTGCGTTTGTGGCTGAAAGACTTCTTTTTCGAATTGCCCAATGGCTGGGTGCTCAAAGACGGTGACAAGCCTTTTTTAAGAGTCAACCACACCCCAGGTGGTTGGGGATTTTTGATCCAGGCCTATCCCACGGGTCAAGGCTCTGTCGCCACACCTGCATCTGCCAGTTTCGGCCATACCAAACCCCTGGATGTGCACGCTCCGCAGCAGCTCAACACCGCGATTGGCTTGTTGCTCACCCAACCCTCGGGTTTTGCCAGTTTCTCCAAACTCCTGAATGACATGGGCTTGGGTCTTTGGCGCGGGCAGGGCGAAATGGCCGCACTGGTCCAACGGCTGCTGCAACAACGCAGCGCCATGGCGCAGATGAACCCCACCATGCTCAAGCGCGCGGTGATGGGACAAGCCCGCAGCTTGGAAAATGTGTTGTCGCAAGCCCAAACACCCGAAGACGACCTCAAAGGCATCCTCAAACAATTGCTGGCGCTGTCCCAAGAAGGCGCGGCCAGCGGCGTGGACAAAGAGCGCAGCCGAGAACTCGAAGCCGCCACCCGTGAATTGGAAGCGGCGCAAACCCAGGGCGCTCAAAAATGGCTGAATGGCGATCTGTCCTTGCACGTCGTGTTGCCGTTCATCGATGCCGATCCGGTTGAACTGCATTTTCAAAAACCAGCGCGCAAACCCGGTCAGGAAGAAACCCCCTTGAGTGTGGACATCCATTCGCGCAGTCGCTTGTTGGGTGAAATTTGGCTCAACACGGTCATTTCCCAAAGCACCAGTGTGGATTTGGTGATGTGGGCTTTGCGCAGCGATGTGGCCGGGATGGCAAGGCAACGCGCTGGAGAACTCGGTTTGGAGTTGGGCGCGGCGGGCTTGAAACTGCATTCATTTCAAATTTTCAATGCGCCAAGGCCCTTGGTGCGCGCGGGGGAAGCCTCGGGCACGCGTGGCTCGGTGATTGACACCACGGCCTGAAAGAACAAGATGCACAAACCCCATTTGGAAGCCGTGGCACTGGAATACGGCATGCAAAAAACCCCGCGGGTGGTGGCCAAGGGGCAAGCCGAATTGGCCCTGCGCATCTTGCAAGAAGCCAAAAAACAAGGGGTGTATGTGGCGGAAGACCCGCAGCTGCTGGCGCTGCTCAGCAAATTGGATGTGGGTGATGAGATCACGCAAGACATGTACACCGCTGTGGCGGTGATTTTGTCTTGGGTTTATTGGCTCAAAGGCATGCAGCCTGGCGACGAAAAGAAAGGGCGAGAAGCCTGAGTGACCGGCCTCAGGCTTCGGTGAAGCCACGCATGCGACGCAGTCGCTTGATTTGACCCAAACGGTCGTACACCTCCACCGGGCTGGTGGGGTCGGTCACGTTCAAACTCTCCAAAGCGCCGCGAATGGCGTCGAGTTTGCGCATGATCAAGATTTCATTGCGTCGGTGCAAATCGCGACACGCCATCATGCGTGCGCGGAATTCATTCCAATGGGCACCGAGCTTGTCCGCGTCTTCGGGTTGACGCACACCGGTCAAGCGGCCGAGTTCGGCCAACAAGTGGTTTTTTTCTTCCAACAACACTTCAAACTGATCCAGATCTTGCACCTTGAGCGCGTTGAACTCTTGCTCCAGCAAGGCTTCCAAACGGTCAACCAAGGCATGTGCCTGGTCGACAGATGGGTGTTGTTCGAGTGTGGCGGTGTCAGACATGGCAGCAGCCTTTAGCCTTGGATCATTTTCTCGATGGACACAAAGTTTTGCGCGATGCGGCCAGGGTTGATCGGGTAGTTGCCGCCTTGAATGGCGGCTTTGATCGCTTCAATCTTGGCGCGATCGAAATCGGGCTGGTCATTGATGCGCTGCTGCACATTGCTGAGGTTCACAGAGTCGCCGCCTTGGGCTTGGACAGGCGCTTTGGCCGCGGGTGCTGATGATGTTTTGTCAGCAGCAGATTTTTTGTCCAATTTTTCCAAGGAACGGGCAGCCGTGTTGGCTGTCGAAATCCGAGGATTGTTGGCGGAGATAGGGTCAGTCATGATGATTCCTTTGAAACAGGTGGTAAACACTTTGAAGTTGACTCGACATCGACAGTATCGGTCTCAAATCTAAAGACTTGAGAGCCGAGGGCTTGAATTGATCAGATTTTGTGTAAAGAATCATTTGGTATTCATTTCACATGCCGCGAGCCATGTTCACGCCAGTGACCACCGCACTCAATGATCGGCCTGACTCGGGGTTTTTCAAGCGAATTTGTTCGCCCAGCAATCCATCTTGCTGCGCTTCGGCCCTGACCGTGATCAGGAAACCCTTGCCTTCGCCCACAGCCACGGTCACTTGCTGCCCGCGTTTGACCATGGTGGCGGCTTTCATGTCTTGCAATTTCAACGGTGTGTTGGCGGGTAGGTCACGCAACAACTCCATGTTAGTGAGCTCTCGCTCATCGCTAACTAGCCGTGTTTCGTGAGATGCAACGGTTTGTTCGACAGCTTTGAACAAACCAGCTTGGATCGGGGTGCCGCGCTTCAAAGCCTGGGTCGAGACCCAGACCATGCGTGTCACTGTATTGTTGGGAGCGCTCGGCGCGAGCTTGGCACCCAGACCCGAGCGCATTTGAACCATGACGAAATGCTGCCAAACCGGTTGGGCGCAGCGGGCGCGAACGCTTTGTTTGTTGCCAAAGGGCTGGTCAAACACAATGTCTTGGGTACACGCCTCGAATTTGATCCGGTGGTCCATCGGCATGATCTGAACCGAAGGCGCTTCCACTTTGTAGGTGTTCACCACAAATTGTTTGGCACCTTGCTCGAGTGCTGCCCAGCCCGGATTGGCAGGTGCGTTTTGGGCGCCAGCAGGCGCCCACGCGCCGCCGATCAGCACGCCTGCGGCCACCAGGCTTTTGACACCGGGGTTTTGCAAGGTTTGAAAAGTTCGGCACAGCATTTGCAAGATGTTCTCCATGGGTGTGAATGTTTTGACGTTTTCAGGCGTCATGCCCATCACCGATGCAAATTTGATGCCAACCTTTTTTGACCCACACCGAGCGCAAAATGAACTTCAATATTGATTCCAAGGCACTCGTCAAAACCGCATTTGTCAATCCAAATGACGCGAATGCCACAGTTCGTCCGCAAGCACCTTCGACGCCAGGGCGGGCGGGTTTCGCCCAGACCTTGGCGCAGTTGCAAACCAAACAAGGTGTCAATTCATCGACGATATTGAACCCGAGGGTGCCCAGTGTGGCTGTCCAAGAAGGCGACACCCTGAGCAGCATTGTGAAAAACCACATGGAAGCCATGGGTCGGCCTGTGAACAATGCGCAAGCCTTGAGCTTGTCGCAAGACCTGGCCAAAGCCAATGGCATCACCAATCCGGATCGCATCTTTCCAGGGCAGCGCCTGAACATGGCGGCCTTGAACCAGGCGGTGACTCAGGGCAGTGGCCTTGTCGCCAGTGGCCAACCCCCGTTGGCCAACAAAGCATTGGCCCAGAACACTTTGTCCATGAATGCCGCCTCGCAGACCAGAGCCCTGCCCCACAAAACCCAGGTGGCCGCAGGCAGCCACCCCGTGTTGGAAAAGACCCTGGACCGCGCTGTGGCCAAAGGATTCATCCCTTCGCAAGAACGCCAGCAGGTGTTTGACAAGATCTTGAACATGTCGCGCACTTACCAGTTTGCGCCTGACGACTTCGCCCGCATGACCTTGATGGAAAGCGACGGCATGAACCCCAAGGCCAGCAACAACCGCTGCCACGGCATCATTCAATTTTGTGACGGCCCAGACCGGGGCGCTGCCAGCGCGGGTTTTGGCAGCAACCCCAAAGAGATCTTGAACCACAGTGTGTTGCAACAGTTGGACATGGTGTCCAAGTATTTCGATGAAACCGGGCTGAAAAAAATGGGCCCCACCAGCCTGGACGACTTGTATTTGACCGTGCTCACACCGGCCGCACGCAGCATCAAAGCGCCAGACGCGAATCTGAACATCGCGGGCACACAAGCCAAACAACTTTACGTGAACAACGACAAAACAGCGCCCATCACGCGCAACTCCATCATGCAAGGCCTGTATCAAAACGCGATTCAACGCCTGAGCAAGCATGAGCATGCGCAAACCCTGGCCCAAGCCAACACCACTCAGGCCAATCCCAATGCGTCACTCAACCGTGCCCAAGCCCTTCGGGTCAGCGCTTATTTGAACCAAGACTTTTTGCGCTGAGCGGCAAAAACTTGCCATCGACAAGGTGGGGGCGGTGAGTCATTGCCGCCCGATTCAGTTTCTATTCAGCGCTTAGTTCTCAGCTTTAGGTGGCACACAACTTGCAAGTATCGACCGGAGGCTCCTCAACTTGAGGGCCAGGTGTCGTGAAAACGGCGGTGACAACAACCGAGGAGGTGTGTGATGGACTTATTGGCTGGTGCATTTGGCATCCATGAGCGAGCCCTCGGCGTGCGCAGTCAACGCTTGGAAGTGTTGTCGCGCAACATCGCCAACGCGGACACCCCGAATTACAAAGCAGAGGACCTGGATTTCAAGGCCATGCTGAAAGAAACCAGTCGCGAATACCTGGCAGCCACGAATGCCAAGCATTACGCCGCATTGGAAGAACAACCCGATGACGGCAAGCGATTCCGCGTGCCATTCAACAGCTCATTTGATGGCAACACTGTGGAAATCAGCGTTGAACAAGCGCAGTTTGGTAAGGCTGCAGCCGACTACCAAACCACCCTGAACTTCTTGGAGAACCGCATTGGCGGTCTTCGCAAAGCATTGAAAGGGGAATAACCGATGAGAACCCTTGACAGCGTCTTTGGCATTGCCGGCACGGCGCTCAATTCCCAAATGGTGCGCATGAACACCACCGCGTCCAACTTGGCCAATGCCACCACGGTGGCGAAGTCCGAAGGTGAAGCCTTCCGCGCCAAGCGCACCGTGTTCAAAGCCTTGGTCAAAGAAGAAATGACCAATGCAGGCTTTCAGTACCAAGGTGGCGTCAAAGTGGACCAGGTGGTGGACGACCCCACACCGATCCGCAGCTTGTTCGATCCGGGCAATCCATCCGCCGATGAAAACGGCTATGTGTATTTGTCCAACGTGAATGAAATGCAAGAGATGGTCGAAATGATGGCCGCTTCACGCTCTTACCAAAACAACGTGGAAGTGGTGAACACCGCTCGTCAATTGATGATGCGCACCATTGAAATCACCAAATCCTGAACCTTGAAAGATTGACATGGCCACCGCAACACCTGCCAAAGCACCTTTGCCCAGCGGCATCGTCAGCTACGAGGATTACATCGCGAAAAACAAAGTCAAAGCGCCCTCCAACACCATGGATCAAGGCGCATTTTTGACGTTGTTCACCACCCAATTGAAAAACCAAAACCCGTTAGACCCGGTGAAAAACGAGGCCTTCGTGGCCCAGTTGGCGCAGTTCTCTCAATTGGAAGCCACCACCTCCATGAAAACCAGCATGGAAGCCATGGTGCAGAGTTTGCAAGGCGACAAGATGTTGGCCGGTGCCGCCATGATCGGTCGCAAAGTGGCCGTGCCCAACGGTCCCTTGGTTTTGCTCGGTGGTCAACCCATCGATGCCACCGTCGACCTGCCCACAGGTGCTGATGGTGTGCAAATGCAAATCACAGACGAAAAAGGCCAAGTGGTTCGCAAACAAATCTTTGGTGCCCAGGCTGTGGGTGCCATGAAGCTCACCTGGGATGGCTTGAACGATGGCGGCGCTGCCATGCCCGACGGCACCTACACCATGCAGGTGCTGGCCAATGCACAAGGCAAGGCGATTCAACCGGTGGTGAACACCTTGGCCACGGTTCGCAGTGTCAGCAGTGCGGGCACTGGTGACAACACTTGGTTGCTGGAAGTTGATGGCGGCAAGACTGTCAGCATGGCTGAAGTCAAACGCATCGCTTACTGATCGAACGAAAAAAATACAAACGGAGTAACTAGACCATGTCCTTTTTTACCTCACTCACTGGTTTGAACGCTGCGACCGCTCAATTGGGCGTCACATCCAACAACATTGCCAACGCGAGTACCGTTGGTTTCAAACGCAGTCGTGCCGACTTTGGTGACATTTTTGCCACCTCGCCATTGCAAAAAGCCACCTCGACGATTGGTCAAGGTGTGTCTTTGAAGCGCGTGACGCAAGAGTTTGGACAGGGCAATATGAACTTCTCGTCCAACACCTTGGACTTGGCGATTTCAGGTGATGGTTTCTTCCCCTTGAAATCAGCCGACGGTTTTCAGGACATCTTCACGCGCAACGGCTCGTTCATGATGAACGACCAGTACAACGTGGTGAACTC
>JACCDM010340891.1_pt1 | contig 16383 bp, 15 predicted proteins | sample 7445851 | NCBI WGS metagenome assembly JACCDM01 (sample SAMN15323438, study PRJNA562643) | freshwater metagenome | isolation source: river surface water | place: USA:Blue River Watershed | collected 2017-08-16
CCCCCTGTTCGGCCATGTGTTCATCTACGAGCACTGCCTGCCCTTCGATGTCTCGCGCGCTTACGACGAGGCCAGCGGCATCAAGAACCCGCGCATCTGGACGGCCGAGCGCGACATGGAGATGTGGAAGTCCTTGCAGGCCTGAGCGCCTGCACGGCCCCTTCAGGGCCGGCCCGCGAGTTCGCGCAAGTCCCGCTCGTAGGCCCGCAGGCGACGCACCGCGCGTTGCCGCTGCTCGGCACTGGTGCTGTTGTGCAGTTCCGCCAGATGCCGGCAGGCCTGCGCCGAAAATTCCGCGTACAGACGCCGGTCAGCCTCTGCGACTGGCGCCAGCCACTGCTGCCAGACCGCCTGCAAGGCGGCTTCGGCCTGCGCCGGGCTGTGCCCTTGGGGCAGTCTTTGCAGGGTGCTCAGCAGCAGGTTCTGCCGGCGCAGGCGGTCGCGCCGGCCCCACTCCGGACTCCAGGCGGATTTTTGCAGCTGCTGGCGCAGCAGTTCGACTTGCGGCTCGGTCAGGTTGCCGTAGAAGTCGCCATAGCGCGCGGCGATCCGGTCCAGACGGCGTTTGAACCGGTCCGGTGCCGACCCCGCCAGCCATTCTTTCTCCCAGGCTTCGTTGCTTTGTTCCCATTGGCGGGCCAGATGCCGCAGCTGCTGCGGCTGCAGCTGCACCGCGATGGGCGCCGCCTGGCGCGCCGCCTGGGCCATCAGGCGATCGACCGCGCTGGCGGCATCCGACCAGACGTCGCACACCTGCTGGGCCTCCACATCGCGCGTGGCCAGGCCCTGCAGCTTGACCAGCAGCGCGGCATAGACCGGGAGTTCCTGTTCGCGGTGCCAGCGGTGGAGCTGGCCCAAGGCCTCCCTGACCTGCGCCTGCTGGTTGTCCTCCAGCGAAATCTGGCTGTCGAGCCACCAGTAGCCCAGGGTCGGGGCCTGGTTGTAGCCCAGCTTGATGGCGCTGCAGCCCTGCAACAGGAGCAGCGCCAGCGGGGCGAGCCAATGGAATGCTTTCATGGTGCCGGCATTGTGAACGTTTTGCGATCACCGCAGGGTTCGCCAGGCGATCGCCTGGCACGGGGGATAATCCACATCGAAAGCCGTCAGTGAGAAAGCAGACATGACCGAGACCAACACGAATGCAAGGGCCCAGACCGCGCTGGACGTGGTCATCATGGCGGCAGGCAAAGGCACCCGCATGAAAAGCCGGCGCCCCAAGGTGCTGCAGGACCTGGCGGGGCGGCCTTTGCTGGCGCATGTGCTGGCCACGGCCGAGCAATTGCAGGCGCGCTCGGCGGTGGTGATCACCGGGCATGGGGCCGACGAAGTCGAAGCCGCCCTGGGCCCGCGTGCGCAGGGCCTGTCGCTGCGCTTTGTGCGCCAGGAGCCGCAGCTGGGCACGGGCCATGCCGTGCAGCAAGCGGTGCCCGTGCTCGCCGACGATGGTGTGGTGGTGGTGCTCTCGGGCGATGTGCCGCTGACCCAGGCAGACACGCTGCAGGCCCTGGTGGCCCAGTGTGCCGGCGAGCAGCTGGCCCTGTTGACGCTCGAGATGGACGATCCGAGCGGCTACGGCCGCATCGTGCGCAGCCCCAGCGGCTCGGTGCATGCGATCGTTGAGCACAAGGACGCGGACGACACGCAGCGCGCCATCCGTGAAATCTACAGCGGCATCATGGCGGTGCCGGCCCGGCGCCTGAAGGCCTGGCTGGCGCGGCTGGACAACCGCAATGCGCAAAACGAGTACTACCTCACCGACATCGTGAAGTTTGCCGTGGCCGACGGCGTGCCCGTGGTGGCGCACACCATCCGCGATGCGGTGCAAGTGGCGGGCGTCAACAGCCCGCTGCAGCTGGCCGAACTGGAGCGGGCGTACCAGCGCCGCCAGGCCGAGCGCCTGATGGCCGATGGCGTGCGCCTGAAGGACCCGTCGCGTTTCGACCTGCGCGGCGAACTGCGGTGTGGCCAGGACGTGGAGATCGATGTCAACTGCCTCTTCGAGGGCCGTGTCGCACTGGGCGAGGGGGTGCGCATCGGTGCCCACTGCGTCATTGCCAACTGCAGCATCGCGGCGGGTGCGGTGATCCACCCCTTCACCCACATCGACGGCGAGAAACTGGGGGTGACGGTGGGCGAGGGCGCCCTCATCGGACCGTTCGCCCGCCTGCGCCCGGGCGCGCAGCTGGGGGCCGAGGTGCACATTGGCAACTTTGTCGAAGTGAAAAATTCCACCCTGGCCCAGGGGGCCAAAGCCAACCACCTGGCGTATCTGGGGGACGCCACCGTTGGCGAGCGCGTGAACTACGGCGCGGGCAGCATCACCGCCAATTACGACGGTGCCAACAAGCACCGCACTGTGATCGAGGCCGATGTGCACATCGGCAGCAACTGCGTGCTGGTGGCGCCGGTCACCATTGGCGCGGGCGGCACGGTGGGCGGTGGCTCGACGATCACCAAGAGCACCGAGCCGGGGGCCCTGAGCGTGGCGCGCGGCAAGCAGGTCAGCATTCCCCACTGGCAGCGCCCGGCCAAGAAAAAGTAGGAGCGGCCACCGGCCGCGAAACCATGGCCCCTGCCCGCCGCCTCCGCTAGAGGCCCGGCAAAACCTGCTGCGTTCCGAACTTGGCCCGCTTGGTGGCAAAGAACGCTTTGACGTTGCGCACATTCGCGTCCTGGGTGAGCAGCCTTTGCGTCAGCGCCAGGTAGCCCGCCATGTCCGGCGCGTGGACCACGAGCATGAAATCCGGCCCTGGGGAGACGCGCCAGCACTGCTGCACCGCGGCTTCGGCCACGGCACGGGCCTCGAAGGCGTCCAGGTGTTCGGCACCCTGGCGGTCCAGCGTCACTTCCACCATCGCCTGCAAGCCCTGGCCCAGTCGGTCGCGGCTGAGGATGGCCACCTGGCGCTCGATCCAGCCGCCTTCGATCAGGCGCTTGACGCGGCGCAGGCAGGTGGGCGGTGAAACATGGACTTTCTCGGCCAGCGCCACATTGCTCAGGCTGGCGTCGTGTTGCAGGCTGTCGAGCAGCTGCAGATCGATGGCGTCAAGCGCATTGGATTCCATGAAACGTATTTTATTGAAACAAAATTCCTTTTCGGTGTGATAATGAAATAAAAAAACGGAAAATTAATTTAAATTAATCGAATATTTCTATGGCGCTCCTCTACCATCGTGGCTATCCCCCTTGTTTTGGAGCCCATCCATGTGTGGCATCGTCGGCGCCGTCTCTCAGCGCAACATCGTTCCCGTTCTCGTGCAGGGCCTGCAAAGGCTGGAATACCGGGGCTATGACTCCTGTGGCGTGGCGGTGCATGCCGCCAGCCTGAGCGGCGGCACGGGCGGCCTGCAGCGCGCCCGCAGCACCGCGCGCGTGGCCGAGCTGATGGACCAGGTGGGCACCGACCACATCGAAGGCGGTACCGGCATCGCCCACACCCGCTGGGCCACGCACGGCGCGCCTGCGGTGCACAACGCGCATCCGCACTTCAGCCACGGCACGGGCGCGGCGGACGGCAAACCCGGCCGCGTGGCCCTGGTGCACAACGGCATCATTGAAAACCACGAAGAGTTGCGCGCGGCCCTGCAAGCGCGCGGCTATGTGTTCGCCAGCCAGACCGACACCGAAGTCATTGCCCACCTGGTCGACAGCCTCTACAACGGCGATTTGCTCGAGGCGGTGCAGGGCGCCATTGCCCAGTTGCACGGGGCGTACGCGATCGCGGTGTTCCACAAGGACGAGCCGCTGCGGGTGATCGGCGCGCGCGCCGGTTCGCCGCTGATCCTGGGTGTGGGCCAGGGCGAAACCTTTCTCGCCAGCGACGCCATGGCCTTGGCGGGCGTGACCGACCAGATCGTTTATCTGGAAGAGGGCGATGTGGTCGACATCCAGCTGGGCAAATACTGGGTGGTGGACCGCGAGCACAAGGCCGTGACCCGCACCGTGAAGACCGTGCATGCCCACAGTGGCGCGGCCGAACTGGGGCCCTACCGCCACTACATGCAAAAAGAAATCTTCGAGCAACCGCGGGCGATTGCCGACACCCTCGAAGGCGTGGAAGGCATCACGCCCGAGCTGTTTGGCGACGGGGCCTACAGCACCTTCAAGGCGATCGACCGGGTGCTGATTCTGGCCTGCGGCACCAGCTACTACAGCGGCTGCGTGGCCAAGTACTGGATCGAAGCGATTGCCCAAGTGCCCTGCCAGGTCGAGATCGCCAGCGAATACCGCTACCGCCAATCGGTGCCCGACCCGCGCACCCTGGTCGTCACCATCACCCAAAGCGGCGAGACCGCCGACACCCTGGCCGCGGTGCGTCACGCCCAAAGCCTGGGCATGGCGCACACGCTCACCATCTGCAACGTGGCCACCAGCGCCATGGTGCGCGAATGCAAACACGCCTACGTGACCCGCGCCGGGGCCGAGATCGGCGTAGCCTCGACCAAGGCCTTCACCACCCAGTTGGCGGGCCTGTTTTTGCTGACGCTGGCGCTGGCGCAGACCCAAGGCCGCCTGAGCGAGGCCGAAGAAGCGGCGCACCTCAAGGCCATGCGCCACTTGCCCGCCGCCCTGCAAGCGGTGCTGGCGCTGGAGCCACAGGTCATCGCCTGGGCACAAGAATTTGCCAGCAAGGAAAACGCGCTCTTCCTCGGCCGCGGCACGCACTACCCCATTGCGCTCGAAGGCGCGCTCAAACTCAAAGAGATCACCTACATCCACGCCGAAGCCTATGCCACAGGCGAACTCAAGCATGGCCCGCTGGCCCTGGTCACCAGCGCCATGCCGGTGGTGACGGTGGCCCCCAACGACCAGTTGCTGGAAAAGCTCAAAAGCAATATGCAGGAAGTGCGCGCCCGCGGCGGCGTGCTCTATGTGCTGGCCGATGGCGACACCCGCATCGAAAGCAGCGAAGGCGTGCATGTGATCCGCATGCCCGAGCACTATGGCGTGCTCTCACCCATCCTGCACGTGGTGCCCTTGCAGCTCTTGTCGTACCACACGGCCTGTGCGCGGGGCACCGATGTGGACAAGCCGCGCAATCTGGCCAAGAGCGTGACGGTGGAGTGAACAGGGCTCGGCCCGACTCGAGGCCACCGCTGTGACCGCGCGTCTGCCGGGCCCGCGCAGGTGCCTGGGCGCAGCAACGGGTACCCTTTTCCATCGGTGGATGCGGTCCTCCAGGCCGATCGCGTCCGATGCGCTTAAGGCAGCAATTCAGCACCTGATCGAGGCGATCGTTGTATACAAAGGAGCGCTGCCTAAACTGTCAGTTTGTTGCAAGGTCCTACCGCCGAGCGAGTAAATGGTTTAAGCGTTTCAATGTATTGGGTGCGCGGCAGCGGACACCTATGCTCAAGGCATCGCATTGATTGCATGAGGTGTATGCCATGAGTACTGCTCCGATCCATCTGGTGTTGGCCGATCCCCATCCCGTGATGCTCGACGGTCTGACCGATCGCCTGAAGGCCTGCCCAGACATGCAGGTGTGCGAATCGGTGCGTGATGGCGATGCGGCCTGGGAGGCGGTGCTGCGCCATCGCCGGGATGTGCTGGTGCTGGATCTGGACTTGCCCCGTCTCAATGGCCTGGACCTGATTGCCAAGCTGCAAAGCCATCAGCTGCACACCCGCCCGGTGGTGTTCACCTCGGAGCCGATCAAATACGTGATGCGCGCGCTCGATCTGGGCGTCCGCGGCCTGGTGGCCAAGCACCAGCCGCACCAGGCGCTCGAGCACTGCATCCGGCAGGTCCATGCGGGTGAGCCCTGCCTGGACCCGGATCTGACGATGAAGACCGTGTCGATGCTGATGGGTCGGCACAAGGACGGCCAGGAGGGCACGCAGCGGCTGACCCCGCGCGAGGTGGACGTGGCGCGCATGGTCACCCAGGGCTGGCCCAACAAGAAGATCGCCAGCAAGCTGTGCATCAGCGAAGGCACGGCCAAACTTCACCTCCACCACATCTACCAGAAACTCAACTGCCGTGGCCGCATGGCGCTGATGCTCTATATGCAGCAGCACGGTTATTGAGGACTGTCATTTTTTGATTCAAGGACATGCATGAATAAGGCCCTCATCGAAATAAGCGCTGCGCAGACGCAGGCCGTCTCTGAGCTTTACCGCACGGCGGCCCAGGAGTTGCTCATGGCATACCAGCGCAACAAGGAGGCCACGCGGCACCATGACCGCGGGGCTTTTCGGGCGGCTTTGCACCACGCGCGCCTGTCCTGTGTGCATGCGGCCGCAGCCAGTGACTGCCTGAGCAGGGCGCTGGAACAGTCTGGACGCTTGTCCCCGCAGGACCCTGTGGCCCTGGGGCACATCGACGGCATCGAAGGCATCGACCATTGGGACCATTGATATGCAACCGATGGGGGATTTATTTGCGCTGCATTGTGTTGGTGCGCACAGACCGGGTGCCACGACCGACCTAGACTTGCATCGCAAGGAGCCAGTGCAGCCTGCCCACCGTGGAGGCTGAACAACAAGTGCCCAGCAGGGATGTTTTGATGGAGTATGCCCATGTCGACACGTGTCCTGTTGTCTTCCAAACACAAGGTGATCCTCGATGGCATTGCCGCCATCTTGAAAACCCATCCCGATCTGCATCTGGTCGGCATGGCCGACGACGACGTCGATACCCAGGCCTTGTGTGTGCAGACCCGCCCCCAGGTGGTGGTGGTCGGGGTCGATCCCCGGCGTGCCGGGGATGTGGCCCTGACGCGCTGGATCGCGCAACTGGCACCCCGACCGGAAATCGTCGCTTTTTCCACCGAGTGTGACCGCGGTGCGGTCCTGCAGATGATGCAGGCGGGCGCCAACAGCTTTGTGTCCACGCAAAGCAGCATGGACGAGTTGTTGCAGGCCATCCGTGCGGCCGGCGCCGGTCGGGCCTATGTGTGTCCTTCAGCGGGCGCCGTCATGGTCGATGGCCTTCGGCACGCCGCCAAGCCCAAAGCGCTGGGTCACCACTTGGGTGAACGCGAAGAGCAGGTGCTGTGCCTGATTGCCGACGGCTACTCGTCCAAAGAGATCGCACGCAACTTGCAGATCGCGCCCAGCACCGTCGAGGTGCATCGGCGCAACATCATGCGCAAGGTCGGGCTGCACAAGGTGGCCGATCTGACCCGCTACGCCATCCGCAACCACATGGTCCAGGTCTGAGCGGATCGCGGCCCACCCGTGTGCGTGGGCTCCGGATGCAGCGAGGTCAGGCCTGCAGACCGGCCGCCTGGGCCAGGCCCTGCAAATCATCGATCTGGATTTCGCCACGGCGCAGGGTCAGGATGCCTTCGTGTTGCAGCTGTCCGGCGGCCAGCGTGACGCTGACCCGGCGGGTGCCCATCATGTTGGCCAGCATCTGCTGGGTGAGCTTGAGGGTTTGCTGGCCCGTCTTGTATTGCAGCAGGTGCAGCCACAGGGCCAGTTGCGCGCGGATGTCGGCCTGTTGCATGCGCGTGCTCAGCTGGGCGATTTCCAGGGTCTGGCGCCACAAGAAACGGCAGAGGGCTTCGGCCAAGCCCGGCATGCTCGCCAGCAGCCCCCTCAGATCGTCCGCTTCGATCTGCAGGGCCAGTCCGGGCTTGAACACCCGCGCGACCCAGGGCCCCGCGCTGCCAGACCACAGGTGCGAGCAGCCGGCCATGCCTTCGGACCCGACCAGGGCCACCGCCAGACCGGGCGAATCGCTGCCACGGGCCACCCAGAGGCTCACCACCGCGTCCAGCAGGAAGTACACCGGTCTGGAGGCGCCATCGAGGGGTTCGAGCCATTGGTCCGCACCCAAGCCCACGACCTTGCCGATCTCCTGAAGGTGCAGAGCGCTGTCTGGCGCGAGCTGCTGCACGATGCCGTTGGAAGAAAGGTTCACGCTGGGTACCCGCTGGCTGTCAGGCCCGGGGCCTGATTGGGAAAAATGAGGGTGGGGAGATGGCCGTTTTGCAGGGCGAATGTTCTGCTTTCGAGTATATGCGCCGAGTTCGCGGGCGGTGGCTGCAAAAAGGGGTCTAAATGTTCGTTAAAGAACATAAAATGAATTTAAATGCCCGGAAATGGTGCGATCTGAACATCCGACGACACCGCCACGCCACCCTTGCCATGAACCTTGCTTTTCGGAACCCGGCCTTGCTGAAATGGCAGGCCCTGATGCCGGGCGCTGCACTTCGCGGCGTGCGCGAAGTGGTCTTCCATACCGGCATGCGCTGGCCCGGCGCGGCCGTTGAACCGCCTCAGGTGTGGTTTGTGGAGTCGGGGCTGTTGGCGCTCGAGCAGCGCAGCGCCGGCGGCTTTGTGGACGTGGCCTGGATCGGTGGCGAGGGCGCGGTTCCGCTGCTCGAGCACGGGGCCCTGGGCCTGCGGGCCCTCTGCGATGGGCGGGTGCTGTGCCTGCCCGTCGCGCAAGCCCTTTCGCAGGTGCCTGCTTTGCTGTTGGGCTGGCAGCAGGACCTGCGCGCACGCATGGCCCGCCTGGCCGCCTGCGCGCGCGCGCATCGGCCCGCGCAGGCCCTGGCCGATGCCCTGCTGTGGGCCCACCGCGTCAGCGCGGATGCCGATCTGCTCTGGTCGAAAGAGGTCTTGCCCGCCGCCCAGCGGCTGCCGGCGGATCAGCTGGATTCCTTGCTGGCGCAATGGGTGGCGGCCGGCGCGCTGCGGCACAAGGGCCAGGCGCTGCAGGTGTATGACGCGGCTGTGCTGGCCACGATGGCCTGCGGCTGTCATGCCGCACTGACCCACACCGATACGGCAGCGCCGCTGTCCTGACGCGGCTGTGACGCCGCTTTAGCCGCTGCGCGAGGCCGAGCTCGGCAGCGCTTGCAGACAGGCCAGCCCCAGCGCCTCGGCCACTTTGATGCCGTCCACCCCGGCCGAAAGGATGCCGCCTGCATAGCTGGCGCCTTCACCGGCCGGGTATAGCCCTGGCGTGTTCAGGCTCTGGAAATCTTCGCCGCGCGGGATGCGCAGCGGCGACGAGGTGCGCGTTTCCACCCCCGTCATCAAGGCATCGGCCATGTCGTAGCCTTTGATCTTGCGACCAAAAACGGGCAGGGCCTCGCGCATGGCGGTGCAGGCGTATTCGGGCAGCACCTGCGTCAGATCGGTCAGGCGGATGCCGGGCTTGTAGGAGGGCTGTACCGCCCCCAGCGCGCTGGAGGCTTGCTGCGCCAGAAAGTCGCCCACGCGCTGGGCCGGGGCCTCGTAAGTACCGCCACCCGCTTCAAAAGCACGGCTTTCCAGTTGACGCTGCAGCACGATGCCGGCCAGCGGATGCACCTGGCCGCGGGCCATGAAGCTTTGCGCCTCCTCGGCCAGAGCGCTGCCGTCGGCTTCACCAAACGCGGCGATCCAGGCCTGGCGCTCGTGCTGCGGAAAGTCCGAAGGCTCGATGCCGACCACCATGCCCGCATTGGCGTTGCGCTCGGCACGCGAATACTGGCTCATGCCGTTGGTGACCACCCGACCGGCTTCGCTGGTGGCCGCGACCACCGTGCCGCCCGGGCACATGCAAAAGCTGTAGACCGCGCGGCCATTGCCGGCGTGGTGCACCAGTTTGTAGTCGGCCGCCCCCAGCAGCGGGTGGCCGGCGTGCTGGCCCCAGCGGGCCCGGTCAATGACGCTTTGCGGGTGCTCGATGCGCACGCCAATCGAGAAGGGCTTGGCGTCCATGGCCACACCCCGGCGCTGCAGCATGAGGAAGGTGTCGCGCGAGCTGTGGCCCAGGGCCAGCACCACATGCCGGGCGGGCAGGGTGTAGGCCTGGCCGGTCTGCTGGTCCAGCACCTGCAGGCCCTGCACATGCCGCTCTTCGTCCAGCTGCAGATCGGTCACACGCTGCTCGAAGCGGATCTCGCCCCCCAGGGCCGTGATCTGCTCGCGGATGCCCTCGACCACCTTGACCAGCTTGAAGGTGCCGATGTGCGGGTGCGCGGCAAAGAGGATGTCGCTGGGCGCACCGGCCTTGACGAATTCGTCCATGACCTTGCGGCCCAGATGCCGCGGGTCCTTGATCTGGCTGTAGAGCTTGCCGTCGGAGAAGGTGCCGGCGCCGCCTTCGCCGAACTGCACATTGCTCTCGGGCTGCAACACCTTCTTGCGCCACAGGCCCCAGGTGTCCTTGGTTCGCTGGCGCACGGTCTTGCCGCGTTCGAGCACGATGGGCTTGAAGCCCATCTGTGCCAGCGCCAGCGCCGCCAGCATGCCGCAAGGGCCAAAGCCCACCACCACGGGGCGCTCACCTTCCTTTTCGCCAAAGCCCAGGGGCGCCTGTGCCGGGGCACGCCAGACCATGTCGGGGGTGGGCTGGATGTGGGGGTGCTTGCCGAATTTTTGCAGCAGCGCGGCTTCTGCCTCAGGCTGTGTGAGCGTCAGGTCGACGATGAACACCGCCAGCAATTCCGGCTTGCGTGCGTCAAAGCTGCGTTTGAAGACGTGCAGTGTGGCGATGTCGGCCTCGGCGATGCCCAGTGCCTTGGCGGCCAACTGGCGCAGAGCGGCTTCGGGGTGGGGCGGCGGCAGGCGGTCCTCGTCGGTTTCGGCGGGCGCATCGACAGCGCGGCGTTCTTCCACCGGCAGAGCGGAGAGGGGGAGTTTGAGTTCGGAGACGCGGATCATGGTGACGGGCTTGTGGTTATCAAGCAGAGATCCGAATTATCCCAGTCTTGTTCAGCAGCACCCAGCGCATGGACAAGGGTGCGCCCTTGTTCATGCCCTCACAGGGGCAGTACCGCATGAGCATGGGGTTGGCCGAACGCCTCATGCTGCGGGGGTACGCAGAAATCGTCATCCGGCCAACCCCATGCTCATACCCCGCCTCGGTCAGCTTATCCCTTGCGTTTCGCTCTCGGGTGTGCGGCGTCGTAGGCCTTGGCCAGGTGCTGGAAATCCAGCCGCGTGTAGACCTGCGTCGTGGTGATGTTGGCGTGCCCCAGCAGCTCCTGCACCGCACGCAAGTCGCCGCTGGACTGCAGCACATGGCTGGCAAATGAATGGCGCAGCATGTGGGGATGCACCGGCGTCGCGAGCCCGGCTTGCAGGCTGCGGCGCCGCAGGCGCTGCCAGATCGACTGTGAGGTCAGGCGTGTGCCGTGCCGTCCCGGGAACAGCGCCAGCGACTGGCTGGACGTGCCGGGCGTGGGGGCGTTCAGCATGCCCGCCACCTGGGTGCGGATGCCCAGCCAGTGTTCCAGGGCTTGCATCGCTGCACGGCCCAGTGGCACGGTGCGCCGCTTGCTGCCCTTGCCCTGCACCTGCACCTCGGCCGCCTGCAGGTCGATCCAGCCCCGGCCTTGCCGCAGCGCGTCCTCGCTCGCGCACACGTCCAGGCCGGTCAGTTCGGCCACCCGCAGACCGCAGCCGTAGAGCAGTTCGACCATGGCCGCATCGCGTGCGTCCAGCCAGGGGTCATCGTCCGCGTTGCGGTGTTCGGCCAGCTCGACCGCCTCGTCCACGCCCAGGGCCTTGGGCAGGGGCTTGGGGGCCTTGGGTGCGCGCACGCCTTGCACCGGGTTGCTGGCGATGCGGCCTTCGCGGCCCAGCCAGGCAAAAAAGCCACGCCAGCCCGACAGGATCAGGGCGATGCCCCGGCCGCTGCGGCCACTGCTGTGCATCTGCGCCACCCAGCGGCGGATGTGGACCGGCTGCACCTGCAGCAGCGCCACGCCCGAGGCGCTGGCCATTTGTGTCAGGCGTTCGAGGTCGAGGCGGTAGAGCGTGCAGGTGCGCTCGGCCAGACGCTTTTCAAAACGCACATGGTCCAGGTAGCGCTGGACCAGCGGGTCCAGCCACCCGGGCTCGGGCGTGGGGTCCGGTGCCGGGGCATCTGGCATGGGCGGTTCAGGCTTGGGCCTGGCGCAGGCTGGAGAGGGCGGCGCCGGCCAGTTCGGCCAGGCGCTCGAGCAGTTCGGTGCCCATCTGGCTGTTGAAGCGCTGGGCATCGGGCGAGGCCAGCACCAGCAGGCCAAACGCCTCCTGGCCGGGGGCAGGGCGCAGGGCCATCAGCGCCACCGAGGCCGCCTGGGCTGGCTGCTCGAGCCACTGCACCGCTTCAAAGCCGCTGTTGGCGCCCACATAAGGCGTGGCCAGCCCGACGGCCTGTTCACGCACCGCATCGGTCACGCCCTGCACGTAGTTGGCCTGGGCATGGGCCGCGTCGAGCGACCACAGGCGCAGGGCCACTTGCGGCACCTGGAAGAGGTCACGGATGTTGTCCACCGTGACGGCCGGCAGCTCGGCCGAGGGGGTGGCGAGCAGGTCACAGGCCCAGCGGTGCAGCTTGTCGGTCAGCGCCATGTTTTCATGGGCATGGCGGAACATGTCCATGATGCGGTGCTCGAGGGATTTGATCTTCTCGCGCAGCATCTGGGCCTGGCGTTCCTGCAGGCTGACTGCCCGCTGGCTGTGCGGGTGCGTGAGCTGTACGCTGGCCAGCAGTTCGGCATGGCGCTCAAAAAAATCGGGCGTGTTGGCCAGGTAGTTGGCGATGTCGTCTTCGGTGATGGGGGCCATCGGGGCGTTGCTCATGGGGGGTTCTCGGGTCAGAGGTCGGGAATGTCGATGGTGCCTTCAAACACCGGGGTGGCGGGGCCGGTCATGCGCACCGGGTCCTGCGGCTGGCCGCCCCACTCGATGGTCAGCAGGCCGCCGCGGGTCTGCACATCCACCTGGTGGTCGAGCCAGCCTTGCCGAATGCCCGCCACCACGGCGGCGCAGGCGCCGGTGCCGCAGGCCAGGGTTTCGCCAGAACCGCGTTCGTACACGCGCAAACGGATTTGTTGGCGCGACACGATCTGCATGAAGCCGGCATTCACACGCTGCGGAAATGCAGGGTGGTGCTCGATCAGCGGGCCTTGCGTGAGCACGGGCGCGCTGTCCACATCGTCCACGCGTTGTACCGCGTGCGGATTGCCCATGGACAGCACCGCCACGCGGGCCAAGCCGTGTTTCGCTGGTTCGCCCATAGGCAGGTCGAACACCTTCCAGCCGTGGACCTCGGCGGTGGCCAGGCCATCGGGGCTGAAGGGCACCTGCGGCAGATCGAACACCGGCGCACCCATGTCCACCGTGACGCGGCCGTCGGGCTTCATGGTCAGCTCGATCTGGCCTTTTTGCACTTTCACCCGCACGGTGTTTTTGTCGGTCAGGCCGTGGTCGCGCACGTAACGCACAAAGCAGCGGGCGCCGTTGCCGCAGTGCTCGACTTCGCCGCCGTCGGCGTTGTGGATGACGTATTCAAAGTCCAGTCCGGGGGCGGGTGAGGGGCGCACCGTCAGGATCTGGTCGGCACCGACCCCAAAGTGGCGGTCCGCCAGAAAACGGTACTGGGCCGCGCTCAGGTTCAGGCGGCCCCGGGTTTCGTCGAGCACGACAAAGTCGTTGCCCGCGCCCTGCATTTTGGTAAAGCGGATGCGCATGGCCGGATTATCGCTGCCTGTTGCTGCGGGCCATAATCGTTCACATGGTCCGCCCCACCCAACTCCTACACCTGCAGCGCGAACCCGCGCCGACCCGTCCCGCCGCCACCGTGCTCCTGTTGCGCGATGGCCCGCAAGGCCTCGAAGTGCTGATGACCCGCCGCGCCATGACGGCCAGTTTTGCGCCGGGCGCCTACGTCTTTCCTGGCGGCGGCGTCGACGCGTCGGATGCGGCCTCGCATGCCCAAGCCAGCCGCCGCCCTGGGCAGAGCGAGCTGCACCTGACGCAGGCGATTGCCGCCATCCGCGAGAGTTACGAAGAACTGGGTGTGCTGTTCGCCCGCCATGCCGATGGCCGCTGGGCCGATGCGTCGGACATGCAGGCCATCGACCGGAAAAAGCCTTTCGTGGCGCAATGCCAGGCGCGCGGCCTGCAACTCGCCGCGGACCAGGTCTTCTTCCTGGCCCACTGGATCACCGACCGCGATTTGCCGCGCCGCTTCGATGTGCCCTTTCTGGTGGCCCGCATGCCCGAGGGCCAGATCCCGGTGGCCGACGAAGCCGAGCAGTTCGAGCCGGTCTGGGTGCGTCCGGCCGATGCCCTGGCGCGCCACGCCGATGGGCAGTTCTTCATCATCTTCCCGACCATCCGCACCCTCGAACGCCTGAAGGCTTACGGCACCGTCCAGGAGGTGCTGGCCGCCTGCGCAGCGACCGAAGAGCCCTTGTGGACCAGTTGCCCCCGCGCGGGTTGGCTGGGCGGGCAGGAGGCGCGCTACATGGAGCACGAGCCGCCCTATGGCGAGCTGGCCATGGTCAGCCCGGACGGCCAGATCGTGCACCACCTGGACTGGCAGACCGACCGGCCCGTGCCGCTGCTGAAAAATGTGCAACGCCTGACCGCCCCCAACCCCGGCGTGATGACCGGGCCGGGCACCAACAGTTATCTGGTGGGCGATCCGAACACCGGCTTCATCGCCATCGACCCCGGCCCGGCCGATGCCGAGCATCTGGAGCGCCTGTGGCGCGCCGCCGGGGGCAACATCCGTTTCATCGTCTGCACCCATTCGCACCCGGACCATTCGCCCGGTGCGGCCCCGCTGCAGGCGATGTGCAAGGTCCGGCCGCCCATCCTGGGCATGGCATCGCGGCCCACGGCGCGGGCCCACAGCCAGTTTCAACCCGACCGCGAGTTGCTCGATGGTGAACGCCTGGTGCTGGGGGCCGGGGGGGTGACGCACACCCTGCGGGCACTCTATACCCCGGGCCACGCGGCCAACCATGTGTGCTTGGTGCTGGAAGAAGACGGCCTGCTGTTCTCGGGTGACCACGTGCTCAACGGCAGCACCACGGTGATCGATCCGCCCGACGGCCACATGGGGGACTACCTGGATTCGCTGGACCTGCTGGCCGCCGCCTGCGACCGGCATGGCATTGAATTCATCCTCCCGGCCCATGGCCATGTTCTGGGTTTTGCCAAGCAGGCCATCACCCAGCTCAAGGCGCACCGGCTCAAACGCGAGGCCAAGATCGCCGCCGCCATGCAGGCCTTGCCACAGGGCACGCTGGAGCAGTGGGTCGAAAAAGCCTATGACGATGTGCCGCCACGCCTGTGGCCGGTGGCGGCGCGTTCCCTGCAGGCGCATGTGGACCACATCCGTGAGGCCCTGGGCGCATGAGGGAGGCCGAGCAGGGCGTTCGCCTGGCCAAGCGGGTGGCGGCCTTGCAGCGCTGTTCGCGCCGCCAGGCCGAGGACCTGATCGCCGCCGGGGCGGTGCAGGTGCAAGGGCAGGTGGTGACCGACCCGGCCCGCCGCGTGGCCGAAGCCGCGGTGGTCACGGTCAGCCCCGGCACCGCGCTCGGGGCCGTGACCGTGCTCTTGCACAAGCCGGCGGGCACCCCTGCTGCCGAGGCCTTGCGCCAGGGCTGGCCCGCTTTGGGGCTGGGGGTCGCGCCCCCGATGGGCCTGCAGGAGCTGCTGCCGCTGCCCCTGGCGGCGGCCGGTTTGTCGGTCTGGTCGCAAGAGCGGCCGGTCATGCGGCGAGTGCTGGACCGGGAGCGCCCGCTTGAACTGGAATGGTTGCTGACCCTGCCCCTGGCCGCTGCAGCGCAGGTGATCGCGCCGCTGCAGGCGGGCGGGGTGCGCGCTAGTCTGGGCCATGAACGCGAGGGTCTTGGCCAGTGGCGGCTGGTCGACAAGGGCGACCGGGGTCTGGCCCTGACCGATTTCCTTGACCAAAGTCAATTCAGGGGCGCCTGGACGCTGCGCCGCCAGCGCCTGGGGCGCCTGGGCCTGGCCCCGCTGGCCCTCGGCCAGGCCCGTTTGCGGCTCGATTTCGAAAAATTCTGATACACATTCAGCTTCAAGCTGGTTGGTTTGACCTTGAAATTCGTAAGGACGAGCCTCAAATGCCCGTGCAATAGAGGAAAATAGCTGACACTGACCTGACAGGTTCGGTCGCTCAGGCGACTGCTCCGGGTCTCCATGTCCCCCAAGAGACGCACAGAGGAGAACACCATGCGTTTGAGCACGAAGAGCCGATTTGCCGTGACCGCCATGATCGACGTGGCCCTGCGCGAGGACCGTGGCCCGGTTTCGCTGGCTGCCATCAGCGAACGCCACCAGATTTCCCTGTCGTACCTGGAGCAGCTCTTTAGCAAGTTGCGCCAGGCCGGCCTGGTCGAGAGCACCCGTGGTCCCGGCGGGGGTTATTCCCTGGGCCGGGCGGCCGAGAACATCTCCATGGCCGACATCCTGAGCGCGGTCGACGCCCCCTCGGCCGACGAGACGGCCGAAGAGCAGACCAGCTGGATGAACAGCGACCTGTGGTCCAGCCTGAACCACCAGATGCTGGCGCACCTGCAGTCCATCAAGCTGCGCCAATTGGTGGCCGAGCAGCGCGCCAAGGGGGTGGCCATCGAGCCGGCGCCCGCCAAGGCCGCCTCGGTCAAGCGCGGCGTGTTTGCCCGCAAGCCCG
>JACCDM010019264.1_pt1 | contig 16362 bp, 12 predicted proteins | sample 7445851 | NCBI WGS metagenome assembly JACCDM01 (sample SAMN15323438, study PRJNA562643) | freshwater metagenome | isolation source: river surface water | place: USA:Blue River Watershed | collected 2017-08-16
CCAAGACCTTCGGTTCCGGCATGGTCTTCACCCGTGACGGACACATCTTCACCAACCACCACGTCATCGGCAAGTCGACCAATGTCTTCATCGTCGTTTACGAGAACGGCCAGCTGACCACCAAGCTACCGGCTATGATCATCAGCAAAGATCCGCGTTCAGACCTGGCCATCCTTCAGTGCAAGGACTGGAAGCCGCCCGTAGGAGCACCTGCCGGCCCGCCGCCCATAGTGTCATCCTCGCAGTGCAAATTAGGCGCTCAGGTCTTCGTTCTTGGCTACCCCCTCCCCGGGACCGTCAGTTCCAACGTCAAGTACACCAAAGGCGACGTGAGCGACATGGCAGGACTGGACGACGACAGCAGCAAGATCCAGCACACCGCGCAGATCCAACCGGGCAACAGCGGAGGCCCGATGGCGTTGATGGACGGTCGCGTCATTGGTATCGTGGTGAGCTCGCTTAGCGAAGCCTATGCCATCAAGACGAGCGGCGCCCTACCGCAAGGAGTGAATTTCTCGATCAAGTCGGACTATCTTCTGACGCAGGCTTCGATTGCCGGAATCGAGGTCCCCAAAGGACTTCCCAGCAATGAGCCGGTGGACCACGTCAAGGCTTACACTGTTCAGATCATGTGCGAGAAGTAATAGCCTAAACTCATCATGGGATTTGATCCCATGATGAGTGGATGTCCGTTTGTGCTGGCGGGATTTACAGCCTCAATTCCAGAGTGCGCTGCTTTTACGATCCGGGGTATGTGTTCCCGCTACCTGAGGAACATCCATTCCCGATGGATAAGTTCTGGCGGGCTGAGGCGATGATCCGGGCTGCCGGCCTGCCTTCGCTCTCCGTCCATGGCATCGGGCCGGCGCCGTTCGAAAAGCTCTTACGGGTCCATACCGCCGGATATCTCGAACAGATTAGGACCGGAGCGCTCGACTCCATCGCCGCGCTCAAACTTGGTTTACCTGCGTCGGAGGCCCTGCTCACCCGCTCGCGTCTGGAAGTCGCCGGAACCCTGGCTGCCACCGAGGCCGCCCTAGCGGAAGGCCTGGCCTGTAACCTCGCCGCGGGACGCATCATGCCTTCCCGGACCATGGCCAAGGCTACTGCGTGCTCAATGACTTAGCCATCGCCATCCGCGACCTACACCTCTCGAGACCTGACCTCCGAGCCTTCGTCGTGGACACCGATGCGCATCAAGGCAACGGCACCCACGCCATCTTTGCCAGGGACCCGCGGGTCTTCACCTATTCGATCCACGTCGGCAAGAACTACCCGTCCATCAAGACTCCGGGCACGATGGACGTAGAACTCCCACGCTACGTCTCCGGCGACGCCTACCTCGAAGCGCTCGCGGGCAGCCTCAAGAAGCCCATCCATGATTTCGCGCCGGACATCATCTTCTGGATCGCCGGGGCCGACCCTCATGAGGACGACCGCTTCGGACAGATGAAGCTGAACGACGGACATTTCGCCGACCGCGACGAGTACGTGCTCAGCCTAGTCACCCAGGCCGGCATTCCCACCGTCGTCCTCTACGGCGGCGGCTACAACCGGGATCGCGAACACACCGCCCGCCTCCACGCCACCACTGTCCTTCGAGCCGCAGCTTACGCTTAAAAGGGTCAGGCCACCAGGTGGTGCACGACCCCGCCTACAGCTCCATGACTTAAGGGGCCAGGCCCCTCGTAAGGCCAAAGACTCCAGCTTTCGATAAATTTGGGTAGGTTTTAAGCCCTTGAAGAGTAAATTTATACCTATTAAAACTGTTAAAAACAAAGACATGAAAGCCTTCGGGTGCATAGCCATTCTAGCCTTCAGCATCTTCTTCTACTGGGCGTTGTTGACCTGGCTTCCCTATCCTTGGGGCATAATCGTGATAATTTTTCTATTAGGCATTGGCTCTCTCGCTCGCAGATGAATCAACTCAGGGGAATAGCTTGGATTTAATGTCGTTAAAACAGACGCCAAACAATTCATGATTAGCACCACTTTCTTCAGTCCTAACTGCGAGGATGAAGCATTGACTAGGGTCGACTCGATCATGGCCCATGGTAAATCGAGATTGATGATGGCCGTATGCTACGTGACGGCCTACGGGGTCACCGAACTACTCAGCAGGCACATAGAATACCTGATGAAAGACGGTAGCTTCATCATCGTTGGAGACTCGCCGCCTACGGACGCACGCGCCCTCAATATACTCGCGGAAAAATCCCCCGATGGATTCGCCCATGTGAGGTACTACAAGGCGAGGGCAACAGGCTTCGAATGCGACAGTCCTCGCATGTCCGGCCTAATGCACGACAAACTCATCTACGCTGACGACGGAATCACTGCTAAAGTCTGGAATGGTAGTCATAATTTCACGAAAGCCGCCCTTAACGCCATCAACATCGAAGCGGCCACGATCACGGAAGGGTTGATCAATGAGCCGTTCTTCCAAGACGTCCGTAAGCACCTGATGACCTTACGCGACATAAGCATGGAAGGACCTATCCCAGAGCCGGAACTCGAAGAAGGCACGCCGCTTATCTATCTGGAAGCAAGCGCGACCGAGAAAGACCTTGAGCAGCTAAGGACCGGAACAATCAACGTCGCGGCCCACTTCCAGCACGAGAATTACGACGAGCTGTGCACGCCTCCGAAAGTCGTCGACCCTCAAGTCCGGCTGTTGATTTACCGCTCATCTCAACTCACTAACAAGGGCCCAGTTGCCAGACCCATCGCGGCCTTCAAATGCAGCATCTTCCAGCAAGGCTACACCAAAAATCACGAATACCATAATGGAGATAACATCGATGTTCCCGATGTGAAATTTGATATCGAGGAAACAGACGGCCCAATGAGTCCGCTCAAGTTGGTAAAGCCAAGAAGAAGGCGAAGCTCTTGGACTGTTTGCGGCCTTACGATTCTCTCCGAAACAAGCATCGATGAGGAGGTGCACCTACCTCGCGCCGTGAAGCCACCACCTCGAATAACGGTTAATACGATCGACAGAAGGATCAGGCGTCTAACCGATTCAACCGAGCCGGAAGAAGTTGCTAAGCTTAAGATTCAAAAAGAACCCACGAACGAATTAAAAGTGCATGCCTACCCGGTCACACAGGCTTCCCTTGGACCAGTGTTGGAAGACATATTCCCTAAATCTCGTTATCGGATCAAATTCCGCAACATCTGGGGGCGATATCCCTTCATGCATGCCGGACAGTTTTACAAGCGTCGCCCGAAGCACCGCAGCAACTCAACCGACAGCGACATAACAGAACTATCCTGAGAAGACTTACTTGCGGTGCCTGGCTTGGTGGGCGGGGTCGGGGCGAAGATTGGCGTGAAGGTTACGCCCAGGAGTCAGATTGTTTCTAAATCCTTATGATAAAAAAGCGGCATTTTATTCACGCATTTAGCCTCAGCGCCGAGCTAGCAACGGACCGACCTCGTGTTCGGCTCGCGAATTGATATCGTATAAATCAAGCGAATAATTAGAAAGTGTGCTCGATATGATGAAACACAGAATCAATTTTTTATTTTTCACCTTTCTACTTTATCTCGTCTTGTGGGCTTTCTTAACCGACGGGTTCACCGACTACTCCCATATAGATAAAAGCTTAAGGAAAACAGATGGTTTACGCTACCTTTACGCCGTTGGCGTCGGCGGGCTCTTGCTTGGCCTAAGGAAAGCTTGGTACGCCTTGACGAAAGACAAAGAAACTCGCGAGAAAATGAAATTAGAAGAGGATGATTACGAACTAAGAATGTCCGGCTGGAATGGATTACTCGATTTAGGCCTCATATTCTTGGTCATTTGTTTTCTATTTGTAATCTCAAGAATACTTTCAGGCCAGTGGCCATGGGCTAATTGGAATTGAGTATAGTCCACCTCAGCCTCACCCACCCTGAAAGACTTCGCGGCGGTGCCAGGCGAGGTGGACGGGATCGGGGCGGAGGGTGGCTTGGGGCGCGAAGGAGAGCGGGCGGTCGTGAAGGTCCGCTAGCTTGAAGTGGCTGCCCCCGGGAAGGATGGATTCGGCGATGTCGGAATGGGCGACTTGGATGCGGAGGTTGTCATCGACGGTCCACAGGCCGGCGTCGAAGAGATCATGGGCCGTCGGGGTCAGGGCCAGGCCGTTATCTGGCGTATCAGGGCCACGCTTGGAGTGGGCATGGATGTGCGCGGCCTCCAGCGGCACGTAGGTCGACTTTGACGCGATCAGGCGGTAACCGGTCAGGGCGCAGGTGAAGTGGTAGCCCGAGATGACCGCGACCTTGAAACGGGCGTCCCGGCCCCGGCTGATCTGAACCTTGTAGGCCGCCTGGTCTTGGCGGACCTCGGATAACTCGTCCGAAGACGGCATTGGCATGCCTAGGGCGGCGAATAATGCCACTTGTTCGTCCGCGGGGAAGTAGGTGGCTACGATGCGTCGCCGGGCCTCCTGGCGGAAGCGGGGGTCCATGAACCTGGCCAGCAAGACAGTATCTAGGCGCACCACCCTCTCCTCGTCCCCCACATGGGTATAAATCCCATCAGAAGCCAGATGCCGGAATGGGAGATTCAGATCGATGGCATTACCCCGGCGCGGGGCGCATATCGGGGAATAGGACCGAAAACGAAGGTTCAGCTGGGCATCCTTATGCACCAGACCATCCGCAACAACCAGCCCCGCCTCGAACAAGTCCAAGATCGCCAACACCAACAACGGCTTATTCGGCGCCATCCCTTTTCGGTCCATGGCAACCTTCAGATTTAGCAACAGGTTCAAATGATTATCGAACATGGGTAATAACTACCAGTGGATTCACCCACACCACAACGAAAGATAAAGCGACCCTTGGATCGTCCAGCGCATGGGCTTCAGCTCGGCCGCATACCTTCGCAAACTACTATCTTCAGCCTAAGGGGTCAGGCCATACCCATACGCAGGCAGAACCTAAAACAGCGGAGAATACGCGAATTTAAGTTCAGTCAGAAAAAGGTACGGCCTGACCCCATGTTCGGCCCCCTTTCGCATTCACCCCTCAAGCAAGACAGCTCCACATTCCAATAAATACTCTGCGATCTGCTGATACTTCGCACCATCGCGCGTTGAATCGATTTCAGGGTCCGCTCCGATTGGTACGTATATGATCATGGAGACCCGACTTCGGGTAAGAAGGACGCGGTAACTATTCAACCTAGAGTCCAACTCCTTAGAGCCTCTTTGCCAATCATCGCCTTTAACATTATAACAAGCCCAGTTGCCGTCCTCCCTGCGCAGATCGAGATCCCAGCAAACCACTGCGTGGTCGATTTCTAGACCTTGAATTTGATATTGATTCTGGACTTCCTCCAACATGTTTGAGGAACGGATGTCGTTCGAAGGCCTAAGCATCCAATCAGCGATATCGGGCTTGTAGTCAGGTCTGATGCCATCGGCACGCAGTCGCTTACCTTGGCCGGCCGCCAATAGCCCAGCACGTTCATCAAATAAATCGAATTTCTGACGAATATGCACACGGCAAGCCTCCAGATTTCTGCACAGATGCACGCGAACGGGATAACTGTCTGCGGTGGAAGCCTCGATAACTGCCCTCGCAGCCGAAGGATCGTTTAGTTCGAGCACAGCCCGAACCCAGGGCTCTATGTTCGCACGGTTACGTACAGAGACCCTCAAGTGGGTGCCTTCCATCGTCTCTAACAAGTCAGTTCCTTCTAGCTCCACACACCCTAATTTAAGCTCGGGCAGCTTGGCTGACTCAGCGGAAATTGCACATTTCCACTTATATTCCTTGGCCGCCTTGAACCAGATAGAGGCTCCCAATTCTTTGGTGTTAATGTTTTGGTTGTGACCAAGCAGCAGGACGATGATTGCCCCGGGCCTCTTCATCATCTTTTCGATAACAAGGTATGCCTCATGCTTCTCTAATCTCTCTCGATTAACCTCCTTGCCTTCACTCAAGGTGCGTTGTGCTTCATCGAAGACTAGAATACGTCCTTCGGCCCCCGAATATTGCTGGCCCTCTTTGTCGCTTAGGAAGTTATGGGCATTCAAGATATTGAACGTCGTAGAATCCTCCACAAACCCATCATCGTCCCTAGGAAATCCGCCTAGCGATTCATCCCACTTCCTGTCCGATAGTCGCCTGTACGACCTGGATAACGACTCGGTAAGAACCTCTACAAGTGGCGCGTTACCCGTAACAAACACCGACTGCTTAATAAATTCACGGTCAAAAACCGTGTCTAATCCAACCAGCGTCTTACCAGCCCCCGGCTCACCGGTAACGAAGATCAAACCATTCTCCCCTCTTTTGGTAAAGTCATTGATCTTCTTCTTCACGGACTCGGAGCAACGAGCAATCGCCACAGCCGCCTCTTGCTGGCTCTTGATTGCACTAATAGCGCCAACTTCATGTCGTCCATATAGCGCTATCGCAGCATCAATGATCTGAGTCGAGGGTGAGAATGCCGAGGAATCCCATTCTTCAACTGAAGGGCATCGACCTACATTTCTTGAAAAGTTTAGGGCATTTTCGATTGTTTGACCCAAGTCCGACTCCGAGCAACAAAGCGGACGAGCGTTGAGCTCGGGCCTATTCGCGCTGAAACCTAACCGACCCTGCTCACCGACCTCCCCCTTCCGAGTGACGACAATAGGATAAACCTTCGGGCGGAGTTGTTGCGTTATGTCGTGGAACTCTAATAAGTTCTTAGCATACCGCATTGCCTGATCCTTGGCCAACTGTGTGACATCGCCACGTTTGAATTCGACCACAAAAATAGCACCTGGAGCAAGCAGGACGAAATCAATACGCAAACCACGACGCCGAAAGTTATATTCTGCAAGGATTCCTTTGATAAGTCCCAAACCAGGGCGAGAGAGAGCCTCCTTGACTACAGCAATTGTCGCTTCCCACTCCTCCTTCTGCTCTGATTCAATGCTATATCCGTCTTCACGTGCGGACTTATCTAACGCGAAGTAAATGTCTTGGAGCGACGTGGCCAGAAAAGCATCAACCGTAGATTTGTACCAGGCATTCATATTTAAAATATGAATGCCATGGTGCCGCTACCCGCAACGAGATACCGAATTAATACTAATGGTATAACCTATCCTAACTCGCAAAAATGGCCGTCAGTACACCTTAGCCCCGGCCTGATTAAAACTTTTGTCTGTTATTTCGCAGCCACAGCCCTAATCAACCAAGTAAGTGTCAGGCCGAGACTAAATCCACCTGACACCGATTCCGCACTTTATCGGCGCATTTAGTATCAGTAGCTAAAGAGTAACGACCTGACTCCGCGTTGGGCCCTCCCTTTAAACCTGGACTTCAGCCCGCTTGGACCGACCAAGCGGGGCCATAGAAAACTTTGGCGTCGCGTTCAATCATACTGTGAATTTTTTCGCGTGAAAGTACATCAAGAACGTAGACAGAGCCGTAGATGTTCATTTGCTTATTCGCAAAACGGATGAACTCGACGAATCCCTTGTCGGACTCGAAGGTCGCCTCGATTGCAGCCTCGATTCGCTCCTCATTCGCCTTGAAATACGCCAAGATCGAACGAGCAACATGTTGGGAGGCTCCGAACTTACGCAGGAATATACCGAACTGATATTCCTGCCGCGAAAAAGCGAATCGGGTAAGCTCGTAGCGCTTACCGACATCAGGCTCATCCATGTCGGCCGTCATATAAGCCGTCCACCAAAGTCGGGCGATGCCATGCCGGAAATAGCCCTTATGGCCAACGCGCTTCAGGAAGAAGCGGTCGTTGATTTTCTCGATGGCCTTGGTTTCGTCCCTGGCATCGGCGAGGGGCCAGCGCTTAAGCATGTAATCCTGGTAATGCTTAAAGGCAAAGGTGGACCAAAGCCTGGGGTTCGCACCAGCCCGAGCAGTCAAGCCCGCAAGCGTCTGGTGGAGGCGAACCGCGTTGTCCGCGTCGTCCTTCACGCGGTTATCGCCGGCCGGATCGACGACCTGCAGCAACGGCATGTTTCCGGGCAGGGACTTAGCGTCCTCCAGCTCACAAGCGGAAACGTCGACCGCGACCCCCTTGATGAGGGACTCAAGGTTGGTTTTTTGACCGACAAGCAGGCGAAGCTGACTCAGGCCCTCGTTAGAGAAGATCTTTTGCATCTTATTCGGATTTATAGGAGGTGCCCAGTTCGTTGAAGAGCTTGGCGTGGTTTTCCTTGAACTTAGAGAACAGCGCCGAGGCGGCATAGACCGCCCCCTTTTGGGCGACGTCCCGCGGAGCAAGTCCTTCCTTAGCCAAGGACTGGGCGACAACGAAACGGGCTCCATAGAAGCCGTCCGGCCATTGCTCCAATTCCGTGTGGCCAGCGACCATCAGGGCGATCGTCTCGACCAAGGCGGGGAACAAGAACGAGCAGCTCGTGACGTTAGTATTTTTAAGGCGGAAAAGCGTATACTTCTCGAACATGTCCTTCGGCAGGCTCACGACGATCAAATCGTCCTCTGAGCTTACCGCCATGAGTTCAAGGCGTTCGTCTTTTCTTACCTTGAAGAGGTTGCTGATGTTGGACTTGTCATCGTACAAGAGGTGCGCGTTTGAATAACCGAGTAAGGCCCCCGATTCCACGAGCATCTTAGTTGCATAGCCTTCGACGCAGTCCAACGTGGAAAGTTCGAAGGTCGACTGGGCTACGAGATAGACGCAAACCTTGAGTCCACCCGAAAACTTCGATTGGTCCAAGTCAACCGGCACATCCAACGTGCTGCCCAAGGCTAAGGCCGAGGCATCAAGCCGGCGTATCTGCCTGAGCGGCGATTCCAAGGCCTCGAAATAGAGCACTAGGTCGACTTCACCTTCGACGATATGCCGGCGCAAAGCAGTCGAGCCGACCATGATCTTTGCCTCGAACTTATCCTTGGCGGACTTCTTCAAGGAGAAGGTGAAATCAATCCCATCCTGGTAGTCCCTTTCGTATTGGGCCTCGCTGATGGAAGAGCTCACCAGAACGGGGTGAGGCCAAGAGTGTGTCTTCATCGATGGTTATGCTTTGAATTTGAACCGCACGCCCAGACGCATGTCGCGGGCGTTCGCCAGGGTGAGCTCCAACGTCAGGCTGTCCCTGTCGATCTGACCAGGCTCCACGGTGAAGAACGCCGAGTTAGAGCCCTCTTTGACCAGAAGACCTGCCCCGATGAGCTCACAGGCCGTGGGTTTCTGCGTCTCCAGCTCCCCTTCGCTTCCCAAGGCAGTGAAGGCCAAGGCCACGGGTACCTTGCCTCCGAACGGAGCGACACGGGTCAGTTGGATCTTGGCGGCGGTTGCAGTGGCGCCGAGGACACGGGCATAGAAGTAGCCCCCGTCGACGGTACCGTCTGGGCGTGGGATTGGGTCTTTACGCTGTCGCTTAGACCCCTTCCCAGGGTTTTCACCTTTGATTCCGCCGTATCCGGAGGTATCGCCCTCGTTCACCTTGACCGGGGTGTTCGAGCCAAAGGGGTCTACCGGCTCGTCTTGTACCTGCAAGTCCGTGCCCTGCGTACCCTGGTCGTTCTCGCCATCAAAGGTTAGCTCTTCGATGATTTCATCTCCTGAGCCTGCAGCAGCCGCAGAATTGATGGAAGAGCGAAGCCATTGCTCAAGGTCGTTCAATGTCTTGCCCGCGCGGGTCTGCTCAGAAGGACCCAGCAAAGCGGGAACCCAATCTTCATGTGAAGGCGGCTCCATTGAGCGCAGATAGGCGGCACCACGGGGGTCATCGCATACCACAACCGCAGTATAATCGACCGGACATCGCCAGCGATTGCTGCGGATACGCATGAAGTTGTTTCGCACCTGATAGCATTCGTTGGAACACGTGTCCTTCGTGCCAAAAGACAGGTACAGCTTCACATGCCCGAGCAAGGCATGGAACGGGGCCGACTCAGGACTGACTAATCGATGATCGGGGTTGGTGGTTTCGTATGCGGCCAAGGAGCACTTGGCCAGATGAGCTTTGTCGCCGGCTCCAGCGATCACAGCGGCGAGGGTCTTCTTGTTGATGAGCGTTTCGGCGCCGCTTTCGTCGATGACATCGACCTCCAAGCTACCCAGATGAATCGCCAACCAGAAGCTATCGAGGGAAGCCGCGATGACCTCACGGGCCCAGTGCTTCTGCTTGATAAAACCAAGACACCAGACGCTCGTGCCGATTTCGGTGCGTTGGAAAAGCGCAGGGATATCCTTCTCCCTGCGGACAGCGATGTAGGGTTCGGACTTAGGCCCAGTGTCCAGCCCGATGAACCCATCGGGGGCTCGCCTGACACGCTCCTGCTCGAATGTGGCCAAGCGGCAGACGCCTTGGAAGGCATGCCCCTCTTGGGTCTTTGTGGAATAGAGGACGGTACGCGCATCGGAACACGCGAAGGGGGCCATCTTGCCGATGCCGTACGAGCCTCCGGCACCCGCGTTGGGATTGGGCACCCCCTCGGACTTCACCAAGGAATGCCAGCGACCACCGACCTTGCGGTCATCACCCTCCAAGCCACACGTATTGTAGTCGCTGATTTCGAGGATGCGCACCTTGTCAGAGGTCAAAGAGGACCTGGCGGCATCCCAAATCGGCTGGAACATGGATTGTCGGGATTCCCAATACTTTTCGGCCCGCTTGAAAGCCTCCAGGATATCATCCCGACAAATGACCTTACCTTTAGGGATTTCGTGAAGACGGAAGACGACCCGGGCTGGCTTAACAGCTGCACGAGCCTCGAGGGTCCAGGCGTCCAAGGAGTTCTGGATCGATTCGCGGGCGAGATAGTAAAGGGGCTTGGACTTGAAGTCCTGAGCCAAAAGCTTGGCACCGCGCTCCACGCCACTCAGTTCGGGGAAGACTAGTTTAATTTCTGCCATATAACTATTCAAACGTGCTGAGAGATGATTTACGAGCCATTAAGAAATTTGTAGTATAATCGACTTTCCTTTTCTCCATGAACTCTTCCATGCATTTGCCAGAAGCAAATGGGGCTACTGCATTGGCCCTCCAACCTAGATAGCGTAAATATGCATGCTTGTTCACTTCCTTAAGTGAGGCGTAAGGCTTAGTCCCTTTTTGCTTATTGAGCCTATCAGGAACGGCGACGAGATTGCATAGCCAGTTACCCTTAATCTGCAGGTTTTTCTGAAAGGAAGAAAACAGTGATTCCGGCGTGAAGTGATCAATAGTTAGAATTTCCTTTTCATATGGGGCTCCGTTCGAGATGCCTTTCACGCAATTCATATGCAGGAGCAGTCCGCGAAAAATCTCGATGGACTTATCAGAATTCACCTCAAAATCGCCGAGGGTATTCTTCTCGCAGGCGCCAGAGACCAAAAACCTCCACGCCCCTTCATCTACATGCTCTTCAACATATCCTTCATCAGCATCAATCTGCTGCTTGAAATGCTTAAGCTTCCGCTTCAAGACGCTATCGCTGGCGCTTGTCCACTCTCGCATAAGACGCTCATAAATAAGCCGATCGAAACATGATAGAGCATTCGCGATAAATTTATTCCGGGCTTCCGAATGGTTTTTCGGGCATCCTTTCGCATCCCAATCCAAATAGAGCTGAGTCGCCACACGGATAGAAGAGGCCGGTCCGTACAAAGTATTCAGATCAAGATTCCAGGATTTAAAACAAGAGAAATAGGGAACTTGATTCAGGACATCATCGATGTCTCTAAATGTCCGGGAAACGACATCAAGGTAATCATCCCAGTCCACCGCTCCCTCTCGAGAAAGGTCGTCGATGCAGGTTTTGTTTATAGATTGATAACTAATCGCCGATAGCAGTTTGAATCCGTATCCTATCCGAGACTCGAATTCAGAAGCAGTAGAGGCAGATTCTGGCTTTAGTTGTCTAGGATAAAATAAGGAGAAAAAACCCTGTCCGCTCAACTCCTGAATCAAGGTCGCTGGCACGTCCCACCTTACCAACGGAGCGTCAACATCTATCTCGAGCCGTTTATAAACAACCTTAGCATGAGCCTTTAGCAGATTGCTTGGATTAACGAGTCGCGTGTTCCAATTGCGGTCGGCCGATGATATTTCTGCCGCAGAAAGCTTCTGTCCTTTGGTATTTATAATCTCGAAGACCCGCTGCGCATCCAAATCAGATGCGTCAGTTAGAGTTACAGTTCCAATTTTGGATTCAGTTAGAAGTGACCTAATAAACCTGTAAAACAAAAGCCCTTTCGAGATCTGAGGCCAGTGTACCTGGATAGCATCACGATAAGACTTAGAAGCAGCCTTCCCGGCGAGAAAGTACTTTTGGTCGACGAAACCAGAGAATGACTCGATGGTGTCAACTTTGGCTACATTCTTATCAAGATACTCCTTGATTAAGTTCCTGAGATGCACCCCCACCACCTCGCCCTTCACGTAATACTTTAGGCTCTGTTTCAACTTCTTGTCTAACTTTATATCGAAAAGTTGAGCATAATAATCCCCAGACTTGGAACTGTGTACCTCAACAAGATAGTCCAACAGCTGTCCAAAAGGGGCCATGTCGGATCGTCTTCCAATACCGACGTCGTCATCGGCTACTGCTTCATCGTTAAAGTCCAAACGGCCTTCCACCGGCCCACCTTCGTCGGACTCATCTGCATTGGCGCCGATATATTGAGCCAAACCTTCCCAATACTTCACACGAAAATCCTTAGGGGTGTCCTTGATTTTAACTTTTAAAAACTTGCAGCTCCAGCGATATACCTCGTGAGGGTCATCAAGCATTACACTCAGGGCCCACCGGCGCTGACGCCCATCGAGCAGCCACTTCGTGGCCTTGTCCTTGTTAAGGACGACAACTCCCAATGGATACTTTTTGATCAAACTGACGACGAGGCCGAAACCCTTTGATTCATCCCATGATCGCTTGCGCTGGAAACGTGGCAAGCGTATCGCCGAATCATTAACAAAGCTCAAAGCTTCATAGGAGTCGTATTCGTACTGGGGCATCACAAATCTTTAACCCGTATTTGCTTATTAACAATATCAATCAAGGTACCTAAACCAGCACAACCGGGATAAGCCATAGGGTTGAATGCTACACCCCTGCGCTTGACTATGACATCCCTCAGCCAATTAGTCATCTTGATGCCACAAAAACCGAAAGTGCCTCTAGTAAAAATGAGCGACAAGGACTTAGATTTGCTGGCCCTTCACACCCACCAGCATAGGCATGGAGCGATACTGTACCCGGACGACTTCCTCTCAGGGTATGACAGTTATAAAAATACGAGCCATCAGGCCTTACGCCTTAAGCTCAAGGGAGCGCTCAAACGAAAACACGCGCTAAAAAGAAAGGTGAGGATGCCTCTCTTTACTTTCATCGATCTCTTTGCAGGCATCGGCGGGTTTCGACTAGCCGGGGAGAATTCACGAGGGAAATGCGTCTTTACCAGCGAGAAGGACAAGTATGCCCGAATTAGCTATTACGTCAATTTCGGCGAGGTGCCCTTCGGAGACATTACGGTCCTGGCGAATGCTGAAAATGTTTCGAAAATTCCGGATCACGACGTGCTCTGCGGAGGCTTCCCATGCCAGGCATTCAGCATATCCGGGAACAGGCTTGGGTTCACCGAGGATAGGGGAAAACTGTTCTTCAACATTACGGACATCCTCAGGAAAAAGAAAGAATTAGGACAACCCGTTAAAGTCGTGTTTCTCGAAAATGTCAGAAACTTCGAGAAACATGATGGTGGGAAAACCCATGAGCGTGTTTTCAAGGAACTCTCCGAGCTGGGTTACTCCGTATTTTCCGTAGTCCTTAATTCAGGCCAGTTGGGTGCGGCCACCAAGCGTGAGCGCATTTATATCGTGGCAGCATACGATGAGGCATTCCCAAAGGAGAAAATTCTCAAGTTCGAGTCTGCATTCAAAAAGCTGAAGCAGAAATCCTTAAAGCAAAAGTTATTGAAGGATTGCATCGACACCAGCCTTTCAGATGAGGATTTCGAGCTCTATGCCATTGATCCTGAACGCATCATGACGGGTATAGATGAGCTATGCAAAAGGGATGAAGCAGAACAATACCGTCCAAATAATCGCCCGTTACAAATTGGCGTAATTGGGAAAAAGGGTGATTCGCGCATGGGAAGACAAGGTGAACGAATCTACTCAACACACGGACACGCCATCACTTTTTCTGCTTACGGAGGAGGACTTGCCGCCAGGACCGGAGCTTACCTAATCCAGACAGCAAACGGAGCCAAACGAGTTCGAACGCTTACCCCAAAAGAGTGTGCTCGCGTAATGGGGTTTGAGAGAAAAAAAGGCAAAAATAGCAAAGCCATGGACGTTAATACAATCGCTGCTGAAGGCCTGTCTGATTGGCAACTTTACAAGCAATTTGGCAATAGTGTCGTGGTCCAAACCGTTGACATCATTTTCAAGCTAATTAATCGTCACTTCTTCACGAAGAAGAAGGCAAAGGAATCTCTGTAATTGGTTCGAGGTCTCTATCTGGATAATATTTGCCACCCCCGGACAGCCGTAGTTGCACTAAGGGCTAAGTCAGGCATACAGGTGGGTTAGACCGAATGCCCCTTCACCTTGCCTATTTCACTGGATGGTCAGCGCCCCTCGCAAAAGGGGTCGCTTCGCGTCTGCTCGTGGGCCGAGACGGAGCCCCGATCGACCTCGGCTCCCACCGGGTCATCGTTCCTTCCAGTTTCGCGAGTCGACTGATCCAGGAGGAGCTAGCGAAACAGGCGCCGAATGGAGTCCTACTGCCGGTCTTCCAGACACCTACGGAGTTTCTGAACTGGGGAGACCGCAGTTCAGGTGCAAAAGTGCAAAACGGCCAAGGCCCTGTGCAAATGTGCAAAGGTGAACAAAACCGGGGACAAGGGGACACGGGGACACGGGGACATGGGGGGATCCACGAATCACGAAATATTACCGATAGTTTTACGGCGACGAGTTCGGCGGATGCGTTGATGGCTTGGATTCAGGTCTTACAGGCGACCGATCGCTCTACCCTGCCCCACCTGTTCCCGAACGGGAAACAGGGCGAGTTCACTTTCGAGGAAGCGAAGCGTCTGGCGGAGACTTTGTTCGAGCTGCGCGACGAACTGGGCGGTTCCGCCCAAGGCTTGGACTTTGCCGGCGTCGCCGCTCTGCCTAAGAACCCGGAGAAGCCGCGCTGGGATGACCTTGCGACCCTAGAGGCCGGCTACCGCGAGGTGCTTACCCGACGCGGGCTGAAGGATCACAACGACCTCCGCTCCGAACTGGCTCGAGGCAACGACAAGCCCGAAGGCGTGACCCATATCTGGTTGGTCGGCCTGACCGACCCTCAGCCGCTCTTCATCACGGCGCTGGAACGGCTTCAGGATCACTTCGCTATCCAGGTCATCGTCGGAGCGGATGCCGATGAGGCCGCGAACTTCGACCAGTGGGGACGTCCCCTGCCCGATGCTTGGGCAGATCGACGCACCCACTGGGCCGATTACGCCCAAAGCGTGCATGTGGTCGGCGACGCCCCGGGCGCCCTCAAGAAGCTTCGCACGCTACTAGGCGATAAACTGCCCACCGACGGCGTCCACGCGGTCTGCGCGTGCGATCGAGAAGTCGACGCCCCCAAGATCGCCGCGCTGATCCACTCGCTCGGAGCCGATGCCGTCAATCCCCTCGGGGTCGCCCATGGCTCCCACGGCTTACACCACGCCCTACGATCCTGGAGCCGATGCCTCGGCAGCCAAGAGCCCGACTTCGAGACCCTACGCGAAGCCCTGCGCATCCCGGATTTGGTCCGCATGACCACAGGAGGCTCCACCCCGGTCGCCTTCACCGAACTCAACGAACAACTCGACGTCGCTGATCGCACGATGTTGCGCGGCGCCGTAAGCGAAGTCTGCGCTCAGATCGCGAGCCTGCCGAAGCCGGAGGACGACTTCCGCCAGCAGGCCGACTACGAGGCGATGCAGAAACTGCCGCCCCGGCTAGAAGCCCTGCTCAAGCTTCGCGATGAGCAGCTCGTGATGCCCTGGCAGGAAGCGCTGCTCGCGACCATCTCCCTCCTGACGGTCGGTAAGAAACTCCGAGAGGACGACCCCGACGGAGCCTTCGCGATCGAAGTCGCCGAAACCCTCATCGAGACGGCCAAGGAAATCCAGGCCGCCTACGAAGCGGGCGAGACCGAGCTCACCCATGAGCAGCTCATCGGGTTGACGCTGGATGCCGCGAGCACCCAGCGACACCGCCGGAGCGACGCCCAGGAGGCGGTCAACCTACCCGGCTGGGTGGAAGCCCCCTGGGACCCTGTCCCGCACATGATCCTGTTCGGACTGAACGACCACCTGATCCCGAGGGTCGTCCACGCCCACCCCTACCTGCCGGCCAGCCTGCGCGCCTTGGCCGGCCTGCCGACGAACGAGGCCGTGTTCGCCTCGGC
>JACCDM010057050.1_pt1 | contig 16352 bp, 16 predicted proteins | sample 7445851 | NCBI WGS metagenome assembly JACCDM01 (sample SAMN15323438, study PRJNA562643) | freshwater metagenome | isolation source: river surface water | place: USA:Blue River Watershed | collected 2017-08-16
AGCTAGATGAAACGCTGTATGGTCCGACGAAGTGATACGGCGGCGGGCTCAGGCCACTATCTGAAGCTATGACCGAGGGGTCGGGGGCCGACGACAAACTTGCCAGGCTGGTGCCAGTGCGAACAGAACCGGGCACAAAAGTAGTGCCTGCCTGGTGACTGTCGACGATCTCATCCACGGTCAGTGTGGCAGAAGATGTGGTGGTTACCGTGACCGTGTATTCGATGGTTACCGAAGACGAAGTTGATGAAACCGGAGTTCCCGAAGCCGAAACTGTTACCACTAAGGCAGACGAGGCTACTCCGCTGAGGTTAATGGTTCCACCGGTAACCGCGTTCGGGTCTGAGTGCTTGAACTGAGTACCGGATGAAATGAATGCAACCGGCGCCGGCTTGGTAGCAGCCGGACCCGGGCCAATAATTCTGTAGGTGTATGTGGCTGTCCAAGCAGAACCGTTTCCGTTTCCGGTGCAGTTGGTTAATGTTGTGCCATTGACAAAAAGTTGATTGGTCAGAACCAAGTCGGGCGTTGGGTTTCCGCAGTCAATTGTGATTAGTGTGCTTTCCAGTCGAAGCGCACGCGTTGGCCAACTAGAGACACCAGCGGGTGAAGACCAGAATGCCGAACCATCGGGAGACGAAGTTCCGCTACCAACTTTTCCGGTGGCCGCTGAAGTAACCGAAACCGCGACAGTACCACCAAGGGTTGGCACCGCCGGAGTTGGCGTACTGGTAACGGTGTCAACCTTGTTTGCGCTCGCCTTGATGGTTTCGGCAACTTTTTGGAATTTGAAATCACAAACTAAAAGTTCCGTGGCACCAACTAAGTCAGGACGTTTGTCGTAAACGCGAACCGTGTGAGTTTGTGCGGTAGTTGCTGATCCGGTGGCTTTGAGTAAAAAGAAAACCGTGGCAGTGCCATTCGCTGCAAGAGTGGGGATTTGCTGATACGAGTCGGCGGGGTTTGCCAACGTAACTTTTCCACCGGAGAATGAGTCCACCGAAACCCAAATCTTTGAACGGGCGTTCGAGGTGTCGGTGTTGTCAATTTTGTAACCAACATAGGCGGCATCAACTTTTGGCGTTACACCGGAGTCGATGTACATAACCTGACCGTGCGAGGGCGTTGCCTTTAGTTTGGTGGTGCTGTTGGTGTAGCCACCGATACAGCTTGAGTTGACCGCGTTGGCTGCAGGAGGTGCCGACATTTCAATTGCTTGAAAGAATGTGGCCAGGAGGGCTGCGGCGAGTAGCATCGCGCTACCGCGTCTGGCTAGGGATAAGCCAAAGCGAATCATGCGCAAAGCCTTAACCAACAGTTCTCTCTCTGGTCAGTACGGTTTTACGAACCAACCAGTATCAATATTCGTCGCTTTTATATATAAAAGCGAACAAATAAAGGCTATAAAAAGGGCAAAAGTTCGCTAAAAAGTAGGGGTATCCCCGCAAATGCTAGTCGGCGGCAGCCAGTTGGCCGCAAGCCCCGTCGATTTCCTTGCCACGGGTGTCTCGTAGCGTGGTAGGAATCCCCTGTGCCTCGAGCCTGCGCACGAATTCACGGGTAACTTCTGGGATTGAGGCGGTCCAGATTGAGCCCGGAGTTGGGTTGAGCGGAATTGGATTTACGTGCACCCAACCCTTGCCGCGAGCGTTTAGCTTTTCACCGAGAAGGTCTGCACGCCAACCGTGATCGTTCATGTCCTTGATAAGTGCATACTCGATAGAAACTCGTCGGCCGGTTTTTTCAAAATATTCACGAGCTGCGTCGAGCGCTTCATCAACTTTCCAACGTGAGTTAACCGGAATTAGTTCATCACGAAGTTCATCGTCTGGTGCGTGCAGTGAAAGTGCAAACGTGACCGGTATCTGTTCGTCGGCAAGTTTTTTAATTGCCGGCACCAGCCCAACAGTCGAAACTGTAATGTTTCGTGCACTCATTCCAAGACCCTCGGGTTGTGGAGCCACAATTGTTTTAAGTGCTGTCATCACGCGGTTGTAGTTTGCCAGTGGTTCACCCATACCCATAAACACGATGTTGTTTACGCGCTCGTTGGTGCCATCTTCGTGTTTGTGAATTCCGCCGAGCTGACCTTTGGCAATTGCTTCATTAGCTCGAACAATTTGATCGACAATTTCTGCACTCGACATGTTTCTAGTAAGTCCGGCTTGGCCAGTGGCACAGAACGGACAGTTCATGCCGCAACCAGCCTGCGATGAAATGCAAAGTGTGATGCGGCCCGGGTAACGCATGAGCACTGATTCCACCAGCGCGCCATCAAATAAGCGCCACAGAAACTTGATGGTGTCGCCCTTGTCAGTTTGCAAGCGCTTCACTTCGGTAAGTAACGGCGGGAGCATCGCTGCGACAAATTCTTCGCGCCCGGTTGCAGGAAGATCAGACATCTGTGCCGGGTCAGAGGTGTAATGCGAAAAATAATGAGTGCCAAGCTGCTTGGCACGAAAGGCCGGTAGTCCAAGTTCCTTTACCTTTGCCGCACGCTCTTCCGGGGTGAGATCAGCCAGGTGCACCGGCGGTTGCTTGCGCTTCGGCTCGGCGAAGGCCAGAAGCGGCTTGCCATCGGCATCAAGTTTTTGACTCCAGCCCTCGGTTTTGGGCCTTACCTGGCGTGGTTCGTTCACCGGTCAAGTCTATGTGTCGGCAGATAACTGGCATTTGTAGTGGCAATAGGCAAAGCAGTGCTTTAGAGCGCATTTTCGGCAAAGATTGAAGCAACCAATCAAGGATGATTAATGTCACGTTTGCACGAAGTTCCGGCCGACATCTCACGATCGTGGATGTTAGTACCGGGCACCGCCCCAGATTCTTTTGACCGCGCTGCTACCTCTCGCGCCGACCAGATCATCCTCGATGTGGAAGATGCTGTTGACCCAAAGCTCAAGCCACAGGCAATCGAAGATGTTGCAACCTGGTTGGAAAAGGGCGGCAGTGCCTGGGTTCGAATCAATGACTACACCACCGATTTTTGGAAGGCCGACCTCGAGCGCCTTCGCGGTATTCCGGGCCTTCGCGGAGTGATGCTGGCCAAGACGGAATGGGCCAACCAAGTCACCGAAACTTTTGAATTGCTTGGCGGAGAAAAACCGGTACTTGCTTTGGTGGAGTCTGCTCTTGGTATTGAAGAGGCTCGCGGCATCGCTTCGGCAAAGGGAGCTTTCCGTTTGGCATTCGGCAGCGGCGATTACCGCCGAGACACCGGTGCCAGCGCCGACAACGACGCCATGTTGTACCCGCGATCGCGTCTGGTTACTGCCTCGCGCATCGGTGGCTTGCCCGGACCGATTGACGGACCAACCGTTGGATCATCGCATCCGATTCTGCGTCAGCAGTCGGAAGTCTCCGTTTCGCTCGGAATGACTGGAAAGCTTTGCTTGCAGGCAGATCAGATTGTTGTGATTAACGAAACCATTTGCCCAACCAACTCAGACGTGATCTGGGCTCGTGAATTCATGGATGATTTTGAATCACGCGGTCGAGTAATTCGCGACGGCAGTGACCTACCTCGTTTGGGGCGCGCTCAGAAGATTGCTCGATTGGCTGAAGCCTTCGGTATCAACCCAATGTAGCTCGGGCTATTCGACGTCTACCACCTCGGCTGCCTTACGCAGCATCTTAATCAACCAGGCAATCGCCGGATCGTTGGTCTTGCTCGGGTGATAGTGCACCGACTCAATGAGAGTGATGCGAGGCAAATCAGTTTCAACAATTTGAATATCAATCGAATCTTCTAATTTGCGAGCCATGCGCTCTTGCACAATGCCAATTAAATCGGTTTCAGAAACCATTAGCGGCACCAAAGAAATTTCGTTTACCGAAACTACTTCGGTGTCAGGTTCAAATTTGAAGTCAGCAAACATTTGGTCAACCTGGTGTTTGGTATTACCCAAATTGAGGTGCACCCTCGGCAGTTTTTTCAGTTGATCTAAAGTCAACTTTCCCTTTTTAACCTCCGGATGATTTTTGCGAGCAATCACCACAAAACTGTCGCTGAATAGCGCTTGCTTCTTGCCGGGAAGGCCGATTGACGGACTGGCTATCAAAACATCTCGGCGAAGCAAATCTATTTCTGCCATTGCCGTATCTCTAGGCAGCACGTTGAATTTAATATCCACAAATGGTGCTTCGTCTTTTAAAAGGTTGAGCAGCGGGCTGGTGATTTGGCTCAGGAAATAGTCTGTGGCGGCAATATAAAAAGTACGCGTCGATGTGTGCGGATCAAAGGTTGGCAGCAAGTCAAAGGTTCTGCGTATTTCCAGCATTGCCTCGGTAACGCTTGGCTTGAGTGATTCGGCCATGGGAGTTAGCTGATACTTGCGCCCCTTGCGCTCGAGCAGTTCATCGTTGAACTGCTGACGAAGGCGCGATAGAGCGCCAGATACCGCTGGCTGCGACATTCCAACCACTTCCCCAGCGCGGGTTAGATTCATCTCACTGAGAATTGCATCCAGAACCACTAGTAGGTTCAGGTCCATGCGCTTGAGGTCGGTCACGCCTCTAGTTTATTAAACCGGTGGGGCTACGAATAGACCCTTATCGACATCATTGAATGACTCGCGTGCAACGAACTCGCTCATTAGGTTTGCAGTGCCCCACTGGTCCTGGGTTGAAACCTGAGTGATATCGAACTTGCTCGGGTGCCAAGCATCTTCGTCTTCGATGGTGTGCAACTCTGTGGTGTACTCCACGGTGTTGCCAGCCGGGTCAATAAAGTATGCAAAGGTGTTGTCGCCGGCGTTGTGGCGACCGGGTCCCCACACCATTCGGTAACCGGCGCGAAGAATCTTGCCCGAGCCGCGCATCCACTCTTTGATTCCGCGCATCTCAAATGAAACGTGGTGAAGTGAGTGGTGCGGACCCTGAACGATTGCCATTGAGTGGTGGGCCGGGTTGCAGCGCATGAAGTTCATCATCTCGCCCATAGCTGGGTGAGTGAGTGTGTCACTGATGGCAAAGTCGAGGTGGTCGATGTACCACTGGGTGGTAGCGGCCAAGTTTGAAGTGTTGATCACAACGTGTGAAAGTTTTACTGGCACCGGCTCGCGCTCACCGATTTTGCGACTTTCTTTAAGTTCAACGCCAGTTGAAACTTCGAGGGTGCGGCCATCGAGATCGAAGAAACGGAAACCGTATCCGCCGCCAAATTGGGTTAGGTCTTTAGGTGCGTGCACAATCTGCACACCCTTGGCCACGAGCTCATCGTGCAAGGCGTGAACATCTTCTTTATTCGCTGCGCCAAAACCGATGAGGTCGATGCGCTTGTCGCCCTTGCGAATACGAATCTGGAAAGGCTCAGGTGAACCATCGACGCCTAGCCACAGGGTGTCGTTCTCGCGATGAACTTCGCTCAAACCCCAATGCTTAGTAAAGAAATCGGCTTCTTCTTCAAAGTTCGGCATTGCCATGCCGAGGTAACGAAGGTGAGAAATTTTGCGGACGGTCATGCCCTACTCCTTTGTGGTGGCGTTGAAACAATTTCAGGCTAGAACACCGTTCTGCGGCACGCATCACCCTTAGGCAAATACCTATTATTTGATACGCTGACAGAAACCTCGCGAATTGGAGCCGCCCTTGACTGTCGCTGGCCAAGACCTCAATCTCCTGGTTGCCTTGCGCGCGCTGCTCGAAGAGGCGAATGTCACTAAAGCCGGCGAGCGCCTCGACATGAGCCAATCGGCGATGAGCTCGGCACTGGCCCGATTGCGTTTGCAGTTTGAAGACGAGCTCCTGGTTCGAGTTGGCCGAGAGTACGAGCTGACTCCGCTGGGACACCTATTACTACCGCAACTTCAGCGCACCCTTCCGCTCGTGGATAAAGCGCTGAAGATTGATGAGACTTTTGATCCTTACGCTCGTCCGCGTACCTTCAAGATTCAAGCATCCGACTACTCGACCCTGGTTTTGCACCGAGCCCTAAAAGAGCTTTTTGCCATGAAAACCAAGGTCAAAATTGAGATTGTGCCGCTGCCCGCCAACGCCTACGACCGCGTTCGCGACCTTTGGAACAACGACTTCATCATGGGAGTCCCGGGCATGGGCATTACCGGCCAGAGCCAGGAGATCTTCACCGATCAGTACGTGGTGCTGGTTGACAAGAACAATCCGAGACTCAAGCGCGGAAAACTCGACTGGGAAGCCTTCACCGAGCTACCCCATGTGGTTTACGACTTTGGGCGTGGCCCGCTGACCCCGGTAAACCGCAAGCTCTTTGAGCTTGGTTTCACCCGTAAAGCCCACGTAGCTACCACCAGCATGCTGCCAATTCCAAACATCTTGCGCGGAACCGACATGATCGCCGTGGTGCCTAGCCGCATGACATTGCGTTTAAGCCACGACGACACAGTAATCGCCGTTCCGGCCCCGTTTGGCAAGGTCGAAGTGCATCAGGTGCTGTGGTGGCACGAATCACACAACTTTGACCCGGGCCACGTTTGGCTGCGAGAGTTCCTGCTTGCCCAGGATTATTCGATTTAGCAAATGGTAAGCATTGGGCTACTTACTAGACCAAAGGTGGCTCAGTCGAATAATTTGGCATTAGCCCAATGCGGGGCATTCGAATGGAGTCAAAGATGACAGTAAACAACGTTCTAGTGGTTGGTGGCGGGATCACCGGTACCGTTCTAGCAATTGCTCTCGCTCAAAAGGGCGTAAAAGTTGTGCTCGCCGAGCGTTCACCAGTTTGGTACGGCGTAGGTCACGGAATTACACTTCAGGGCAACGCGCTAAAGAGTTTTAACATCATCGGCGCACTAGACAAGATGCTGGAAAAGGGTTGGGGCTTCGACGATTTGCAGATGTTCCACGCTAGCGGTGCACTAATTGCGCAAATGCCTGCCGGAAAATCTGGTGGACCTGAGCTACCTGGCACCATGGGTGCGCTTCGCTCAGACGTACAAACTGTTCTTGTAGACATGATTCACGATCTAGGCGTTGAAGTTCGCCTCGACACCGAACTAGTTGGTTTTGAAAACCACGAAAACTCTGTAACTGCAAAATTCAACAATGGAGCAGAAGAAGAATTTGATCTAATCGTCGGTGCCGATGGCATCAAGTCAAACACTCGCAAACTTCTTGGCATCAAAGAAGATAAAAAATCATCTGGCCTCGGAATTTGGCGAGTAGTCACCGAACGCACACCAGAGATGAGTTGCTCTGCAGTGGCATATGGTGGCGATGAATACAAAGCCGGTTACACACCAATTTCAGATACTCTCTGCTACGCATTCGTGCTAACCAAGCCAGAGCGTCCAGACAACGGACTTAGCGATGCCGATGAAATGCGTCGACTTCTCTCCAGCTACCACGGCAACTTTGATTACATCCGCAACAACATCAAAGATGACGACTACATGAACTTCCAAGAAATTGAGTGGCTATTCGTAGAAGACGAACCATGGCACAAGGGTCGCGTTATCGTAACCGGTGATGCAGTTCACGCTTGTCCTCCACTAATCGCACAGGGTGGAGCGCAGTGTTCAGAAGATGCCATCCTGCTGGCCGACTACGTAACCCGCGAGGGAAACATTGAAGACCTGCTAGTTGCCTACCAAGAGCGTCGCAAGCCACGCGTCAAAATCGTGGTGGAGAACACTCTGAAGCTTGCTGCCAAAGAGATCGACCCGAGCCTGCCTGATGACCCTGGTCACATTATGGGTAGCACCATGGCTGCCATGGCTCAGCCTGCCTAATTCGCAACACCAATCTAAGGAATCTCTTTTATGTACATGTACTTTCCGACTAACTACGTCTGGTCTCTTTCCGTCGTTGCAACTTTGAACAACGGTGGATACATCGACGAAGTTGACCGCGCTTGCAAGCCGGTACTCGAAGCATCGCAGCGTGGCGACGACGCCGGTACCGAGTTACTTTACGCATCATGGGAAGCGGTAGCTAATCGCGTGCTGGTTGGTGCACAAGAAGACGAGGCGGCTGGCCGCATGATCAGTGCCGGTGAAAAGTACTACCGTGCATCGCTCTACACATCACAGGCAGAGCGCTTGCAGTCTCCGCAGTGGGAGGGCCGCAACGCTGCTTACCAAAAGTCAATTGATCTTTTGTTGAAGCACGTTGAGATTGCCGGTGTTCCATTCAGTCGCGTAGAAATTCCTTACGAGGGTAAATCTCTACCTGGTTACCTATACCGCGCTGAATCTCACGACGGTAAGCCAACACCAATTGTGATTCAGTGGAACGGCCTCGACTCAACCAAAGAAATGATGTACTACTCGCAGTTCCCGCAAATGCTTGCTAAGCGCGGCATCTCAACCTTGATGGTTGACACTCCGGGTTCTGGTGAAGCACTTCGTCTTCGCGGACTAACCGCTCGCTACGACACCGAGGCCTGGGCGGCAGCTTGCGTTGACTACATCGAATCACTCGGCGAGTTCGACGAGAAGAAGATTGGTTTGGTTGGTTGGTCACTCGGTGGTTACTACGCACCTCGTGCGGCAGCGTTCGAAAAGCGCCTAGCTTTGGCCGTGGCCTGGGGTGCAAACCACAACTGGGCCGAGGTTCAGGAGGGTCGCCGCAACCGCGAAGGTGAGAACCCGGTACCGCACTACTGGAAGCACGTGTTCTGGGTGTGGGGCGTTGACAACATGGAAGACTTCATCGAGGTCACCAAGAACATGCACCTAAACGGAGTGGTAGAGAAGATCACCTGTCCGCTATTGGTTACCCACGGTGCCAACGACCGTCAAATCAACGTGAAGTATGCCCTGCAGACCGCAGAGCAGGCGGTCAACTCACCAAAGTTGAAACTGCGTATCTTTGATGAGCCTGAGGGTGGCACCGAGCACATCAGCATCGACCACATGCCATACGTAGCTGGTTACATCGCCGACTGGATTGAAGAGACTTTCGGCGAGCAGTAATTACTTGTTCTGTCTAACTGAATAATTGATGTGCTTGGCTAGCACCTCAGGCGCTTCTAAAACCGCTTGATGTGCAACACCAAGCACTTCGATTATTGAGCCCTCTGCCAGTTGTTGCGAGTATGCCAGCGCATCTGCGTAAGGCACCACCGGATCAAGTTCACCGGCAATAACCATTACCGGAACATTGATTTTTTCTAAGTCCTTGGTGATGTCGTAATTTGCCAGCGCTTCGCAGCCGAGTGCGTAGCTCTCTCGATCTACATTGGCTAGCATCTGCAAAGTTTGCTCCACCAGCTCGGGTTTTCGTTCTTGAAGCCGTTTTGAAAACCAGCGGTCTCGAGTGCCCTCGACAAATTGCGCTGTTCCGTTTTCGCGCACCTGTTGCGCACGAGTCAGCCAAGTTTGTGAATCGCCAAACTTGGGTGCCGCACAAATTGGCAGCACAACTTTGACTCGATTCGGATGCTTGAGTGCCAGCATCAACCCAATCGCACCACCAAGTGATACTCCGGCATAACAGAACTTTTTTATGTTCAACGAATCGGCAAGCGCAATAACGCCATCGGCCAGATCCTCCACAGTGAAGGCCTGGTTCACTGCGGGAGATAACCCGTGTCCAGGCAAATCAAAACGCAGATACTTCATTTCTGGGTTGAAGTGTTTTTGAGCCACATCCCAAACTTCGGCTGTCGTGCCAAAACCTGAGCCGAGAATTACCACCTTCGATGAACCCTCGAGCTGCTCCAGTGGCAGGTTCGAAGAACCGACTAACTTCATTCAGCCTTACCGAATTCGATTTCTTCGGCTGCCTTTCGAAGCATGCCGACAAGCCATTTCAGGGCCGGATCACCTGATTTTGAAGGGTGCCAGTGCACCGATTCGATTAGCACCGGAATCTTAAGTGGCGTCTCAGCGATAACCAGGTTTAGGCGTTCGGCATATTCGTTGGCGATTCTCTCTGGAACCACGCCGTACATTTCGGTATTAGAAACTGCAAATGGCACAGGTAAAAAGCCATCAACAATGATTCCTAAGTTGGGTGTGATGCCAAGTTCGGCAAGAGCCAAGTCCGTCGGCACCTTTACCGTGTCGCCAAAAGAAACTTTAACCTTGCGCATCTCGGTGAGGTCACTGATACCAAGTTTGCCGTCAACCAGTCGTGGATTATTTTTATCGACTATGCATACAAAGTTGTCGCTAAACAACGATTGGTGTTTGCCAGCGATTCCAACTCCGGTAGCGGCCACAATAACATCGCGGCGAAGTAAATCAATTGCGCTCACTCCGCCTTGAGCAGGCATGGTTTCAAACGACACACTGGTTCCCGGTGCTTCTTCTTTCATCAGACGAATTAGCGGGCTAGTGAGTTGCGCTAGAGCGTAATCGGAAGCTGCCACATAAAAGGTTCGAGTCGAAGTTTCCGGATCGAAGGTTGGCAAAATATCGAAGATGCGTTTGATTTCAACCATGGCTTGTGCCACAACCGGGCGCAGCTCAAGAGCGCGTTCAGTTGGTTCAAAGATTTTTCCGTTGCGCACCAGCAGTGGATCATCAAATTGAGTGCGGAGTCGAGCAAGAGCTCCGGAGACCGCAGGCTGAGACATTCCGATGGCGTCACCCGCGCGGGTGAGGTTCATCTCATTCAGAATTGCATCAAGTACGACGATGAGATTTACGTCAATTTTTCGTAAATCAGTCATGCCTTAACTATACGGTCGGCATATTGCCGATCCATACTGCACGCACGTTCATGAACTCGTGCAGTCCTTCAATCGACAATTCACGGCCGTAACCACTGAGCTTCACTCCACCAAACGGCAGACGAGGGTCTGAGGCTACGACTCCATTTACAAAAAGAGCTCCCGACGCAATACCGGCACCGAGCTTTACGCCGATGCTCGGATCCTTGGTCCAGATGCTGGCGGCCAAACCATACTGAGTGGTGTTGGCCAGTTTTATGGCCTGCTCAGAGCTATTGGCACCGACCAGCGCTAGCACTGGGCCAAAGGTCTCTTGGTTGAACACCGGCATCTCTGGGGTTACATCGGCCAAGATGGTCGGTGCGTAGAAGTTGCCCGGGCCATCAATCCGGTGGCCACCGGTGACAAGCCGAGCCCCCATGGCAATGGAATCTTGCACCTGCTTGTCGATGTCGTCGACAAAAGCCTTCTTAGCTAGCGGACCAAGCTGAGTGCTCGGGTCTAGCGGGTCACCCAACTTGAGACCCTCAACCAGGGTCTTGATGCGGCCCTCAAAATCATCGATCAGGTTGTCGGCCACGATAAAACGCTTGGCGCAGAGGCAGCTCTGGCCGGTGTTGATAAAACGAGCCTTGACTGCGAAAGGAGCAATTGCCTCGCTATCGGCGTCTTCCAAAATTACGAACGGGTCAGAACCACCGAGTTCGAGCACGGTCTTCTTAAGTGCACGGCCGGCAGCCTCGGCAACCGAAGCACCAGCTTTTTCTGAACCGGTGAGAGTAACTGCCGCGATGCGGTTGTCTTCAACAATCTGATTCACCATCGAGTGATCGGCAACCACCAGTGAAGTAAATAGCCCCTTCGGGAATCCAGCCTTCTCGATTGCATGCTGAATTGCGATGGCAGATCCGGTTACGTTCGATGCATGTTTCAACATTCCACCATTACCGGCCGCAAGGGTTGGTGCAGCAAAACGAATTACCTGCCAGTAAGGAAAGTTCCATGGCATTACGGCAAAAATTACGCCGAGAGGTTCGTATGCAACGTAAGAATTTACTGCCTCAGTTTTTACCGGCTTTGGAGTTAAGAATTCCACCAGGTGATCTGCGTAGTAATCGCATGCAAGCGCACACTTTAAAACTTCACCACGCGCTTCGGTAATTGGCTTACCCATTTCTTTCGAAATTAATGTGGCGTGATCTTCAACATCATCGCGAAGAATTTGTCCGAGCCTGCGTAACTTAGTTGAACGCTCTTCAAGCGGAGAATTGCGCCAAGCTGCCTGAGCCGCAAACGCATTGTCGATTAGGCCTGAAACTTGACTCCAGTCCATGGCATCGAAAGATTCGATTACCTCATCGGTAGCTGGGTTAATTGTTACTACTTGCTTGCTCAAAGTTGATCCTCTGAATAGGTGCGAACTGCTCGTGGAATTTTGTGGTTCGGTGAATCGGTTGCCACGATTGTATTTTTGATGCTACCAAGGCCTTCAATTTCCATCTCGACCACGTCGCCAACCTTTAGTGGCGCTGGAGTTGGGCCGCCATTGCGACTCCACTGCTCTGCCAGGGAACCGCCGTTTGAAGAGGTACCAGAGCCGAGGATGTCGCCAGGGCCCACCACCGAAGCTCGCGATGCGTGCACGAGTAGCTGCTCAAAACTCCACGACATCATCTTCGAGTTGTCATGTCCGTAAAGCTCACCATTAACCTTGACCTTCATATCAAGAGCCAAGCGGCCATCCACGTACTGCTCCGGCTTGAATTCATCGGTGGTTGCAATCCACGGGCCGAGAGTGTTGGCAAAGTCTTTGCCCTTTGATGGGCCTAGGCCTACCGCCATCTCGCGCTTCTGCACATCGCGCGCCGACCAGTCGTTCCAGATGGTGTAGCCCGCGATGTAGTCGCGAGCCTCGGCCTCAGAAACATCCTTGGCTTTCTTCAAAATCACCGCTGCTACTTCGAGTTCATAGTCGAGTCGTTCACAGTCTGGTGGCATCGGAATGTCTGCGTTTGGCGCCGTGATGGTCCAAGGGTTTTGAAAGACGAAAACTGGAATCTCGTACCAGGCATCGGGAACTTTTCCGGTGCCGCCCTCCGACTTTTTCATGCCGGCGATGTGCCCTTCGAAGGTGACGAAGTCACGAAGCGCATGCGGTTCAATCGGTGCAACGAACTTTGCCATGTGGAGCGGCATCTTCATTCGACGGCCAGCTTGACCCTCGATGAAATCACGATCTTTGCGTGGCATGTTTAAAATCTGAAGCACACCGAGTCCGTCTGGCACATCGAGCACCTGACCGTGACTAATAATTACAGTCTGAACAAATCCGTTGAGAAGTGCGCGTCCGATTTTCATGACTACTCCTTTGTAGAAAGTTTTTAAGAGTCGCTGGTTTTAGAAATCAAAAGTCTCGTAGAAATCGCGCTGGCGAACTTCTAGAGCCGGAATTGCCTGACCGAGTGCCCACTCTTTAAAGTGATCGTATTCTGCGTGCTGCTTGAATGCGGCCTCGTCGCGGTAAACCTCAAAGATTCGGAAAGTGTTTGGCTCGGCTGGATCTTGGTAGGCCTGGTAGTAGATGTTGCCCTCTTCGGTGCGTGATGCAGGTGAGAGGTGCTTGAGTGCTTCTGCAACCAGGTGAGCGCTGCCCTCTTTGGCAACCCAGGTAGCTGAACAGACAAATGCCATGATTAATTCCTTTCGATGGCTGACTGTTTCAAGTCAAGCATTTCCGGCCCGCGCATAACTAATGCCATAGCCAATGCCAGTAATCGATAAGAGCAATTAGCCCTCGATTAGCCAGCCTTCGATGGTGCCGCGATTTTCATACTCGGCCACATTGATGATGCGGCGGGAACTGTCAACGGCACCCACGTAGCCGTTTTCGAAAGCTGCGGTGATGGCTGCCTTGGCGTCGTCCAAGTTGGTGTGACTTGCTCCAATCACCAGGGCGTTGGCATTCTGCTCCTGACGGGCCGAGGCAACCAGGGCGGGATTAACCGCGAGCGCGGCTCTAATGCCCTTGACCTTATTTATGGCAATAATCTCGCCGTTTCCGGTGCCACCGACCAAAATTCCAAAGGTGTCTAGGCCGTTGTCTTCGTCTTGAATTACTGCCTGTCCAACTCGAGCGGCAAATAGCGGATAGTCGTCGCCCTCATCGATTTCATCGCCAGCGTGCCAAATCACTTCGTGATTGGCCTTTAGCCACTGCTCCAACTGACGGGCCAGCTCGTAGCCCAGGTAGTCTGCTGCCAAGTGAATTCTCATGGTTTCAGGTTATAGCCGGCGGTGCCCGAGGCAACAAACTAAAAGGCATACTTACTATTAGTAAAGATTTGACCAGCAAATTCAGAGACAGGGGTGAAGCATGAGTTTTGAGAATAAAGACCTCAACCTGCTAATCGCCCTGCGCGCTTTGCTCGAAGAGGCCAACGTAACCCGAGCTGGGGCAAGGGTTGACATGGGGCAGTCTTCCATGAGCACCGCACTTTCTCGTTTGCGAGCTCAATTTGGTGATGAGCTGTTGGTTCGCGTTGGTCGAGATTACGAACTCACCCCGCTTGCGCGACTTATTTTGCCTCAGCTAGAAGTGGCTATCCCGCTTATCGAAAACGCTTTGATGAGCCATGATGAGTTCAACCCGGCTACATCGAATCGCAAGTTCAAGATCATGGCCTCCGATGCAGCGCAATTGCAGTTGAAGCCATTAATTACCAAGGCCCTTAATGATGCGCCCGGCATTTCAATCGCATACCTACCGATTCCTGCTCAACCCACCGATTCCGAACGCGAAATGCTGGTGAACGATTTTGTCGTCGCCGTCGCGGGCATTGGAATCACCGGCGACAGCGCTCCGTTGTATACCGATCACTATGTGTTGCTTGTGGATCGCACCAACGAATCTTTGGTGGACGGAAAACTTTCGTGGGCGGCGTTTACCGCTTTGCCACAGGCGGTTGTAAAACTGGGTCAGGGTCATATGCTTCCGGCTGACCGCCGTCTTGGTGAACTTGGCTTCCGACGCTTGGCCGCGGTGAAACTAAACAGCTACATGCCTTTGGCAGCTGTCATCAGTGGCACCAACCTGGTTGGCATCGTGCCAAGTCGCATGGTGCCTACGCTTTGCGAGGGAACCAGCGTGATTTCGGTAGAGGCACCATTTGGTCCGCTTGAAATTCATCAAAGTCTGTGGTGGCATCCTTCGCACGACAACGACCAATCACATCGCTGGATGCGTAACCTGCTAACCAGCACACCCTTATAGCCTCGATAGTTGTTATTCCGCCTCACAGGTGTCGCCAATTGCCGTGCTCCCCTAGCGTGAGACTATGTCTGAACCAATCAAGAATGTGCCGCGCAGAGTAGTTACCGGTCACGATGAAAACGGTGTCTCAGTTGTGCTTTCCGATGGCATTGTGCCGGTGCACAAGTACATGCCGCAGGATGGCGTTGGCTTTTACGAGATCTGGGCCACCGATGAGATGCCGGCTCCGGTCAGCGCTAAAGAGACCGGCGAAGTTACCGAACGTTCGCTCAAGGTTCCAGCCGAGCCAAATGGCACCAAGATTCGCATCAATGAGTTCTTCCCCGGTCACATCAATGAATTGGGAAACCAATCCCCGATTCACCGCACCGAGTCGATTGACTACGGCATCGTGCTGGAGGGCGAGATATACCTGGTACTCGACAACAGCGAGGTGCTGCTCAAGGCCGGCGATGTTGTTATTCAGCGCGGAACAAATCACGCCTGGGCAAACCGCAGCGACAAAGTGGCCCGCATGGCGTTCATCTTGGTTGATGGTCAATTTACTCCAGAACTCAAGGCAAGCATCGGCGATGCCGAGTTGATGACCGAAGGTCCTCACGATGCACATTGAGTGTTTGAAATAGATTATTAGTCATGATGACTTTTGCGGGAAAAAATATTGTGCTAACCGGAGCAGCTGGTGGCCAGGGGCTAGCCGAAACCGAATTGTTACTGAAGGGCGGCGGCACAGTTATTGCCACCGACATTCATGAAACTCTGCCAAAGGTTTTCAAAGACATCGCCGAAAAGTTTTCGCAGCACTTTCACTACGTAAAAGTAGATGCCAGTTCTCAGACCGACTGGAAAAATCTCGGTGAGTGGATCAAGTCAAAGAAGATTCGCATCCATGGTTTGGTCAACAACGCCGGTATTCCATTTCGAGCCCGACTCGGAGCCATGGAGTTGGACGACTGGAACCGAGTAATCGGCATCAATCTCACTGGCCCAATGATGGGAATCCAGACATGCATGCAGTTCATGGATAAGGGCGCAAGCATCGTGAACATCGGCTCGGCAGCCGGCCTAACCGCCCACTACACATTGAGCTATACCGCGTCCAAGTGGGGGCTTCGCGGCCTGACTCACGTGGCAGCCATGGAACTCGGCGAGCGCGGGATCCGCGTAAACATTGTGCACCCCGGCTACATCGAGACCCCAATGACTGCATCGGCTCCGGCGGCATTCATTGACGCTCAACTTGCGCTAACGCCGATGGAGCGTGTGGGACAGCCTGAAGAAGTTGCAGCCGTTGTAGGTTTCTTGATTTCAGATGCGTCCTCATATGTTTCTGGGGCAGAGATCCCTGTGGATGGGGCCTACACCTCTGGCGGAAACGTAAAATTCATTTCTGATTCTTTGCGCAATGCCTCAGGTAACTGAGCAAACAATTCTCTAGTGAGGTTCTAGACTCGAAATCATAAAGGAGATCGCCCTGTACAAAAAAATCGA
>JACCDM011400441.1_pt1 | contig 16350 bp, 16 predicted proteins | sample 7445851 | NCBI WGS metagenome assembly JACCDM01 (sample SAMN15323438, study PRJNA562643) | freshwater metagenome | isolation source: river surface water | place: USA:Blue River Watershed | collected 2017-08-16
CAAGCACCGCTAAGAAAATTATAAAGGAGTATACTTAACAATTCAAAATAACAACTTCGTGAAAGGTTGCAAAAGGTAAATGTCAAAACTTAAAAGATGCAGCTACCCTAACTCACTGATGGACAACAAAAAAGGCGACATTTCTGTCGCCTTGTGCAGTGTGGCTCCCAAGTCACTTTTTATATCGAACCAAATCACCAAAAATCTCGAATCCCTCTCCGAGCTAAGTGACTACCTATCAGAAGGTTACAATCAAAATATTTTTAAATAAATCTATTTAAGATCTGGACATGAAAAAAACAGGTTTTAAATAAATCTATTTGTTTTCATCTCTCAGATCCAACACTAAAATCAACATAATATGGCAAGAGTTGGAATCTATTCCCGAAGTAATAACGTACCACCTTCGTGGAACAATGTCAATGAACAAATCCAGGATGGGCTCAAATGGATGTACCTAAATGACTTCGATAGCTACACAGTATATAACGAGATAGTAGAAGATGAATTCTCAGACATTTCTGAACGGATCGAGCTAAATAGGCTCCTTTATGATGCTGAGAACCATCATATCGATGCTGTCTTTATTAGTGATATCAAAATTTTCTCACCTATAACAATTAAAGCTTTGCAAACAATCATTTCGATACAAGACCTCGGAATTAATGTGTATCACACCAATGGTTACTTTGATGCCAATGATGAAAATGTGAAAATCTTTAAAAAGCAGTTCGAGGATAATTGGAAGAGAATACATGAAATAACAAAAGATATGGATTTGGGTGGTTAATGGTTAGTAAAGAAATCCCATCTTTTGGTGGGGTTTCTACCACCCAAAATTTACCAAACGACCGTTAGAGAAATTTTTAAATACAAAATATCATGAAAAACATCATCGCGTATTATCGATCATCAACAAAAGAACAGCACTATTCGATTGATGTACAAAGAGCACAAATGCAAGAATATATATGTAAAAATGGCTTTACACTTGTAGCCGAATACCATGAACATCATAGTGGAAAGGATAAAACAAGAATACAACTTGCAAGCGCAATTAAACATTGTGTAAATACTGGGTGTACACTTGCATTTACTAAACTTGATAGATTGTCAAGACAAGCTTCACACTTATACCACATTAGAGATTCGGGGCTTGATTTAATATGTCTAGATATGCCTGAGCTAAACACATTAACATTTGGAATTTTTGCAACAATAGCACAACACGAAAGAGAACTAATAAGTCATAGGACTTCATCTGCATTACAAGTAATTCGTCAACATAAAAAATTAGGTAACCCAAATGGTTGGTCAATGAATAAAGAAAAAGCTCAAATAGGAAGAAAAGCAAAAAGAACTGAATGGCTAATGTCAAATGAAGTTATCAAAGCAAGAAATATTATAGAATTAATGAATAAGCACCAAGCTGTGTCATTAAGCGATATAGCAAGAAATTTAAATATGCACGGGATTAAAACGCAGCGTGGTGGACTATGGAATCCAAACCAAGTAAAATTATTGATACACGAAATAGAACAATAAAATGAAAGAAGAACTAATAAAAAAGCTCAACTACCGTAGATATCTATTACAAAATTTGATTGTCAAGCTGAAAGAAAGGGTAAATGCCAATAAGAATAGATTACATAACGATATGGAAAAATTAAGTACCTATGAAAATGCTTTGGAAATTGTAAACCGCCAAATTGTAAGAACTGTAAAAAGAGGTGTATTACCCAGAGTAAAAATAATTGAGTATAAAGATGAAGCCGATAAGGAAGGATTTATGTTAAAAATTGATATTGATGATAGTGGGAAATCAATATATAAAGCTATTAACTACCAAGAAATTATGTTGTATAAAATATCGGGTGATTCGGTAAATGATATTAACCTAATTCACAGACTAGAAGAGATTGCTTTTCATTATTTATCAAATCACCATGATAGTTCATGCTTATTCAATGACCTTACACAGGAGGTAGATAACATTTTAGAAGGTTTTACTCATAATGACATAGTAGAGAATCGGCTGGAGAATTCTATGATTAGACTATAACCTTATTAATTAGTTTTAGTAAGCTTAAGTGTCCTATCATCGTTGTATGATTTTAATTTAAAAGGAACAATCATACTAAATGTGTTTTCATTTACATCCCACGTTCCTCTGCTGCTTGTTTTTTCAAGATGATTCTCAAATTCAACAACAACAACCTCTTTATTTGATTTCAATTGTAAAACATACCTAGAACCTTTGGAGAAACATAAAAATTGAAGCGTGTTATAGTCTATTAAGTTTGTAAGAGTTAGGCTGCCATTGTCTAATGCTAAAGAATAAATCATAGCATCTTGTCCTGACTCCCGACTGTCATCGAGTTTAAAGTAATTTTCAAAAAGTGGTTTAAAATTTATATTAACCTTTGTTGATATAACGCCAGTTTGCTTGCAAAAATTACAAGATACCAATGAGTTTTTCCCATAAATTACACCCGTATTTCTACAAACATTACAGTAGTTAAAACGCCTTTGATCTTTTGTCCAGTAGTCACAATTTTGACATGGTCTATTTCTGTTAATAAAAATCTTTCCGCCATTACAGTTTTTACAGCGATGTTTTAAGATATAATCTGAATTTTGACCACTTGAAATACTTTTGTTCTGGCCCATTAGACTCTGGTTACATAAAATTGTAACCATTAAAAATAGAGCCCATCTAAAAAATATTATTGATTTCATTATCATGTAATTTCATACAAATATAAAACAGATAGATATGTTGAGTTTATTTATACCAGTTTTGTTTAACTTAAATATACATTCTTCCTTTCAAATTGATACCCCATGTAAAGAAGGTAAACACATAACTGATTCATTGAGTAAGATTTATAACAAAAAAGTGATTGGCTACACAACTGTAAATAAACAAATAACGCATATTAAATACATTAAAAGGGGAAGAGAATTTGAACTTCCTTTAATAGGATTTAGGATAGAAACACCAGTGGTTATTGTGAAAAAAAAGAAAAACTAGTCTTTACGTTAGAAGAGGGTCTATTTCCTAGCATATTCCACGTGACAACACATTGGACAAAAAATGCTGGTGAAACATATGCTATCCAATAAAATTGGCTCCTTTTTTCATAAAAAAATAAAAATAATCAATAAAAGAATACGATATGGCCGGTTAAAAAAATAGCCTATTTGCACCTAAATTATCTATAATAATTAGCTAATTGTTACGGATGTTAAACTCTAATATCGTTTCATTTAGCTGAGCCTTACGCTGCTCCCAATCGCTCATATTCTTATTAAGAATTTGTATGAATTGCTTCCCATGATTACGAACTTTTAGGTGCACTAGCTCATGCATAACAACATAGTCTAAAGCATAATCATCAACCTTAGATAGCTCAAGGTTAAACCAGAGTCTCCTTGCTTCTTGGTTACACGATCCCCACTTGGTTTTCATTTTTTTGATCTTCCATTCTTTTGCATTAACACCAAGTTGTTCTTCCCATTTATCAATGAAAGGAATTAGTCTTGACGTTAAATTTTTTCTTAACCATGATTCTAGGATTTGCTTCCGCTTTTGGGAGTCATACTTAGCTCTAAGTTGTAACTGTATGGTAGATTTCTTCAAAAGAACAGTATCCTTGTTTTTAGCATCAATATTTAGCTTAAGCAAATATCTTCGTCCCTCAAAATAATGACTTTCTCTGTCAATATATTCTCTTTCACTTTGACGTTCCTTGTTTTTAAATTTTCGTTGATTTTTACGAATCCAGGGGATTTTTGAGACAATAAATAACCTTATTTTTTCATTATCAGAAGATAAGGGTGCAGACAATCGCACCCTCCCTATTGGTGGATATACACCTAGGTGAATATTCTTAATATTCTTTTTTATAACCTCTACTTCTAAATCACCAACATTAACAATACTCATCTAGTAATCACTTTGATTTTTAATAATGTCAAAAATTGAGTCAATGTCTTTACTTGGCAAATGATCTTTTAATACATTTATAATCTCTCTCTCCTTTAGCTTATCACCACGCCAATTATGTTTTTTTGTATACCTTACTGCTTCGTCAAGCACCATTGTTAGATTCTCATCTCCATTCAGATTATCATATAATGCTTGCTTTGCTTTTGTATTGATGGAGGTTGGATAGCTTCTGGAATGTTCTGGCTCTGCTACGTTTTTAGCTAATTCAATGATCTCTTGAAGATACTTTTCATAATCTTTAACCTCATTTTTCCTGTCTTCAATCAAAGAATTTAGAACCTCAGCCATAGTATCAAAATACTTTGGATTAGTTGGCCTCTCCTCGATGATTACTTTTCTAAGATTATGTTCAATAGTTTCAGCAACAGCTTTTTGATCTTTTCTAATACCTTCAGGTAGATCGTGTACAAAAGCATCTCCCTTTAGAACAATTAGATTCATTAAGGTCATATCCTCATCATCAAATGCTGATATTTTGGTGCTTTCCTTTGCGTTAATGTATGTATCAATCAGATGACGCATGGCTGGTTCATATGCTTTGAGATCAATGTAATCACCAGAGGCTAATTTAATTTCATCACGAATACTAACAAACTGATTAATTTCTGCTTTCAACTTATCTGCTTCGGTGAAAGAATAACCACATTGATTTAATTCATTTGCTATGTTAGCGAAGGCCCTAACAATGGCTGCAACACATTTATAGAAGCTTAGTCTTCTTTGTTCATTATCATTGAGGTCTTGGCTATTACTTGTGTCTCCACAAAAAAACTTTATAAATTCTGGTGTTCTTTTAGGTGGTTCAACCGGCTCGATGATTCTACGCCCTTGCTCTAAAAGATCCTCTAATTCATCTTTAGCTTCCTTAAATCTATTTTTTAATAATCCTTGAATATCACTTTTATCATACTTCTCAAAAGCACCAGAAGTATACTCCTCCATCGCCCTCTTTATGTTACCAAATAGATCCTTATAATCAACTATGTATCCGTAAGTCTTGTCTTCGGCCTCCACTCTATTAACTCTGCAAATGGCTTGAAATAACCCATGATCTTGCAACGATTTATCTATATAGAGATACGTTGCTGTAGGTGCATCAAAGCCAGTTAATAGCTTATCAACCACTATTAACAACTTCATTTGCGCCGGATATTTTTTAAAGGTCTCTTTAGTGTCTTTATCGAATTGCTCTATTGTTTTCGTCCCCAACATTTTCACGTAGGTTTCGTACTTCATTACATTTTCTGTTTCTTGCTCCTCTCCTGTAGTTTCTCCCTTTGTATCTGCAATGTGTGGTGAATACGAGGTCACAATCGCACATTTCGTTAACCCTTTTCGTTGAAATATTTCATAATAACGACATGCCTCATAAATTGAACTAGCCACCAACATTGCATTTCCTCGACCATTCATTAAACGGTCTTTAGTCTCAAAGTCAAATATGATATCATTAGCTATTTTTTCTAAACGATCGCTACTAGAGAATACTTTTTGAAGAGTACCCCATCGCTGCTTCAAGCGCATCTTAGCTACATTGGTTAATCCACTAGTTTTTGTTTCAAACCATTGATTGATCTTATCTTCAGAGTGTATTGCTTGCTCTACATCACGTGCCTCATAACGAAGATCTAATACAACCTTATCACGAACTGCTTCGTCAAATTTGTACGTATGAATGAATGTTCCAAATACCTCCATGGATGTTTGTTTATCCTTAGACAAAAGCGGAGTACCGGTAAATCCAATGAATACTGCATTAGGAATAATTGCTTTCATTGCTTTATGAAGTTCCCCGGATTGTGTTCTGTGACACTCATCAATATAAACATAGATGTCTCCCTTAGCCGAATAACCTGGAGGTAGACTATTTTTTATCTGATCCAAATAATCATCAAAAGCTTCATCTTCATTATTCCTGCGGCCGAATTTATGTATCAATGAACACATCAACCAAGGAGAAGTACTATTAAGCATTTCTATTAAACCAGCACCATTTTTTGCACGAACAATTTGTTCTTCAACACCCTGAAATACACCCTCTATTTGTCCGTCTAACTCTTCTCTGTCTGTTATGATTAAAACTCTAGAGTTAGTTATATTTTCTCTAATCCATTTAGCTAATAAAACCATTGTTATAGATTTGCCAGACCCTTGTGTGTGCCAAATGATTCCACCCTCTCGATTACGAACTTTTAATTGAGCGGCCTTTATACCAAAATATTGATTAGGTCTAGGTAGCTTTTTCTTACCTGAATCAAAAACAATAAAGTCATGCAAAAGCTCAATGATCCTTTCTTTATTACAAAGAAGTTCTATTTGTGCATCTAGTGGATAGTCATGTTGATTAGTTTGTTCAGTCCATCTCAGGTATTCTTTCTCTGGTGTTTCAATTGTTCCATAACGAAGATATTCTGTATCATTACCAGCAAATAAAAACTGGGTCGTTGTGAAATATTGACGAATAAAATTTGAGTGCTGGTTATCTAAATTTTGACGAATACCTTCACTAACAGACACTTTAGACCTTTTTAATTCAATTATACCCAACGCGATACCATTGATATATAAAACGATATCTGGTCTTTTATCATTTACACCCTTTACAGTAACCTCTTCGGCCACAGCAAAATGATTGTTTATTGGATTTTTAAAATCGAATAAGAAAACGGTTTGAGTAGATGTGCCAGCTTCCATTTTAACAGGAACGCCATAACGGATCATTGAATAAACATCTTTATTTACTTCATATAGAGATCTTGAAGAATCAGATGCTGTTTTCGTTAATAAGTCTATTGCTCTGTTTGCTAGATCTGCTTCATAACCCATTGTTTTGGTCAAAAAAGGGAACAAATAATCCCTTTCAACATTACTGTTGTTTTCCCTATCTGACCATTCCCCCAAATATTCATAACCCAGCACATTCTTGAAGAATTTTACCACTCGGTTATGAGTAATGCGTTCAATTTCTCCTACTCCTGACATAACTAGTTATTTAATTAGTTTAAAACTTATCTGGTATTTGAAGAATTCTATATTCTTGGTGACCACTAATGCCCTTTTGATTCTAAGGTCATTATCAGACCCAATTATGACTCCCTTTACTACTTGGCTAGGTTCTGCTAGTTCCTCTTGGACATAGCCCATATAGCGCTGAATTTGACCTACAACAACATCACTTACCCTTCCTCGTTTTAACTCTACTACTAATAATTCCTTTTTGTCTTTGCTAATAGCCAAGATGTCAATCGGCCCTGTATCGCTGGGATATTGCTGACCTACAAGTTGACCATCCTCTTCGTATATATCATATTGCTTTCCTAATTCTGTATTTTTCCAATTAGCCACCAAGAAGTCTTCCAAATGGCGTTCTAAAGCAAATAGGCTAGGATCTTCAATAGTAGTGTCGGTCGTGGTAATCGTTGCTGGTTTATTCCCACCAATTAGGGTTTCGATCTCTTCTGCATATTTGGTAATATCACTAACAGTACCTATCGAACCTGTAGAGTTTCTTAACGATTCACTCATTCTAGTTCTGTCAATAATTATGTCAATCCACTTCACAGAGCGCTTATGAGGAAGATTTGTACCTGGTTGATAATAATAATTCGTTGTAACCTCACCAACCAAATATCCGCCTGCACCATTAGGACTTAATATTAAATCCCCAATCTTAATTCCTTTTGAAATTGTCCATAATGCACCACATGCTAACCCTGCTGACACTTTGCTTTTTTCTGGACGAGGTTGAAGCCAAACTGGAATAAATTTATGATTAAATTCTCTCCAATTGTCTGGCAATTGATTAGTTAGATCTTGATTGATATCAAAGTCCGCGCCAATGAAATTTCCTTTGAAGCATTCATCTGCAAATATACTTTTAGCACCTAACATGATGCGGTAGTAGTTTCTCATATTAATCTAATTTTACCGGTTAATAGATCTTGCATCATGCCTTGTTTAATTCTAATTACTTTCTCCAACTTAAATTCTAAAAGTGATATTTCTTTGTCCATTTCACTTAAAACATTTGCAATCGTGATCTGTAAATTTTTATCTGGAATAGCTATTTGCATAGGTTTTAAATCACTAGGATGAATATGTGGCTGAGCGCCTCCTGTTTGCATTTTGTAAATTTTTTCTTGATTAGATTGTAGATAATAATAAATAAAATGAATTGAAGTATTACTACTTTCTTCAATTGTTGAACAATCTGATGCAAAAATTGGATAATCATGAAATGATACATATCCAGCACTTGCTCCTGATCCGCTTATTGTTATTGTATTTTGACCCCTGTTTGGTTTATTATGAAAATAAGCCGGTTTTTTGCCCCCAGCAATAACAGGTATATCTCCATCTATTCTCGTACTGTCAGTGATTAACTGACCTTTATTAATTTTTACTATTTTTCCCAAGCTAGTCAAAACCCACCCATCTTTTGGCTTCAATAACTCTTGCATTGCGCCTTGCTTAATCTGACGTTTCTTTTCAATTAGATTTTCTAAGCTGGTGATATATGCATCCGAAGTAGATAAGGTTTTAGAGATTAACTCTTCTTCATGGATATTTCGTGGTTTAACAATTTTAAATACAGAAAGATCCTTATTAGTTAACTGATTAATTGTAGCACCTAAGGTTTCATTGATTTGACACTGAATTAAATTTGATTGAAATTGATAAAAAATAAACTTATTATTTTTACTCCTGTAAATTGACATAAATGCACCAAAAGCTGAACCAGCAGTTTTATGATCAATTAAAGCACACTTGCCAATAAGTTGTCTACTTCCATTTCTGACACAAATTAAAAGATCATTCTCCTTAACAATTACCCTTTCAGGTAATTCCATATCTACGTAGACATTATCATTAAAAGCCAATTTCATATTTTGCACATTAGATGATCTTAAAACCAATGTACCAGATTCTTTTACATCTGTAGGACTATATGTCAAACCTATAATAGTCTCTCCAATTGCAGACATTTTAACCACATCCCAATCCTCAGGTATAACACCAACATCAGTTTGCTTATACCCTTTCTTTAGTTCCATGAGTATCCCATTTTAGCAAGGTGAGCATTTACTTTTTCCTCTAGTGATTTAACCTCATTTAAGACGACTGGAAGGGCTAATTCATAGCGTTCGGCTAATTCCTTAATTCGCGCTGTTAAACGCTGGCTAATGCGCTGCATTTCATTTTTAACACTATGTTCGATTGCGGCCATCCACTTATCTTCAACCACCAACTGTTTTATATCCTCTATAGTTAAAGATTTGTATTTTATCAATAGTTTCTTGTCTAATTCAGCTGTATATTCTTTTATCTTTTTATTTGCTTCTGATTGTTGCTCATTTAACTTTAGGTATAGATTTAAGATATCCACTTCTTCTATTGCTTCTTTGTCTGTTTTGATATCTTTCAATCGCTTAGCAACGGTCCCCTTGTTCACCTTATCCAATGATGTAAAATAACCCTCCTCCCCAGAATGTTCCTCTTCCAAAGATTCAAGCTCTGCAGCACATGTATCACGTTCGGCTTCAAGATTATCAATGACTAATTTTAATTCATTGAAATACCTTGCAGTCAATATTGACTTCGGGATTAATTTCCCTTCGAATATCTTCTTTTCGTATTCAACTTCAGTTCCAACTTCCCAACCATCAGAAACAATCAAATAAGAATCATCTTGCATGATCTCTAGCCAATAAGCCATCAGATGTTGGTAGAGGTCATATTTATCAATCAATTTTAAGCCAGTAAACGATATCAATAAATTTTCACTCAACGCATGAATAAACTCTTTAGGTTTGGTGGTAGCATCTATTGATTTACAAAAATTAATATTATTGATCTTCCATGCATTGAATATATCTGAGGTTTGTTTAGAGTATGTATGAAATTCTGGATGGCCAAAAATGGTTTTCTTTATATCGTCTTTAGCTATTTTTAGATCACTAAACCCTTCTCTATTACTCTTGTTAAACAAATCAGCTTTCATTGAAGGATATACATCCCAATAGCTTTGAAGCGCTTCAATATCTTCATTAGGAATACCGCCATTTAGGTGTGCATCGATGTTTTGTAGATCTTCGGGCTCAGTGTTATCAATGTATCTTGGGATATTAAGATTATATCCCTTTTCTTCTATCTCAGACATGGGAACCATTCGGCTGAACTTTGGTATCTCAATGTGATAATTAAATACATTTACTATTTTATGGATATCCTGTTCGCGCAAACGGTTCTTATTTCCATCTTTTACAAACCCTTTTGAAGCATCAATAAAAAATATCCCTTTTCTAGCAGTTGCATTCTCTTTTTCTAACAAAATGATACATGCTGGAATACCTGTTCCAAAGAATAAGTTGGCAGGAAGTCCAATTATTCCCTTAATGTAACCACGCTTTATAATGCTAGTTCTTATTTGCTCTTCAGCATTTCCTCTAAACAAAACACCGTGTGGTAGAATAACTGCACCCTTACCATTTGATTTAAGTGAAGCAAGAATATGAAGTAAGAACGCATAATCACCATTTTTATCTGGTGGTGTTCCGTAACCCAAAAAACGTTCATAAACATCACTTGAGGGTGTAAAGCCATCAGACCAATTCTTTAAAGAAAATGGTGGATTTGAGGTAGAAAATGAAAATTGTTCTAGCTGACCGCTTTTATTTAAAAATTGTGGATGAGATAAAGTAGAATAGCCTTTCTCTATTCTAGCTGTTGGATTGTTATGCAAGATCATATTCATCTTGGCCAGGCCTGCTGTAGCAACATCTTTCTCCTGTCCATAAATTGTAACAGCCACCTTTGCTTCATCAGCAACTTTTAACAAGAGTGAACCTGAGCCACATGTTGGATCATAAATTGTTAAATCATTATCGGTAACTTTATCAATTCCCAAAATTTTAGCCATAATCCTGCTTACCTCCGAAGGTGTGTAGAATTGACCCTTACTTTTTCCACTCTCAGTTGCAAAATGTTTCATTAGAAACTCGTATGCATCACCTAGTATATCATCTCCACCAGCTTTGTTACTACCGAAATCAAGTTCTGGCTTATTGAATATCTCAATAAGATCAGATAACTTGTCAACCATTTCTTTACCCTTACCCAGCTTATCGCTATCGTTAAAATCAGCTACATCAATTATCCCCTTCAGGTCATTTTCTTCAGCTATCCTCCCAACAATTTGTTTGTTAATCTTATCACCAATATCAGCTTTTCCCTTTAGTAGCAGCATATCATCAAAAGATGACCCTTCTGGTACAAAAATTAAGGATCTTGGATCTGCTTTTGCTTTATCAGATACGTATTTGATAAACAAGATCACTAACACATAATCCTTGTATTGGGAACTATCCATCCCACCTCTTAATTTATTACATGATTCCCAGATGCTCGCGTAGAGCTGACTTTTCTTTACTGCCATTACTTGTTTTTTTCTTCTATTATTAAATCTGAGATTTTAACCTTTAAAGCCTTTGCTATCAAAGCAAGAGTCTTTAAGCTGGGCTCGTTTTTCTTCTGACACCAATTATTGACACTAACCACACTTACCCCAAGCTCTTCGGAAAGCCAGACTTGGGTTAGACTCTTTTTTTCTAGTATTTCCTTTAATCTCAACATAATGATTAATTCTAATACAAATTAAAGTAATTTTTTAATATACCAGGAATTTATGGTGAAAGTTATAATGGTACAAAATGGATGTAAGCCAATTTTTCTTGATTAATCACTAATGTTTTATTGATATCCTAAAAATTTTTAGACATATGACGTCCAGATTTCTTTTAGCGAAAAAAATTATTTATTCTAGGTAAAAACGAAAAAATGAAAGTAGCTATTCCAACAAATATTGATGTAGTTAAACTGTTAAAAGAGCGGGGTCTATCAAAAACAAGAATTAAATCTATGAGGGATAAAATTTATTACTTCTTATCTCTTTTAACAAGGAGTAATGACAATGTTAAGTTCTTGTTGGATAGTCAAAAGTATAGAAAAATCTGCTCGTGTATTCAAAAGAAAATTCATGGCAATACAGAGTTCTATCAGATTTTAAGTATCCTAGAATCACCAGAAGATCCAATTATTGAAAAAAATAACAAATGGAAAAAAGGGGAAAATGGTGATGGTTATTGCCAAGGATATAGGATTACATCAAAATATGATACAGGTAACACCAGGTTGGTGAGGATAAATAAATCTTTGTCTGATAAAATTAAAGAAAACTCTAAAGGTGACATATCAAAAACATATTCATTTCTAACAAACCAGTTTAAGCTTCATAAAATAACAATAGATTCAAACGTGTACCAATACTTAGCTGGGTATTATAAAGAATTAAAGAAAAAGATTGGTGAAAATAAATACCAAAATATTATTCTCAATAACCATATTGGTAGATGGTTATATTACATAAACAAAATAAAAAATAATGATTTCTGGTACAGTGTATCAAAAGATAACCATAGGTTAAACTCAACATTTACTAGTCTTCCTAGAGAATTAAGAAAGTTTATACTAATTAATGATAAACCATTAGCATATATTGATATTAAATCAAGTCAACCATACATATTATCATCTATTCTAAAATCAAGATTCTTTTTAGAAACCAAAGATGGATATAACTTAAAAACTATACACCAAGATGCTTATAAAAAGATAATATCAATTATTAACGAATCATATCAATTATACACTAGTAATCCTATTATTCCACTAACATCCCCATACAAACAATACATAACGCGCACGTCCCTATATATGTGGTGTGAATTTTTATCAGAAAAAGAGGCTCAAAGCCTTACTGAATATGCGTTATACGCGTTTAAAAAGGATTTTTATATGGATATAATTGATAAAAACCTGACTGATTTCGACGATCAAAGTTTTAAAAACCGAATAGTTTTAAGGGAAAAACTCAAAGGAGTTATGATGCTAATTCTTTTTGATGACAACTTCAAAAACAGGAATAACAACCCGTATATAAAACTCTTTAATAAAATTTATCCTGGTGTAAATGTATGGATAGAAAAAATGCATAGAATGATTGGGAAAAAGGAGTTTTCTTACATTATGCAAAGAACAGAGAGTTATCTCTTATTGAACAAGGTTTGCAGAGAATTCCACTTAAAAAACAGCAAAGCGCCAATTTTTACAATTCATGACGGCCTGTATACTACTAGAGAATATATTGAGGAATTAACCTCTATTGCAAATACCATGCTTACAGATATTACTGGTTCAATACCTGGTATAAAGCATACATATGAGCCTATTACAACAGTACCAGAGACTGATATTATCAATAAAAGGTGGGAGAAAATTAAAAAGGTAAACTCGCAAAAGAAGTTCTCAAAAATCGAGCATACCATTCTTGATAACAATATTAAAATGGCCGAAGAATTCTTAAATAACTATAGTGGTCTGTTATGACAAAGCTTCATTTTCTGATTTTTTGGAAAATTTTTGGAAAATTTTTTTGACGGCTTTGAGGCCCCTCTATCTTACTGATATTCAATCACTAAATCGGGGATACCCTGGAGGAATCGCCGGGAGGAGGGCCCTTGTCGGGTTGAAATTATTTGAGGAATATAAAAAATGTTTTGTGTTATAAAATATGTTCACTATCTTTGCGGAGTAAATGAAAAACATAGCAAAAAATAACGCTAAGGGAAAACCCATGTCCCAAAGAAAAATTGAATCTCTCTATGGTAACAATAGACGGATCCAAGAAATTATTGCAGATGATGATTTTGGTATTGATGTAAAAGACTCTCCCAAAAAAAGAGAACTAATTAAGCTACATGATCAACTAGTTAATAAACTAAGCTGGGACACTAATAAACAACTGGATTCAATTATAGAAAATCTTGTAGCACCTACTTACAAGGAATTGAACAAATACTTTGATGACCGGCTTTTGCAAATTTTGCGTTTAAGGTTAATTATCAAACCTGAGATTCAAAAATCAATTCAAACACATACAATAACTAACCACAAATATCTTGTCATGAAGATAATATGGCTTGATGACCAGATGAAGAAAAATGTAAAATACTCTATAAGTCTGGGTCGAGTTGATCTAATAGGCGATACTCTTGATTATAAAATACCTGAGATTAACAACGCAAGGATGGAGCTAGAATTAAAGCTGAATGAGCTTTATTCATCAACATATAAATAATATTTTTTTATTATAAAAGTGAACATAATTTTTAACACAAAACATAAATAATATGAAATTTAAACACCTCCTGTTCGGGTATCTAGAGGATAGATCCAGAACTAAAAAAGAAGAATTGATACTTTCCTTAAAATTCATTGAGGAGCAGTTTGTAGCTGGTATTCGAGAATTCGCAGGAGTAACGGTAAATGATTTTGGCTTTCCTCTTTTTGATGATCATCCACCGATTATTAACGAAGAACCAGCAAAATACTTTTTAAACAATTACATCTACTGGGAGCTAATTCATAAAGGGCCCATTAACTAAAATCAATAACATTATGTTTACAACAAATCAAGCAGATAGAATCTTGAACCAAAAAGGATCATCAAGATACTACAAGAGATTAGAGGTAGAAGAGCTACATCGTTTACTTACACTTTTAGCAGATATTGAAATATCGAATCTAGGAGAGGAGTACTTTATTAAAAAACAAGCCCCACAAACAAAAGCAGCATAATTATGAATGTAATAGGATATGCACGTGTCAGTACTTCAGATCAGGCAGAAAACGGATTCAGCTTAAAGCATCAAGAAGATGCCATTATCAAATATTGTAAGAATAATGGATATAATCTTATCGAAGTTCATAAGGAAGATTTTTCAGGGAAAAATGATTTTAATCGACCTAAGTGGAATCAAATAGTTAACTATATTAAGCGAAACAAAAATACAGTACAAGGGATCATTTGTTTGAGATGGGATCGATTTTCGAGGAATGTTGTCGAGGCATTATTGGAAATAAATGCATTAAAAAAGAAAGGCATTGCTGTAATAACAATTGAAGAAACAATTGATTTTGATGACCCTACAGATAGACTAAGACTTCATATATCATTAAGTTTTGCTGAAATGGAAAGCCATAGAAACTCTAAAAGAACAACTGAGGCAACAAGGAGATGTAGGCTTGATGGTTGTTGGACAGGATGTGCTCCATTTGGATATTTAAATCACAGAGATTCACTTAATAGGTCTACTTTAAAACCTCACCCAAAAAATAGTTTAGTCGTTAAAGAAATATTTGAAAAGTATGCTACCGGCTTGTACACTCGTGAAGAATTAAGGAAGCAATACACAAAAGTTAAAGGTCTATCAAAAAACAACTTTCTTAATTTATTTAGAAAACCAGTGTACTGCGGTAAAATTGAAGTACCTGAATTATATGATGATCCAAAGGTCATTGTAAGGGGTATACACCAACCTATCATTTCTGAAGAATTATATAATAAAGTACAATCTGTGCTTGTTGGTAACGCTCGTAAAATGGAATTTGGTAAACCTAAACTTGACCAGTACCCTCTTAAAAATCTTTTTCTATGCTCAGAGCACAACAGATTAATTACTGCAAGCGGATCAAAAAGTAGAAACGGAGGCATACATCATTACTACCATTGTTCGCATTCTAAATGTAAAAATAGGATCCCAAAGGAAAAGCTTGAGAAATATGTTGAAGAATTACTTAAGTCGGTTGTGGTACCATCTGAGGTTGTTGAATTATATCAATCAATTTTAGAAGATACATTTAAAACAAAGCAAAAAGAATTCCTACAGGATACAAGAGACCTAGAAAAAAAGATTATACAGCTCAAAGAAAAAGTAACCAAAATTGATATGGATTTTGCCAATGGTGATATATCTACAACTCAATTCACTAGGATATCATCTCAACTAGCTGGTGATCTCTCTGTTCTTGAGAATGAGTTGAATTGCCATAATGATGAAAAGGTTCCATATTCCAAGCTGTTAAAGAAAGGTTTTCATTTGATCCCCAATCTGCACGAATACTTTATCAATGGAGATGGTGCAGTGAAAAATAAAATTATTGGTTCGATGTTTCGTGAAAAATTTGTAATCGAAAAAGGGAAAGTTCGAACCGCAGAATGGATAGAAATTGTTAATGGTATTATGCTCATTAACAAGGAGTTAGCAGATGGTGGAAATAAAAAAGCCAGTAAAAATACTGGCCTTTCGATTTTCGCTCCCCCTTCAGGACTTGAACCTGAGACCCTCTGATTAACAGTCAGATGCTCTAACCAACTGAGCTAAGGAGGAGTGTTCCCTTTTACGGGACGCAAAAATAATGAAATTTACCAAAGAACAAAA
>JACCDM010192615.1_pt1 | contig 16340 bp, 13 predicted proteins | sample 7445851 | NCBI WGS metagenome assembly JACCDM01 (sample SAMN15323438, study PRJNA562643) | freshwater metagenome | isolation source: river surface water | place: USA:Blue River Watershed | collected 2017-08-16
CCTTGGTTGCCAGGCCCTTCACCGCGCGGGCCAGCCCGGGCATCGCCTTGGCCGCAACCTCAAGCTGGCGGACCGGGTTCGCCAAGGCATTCAGCCATGATTTGGCGATCAGCGAGGCCGGGCTGGGGATAGCCTCGGGTTGCCAGTTATCCGGCTCTGCCGGGGGCGGCGCGTCGGGCATCAGCGTGTGGAGCGCCTCCATCAGGTCAATCCCGCTCATCCCGTCGATCGCGGCATGGTGGACCTTGGTGACCATCGCATAGCTGCCCTTGGCCACGCCCGGGATATTGTCGAGCCCTTCGATCACGGTGAATTCCCATGGTGGCCGGGTCAGGTCGAGCGGGCGGGCAAAGATCCGCGCCGCCTGGATGCAGAGCTGGCGCCAGTCCCCCGGCTTGGGCAGGGCAAGGTGGCGGACATGGTATTCCAGATCGAAATCGGGATCCTCGATCCAATAGGGATAGTCGAGATCGAACGGCACCCGCACCAGCCGCTGCCGCATCGTGCGCGACAGCTGCATCCGGCTTTCCATGAAGCGCAGGATATCCTTGAAGCGAACAAAGCCGCCCGGCGCCGTTTCAGGGTTGTAGATCAGGATCGAGCCGATGTGCATCGGCGAGTTCCGCGTCTCGAGCGCCACGAATGACGCATCCATCCCCTGGAGTTGGCGCAAGCTGATCCCCTCCTGCCTTTGACCCGCCTAAAGGCTTGTTATTGGCTTGGAGCCTATCAGAGCATGGCCTGCCGTCAACATGCCCCTTTTGCCTGGCGGGGATCGTCCCTATTGGGAGCCCATGGCCCGAGCCGGACGCCCCGATCAACCCAATGCAGCCGAGCGTTTCAACGAGGAACGCGCGACCTATACGGTCAAGGGCAGCCAGCCCGATCTGGAGGCCGGGGTGGCCGCAATCCGCGAGGTGCACGCCACGCTAAAGCCTAAGCCGGGCGTTTATCGGATGCTCGATGCCCGGGGCGAGGTGCTCTACGTTGGCAAGGCCCGGGCGTTGAAGAACCGGGTGGCCAATTACATTCAGGTCGATCGCCTGCCGTTGCGGCTCAAGCGGATGGTTGCCCAGACCCGCACAATGGTGATTGTCACCACCAACAGTGAGGCTGAGGCGCTCCTGCTCGAAGCCCAGCTGATCAAGCGCTATCGTCCGCCCTACAACGTGCTGCTGCGCGATGACAAAAGTTTCCCCTTCATCCTGCTGCGCGCCGATCACGATTACCCGCGGATCATGAAGCACCGCGGCGCGCGCAAGGCCAAGGGCAACTATTACGGCCCCTTTGCCAGCGCTGGATCGGTCAACACCACGATTAATGCGTTACAGAAGCTATTCCTTTTAAGATCATGCACAGACAGTTTTTTTAGCCGACGTGATCGGCCTTGCCTGCTGTACCAGATAAAGCGCTGTTCGGCCCCCTGCGTCGGCCGCATTGACGAGGCCAGCTATGCCGAGCTGGTGAATGAGGCGAAGGACTTCCTTGGCGGCCGATCCAGCGCGGTCCAGCGCAAGCTTGAGGATCAGATGGCCCAGGCGGCCGAGGCGCTTGATTTCGAACGCGCCGCGATGCTGCGCGACCGGCTGCGCGCGGCAACCTTCATCCAGGGCAGCCAGGCGGTCAATGCAGAGGGCGTGGGCAATGCCGATGTCTTTGCCGTGGCCTGCAAGGGCGGGCACTTCGCGATCCAGGCCTTCTTTATCCGCGGCGGGCAGAACTGGGGCCACCGCGCTTTCTTCCCCAGCCACACTGAGGGACTGGACGAGGGCGAGGTGCTCACCGCCTTCCTGGCCCAGTTCTATGAGGAAGTTCCCCCGCCGCGGCTGATCCTGGTTGATCGCGCGCTGCCGGAGGCGGACTTGCTGGCCGAGGCCTTTGCCGGGCCGGCCGGTGGCAAGGTTGAGCTATCGGTGCCCCAGCGCGGCGACCGCCGACGCCTGATGGAGCAGGCCAGCCGCAATGCAGTTGAGGCGCTGGACCGGCGACAGGCCGAGAGCGGCACGAAGGCGCGGCTTAACCGCGAACTGGCAGAATTCCTTGAACTGCCCGAACCCCCGCAGCGGATCGAGGTCTACGACAACAGCCATATCCAGGGCGCTCAGGCCCTTGGCGCGATGATCGTTGCCGGGCCCGAAGGCTTCATCAAGGGTCAGTACCGCAAATGGAATATCAAGACCGCCCAGACCAACGATGACTTCGCGATGATGCGCGAGGTTTTCCAGCGCCGCTTTGCCCGGGTTCAGGATGAAGATCCTGATCGCGATGGCGGCATGTGGCCCGATCTGGTCCTGATCGACGGCGGGAAGGGGCAGATGTCCGCCGCGCGCGATACGCTGGAAGACATGGGGATCGAGGACGTGCCGCTGATCGCCATTGCCAAGGGCCCGCATCACGGACGCGAGGGGCGCGAAGTATTCCATTTCCCCGATGGGCGCGAGAAGATGCTGCCCGAGAACTCCCCGCTGCTGTTCCACCTCCAGCGGCTGCGGGACGAGGTCCACCGCTTTGCCATCGGCGCGCACCGAGAGAAGCGCAGCCGAGCCATCACCGCCAGCCCATTGGACGAAATCCCCGGCATCGGCCCGGCGCGCAAGCGGGCGCTGCTGCTGCACTTTGGCACGGCAAGCAAGGTCCGGGCGGCGAGCCTCGAGGATTTACAGCGCGCGCCGGGGGTGAGCGGGACGGTGGCCCAGGCCGTCTATGATTTTTACCATCCGGGCGGCTGAATCGCCCTGCTTGGTTAGGTTTTCGGCGTCGCCCGCCGGATCATCCCTTCCTGCGCAACGCTGGCGACCAGGCGTCCGTCGCGGGTGAAGATCCGACCACGGTTGAACCCACGCCCACGATCCGACCACGGGCTGTCGGTGGCATAGAGCAGCCATTCGTCGCAGCGGAAATCGTCATGGAACCAAACCGCGTGATCCAGGCTGGCACTGATCACTTCGCCGCGCGCCCAAGACAGACCATGGGGCAGGGCGGAAGTGCCTAGCAGGGTCATGTCGCTGGCAGAGGCCAGAACGGCGCGGTGGATCGCCGGATCGTCGGGCAGCGGGGCCACGGTCTTGACCCATGAGTGCGAGCGCGGCGGAGCCGGCTGTGGGTTCATCCAATGCCGGCCTTCAACTGCCCGCATTTCAACTGGGCGCGGCGTCAGAAAATGATGGCGCGCCTCGGGTCGCGCCTGCTCGGCAAAACGGCGGCGCACGTCTGCTTCGGGCTCCAGATCCTCGGGTGGCGGCACGTCGGGCATTTCTGCATCGCGGTGCGACAGGCCTTCCTGATGCTTCTGAAAGGAAGCCGTCAGGTTCAGGATTGGGCGGCCCTGCTGACTGGCGACGACCCGGCGGTTGGAAAACGATCCGCCATCGAAATCGCGCGCAACCAGGTATTCGCTGGGATGCTCTTCGCTGCCGCCGCGCAGGAAATAGGCGTGGAGCGAATGGGCCGCGCGACCATCCTCAACCGTCGCCTGGGCCGCGTTGAGCGCCTGGGCGATCACCTCGCCCCCGAACACCCGGCCAATCCCGCCCTTCTTGCGGCGACCGTGAAAGTGGTCCTCGCCGTCCGGTTCAACCGTCAGCAGGCGCACCAGGCCGGAAACGAGGCGTTCGGGCGAGATATCGGGCGTGTCCATGCCACGCCCTTTGCGGATACCACCTGCGCCCGTCAATCCGGTTTTAGCCGGGCGGTTAAATTGCCTGCGCTATCCCCGCGAGGGCAGAGGAACCGCCGCGCGGTGCCTATTTGCCTGCCGCAGCAGACATCGCTGTCGCTTTCTGGAAGCGGGGGTCGATAGCCGGCTTCTGGGCATAGTCGCTATCCGACGGGATATAGGCCGGGTTGAACCGGTCCGCCCACTTTTCAGCTTCGACCAGCCACTCGATGTGCACTTCCTCATAGGGCAGGTTGTGGGTGCCCTTGGGTTGCTCAACGTAGCGGAAGTCCACCCCCTCCTGCTTGCCGGAAGCCTTCAGGCGGGAAACCAGCGTTCGCGATTGCTCAATCGGGATACGGGCATCACGCAGGCCGGCGACGATCAGGATTGGTGCCCATGGGCCATCGGTATTCCGTGCCGATGAAATGGCCACCAGGTTGTCCGCAGTCGCCTGGAAGTTTGCGCCAAAGCTGCCGAAGGTGCCAAGGTCAAACGCCTTCATCATTGGGAAGTCATAAACACCAGCCCCGGCAATAGCGCATTTCCAGACCTTTGGATCGCGTTGCGCACCGCGGGCGGTGGCATAGCCGCCATAGGACCAGCCCATGATGCAGGCCCGCTTGGGATCGATCAGCCCGGTCTGGCCGAACCAGGTCAGGGCATCGTTAAGATCGTCCTGCATCCGCTGACCATAGCCATTGGGTTTGCGGCCTTCGAGCACGAACTGCTTCCCGTAGCCGCCGGAGCCGCGATAGTTCGGCTGGATCACGACGTAGCCCAGTTCGGCCATCGCCTGATGCCAGGGAAAGAAGCCAAACTCCTCTTCGTCGCGGACGCCAAAGGGGCCACCATGCGGCATTACGATCACCGGCAGGTTTTTGCGGCTTGGGCGATGGCGCGGGTAAGTGACGACGGCGGGAATCTCTAGCCCATCAGAGGCCTTGTAGCGGATTGTCTCTGTCGGGTTCAGGTCGGCATCCTGCAATTCGGGATGGAAATTGCCCAGGATACCCAGATTGCCGCTGACCGTGTCGTAAAGAAAATAGGTACCGGGTTCCGATGGCTTGGCGATGAAGACGACCAGCTTGGTAAAGTCATCATTCGCCGACATGATCTGCGCGTTGCCGACGCCGAAATCTTCGTCGAAGAACTTCTGGATTTCATTGAGACGGCCATCGAACCAGCGGGTCCGCTGCTTGTTGGTGGTATATCGCACCCCGATCAGCCGGGTTTCGTCCTTGCTGGGTACAAGCCCGTTCACATCATGGCCGGGCACTTCGAACACTGGCTTCCCCACAATCTCCAGCGTCGCCATGTTGATCCGGTAAACCTTGCGGAATCCGTCCTTGTTGCTGGTGGCATAGGCAATGTCACCGTCCAACGTGAAGATGTCCGGGGTGATCTGGGTGCCGGTGAAGGTGGGGTCCTTTTCATTCGAAATGGTCTTCAGCGGTTCGTCAGGCGTGGAGCGGTACATCAGCCGTTGCTTGCCGTCCTCGTCGCTGCCGACGGCAGCACGGATCACGCCCTTCCCATCGGCGAGCCACTGGCTGACGAAGACATTGGGGCGCTGCACGGTCGTGAACTTGCCGGTCCGGACATCAAGGTCGATCACCTCGGGGCGGAACTCGTTCTGCTCGTTGCGGAACGAGGTGCGCTGCATCAGCACCCGTTCCTTGGCGTGGTCGCGATAGAGGATCCGGATGCCGTTGCCCGATGCGCCTTCCCAGGCCAGTGGCAGCAATGCGCCGGTTTCCAGGTCATAGGCGACATAGCGCAGCAAGTCCGCTCGCCGTCCGCCGATGATTTCGCGGGAGGCAACGGTAAACAGCACCGTGCGATTGCCCACCCAGGACCAACTGCCCACTGTGCGGTCCCCGGCTTCGCGGAATTCTTCGGCGCGGGCGAAGAACTTGGGCGGGCTGCCGGGTTTGGTCAGGTCAATGATGCCAAGGTTGTCGATCCCGTTGCGGCTCATCATCACGGCGATCTTGGTGCCATCCGGAGAAATCGTCGGATTGCGCATAAACGGCCGCTTGCCGAACACTTCGGTTGGCACCCGACCCTTGATCCCCTTGACCACAATGTCGTTCGCGGCACCCACCTGGCTCTGAGCGGATAGCGGGGTGACGATCGTCAAGCCGAACGCCGCGGCCAGCATGCCGCCAAGCAGGATGTTCTTTCCAGGCACTTGCAAACCTCCGATGGGGGCGGCCCACACCGCCGTAATCTGCGGAACCTAGCGCATGCCCTGCGCTGTGCAATGGGCCAAAGGACCAGATTCCAACAGAAAACCCCGCCCGGATCGCTCCGGACGGGGTCTTGTTCACCCTGCGGCGGGTGAGCGGCTAATGCCGACTCAATGTGCCGCAGCCAGCGCCGCGAGCAGGAGCAGCGCGACGATGTTGGTGATCTTGATCATCGGGTTGACGGCCGGACCAGCGGTATCCTTGTAAGGATCGCCGACCGTGTCACCGGTAACCGCGGCCTTGTGGGCTTCCGAGCCCTTGCCGCCGTGGTTGCCGTCTTCGATGTACTTCTTGGCATTGTCCCAGGCGCCACCGCCCGAGGTCATCGAGATCGCGACGAACAGGCCGCCAACGATCACGCCCAGCAGCAGCGCGCCCAGCGCGGCAAAGCCATTGGCCTGACCGGCAACCGCCGTGATCACGAAATAGACCACGATCGGGACAAGCACCGGCAGCAGCGAAGGAATGATCATTTCCTTGATCGCGGCCTTGGTCACCAGGTCAACCGTGCGGGCATAGTTCGGCTTGGACTTGCCGGTCATGATGCCCTTGTCGTTGGCGAACTGGTCACGCACGTCCTTCACCACGTCACCGGCGGCACGGCCCACGGCGGTCATGCCCATCGCACCAAACAGGTACGGGAGCAGTGCGCCCAGCAGCAGGCCGACGATCACATAGGGGTTCTCCAGGCTGAAGCTGACGGTCAGGTCTGGGAAGAACTCACGCAGGTCGGTGGTATAGGCGGCAAACAGCACGAGTGCTGCCAGACCGGCCGAACCGATGGCATAGCCCTTGGTCACGGCCTTGGTGGTGTTGCCCACGGCATCGAGCGCGTCGGTCTTTTCGCGGACCGAGTCATCCAGACCGGCCATTTCGGCAATGCCACCGGCATTGTCTGTAACCGGACCGTAAGCGTCGAGCGCCACGACCATCCCGGCCAGAGCCAGCATCGCAGTCGCCGCATAGGCGATCCCGATCAGGCCAGCCAGCTGGTAGGCAATGATGATGCCGGCGCAGATCACGATGGTCGGCAGTGCGGTCGATTCAAGGCTGATTGCCAGACCCTGGATGACGTTGGTGCCGTGGCCGGTTTCCGACGACTTGGCGATCGAGCGGACCGGGCGATAGTTCGTGCCGGTATAGTACTCGGTGATCCAAATGATCAGACCGGTGATGACCAGGCCGAGCAGCGAGCAATAGAACAGCACGCGGCCGGTGAAGCTTACCGTCGAGTCAAGGATGGTGTAGCTCATCGCGGTTTCCATGCCGCCCAGAGCATAGGAAATCGCCCACCAGATCGCGCCAACCGAGAGGACGGCAGTGACCAGGAAGCCCTTGTACATGGCACCCATGATGTTCGTGCCGCCACCAAGACGGACGAAATAGGTGCCGATGATCGAGGTGACGATGCAAACGCCGCCAATCAGCAGCGGCAGCGCCATCATCGGGGCCAGAGCATCGCCCAGGCCCTTCAGCAGCAGCGCAGTCAGCACCATGGTGGCGCCAACGGTCACGACATAGGTTTCGAACAGGTCGGCAGCCATGCCGGCGCAGTCACCCACGTTATCGCCCACGTTGTCGGCAATCACGGCCGGATTGCGTGGATCGTCTTCGGGAATGCCCGCTTCCACCTTGCCGACCAGGTCGGCACCGACGTCGGCAGCCTTGGTGAAGATCCCGCCGCCAAGACGCGCGAAGATCGAAATCAACGAGGCACCGAAGGCGAGGGCGACCAGGCCATCAACCACGGTGCGGTCTTCGCCGCCCACGGTGTAGCCGGCCACGGCGGTCAGGTAGTAATAGAACACCGCAATGGCGAGCAGCGCGAGGCCAGCCACCAGCATGCCGGTGATCGCCCCGGCGCGGAACGCCAGGGTAAGGCCGGCCTGCAGGCCCGACTGGGCCGCAGCAGCCGTGCGGACGTTCGACCGGACCGAGATGTTCATCCCGATAAAGCCGGCAACGCCGGACAGCACCGCGCCGATCACGAAGCCGGTGGCCGAGATCGCGCCAAGCGTGGCGACGATGATCAGCGCAACGACCACGCCGACGATGGCGATGGTGGTATACTGGCGCTTCAGATAGGCTTGCGCGCCTTCCTGAATTGCGGCGGCAATTTCCTGCATCTTGGCATTCCCGGCGGACGCGCCGAGAACCTGGCGACTGGTAATGAAGCCGTAAACCACGGCTACCAGACCCAGGATGATTGCGAGCGTGACGAGATCCACGAGTTCGCTCCCCCTTATTATTGATAATCGGAACCCCGCGAATGCGGGGCTGGGCGGGAGGCTATAGGACAGTTTCTGGGCATGCAATCATATTGCGCGGGCTTTTCCCCGCGCCGCTGCTTGCCGGTTTGGGCATAGGTGATTACTGCTGGTGTAACGTGCAAAACCAAGCAATACTGCGTGTATTGATGGTTTGTGGGAAGTTAACGCCATGGCTGCTGTCCTCAGGCAAGTCCTTGCATGGATGCCGTTCTTCTTCGGCATCGGTTTTATTGCTCCCCTGGTCGCCCAGCTGATGGCGCTGTGGCACCTGCCGGCTCCCTTAGGCTTAAGCCGGATCGCCTTCGGGCTGACTGTCGGTGGCCTCTGGGGCCTGGTCGCCAACCTGCGGGGGCGGTGGCTGTGAGCGAGGTGAACCTGCTTGCACCCAGCGCGCCTGCGGATCAGGATCGCGCCGCGCTCTTGCTTGGGGCCAGTGGGCTTGACCGCTACACCCGGCGCGGCCTGCGCAAGGAAGAGATCGCGATCGCGCGCCAATTTCACGGTGGGGCGATGTGGCCCTATGCGGTTGCTGCCTTTGGCTGCTTCGCGATCTGGCTGTCGTTCTTTCCGCTGGCGATCATGGGCCTGCTCAACCTGCCGCTGGCCTTTGTCCTGTCCTGCGTGTTCTGCGTCGGTGGCTATGTGACCAGCCACGAGGCGATGCATTCCAACATTGGCCGCCCGGGCAGCAAGACCCGTTGGCTGAACGAGGCGGTGGGCGCGGTCTCGACCATTCCGATCGTCTTTCCCTTCTCGATGGCGCGGCTGATGCACCTTGAGCATCACTATCACTGCAACCATCCCGAAAAGGATCCCGACTATACTGACGAGGCGCCCAATATGTGGGCGGCCTGGTACAAGACCTGGTACAACCGCCAGCCCGGGGTCGATGGGTCAATCCATCACTACAAGCGGATCCTGGCGGAGATGGGCACCCCAATCGCCCGCCGTGCGCTGGTTGAAACGATGGTCCTGCAACTGGTGTTTATGGCCACGCTCTTCACCATGGCCTGGAACGGCTATGCGATCGAGGCCGCGCTGATCTGGTGGCTGCCGCGGCATATCGGCCTCAGCTATATCCGCTTTTTCCTGTCCTGGGCGCCGCATCACCCGCGTGAGGGCAAAATGGGACGTTATGAGAACACTTATGTGTTCAAAAGCCGGCTGGGCCATGTGCTGTCGATGGGGATGCAGTACCACATCGTCCACCACCTCTATCCCGGCATTCCCAACCACCGGACCAAGGAAGCCTATTACGCGCTCAAGCCCATCCTCAAGGCGCGGGGGGTGGACGTTTCGCCGCTTTAGCGATGCTCGAAGCCAAGGTCTTCGGTTTCGGTCAGGGCAAAACCGTCCAGCACGATTGCGGCTTCCCCTAGAGCCAACGCATCGCCAATGCGGAAGGCCCTGATCGGGGGTTCCGTTCCCGCAGGCAGCGTGAACAGCAGCTGGTAATCCTCACCCCAGCGCAGGGCATCGGCGCGACGCGCTTCGGGGGCGGCGATCGGCACAGCTGCGCTCTCGATTGCGAACGATACGCCCGCGGCGCGGGCCATGCGGCTGGCATCGAGCAGCAGCCCGTCGGAGACGTCCATCATGGCGGTTACCACGGGCGCGAGCGCCCGGCCTTCCGCCAGCAGCGCCAGCGGGCGGCGAAAAGCGGTGCTGTCCGCCCCGCTGCCATCGCGCAATGCCTCGTAGCCCAGCATCGCTGCGCCGACTGGCCCAGTGATCCACAGCGCATCGCCCACTTGAGCACCGCTGCGCGCGGGGACCGGACGGTGCGTGGCTCTGCCCAGGGCGGTCAGGCCCAGCACCTGCGCGCCGCTGCTGCCAATCGTGTCGCCCCCCAGCAGCGCCACGCCATAATGCCCGAGCACTTGCTCCAGCCCGGCAAGGAAACGCGCATCGTCCGCGCCGAACTGATAGCCCAGCAGCACGCCCAGCGGCTCTGCGCCTTTGGCCGCCAGATCCGAAAGGTTGCTGGCAACCAGCTTCCAGGCGACGTCGGCGGGGTCCTGTTCCGGCAGAAAATGAATGCCGGCCGCCATGGCATCGTGGGTCAGGATCAGGGTCTCGGTGCCCAGGTCCAGCACGGCGCAGTCATCAGCCAGCCCGCGTGCGGCGGGATGCGTGGCGAGACCACGCAGGGCAGCAATGAAGGCAGCCTCGCGGCTCAGCCGCGCACGTCCTTGGCCACGGCATCAAGCACGCCGTTGACGAACTTCGCCTCGCGCGCCTCGAAGAAGGCGTGGGCCACGTCGACATATTCGCTGATCGCGGAACCGGTCGGCACGTCCGGGCGGGCAAGCAGTTCCCAGGCGCCGGCGCGCAGGATCTGCAGCATGGTCCGGTCCAGCCGCTCCAGCTTCCAGCCTTCGGCCAGCCGTGCGGCGAGCAGGTCGTCGATTTCCTCGTAGCGCGCGATCACGCCGGTCACGATCGCGTCAAAGAACGCGACCTCGGCCTCGGCGTATTGGTCGCCCTCGATCTCCGCACCCAGCCTGTGACGGTGGAACTCGTCCAGCAGTTGCGCCTGCGGGGTCCCTTCCATCGCGTGCTGGTACAGCGCCTGCACCGCCGCAAGACGGGCGGCGGGGCGGGCTTTGGCATTACTCATATTCCCAGTCTCACTTCGATCGAGCGCGCGTGGGCGGTCAGCCCTTCGGCGTTGGCCAGTTCCACCGCGGCCGGGCCAACGGCCTTGAGCGCCTTGGCATCCAGCTGGATGAAACTGGTGCGTTTCATGAAATCGAGCACCGACAGGCCCGACGAGAAGCGTGCGCGACGCCCGGTGGGCAGCACGTGGTTGGGGCCGGCGACATAGTCTCCGACCGCTTCCGGCGTCATCCGGCCCAGGAAGACCGACCCGGCATGGCGGATCTGGTCAAACAGCGCCTGCGGATTGTCGGTCGCAATCTGAACGTGTTCGGCGGCCAGGGCATTGGCCAGCGCCGGGGCCTCGGCCAGCAGGTCGGCCACTTCGATGATCGTGCCGTGGGTGTTCCAGCTCTCGCTGGCGACCTTGGCCGTTGGCAGCATGGCCAGTTCAACGCCGATCCGGTCTGCCACGGTATCAGCGAAGACCGGATCGTCAGTGATCAGGATCGACTGGGCCGATGGATCATGCTCGGCCTGGCTCAACAGGTCGGCCGCGGTCCATTCAGGATCGTTCTGGCCATCGGCGATCAGCAGGATCTCGCTCGGCCCGGCGACCATGTCGATCCCGACCACGCCAAACAGCTGGCGCTTGGCCTCCGCCACCCAGGCGTTGCCGGGGCCGACGATCACATCGACCGGCTTGATCCGCGCGGTGCCAAAGGCGAGCGCGCCCACAGCCTGGGCCCCGCCGATCCGCCAAACCTCATCCACACCTGCCAGATGCGCGGCAGCCAGGACCAGCGGATTGACCTGTCCCTTGGGGCAGGGGGTGACGACGACCAGCCGTTGCACCCCGGCAACCCTCGCCGGGATGGCATTCATCAGCAGTGACGAGGGATAGGCTGCGCGGCCGCCCGGCACATAAAGTCCGGCGGCGTCCACCGCGGTCCAGCGCGCACCCATGCGCACGCCGTGCTTGTCCTGCTCGTCGCGGTCGCTGGGCTTCTGGCCTTCGTGGAAGGCGCGGATCCGTTTCGCGGCCAGTTCCAGCGCGGCGCGCAGGTCGGGGGTCAGGTTGTCAAACGCCTCGCGGCAGGCGGCCGCGTCGATCTGCCAGTCGGCATCGCTGGCCAGCTCGTGTTGGTCAAATTTGCGGGTCAGTTCGACCAGTGCGGCATCGCCGCGGGCGCGGACATCATCGAGGATGATCTGCACGTCGCGGCTGACGTTCTCGTCACTTTCGCGCCGGTCAGCGACCAGCTTGCGGAACGCGACAACAAACCCGGGGTCGCGGGTGTTCAGGCGCAGCATCAGGCGGCCTCCGCCGGGGCGGCGAGGGCGCGGAACGCCTCAACCAGCGCGCCAACGCGGGCATCCGTCTTGAGCGCGGCGCGGTTGACGATCAGCCGAGCCGAAATTTCGAGGATCGTGCTGGTTTCGACCAGCCCATTGTCCTTCAGCGTGCGCCCGGTCGAAACCAGGTCAACGATCCGGCTGGCCAGACCAAGGCCCGGGGCCAGTTCCATCGCGCCATTCAGTTTCACCACTTCGGCCTGCACCCCCATCCGCTCAAAATGCTTGCGCGTAAGGTTCGGGTACTTGCTGGCAACCCGCAGGTGGCTGCTGAGCGGGGCACCGACCTGGTCGACAGGCTCGGCGACCGAGAGGCGGCAATGGCCAATCGCCAGGTCAACCGGCGCGTAAAGGTCAGGATAGGCGAACTCCTCGACCACGTCAGAACCCACGATCCCGACCTGCGCCGCGCCGTGGGCGACGAACGTGGCCACATCAAACGCACGCACGCGGATCACCCGCATGTCCGACCCTTCACAGGCAAAGGATAGCGCGCGGTTGCCCTTGTCGTGAAAGCCCGCCTCTGGCACCACACCGGCGCGGGCCATCAATGGCAGCGCCTCGTCCAGAATGCGGCCCTTGGGCACGGCGAAGGTCAGCGGGTTCGACATAGCGCGCGCCTTAGGGAAGGCGGGCCAAAAGGGCAAGGATCGGCGATGATCAAGGGCTATCAGTTCATCGATATCAACGCGAAGGGCGATGGGATCGTCGTTGCGGCCTTTGACAACCAGGTGGCCTATTGCACCCAGGCTGGAGCCACGGTGACGGCAAGGGTTGTTGCCGCCTTGCGCGACTTGCTGGAACGGGGCGAGCCGGGGGCCTTGCTTGATGCCATCCGCGCCTGGCCGAGTGCGCCGCTGGCCGATGCCCTGCCACTGCGGGCTGCCGGCGGTATTCATGCCCTCCATCTGAAGGGTGCCGAGCCAGCCTTGGCGGCAATTTACGAAGACCGCGCCGGGGTTGACGATGCCGCCATTGTTGCCGCGGCGATCCGTGCGCATGAAGTGGAGCTGTTGCCGTGGCTGGATGGTCCGCCGCAAACCAACGAGGCAGGCCGCTCCAGCAATTTCATCGCCGCCATGCTGTGGCTGGCGGAGCAAGGCTTGCCGACGCGCTTTCAGTGCCTGGAGATTGGCTCGAGCGCCGGGATCAACCTGATGCTCGATCGCTATCACTACGATCTGGCCGGGGTGCAGGTCGGGCCGGAGCCCGGCGCGATGCGGTTCAAGCCGGACTGGCAGGGCAATCCGCCGCCGGATCAAAAGATCGGGATCGTCTCGACCAGGGGCTGCGATGTCGCGCCGGTCGATCTTACCGATCCGGCTCAGGCGCTGCGGCTAAAGGCCTATATCTGGCCCGAGCATACCGTGCGGTTTGAACGCATGGCCGCGGCGATTGCCGAGGCGGGCAAGTCAGCCCCCGATCTTGTCCAGATGAACGCAGCGGACTTCATCGAGGCTGAACTGGCGAAGCCGCAGGCGGCGGGCACCACCCGCGTGCTGATGCATTCGATCGTCTGGCAATATGTGCCGGAAGACCAGCAGGCGCGGGTAACTGGAGCCATGAAAGCCGCTGGAGCACGGGCCACGCCCGAACGCCCGCTGGCGTGGATTGCGCTGGAGGCAAACCGCGTGCTCCACCTGCATGAATTGGTGGTGCGATACTGGCCGGGCGGGGGCGAGCCGGTGATGCTCGCTCGGGCGCACCCGCACGGTGCTAGTATTGACTGGCAAGTTTGAACCAGGCGATCGTATCGTCGATCCGTTCCTTCCACCCGCCGTGGTAGGATACCCATTCCCAACCCGAAACAACGGCAAAGGCCGCGACGCCCATGCCGCCCACCTGCAAGGTGGTGAGCATGCCCTGCCAGGCAGCATAACCAAGGCCCCAGAACAGCATCGATCCGACCCCGTGTGACAGGGGGAAATTGCCAAGCGGGTTGGAATGGCGCTTGAACAGGCCCAGTCCGGTCAGGAACAGCACGCCGCCGCCGCACATCACCAGCGCCAGCTTGCCATCAGCCGGCTGGTCCCAGTTATCGAGCAGCTTGGCATCGGATACGGCAAAGACGACGATGCCCAGCACGATCGGCATGTGCATATAGGTATAGGCATTGCGGGCTACGCGGCCGACATCGGCATTCTCGCTGATATGGTCCGACCCGCGCTTTTGCCCCAGGTCGAAATAGAGCCACCACATCAGCACCGAGGACAGGAAGGCCAGGCAGAAGGCCAGAATCCGGCCCATTTCCATCGAGGCATCGGCAAAGGTGGCGCCGGTGATGATGATCCCTTCGCCCAGCGCGATGATGATGAACAGCCCGCAGCGTTCGGCCATATGACTGCCGGAAATATCCCAGTCGCTGGCCTTTGACCGGCCCAGAAACGGCACCGGAAACAGCGTGATCGGGCCCAGGTATTCGATCACCACGGCCAGCAGCCACCAAACCAGCCGCTCTTCCTCTGGCCGCAGCACCCCGATCAGCCAGAACGGCGCGGCATAGAGAAACCACATGCCGATCCGCACCATGTTGCGCGTATTGGCGCGGTTCTCGCGATGCAGCACCACCGCCATGAAAGCGGTTCGCCCCACCTGCAGCGCAACGTAACTCGCCGCGAACAGCCAGGCGTACTTGCTGAAGCCATAGGGCAGGGCGACCGCCATCAGCAGGCTCAGCGCCATCAGCACCAACAGCATGATGCGGACTTCAAACCGTTCCGGATCGGCCCAGTTGGTGGCCCAGGTGGTGTACATCCAGGCCCACCACACCGCCAGGAACAGCACCAGCGACTGGGCAAAGCCCAGCCAGGTCAGGTGGTCTTTCAGGAAGTGCGAAAGCTGGGTGATCGCGAAGACGAAGACCAGGTCAAAGAACAGCTCCAGAAAGCTGACCGGCGCATGGCCCCCGCCATGGTTGCGCAGCAGCGAGCGACGGCTCTTCGCCTCGGCCGCGGCGAGCGCCGCACCGATGCCCGCGCGCTGTGGTTCAGCCACGGTCCGTCCGGTGCAGGAAGGCATCGAGCGCGGCGTTAACCTGCTCCGGCGCCTCCCACTGCACGAAGTGGCCGCAGCCCGGCACCTGCACCAGCGTCAGGTCTTCGATCACTTCATCCAGCCCATCCAGGTTGGCGGCGGGCAGGGCCATGTCCTCCATCGCCCAGACCACCAGCGTCGGGATCGTCAGCTTGGGCAGGGCGGGGGGCTGCCACCCGGCGGGCAGCGCATAGGGCGCGTCCATGTCGAGCACTTCCATCGGGCTGGCACGGTACCAGTTGAGCATGGCGATGGACGCCTCGCGGTTCGCGTAATCCTCCATCAGCGCGGCCCGTTCGGCCGGGTCCATCTTCGGATTTTCCGGCACTTCGCCAAAAGCCTTGAGCAGCACGCCACCCAGGCCGAACTGTGCGACCAGTTCGTCGCTGGCCGGATCGCGGAACACCCGGAAATACTGGCTGGCCTGCCGCTGTTGGCGATTGGTGTAGAGCAGCTTGGGAAAGATCACCGGGTGCGGCGCATTCATCACCACGGCACGGGTGACCCGGCCGTTCAGCTGCCCCATGATCGCCACGCCCCAGGCAATCGCGCCGCCCCAGTCATGGCCGACCACGGTGAACGGCCCCACGCCCAGCGCGTCGGCCAGCTGGAACACATCACCGATCAGCTTGTCGGGCGTGTAATTCTCCACGCCTGCGGGCTTGGATGAGCCGCGATAGCCGCGCTGGTCCGGCGCGATGCAGCGATAGTGGCCTGACAGATGCGCAATCTGGTGCCGCCAAGTGCGGTGGCTATCCGGAAAGCCGTGCAGGAAGATCAGCACCGGCGCATCGCGCGGGCCCAGATCGAGAACGTCGAGCTCGATCCCGCTCGCCAGCTTGACCCGCACCTGCTCCATCACTCGGCCCCGTCGTTCATCCGCTCGACATAGCCGGCAGCCATGAAGCTGCCGATCTGATCGAGCAGGGCATCGGGGGTACGGCGGGCTTCGCCCATCGCCTTTTCCGCGCCTTCGGCCACGATAATCTCGCGCGCACCGGCCAGCATTTCGTCGATCATCTGGGCTACTGCGACGGCCGGATCGATCCCGTTGTCGATCGCCTTGTCAGACACGCCGCGTTTGGATCCATCGGCCGTCAGGGCATTGCGAGAAACATCGGTGCGAACCGAACCGGGGAAGATATTGTGAACCTGCAGCCCCAGGTGCGCCACTTC
>JACCDM010538476.1_pt1 | contig 16335 bp, 15 predicted proteins | sample 7445851 | NCBI WGS metagenome assembly JACCDM01 (sample SAMN15323438, study PRJNA562643) | freshwater metagenome | isolation source: river surface water | place: USA:Blue River Watershed | collected 2017-08-16
ACCCCCATCAACACCAGCCCCAAGGCCAGCGCCAAAGGCAAATCACCTTTGCTGGTTTCTAAGGCAATCGCTGTGGTCATCACACGGGTAAATCCCTCGATGTTGCCCCCCACCACCATCACCGCCCCCACTTCGGAAATGGCGCGACCAAAGGCGGCAATCAAGACCGTGAGCAAGGCGTAACGCTCATCCCATGCAAGCAACACGCTGCGCAGCCAAGGCTTGGCACCCAGCGACTGCAACTGTTCGCCGTGGTTGCGCTCTGCATCTTCTACACATTGACGGGTGAGCGCCGTGACCACCGGCAAGACCAATACCGTTTGCGCCAGCACCATGGCCTTGAGGCTAAACAGCCAACCCAAAGATCCCAAGGGCCCCGTGCGCGATAACAGCAGATACACCAACAAGCCCACCACCACAGAAGGCAGTGCCAGCAAGGTATTAAGAACGGTCAGGAGCTCATCGCGGCCTGCAAACCGCGCTACGCCTAACCATGCACCGAGCACCACGCCTATGCTGCACGCCATGGCGGTGGCCCACACGCTCACCCAGAGGGAACGGCCCACGATGGACCAAAGCAACGGGTCTAATTCGGTCAGTAAATGAAACGCAGTCAGCGCTGTATCGGTAAACGTCGTCATAAATCTATGAAAAGTTCAGTTATCGTACTGAGCTACCCAATACCCGACCATATGTAAGCTCGTGCATAGCGTTCATCTTCATTACACCCTCGGCCACCGTGACAACAACGCACCTGCTGCATCGACTGAGGGCGCGTTGCTGCGTCACCCACTGATGGACTTGCTGCAAGCGGTCGCCCAATATGGTTCGATTTCTGCTGCGGCACGCCACTTGGGCTTGTCCTATCGCCACGTTTGGGGCGAACTCAAACGCTGGGAAGATGTGCTGGGCCATGAATTAATCATTTGGGAAAAAGGGCAATCCGCCAAGCTCACCGAATTCGGGGACAAGCTCATGTGGGCTGAGCGCCAAACTCAAGCGCGCTTGGCACCGCAACTCGAAGCGCTGCGCGCCGACTTGGAACGCACTTTTGCGGTCGCATTTGATCCAGATGCCCATGTGTTGACCATGTACGCCAGCCATGACGACGCCTTGCCCCGACTGCGTGAGCACGCAGCCAACAACGGCTTGCATCTAGACATGCGTTTTTGTGGCAGCGTGGATGCGATTCGTGCGCTCAACGAAGGCCGGTGCACGCTGGCGGGTTTTCACACACAAAAACATCCGACGGAAACTTCACATACCGCCAAGGCCTACCGTGAACTGTTGCAACCCGGCCTGCACAAAATCATCGGGTTCGCCACGCGCACACAAGGCTTGATCACGGCCACCGGTAACCCCAAACAACTCCACAGCCTGATGGATGTGGCAGACAGTCAAGCCAAGTTTGTGCAGCGCAGCTTAGGAACGGGCACACGGGTTTTACTCGACGATTTGCTCGCACAAAACCATTTGAACTTCAGCGACCTCAACAACTGGCCCGATGAAGAACCCTCCCACACCGCCTTGGCCGAGGCAATTGCCTCTGGCCGCTGTGATGTGGGACTGGGCCTTGAAAGCAGCGCCCGCGCTCGTGGCCTGGGGTTTGTGCCGTTGGTCCAAGAACAATTTCATTTGGTTTGTCTGAAATCCGCATTGGATACACCCGCGACAAACGCGTTGCGTGAGTTACTGCAAAGCTCAAATTGGATGCAACTTCTCAACAGCTTGGCAGGCTATCAAGCCCAAGACAGTGGCCAGGTTCAATCACTCAATCAACAATTGCCTTGGTGGCGCTTTTCTAAGCACAAAAAAACCGTCACCAAGCGTTGAACTTATTTCAATTGACCCTCTAAATCTTCAAAACTGCGCAGGCTGATGGTGCATCAGTCTTGGTACCATCAGCGGTTAGTAAAAATGGAGGCACAAAGTGTCAAAACTTCTTAAATTTGCCTTAGGCGTTGACCGCATCAGTGAGCAGTTTGGCCATGTCGCGGCATTTGGCGTATTAGCGGCTGCCGTGATCTCAGCAGGCAATGCATTCATTCGTTATGGCTTTGATGTGAGCTCCAACGGCTGGCTAGAAATTCAGTGGTACCTCTTTGCAGTCACCGTGATGTTAGGGGCCCCATTGGTTCTCAAACTCAATGAACATGTGCGTGTTGATTTGTTATACGGCAAGCTCAAAGGCAACGGACCTGTCTACGTGGATTTGTTTGGCTTGATCGTTTTCTTGCTGCCAGTGATGGGCATGCTGGGTTGGTTGAGCTTTCCTTTGTTTCTCAAGATGTTTCTTACCAATGAAATGTCTAGCAATGCAGGCGGCCTGATCCGTTGGCCCGCCATGCTTCTCCTTCCCTTGGGCTTTGCTTGGATGTTCCTGCAAGGTTTGAGCGAAATCATCAAACGCGTGTCCTACTTGCAAGGCAAGTTCGAGATGGACACGCATTACGAAAAGCCAGTGCAATAAGGACTCACGATCATGATTATGGAAAACTTCGCACCCATCATGTTCGCCGGCCTTGTGCTGACGATGTTGATTGGTTTCCCCGTCGCGTTCTCGCTGGCGTTTTTGGGCTTGGCTTGTGGCCTCTTCGCCATCAGCATGGACTGGTTCCCTGTGAGCTTCATGTCCAACTTGCCGTTGAACATTTTTGGCATTCTCAGCAACGACTTGTTGCTGGCCATCCCCTTCTTCACCTTCATGGGTGCCATCCTTGAAAAGTGTGGTCTCGCCGAAGACATGCTCGACTCGATGGGTCAGCTCTTTGGCACCGTGCGCGGTGGTTTGGGCTACTCGGTCATCATCGTGGGCTTCATCTTGGGCGCCATCACGGGTACGGTGGCAGGTCAGGTGATTGCCATGGCCTTGATCTCTCTCCCCGTGATGATTCGCTACGGCTACAACATGCGCTACGCCACTGGCGTGTTAGCGGCCTCAGGCACCATCACTCAGTTGGTGCCACCGTCACTCGTGTTGGTGGTGATGGCTGACCAACTCGGTCGCTCTGTAGGCGATATGTACAAAGGTGCTTGGGGCCCATCGATGTTGCAAGTCGGCATCTTTGCGCTTTACACATTTGCACTGGGTCTGATCAAACCGGACCATGTGCCCGGCATTCCAAAAGAAGCCCGCACCGCAGACGGTTTCCATCTCTGGATGAAGTGCTTGCGCGGCATCATTCCATCTGCCTTCTTGATCTTTGCTGTGCTCGGCTCGATGGGCGGCTTGCCCGGTATCAACACCGCCATTGCCACCCCCACCGAAGCCGGTGCCATGGGTTGCGTTGGTGCTTTGATCTTGGCGGCTATTCACAACCGCTTGGACAAGGCCCTGATTTGGGAAGCCATGCACAGCACCATGCGCCTGACCGCCATGGTGGTGTTCATTTTGATCGGCTCACGTGTCTTCTCGATGGTTTTCCAAGGCGTCGATGGCGCCAAGTGGGTAGAGCATTTGCTGACAGGCTTGCCTGGTGGCGTGGTGGGCTTCCTGATTGTGGTGAACATCTTCATCTTCTTCTTGGCGTTCTTCTTGGACTTCTTTGAGATTGCCTTCATCATTCTGCCAATGCTCGGACCTGTTGCCGAAAAAATGGGCATCGACATGGTGTGGTTCGGTGTGCTGCTGTGCGTGAACATGCAAACCAGTTTCATGCACCCGCCTTTTGGCTTTGCACTGTTCTATTTGCGCGGCATTGCCGACACGCTATTCAAAGAAGGTCGTATCGAAAAACCGGTCAAGTCCAACGACATTTACATGGGTGCCATTCCTTGGGTGATCATGCAGCTGATCTTGGTCGTGATCGTGATCTTTGTGCCAGAGACCGTGACCATGTTCCTGGACAAAGAAGAAAAAGTCGATCTCGACAAAGTGGTCATCGAAATGCCCACAGAGCAAGAAGTGCCAGACGCCGAACTCAAGCTGGACGGCGCCAAACCTTCCGCCGGTGAAAGTGCTGCCGAAGAGCAAAAGCGCATGGAAGACTTGTTTAAAAAATAAAAATAGCCTCATCAACCAGCCCCTCCGGCAAATCCGAGAGGGGCTTTTTATTGCCAGCACAACCACACACCATGTCTACACCTGATTCAACGCCAGACTCTGAAACAGCCGCTGCCCAGTTGGCAGCCTTAGGCCCCAAGCCTTTTGTGTTTCACCCCCGCACGGACACGATCGAAGGCCCTGCTTTTTCTCGCGCATTTCAAACCATCACTTGGGCCACCCTGCTGGGCTCTGGTTATTGGTTGCTCAAGCTCTGGCAAGAAGGCAAATTTGGTGGTGACACGGGGCTGGAGGGATTGCGCGCGGGTGGTTGGTTTGTGTTGGGTTGGGTCTTGCTGGCGTGGACCACTTGGCATGTCATGTTTAGCCGCGCTCGCTTAGACGACAAGGGTATTCATCAAACATGGATTTGGGACAAATACATGGGCTATGACGAGCTGGCCTACGCCAAGCTGATCCGTATCCGAGGCTTGGAGTGGTTCATGGCCCCACGCTTTTATGTGCGAACCCTGATGGGTAAATTTGCTGTGTTTTATGTGAGCAGTCCGCATGTGCAGCAGGAATGCGAGCGCCTGAGTGCAGAGCTGGCTGCATTTCGTGATTTTTGAGATACAGGCATTTCAAACCTCATAAAAAAACCGCGCCGAGGCGCGGTTTTTTGTGGGTAGCACAAAGGCTAAATTACAGCTTTTGCTTTTGCATGAACTGGTCAAATTTAGCTTCTGTGAACTGGAACCACAGGTTCGAGTCAGCACGGAACTTCGAGTAGTCGTCATAGACTTTCTTGAAGTTGGGGTTCTTGTCAGACACTTCTTTGTAAAAAGCCATGGCTTCCTTGAACGCCAACGCCATCACGTCCTTGGGGAACTCGCGCAACTTGGTGCCAGAGCCGACCAACTGCTTCAACGCGGTAGGGTTACGCGCGTCGTACTTGGCTTGCATGTCCGAGTGCGCCTGTGCAGCAGCGGCTTCTACGATGGCCTTGTACTCAGGTGACAGGGCATTGAATGCTTTGTCGTTGATGAAGAAGTCCAACTGAGGGCCACCTTCCCAGAAACCTGGGTAATAGTAGAAAGGCGCGACCTTGCTGAAACCCAATTTCATGTCGTCATAAGGTCCTACCCACTCGGCTGAGTCGATCGTGCCTTTTTCCAGCGCTGGATAAATGTCGCCGCCTGGGATGTTTTGAGGAATCACGCCCATGCGCTCAAGCACCTTGCCGGCGAAGCCACCGACGCGGAACTTCAAGCCCTTCAAATCATTCACAGATTTGATTTCTTTACGGAACCAACCACCCATTTGAGCGCCTGTGTTGCCACCAGGGAAGCTCACGATGTTGTACTTGGCGTAGAACTCACGCATCAGCTTCAAGCCGTTGCCTTCGTACATCCACGCTGTCATTTGGCGGCTGTTCAAACCGAAAGGAATGGCACAACCCAAAGCAAAGGTTTCGTCCTTACCGAAGAAGTAGTAAGGGGCTGTGTGACACATTTCCACAGAGCCTTGTTGCACACCATCGACCACGCCAAAGGCAGGCATGATTTCGCCCGCAGCATGAACCGAAATTTCGAACTTGCCACCCGACATGGCTTTGACAGCCTTAGCAAATACGTCAGCAGCACCATGAATGGTGTCGAGCGATTTAGGAAAGCTCGAGGCCAGGCGCCAACGGATGTTGGCTTGTTGTGCATGCACTGCAGGCGCTGCACCTGCAGCCAAGATGCCTGCGATACCTGCGTTTTTAATGACGGAACGACGGTCCATGAGAGACTCCCTTGAGTTGTTGATACAAATCGCTTGAAGGCACGCATTTGTGACACGACACCCTCAACGATGGGGCATTGTATGCAGTTGTAAACGCCCAGACACGCACGGGTTTACCCCTGAAGAACTTGTGTTTCAAAATTCTTCTAAAGGTGTGAAATTACTTCAACAGAAACTTAGTTCAAAAGCGCTGCAAAACGCTTTTGAATGGCCGCTTGAATGCCCGCGCCATCCAGACCCAATTCAGCCAACAGTTTGACCGGGTCACCGTGCTCTGTGAACACGTCGCCAATACCCAACACCAACACAGGTTTGGGTTGCTGCAGATGTTGCAACGCCTCCAACACAGCCGAGCCCGCGCCGCCCATAACAGCGCCTTCTTCGACCGTCACCAAAGCCTCATGTGTCGCCGCTATCTGTGCCAGCAATTCGGTATCGAGTGGCTTGGCCCAACGCATGTTGACCACCGTCGCGTTGAGTGCCTCGCCCGCTTGTAAAGCTGGGTAGAGCAAGGTACCGAAGGCAAGTATGGCAATACGTTGGCCTTGCCGCCGTACTTCACCTTTGCCAAACGGCAATGCTTGCAAGCCCGCTTGAACAGGCACGCCGGCGCCGGCGCCACGCGGATACCGCACTGCCACACAGTGGTCTTGTTGGTAGGCCGTGGTCAGCAACTGGCGGCATTCGTTTTCGTCAGCGGGGCAAGCCACGCTGATATTGGGAATGCAGCGCATGAACGCAATGTCGTACAGGCCCGCGTGCGTGGCGCCATCCGCCCCCACGATACCTGCGCGATCAAGTGCCAGCACCATGGGCAGTTTTTGCAGTGCCACATCATGAATCACTTGGTCATAAGCACGTTGCAAAAACGTAGAGTAAATCGCCACCACCGGTTTGAGTCCCTCACAGGCCAGACCTGCAGCAAATGTGACGGCATGCTGCTCAGCAATTCCGACGTCGTGGTAACGCTCAGGGAATCGTTGGTGAAACGCCACCATGCCCGAGCCTTCGCGCATGGCAGGGGTGATGCCGACCAACAACGGATCATGCGCAGCCATGTCACACAGCCAATCCCCAAACACTTGGGTGAAAGTGGTTTTGCTGGGCGCACTGGCTGGAACCAAACCTACCGCCGGATCGAACTTGCCAGGGCCGTGGTAGGCCACAGGATCGGCCTCTGCCAATTTATAACCTTGGCCTTTTTTGGTCACCACATGCAAAAACTGTGGCCCTTCCAAGTGCTTGATGTTCTCGAGGGTAGGAATCAGTGAGTCGAGGTCGTGGCCATCAATCGGACCGATGTAGTTGAAGCCAAATTTTTCAAAAAGAGTGGCGGGTACCACCATGCCTTTGGCGTGCTCTTCAAAACGCTTGGCCAGCTCGAACAAGGGTGGCGCGCCTTTGAGCACTTGCTTGCCCACCTCTTTGGCAGCCGCGTAAAACTTGCCGCTCATCAGCTGAGCCAAGTAGCGGTTGAGCGCGCCCACTGGCGGACTGATGGACATGTCGTTGTCGTTCAAGATGACGAGCAACTTGGCAGTAGAAACACCGCCGTTGTTGAGCGCCTCAAAGGCCATGCCCGCCGTCATGGCGCCATCACCAATCACGGCAATCGCGTGGCGCTGCTCACCTTTTTGCTGGGCAGCAATGGCCATGCCCAAAGCAGCCGAAATGCTGGTGGACGAGTGGGCTGTGCCAAAAGCGTCGTAGTCGCTTTCGTCGCGGCGCGGAAAACCACTCAAACCGTGGCGTTGACGCAGCGTGTCCATTTGGTCACGACGACCCGTCAAAATTTTGTGTGGGTAGGTTTGATGTCCTACGTCCCACACGATTCGGTCATGCGGTGTGTTGAATACATAGTGCAAGGCGACCGTCAACTCGACGGTACCTAGGTTGGAGCTCAAATGCCCCCCCGTTTTGGCCACGCTTTGCAGCAGGTACGAACGCAGTTCGTCAGCCAACTCCGGCAACTGATGGCGCGGCAGGGCTCGCAGATCGGTGGGCGATTGAATGGTTTGCAACAAATGCGACATGCTTCAAGTATTCCGGTTGACCACACGCTCAGCCAACGCGACCAGTGTGCGGGTGTGCGTCAAGCCTGTGCTGTGCAAAGCGTCCAACGCTTCGCGCAACAAGGACTGCGCATAAGATTTCGCCTCGTCCAACCCCAACAAAGACACGTAGGTCGGCTTGTCGTTGGCAGCATCTTTGCCCGCAGTTTTACCCAAGGTGGCTGAATCGGCGATGACATCCAAAATATCGTCCACAACTTGAAAGGCCAAACCCAAGGCTTGTCCGTAACGCTGTAAACCATTCAATGCCTGCGAGGAAGCTTCGCCACACGCAGCCCCCATCATGACGCTGGCCTCCAACAAGGCCCCTGTCTTTAAGCGATGCATATCGCGCAATTGCTGCTCCGTCAATGCAACGCCTACGCTGGCCAAATCAATGGCTTGCCCGCCCGCCATGCCCGCATGACCGGCCGCAGTGGCCAATAACCGACACAAACGCGCTTGTACTGTCGGCGAAATCGCGGAAGCGGCCGGCGTCAGAAATTCAAATGCCAAAGCTTGCAAGGCGTCACCCGCCAACAGAGCTTGGGCCTCGCCAAATTTCACGTGCACCGTGGGCTTGCCTCGGCGCAAGATGTCGTTGTCCATGCAGGGCATGTCGTCATGCACAAGTGAGTAAGCATGAATCAACTCGACTGCGCACCCAGCACGCAAAGCGGCTTCGTCCATGGCTTCATCGTTTGCGCCATGCGCAATGGCCTCCCGCGCAGCCAGCACCAACAGCGGACGCAGCCGTTTCCCCCCATCTAGGACGGCATATCGCATGGCTTCGCCCAATCCGGCAGGCGCTTGAGGGCTGATCCACCGCGACAAGGCGTCTTCGATCATTGCCAACGCATGGTCGCTCCACTGATCCAATTCAGACGGGCTCATCGCAACACTCACGTTGGCGTCCAAGCTTTCAACGCACCACTGTCGAGCACCTTGATTTGCTGTTCCACCGAATCCAACTGAGAACGGCAGTAAGCCAAAAGTTCAGCACCACGCTGGTAACCCAACAACAAATCGGCCAACGGCAATTGGCCCGACTCCATTTGCTGCACCAAGGTCTCCAACTCTTTCAGAGCCGCCTCATAGCTGACAGGGGCCGCATCGGCGCCAGTTGGGTTGTTTTTAGCCTTGGGCATGTCTGAAAATATCCGTTTTGAGGTGGGTCAATGAGCCTTGCATTTTAGGCGGAGCACGGAGCGAAGTTTTTCCCCTTGGGTACAATGGGCCTCCTTCAATCGACCTTCGGGCCGATTTATTTTTTTCCACTTACCTCCCTGTGGGGAGTCTTTAGGTCAGGTCACCCATGTCTGATTTAAGTCTTCAACTGCAGCAGGCGCAAGCCCAACTACCAGTTACCAGTTATTTTGACGAGGCGCTTTTTCAGCGCGAACTGGAGACCATCTTTCAGCAAGGGCCCCGTTACGTGGGCCACCAACTTGCCGTGCCCCATGTGGGCGACTATTACGCTTTGCCGCATGAAGGCGAAGGGCGTGCGCTTGTGCGATCGGCCCAAGGCGTCGAGCTGATCTCTAACGTGTGCCGCCACCGCCAAGCCGTGATGCTCAAGGGCCGTGGCTCACTGCACAACCAAGCACCCGGCTCTGCAGGCGGCAACATCGTGTGCCCCCTGCACCGCTGGACGTACGCCCCCTCGGGTGAATTGCTGGGTGCGCCACATTTCTCGCATGATCCTTGTCTGAACCTCAAGAATTACCCGCTGCGCGAATGGAATGGCCTTCTGTTTGAAGACAATGGCCTGGACATCGAGGCCGATTTGGCGAACATGGGTCCGCGCGCAGCGCTCGACTTCACGGGTTTTGCGTTGGACCGTGTGGAATTGCACACCTGCAACTACAACTGGAAAACCTTCATCGAGGTCTACCTCGAGGACTACCACGTCGGCCCCTTCCATCCGGGCCTCGGTCAATTCGTCACCTGCGACGATTTGCAGTGGGAGTTCAAACAACACTACTCGGTCCAAACCGTGGGTGTGTCGCAAGGCTTTGGCAAACCGGGTTCACCCACTTACCAAAAATGGCACGACATGCTGCTGAAGTACCGCAACGGTCAACTGCCTGATCGCGGCGCCATTTGGCTCACCTACTACCCGCACATCATGGTCGAGTGGTACCCCCATGTGCTCACTGTCTCGACCTTGCACCCCATCAGCCCCAACAAAACGCTGAACATGGTGGAGTTTTATTACCCCGAAGAAATCGTCGCCTTCGAACGCGAATTTGTTGAAGCCCAACAAGCCGCGTACATGGAAACTTGCATCGAAGACGACGAAATTGCCGAGCGCATGGACGCCGGCCGTCTAGCCCTGATGCAACGCGGCGACAACGAAGTCGGGCCCTACCAAAGCCCGATGGAAGACGGCATGCAGCACTTCCACGAGTGGTACCGCGGCAAACTCAACTTCTAACAGTCTCACATGCAAGCACTTTGGATGCTTTTGGGCGCTGCCTTTTTTGCAACCATGGGCGTTTGCGTCAAGTTTGGTTCAGCGCATTTCAACTATGCGGAGTTGGTGTTCTACCGGGGCGTGGTGGGCATGCTGTTCTTGGCCGTTATTGCACGACAAAAAAACGTGTCGTTGCGCACCCAATACCCAGGCATGCATCTCTGGCGTTCCGCCATTGGCGTGCTCTCGTTGAGTGCTTGGTTTTATGCCATCGCCAATCTGCCCTTGGCCACCGCCATGACACTCAACTACATGAGCAGCGTCTGGGTCGCGGCATTTTTGGTGGGCGGCGCACTGATCAACTGGAACCCACAAAACACGCGCAGTCCTTGGTCACAAGGTCCCCTCGCCTTGAGCGTGCTCGCAGGCTTTGCCGGCGTGGTCATGATGCTGCGCCCCACGGTGGAACAAAACCAAATCTTCGCGGGGCTTATTGGTTTGATGTCGGGTTTTGCCGCAGCCTTTGCCTACATGCAAGTGATGGCACTGGGACGCATCGGCGAGCCTGAAACACGGACCGTTTTTTACTTTGCAATTGGCACCACCGTAGCAGGCCTGATTGGCATGTGGTTTGCCGGTATCTCCGAATGGCAGTGGGAGCATGCAATCTGGTTGCTCCCCGTGGGTTTGTTTGCGTCACTGGGCCAGCTTTGTATGACCCGCGCCTACAGCCAAGGCGCTACTTTGGTGGTAGCCAACTTGCAGTATTCCGGCATCGTCTTTGCCGCGCTCTACAGCTTGCTGTTGTTCGGCGATGACATCCCACTTATAGGCTGGGCTGGCATGGCCCTCATCATCGCCAGCGGCATGGCCGCGACCTTGCTGCGCGCACGCGCAGCGCCTAATTCACCTGCAGAAGAACACTAACCCATGTACACCACCCTCATCAGCGTCGCGCAACTGCAAAACTTGCAACACCAAGGGCTTCCCTTGCAAGTCTTCGATTGCACCTTTGATTTGATGAACCCGCCTGCTGGGCACGCGCAATTCGTCGAGCAACACCTTCCAGGCGCACTGCATGCCGACCTCGACCAACACCTGGCCACACATGACGCCACGCAACGCGTCAACGGTGGACGACACCCACTGCCCCGACGTGAGGTGTTTGCGGCATGGCTGCAAAGCGTGGGCGTGAACCAAGACACCCAAGTGGTGGTCTACGACCGCAATGGCATGAACTACTGCGGCCGCTTGTGGTGGATGCTCAAGTGGTGCGGTCATGCGGCGGTGGCGGTACTGGATGGCGGGTTACAAGCATGGATCGCCAGCGGTGCTGCCTTGGCGTCAGGACCAGCCACGGCCAACGCCACGGGTAACTTTGCGCTGCGAGACCCACTGCTTCAATTGGTGGACACGGCCACCGTGTCAGCGCATTTGAACAAGGGCCAACAAACCCTGATTGATGCGCGTGGCGCCCCCCGCTATCGCGGTGAAGTTGAGCCCCTCGATCCGGTGGCAGGTCACATCCCTGGTGCGCTGAACCGTCCATTCAACAGCAACCTTGATGCGCAAGGATTTTTCAAATCTGCTGAAACGTTGCGCGCCGAGTTTGCGCAATTGCTGGGACAGGCATCGCCTGAACATGTCGTGCACCACTGCGGCAGTGGTGTCAGCGCGGTTCCCAACGTGTTGGCCATGGAAGTGGCCGGTTTAGGCCCCACGGCACTCTATGCCGGCAGTTGGAGCGAGTGGTGCAACACCCCCGGTTTGCCCTGCGAAAAGTCGTGACCCTAGTGGTGCGCCCACTCACCCAAAGCGGCGACCAAAGCGATACCCGCAAACAACCAAGCCACCTGTGCGGCGGTCTCACGCGGTGAGAGACGCTTTTGCAACTGCGGGATCAAGTCCGCCAAGGCCACATAAATAAAACTGCTGGCCGCGATCACCAAGAAAAAGGGCAGGTACTCGTGCAGAGCACCCACCAACCCATAACCCATCACACCCCCAATGGCAGTGACACCACCGGCCATCGAAAGTTTGAGCAAGGCCGCGCGGGGGTTGTCCAGCGTTTGACGCAACACCACCAAATCGCCCACATGGTGCGGCACCTCATGGGCCATCACTGCCAACGCGGCGGCGAGCCCTAGCCGTGGATCGGCCACAAACGCTGCAGCAATCAAAATGCCATCGCCAAATGCATGCACGCTGTCACCCAACAAAACGGCCCAACCGCCGCTGTGATGCGCATGGCCATGCGCGTGGTGATGATCCTGTGTGTGGTGGTCATGCGCCCCCGCAGGGTCGTGTCCATGCTCATGCCCGTGGTGCCACAGTTCGGCTTTGTCGAGTAGAAAGAAAAACACCAAGCCCACCAACAGCGCAACAAACAACGCTTGGGCAGAGACACCCGCCTCGGCAGACAACTCAAAAGCCTCGGGTAACAAACGTGTGAAAGCCGTGGCCAACAGTGCGCCTGCTGCCAAACTGAGCAAATGTTGGGTAAAGCGCGACAGCAGTGCATGAGCCAACAGAGCGGCCAGCCACACGCTCCCCATACCCGCCACCAAAGTACCGACAAGAATTGAAATCAAGGTCATGGGCAGATTATCTCGTGCCCAGGGCGCACGGGCGGGAATGCAGAAATTCAGAGGAGTTTGAAGAGGCTGGTGGCCTCGAGGTCCAGCACTTCCATGCGCTGGGCGTTGTGCAGTTGCCAGCGCCAGCGCAACAGGCCCAAGCTTGGATTGCTGTTGGACACGCGGCTCTCGAGCACCGTCACGCGCAAGTGCAGCACATCGCCAGGTCTCACGGGATGGGGCCACTTGATGTAGGCCAAACCCGGCGACGCATACGATTCCGAGCCTGCTAAAAACGCATCGGCTGCCAAGCGCATGGCGATGCCGCAGGTATGCCAACCACTGGCGATCAATCCCTCAAATGGGCCACGCGCAGCGGCTTCAGGATCGGTGTGAAACCACTGAGGGTCCCATTGTTTGGCAAAGTCCAACACCTCGGCTTGATGCACCGTGTAAGGCCCGGCAGACAACACTTGGCCTGCGTGAAATTCAGCAAACTTCATACAAAACTCCTCGCGACAGGCGGTGTGTGTTTAACTGGGGTCGATGCGCTGCAGACTCATTGCGGAATCCACGGGGCCGGGCGTTTATCCAGAAAGGCCGCAAAGCCTTCCCGCGCCTCGTCGGTGCCGCGCACGCGGGCAATGGTGGTGGCGGTGAGTTCACGCACCGCGTCTGACACGGGTGCCACACTGAGTTGGTCCATCAGTTGTTTGATTTCAATTTGCGCTTGAGGCCCACCCACCACGAGCTCAGTCACCATGCGATCGACCTCGGCGTCGAGTGCATCAAGCGTGGTCACACGTTGCACCATGCCCATGTGCAAAGCCGTGGTGGCATCGATGCGTGTGGTGGTCAACGCCAAATAACGCGCATTGCGCTTGCCCACCGCATTGACCACATAAGGACCAATCACCGCCGGCAAGATGCCGAATTTGGCCTCGCTCACGGCGAAGCTGGCGTTGTCGGCCACCACCGCCATGTCGCAGGCACAGGTCAAGCCGACGCCACCGCCCAAGGCTGCACCTTGCACCCGCGCCACCGTCGGTTTGGGACACGTCGCAATGCGGTGCAACATGCTTGCAAAGCGGCGCGCATCGGCCGTGTTCCATTCGACCGAGGCTTCACTGGCACGCTGCATCCATTGCAAGTCAGCACCCGCGCTGAAGTGTTTGCCCTCACCGGCCAACACAATGACGCGCACCTGGTCATCTTGGCTGAGTTGCGCAAATGCGGCATCGAGCTCGCCAATCATCACCTCATCGAAAGCATTGAACACCTGAGGGCGTGACATGGTGATTTGCGCCACACCCGCAGCACGGGTGGTGACCACCAAGGTTTGAAACGCAGCGCCCATCAATAGGTCTCCAAGTGCAAGCGACCTTCTTGTTTGAGCGCCTGCCCCACCAGGTCCCAGTTCAGACCAGCTTGGGTCGTCACATCGCGCAAGGCGAGCACCACGCCTTCTTCCATGCTTTTCAAACCGCACACATAGAAATACGTGTTGGGGTCTTTGAGTAGCGCCGCAATGTCGGCCGATCGTTCACGCAGCGCGTCTTGCACATAGCGTTTGGGCTTGCCCGCCTCACGGGAGAACGTGAATTCGATGTCAATGAAATCTTTGGGCAATTTATTCAAGGGCCCGAAATACGGCAACTCAGCGGGGGTACGCGCCCCAAAGAACAGCATGAGTTTGCCGCCTTCAAACTTACCGCTTTGACGCAAGCGTCGGCGCCACTCGGTCATGGCACGCATGGGGGCACTGCCGGTGCCTGTGCAAATCATCACGATGTTGGACTTGGGATGGTTGGGCATCAAGAAGCTGCTGCCAAATGGCCCAATCACTTGCACGGTGTCGCCGGTTTTGAGATCGCACAGGTAGTTCGATGCCACACCTTTGACGGGTTTGCCATCGTGATCTTCCACCACACGTTTCACGGTGATGGACAAGTTGTTATAGCCAGGGCGCTCGCCGTTGCGAGGACTGGCGATGGAGTATTGACGTGCATGGTGCGGTTTGCCTTGTGCATCGGTACCAGGTGGCACGATGCCAATCGACTGACCTTCCAACACAGGGAACGGCATGTTGCCGAAGTCGAGCACGATGTGATGGGTTTCGTTAGCCGTGCCGGCATCGTTGACTTGCACATTGCCCACGACGGTTGCCGTGGTGGGGGCTTTGGGCCCATGCAAATTGGTATAGGGATGCGCTGCCGACCAAGGCGGTACGGTCGAACCATACGCCGCAGAGTTGAACGCGTTGCCCTCACCTGCCGTGGCCTCAACCGAGGCAGACGATGCCGTGGTCGTAGTCAAAGGGGTCATTGCCACCGCGTCGCTGCCATTCAAGGCCGCCAATTCTTGGTCTGACATGGCCACAGGCAACTCATCCCACGAGAGTTGCTCTTCTACGGTGTAAGCCACCGATTTGGGACGCATGCGCCAGTTGTCGATGGAACCCGTTGGACAAGGTGGCACACAGGCCATGCAGAAATTGCACTTATCGGCCATCACCACATAGTTGCGGCTGTCATGTGTGATGGCACCCACCGGACAGGTCGCCTCGCAAGTGTTACACCGGATGCAAATTTCCGGATCGATCAAATGCTGGTTAAACAGTTCGGCAGGTGCATTCATGGCATTGACAGTTCAATAACGATCAGTTGAAACGGACGTAATCAAAGTCCACGGGTTGACGGTTGATGCCCATCACAGGCGGCGCGATCCAGTTGGCAAACTTGCCTGGCTCAACGCAACGGCCCATCAAGCTGGCCACATAGGCACGGTCTTCGTTGGTTGGCAACCACTCACCGACTTTAGCGTTCCATTCGGCTTCGCTCACCACGCGGCCATCTGGGGTGATTTTGGCACCCGACAATGAGCCGATGTTGCGATGGAAAGCCTTGTGTGGCGCTGTCAATTTGAACTGGATGCCCGCCTTTTCAATCACGCGATTCCAACGCTCGATGCCGCCTTTAGAGTCGGTGATGTAGTCATCACGCAGCACTTCGTTCAAGGCGTTGAGCATCGGCACTTCTTTCTCGACCAGCTTGCCGTCTTCGACAGACAAGATCTTGTAGCTGTTGCCCTTCAACACATGGTCATCGGTGCGCTTGCCTTCTTCGTAACGGCCCTTCAAACCAGAGCTGTAGAAGGTGGCGGCGTTGGACGATTGATCAGCACCGAACAAGTCGATGGTCACCGAGAAGTGGAAGTTGATGTAGCGCTGGATGGTGGGCAAATCAATCACGCCAGCGGCGCGCAGCTTGCCCACGTCGTCGGTCTTGAGTTGGTTCATCACATCCACCGTGCGTTGGATGGTGCGACTCACGCCCGACTCGCCCACAAACATGTGGTGTGCTTCTTCGGTCAACATGAACTTGGTGGTGCGTGCCAAGGGATCGAAGGCTGACTCGGCCAAGGCACACAACTGGAACTTGCCGTCCCGGTCGGTGAAGTAAGTGAACATGAAAAAGGACAGCCAGTCGGGTGTCTTTTCGTTGAACGCCTGCAAGATGCGCGGAT
>JACCDM011191064.1_pt1 | contig 16322 bp, 14 predicted proteins | sample 7445851 | NCBI WGS metagenome assembly JACCDM01 (sample SAMN15323438, study PRJNA562643) | freshwater metagenome | isolation source: river surface water | place: USA:Blue River Watershed | collected 2017-08-16
AAAAAAAGAACGGAGAAGAAGAAGAAAACAAAAATAAAGAAGAATCTACACAAAAACCAGTTCTACCAAATACAGGTAAAAAAATAGATGTTACACAACAACAACAAAAAGCTGTTCCAAAAGTAATTAATCCACAGAATGAAAATAATTAAAAAATAAAGAAATTAAAATAATTAGATTTTACCATTTTTTTCTCATTTTTTTTCTCATTTTTTTCTCATTAATTTGTAAAATGGAAATTAACGAATACGTTATTATAACTATTTTAATTGTTATAATTATTATTTTAATATTCTCAAATATTACTGTAAGTATGGGAGATTCAGATACTAAACCACAAAATATAACAACAATGAATAATATATTACCAACTCCATCTATAACACGTAGTGTATCATATCTAAATCATAGATCTAGTGATGATTTATTATCAAATGATGTTAAAAAACAACTTAACATCCTAGAAAACCAATTTTATTTAAATACTTGTAAAAAATAAATATTATTTTTTAATTTCTTTTAAATATTTCTTTATCTAAGATAAATAGAATGTCAACAGTAATAAAAGTAAGTGGTTGTGCAGAAGATGTTGCAAATGTAGGAGCAATACTTAATAATATGGAACAAAATAAAATCAATTTAGTACAAGCATATAATAATAAATTATTATCTATACAAAATGATTTTTATTCACAAAGAAATAAAAATATAGCATTACAAACAGAATTAACAACTGAATTAGAAAAACAAAGAAATGAACAGAATAATTATTTAAATTATTTAAAAGACAAAAAAAATGAAGGTCTTCGTAATATAGGAACATTAGTTAATGATATTAACAAATTAAAAGAATCAGTCTATAGTAATAACAAAACATATACACATATTGAATCTTTACAAGAACAAAAAATGGCGGTTTCAAATGTAAAAGACACAAATGATTATTTAATACATATAAATAATAAATGTTTAGAAGCATCTGGAGATAAAACATATAAATTAACTAATTGTAGTGATAATAATTTAAATCAAAGATTTAATTTTGCACCTATTACAAGCGAATATACATATTATACTCAATTTAAATCATTTCCTGAATCAAATGAAGAAAAAAATTTTTTCCCATATAATCTTGTTAAATCTAATACAACAGGATTATGTTTACAAGAATCAAATGGTAATATATTATTAAATAATTGTCAAAGCTTACCTGGACAAAAATGGAAAGGATTTACAAGTACAGGAAATAAATGCTATAGTTAAAAATAATTTTCTTTAATAATATCAAATATAAAATGAAATTTTTAATAATATCATTAATAGTAATTATATTACTTATTTTATGTATTTATTTAGAAAAATTTGAAACATTTACTGTTACACCATCACCAACTAGATGTTTATCAAAATCTATAGATTTAGATAAATGTAATGACAATGATATTAATAATAAATTAAAAAATAATCTAATTAATTTAGAGAATATTTCTAAATACAAAACCATTAATTATGATAATATAAAAAATATACTTAATACAAAATTAAACACTCAATACACTGACTCTGAATTTAATTTATTATTTAATGATCAATCATTAACTTTAGATGATTTAGAAAATCAAATTAAATCTATATCAAATAATAATATATTTGAGAATTTACATAAAAAAAAAGATTATAGATCAGTTAAATCACAAATAGGTTATCAATCATTAAATCTACAACCTTTAACTAATGATGCATATTTTATTTCTCTAAATGGTAAAGGTAAATGTTTAGAAAGTTCTACTTTAAATAAAAATAATAGTGTAAAATGTAATACACAAAATTCTAATCAACATTTTAATTTAAATATTATTAGTAATGAAGAATTATATAAAAAACATTTAATTGGAGATAATGATTTAAATAATCATATTATAAAATATCCTTTTGCACTACTTAAATCTAGTTCAGGTAATTGTATTGGTGCTAAAGATGGTTATTTAACAGTTGGACCTTGTATTAATACTGTATATCAAAGATGGAATCCTTCTAAAAAGCCAATAACTTGTTCTTAATTTTAATTTATTTTTAGTAAATTTTTATTTATTTGATTATTTTCTTTTCATTAAAATAAAGAAAATGAGTACTTCCATTTACAACATTATATTATTATTCATTTTAATAATTATTGGATATTTTTATATAAGTAAAAAAACATTTGAAGGGTTTGGAGATACACCAGCACCTAATACTCCAGCACCAACATTTAGAGTTACAAATATCAAAAATATAGACACTAATGATTTACAAGGTAATCCATTAATACCAAGAAATACAGATGGATTTATTACTTCTAATAATAATGTTACTTTATCAAATTCTTCTGATAATAATACTAATATATTTATAAGCACATCTGGATCAGGATGGAGACCAATTAATAATAATAGAAGATTAATTAATAATAGTAACGCGGTTATTAGATTAGGTAAATTACATAGAATAAAACATATCGTAACATCTGGTATAAGATCATTTAAACTTTTTCATAGTAAAAATGGAGATCAATTTTCATATGAAGAAGTTTTTTATACAAGTTGTAATAATACTACTAATGAACCATCTATTATATTTGAATCACCACAAGATACAGGTAACGAAGTAGGTATCTGTAATTTTAGTGATTTAAAAACATCAGATAATAAACCTGTAATCGCATCTTATCTTAAACTTGTACCTATTGAAACAAGAACAATGGAAGTATCTAGACATCCAACTGGAACAAATAGAAATAGAGATCAAGATACATTTGATTCAATCGGAATGAAAATAGAAATTTTTGGATATCCTAATAATGCAAATCCTAATTTTACAAAGAATCCACAAAGAAGTCAATTAACATTAAATGATGAAAATAAAAGAAGAGTTATATTAAATTTTCAAAATACCTTACGTATTAATAGTATATCATTTACAGCAGGATCAACAACTGAATTTATGAGTCAATTAACAATTAATTATAAAAATCATGAAACTGGAATTGAAAAAATTATAGATAATATTAACTTATGTACACCATATAAAGATTCAATCGGAACAATAAAAACTGTTGAATCTATCATATGGACATATTATTTTGATAATCCAATTGTGGCATCTGAATTAACACTTATACCATTGACTAGTTCAAATGTACCAGGTATTAAAATTCATGAGGTTTATGGATCAATTATTGATGAAGCAGAATTTGATGCATATAAAGAACAATCAAAGAGAGAATATTGTGATGCCAATGATAACTCTAACACAGATGGTGTTTCTAATTCAGCAACTGAATTATTAAATCAACAATTAGAAATACAGCAATTATGTGATACAATGGAAATGCAAGATAAAATTAAAGAAAATAACCAAAAAATACAAAAGAACAGACAATATTTAATACAATTAGAAGAACAAGATAAAAAAATAGCAGCTCTGGAAGATGTTGTTGAAAAAATGAAACATCTTAGATTAGTTAGAGAAAATACTAGCGATAAAAATATGGCAGCCGAAAAAATTAAACAAAGAAATGTTGAATCACAATTAGCACAATTAATTGAAGATAGAAATAAAAATATGAGACAATTAAATGTAACATTAAAATTAAATGATTCATCATTAAATAAAATGAATCAAACTGTTGAGAAACTTGAAAATACAAATGGTATTGGTAATAATACATCAACCACATCATTAGAAGGTTTTACTAATCCAATAAAACAAAAGAAAAAAAATATTCCACAATATGAATATAGTCAAGGCTTTTATTATAGACCATATGCGGATTCAACTATTCAAACACAATTAGTTGAAAGTAATGAAAAACCTTCTCCTGATCTTAGACAATTTGGATTAGCATTTAATTCAGAAAAAGTATCTCCAATGAAATTTTATGAAAATAAAGTAATGTGTACTAAAGGTTGTGATGTAAACACCCAATTTGTTAAGATGCAATAAATAATCAAACTTATTATCTATTTTTTACTTTTAAGTTTTGTTTTACGATTAGATTGTTGTAATAATGATTTTACAGCTAATATACTTGTATTAAGAGAACCTTCAATCCAAGCTTGATGATTACTATATGCCTCCCCAACTACCCATAAATTAGTTAAAGGATGTAATATTTTTTTCTTATTTTGATCAGTTAATAATTTATTAGGAACCCAATAATGACAACCATATGTCCAATAAGATGAAGTTGTATCTATCCATTCTAATTTAGGTATTTCAATATTTGGTAGTATTTCTTTTAGTTTTTTATTAAGATTGACAATTATGGATTTTTCAGATTGATTATGCCAATATTGTGTATTTGGACCATCTGTATATGATATCATTATAAGACCTTCTTTATTATAAGGTATAATATATCCTAGTTCATTATCTGTTACAATACGTTGGCTTATAAATGGTTTTTCATATTTAGCATATATTCGATATAATGGTTGTGGTTCAACTAAATTAAATAATTTGTTTAATGATTTATCAAAATTATTGATCTCTAATATTTTTTTAGATGGTAATGCTAAAACTAATTTATTAGTTAAATAACTAGATTTTTGATTTGTTTGAATATTAAATATTGATGATGATGATTGTGTTATGCTTTCAACTTTAGTATTTAATTTGATATCTAGATTAGTATATTTTTTAATATTATCATACAGTTGATTAATTAATTGTTCTAGACCACCGGCTAAAACATAATATTGTATTTTATTAGAGAAATCTCTTTCAAATGATTTTAATGCATCTTTTGCGTTCATAATATATAACTCACTGTAATAAGGATAAAAATCACTAAATCTTTTGACTTGATCAGGTGCAAATTCTTTAATAACTTGATATAATGTATGGGTTGATAAATATTTATCACTAAAATTATGTGATTTAACCATTTTTATAATTTCATCATTTTGTGTACCTAGAGTAATTGAATTACCTGGATCATTTTTAGATATAAATATTTGATTATTATCTAAAGAAATAAGTTTAGATTCTAGATCAAATTCTTTAATTAAATCAAATAGTAATTTATGATCTTTAGAAAATCTACCAGCTCCAGATTCATATGTATAACCTTTATTATGAATTGTCATAACTCTACCACCTAGTCTAGCATTTGATTCTAGTAATAATATTCTAGGTTTATTTTTTGGAGTTATTTTTTTTAAATATTGAAAAATTGTATATAATCCTCCAATACCTCCTCCAACAACAGTTAAATCATATTTATTTTCTTGCATTTGATTATTTTAAATAAAAGTAAGATATCTTTTATCTTTTATCTTATTAAAAAATAAAATGGAAAAAATACATTTTATAATTATAACATCATTAATAGTATTAGTTATTTTATATTGGGTATATTTAGCATATTATAAAAATAATACAATTGAAGGGTTTGATGAAATTAAATTATTAATAAAATCTAAACAGTCATCGATGTTTGCCAGTGATGGAAAAATTTGGGATAATCGTAATTCATTGTCAGTATTTTATGCAAATAAAGGTAAAAGTTTTCCAACTGATATTAGTCAATGTAGTATTAATAATGGTGCAGAAAATTTATTAAAAGATTGTCCAATTAGTATTTGGAGACCTTCCGCATTAGAAGGCTATAAACCAGTCGGTGATGTTTTAACTAGATCATTTGTATCTCCAAAATTTGAAATGATACCAAATATTAGAAAAACACGTGTTCCAGGTGCTAATAATGATAAAGAATTAGATACTATGGTAGTAATGGGTGCTGAATTAAAATCTCCTGAAGATTATATATATGTTGGTAGTTTTGGTAATGGTATAATGGATAATATATTTCAAACACAAAGTGATATTGGTACATTAAAACAAAACATTGTCGGTAATTTTAAAGATGCTTGTAATACATTTAATAAAATAATAACAAGAATAAATTTTATGAATAAATTTTTATTCGATGCTTTTGCAGATCAATTATATAGAATTGCTGATTATTATAATATACAACCATTAAATCAAGATACAGTTAATAATTTTATTGAAATATATAAAAATTATAATATAACTACTGGAACAACTCCAAAATCATATTTTGATTCTCCTGATGTCAGATATTTACAAGGAGGAAATAAAAGAAATGTATTTGTATTTATTAATCAACAAATAAACTCTGCAAAATCTTCAGCTCAACCAGTTGCAATTAATCCATACGTAATGCCAAGACAAAAAACAAAAAATATTGTCACTAAATTTATACCATTAAATAATAATTATATAAAATTTGAAATTGTTAAAATAGATATAACAGACAAAATACAGCAACCAAATGATTTAGTATTTGATAATTTATTAAAAACATTTGATCCAATTATTGTTAATGAAATAAAAAAAGAAATAACAAATGCAGATTGTTTTATTAAAAAACAATTATATACATATATTTTTAAATTTACAAATTTAAATATTATACCAAGTTATACACCTACAGATGGTGATAATTATACAGAACCTTATTATAAAATGTATAATAAGATATTTCATATTTTAGGTTCATATCCAAAATACAGAAATGATCGTGAAGATAATGATGAACATAATTTATTACCTACAAATGATACAATTGATACACAACATATTTTAGGTGTTAAAATAAATGGAAGATTTTATGATGATGATGGTGATAATATTAAAGATTTTAATGTTTATTTGGATAAAATAAGTTCAGGAAATAGAGAGATTGAAGATGTTAATTATCATAGTATATTAGTTTCTCATTCTCCTACAGGTGAACATGGAAGACAACTTTTATCTGTTAATACATATCAATTAATGATTAATCCAGGAATAATAGATGAAAATAATACCACAAATATAGATTTAATATCTGATTTAGTAAATTTTTCAATTAATCAAACTGGACTACCTAATTTACAAGCATTTTATGATACAATAACATTAAATATTCAAGATTTTTTACTTAAAAATAAAGAATTACAAGATCCAACATATAAAGCATTAACAATCTGGAAACCTATTCCTCCACCTGGATATGTTGCATTAGGATGTGTATTTGTAAATTCAACATCACGTGAAGATAAACCTGTAAAAGATTTAATTGCATGCATTCCACAATCTTGTGCTAAAAATTTTAAAAGAAGAACTTGGTTACCTGAAGATTTAATGTTTAGATATACTGATGATACACAAAGTTTAGCATTTTATAGAAATCCATATTTAGGAACAGTTATAGTTATGGATGAGAAAAAAGATAATGGTATGTTTTTAAATCAATTACCTAATAAAATGAAATATCGTAATGATATAGATTCATTAAGTTGGGAGTGTTTTGATATTGTAGCTTGTATTAAAAGTAATAAATATTTAGATAAATTATCAAATGCTACTAAAAATTCAAAACAATTGTGTAGATCATATACAAAACTAGAAACAGAATTTATTAATAATGATGAAGAAAAGAAGACAAATGAATTAGAAGAAAATAAAATGAAACAAGTCATTAATGAAAAGAAAAAATATATTAATGATTTGATGTCACAATTAGATGGATTAATGAGTACAGAAGAATTATATAGAATGATTAATAGAGGTATTAATCGTCATAAAATGCAAAAAGATCTTACAGCTAAACGTTTATTACAAGAAAAAGTAGCTGATAAAATGATGAAGACTCGCGGTTTTGAAATTAGTTGGGATGATCCAAACCAATTTAATTCATTTAAAGATATTCTTACAAGATTTGTTGTTGCTAGAAATGGTAAAAAACCTCCAAAGGATTGTCCAGTTTGTAAATTACCTGATAATACTGATTTTATTGAATTAGATAAACTTAAAATGTGTTATGGTTGTGTTGAAGATGTTGTTAGAGAATTAATTGGATCAAAAAAGGCTGCTGGAGAAGCTATACCACCTGAATTACAACAATTAGGTGATAAAATTAAAGAATAAAATAAAAATAATTAAAATATTTTTTTCCAGAAAAATATAGTTCTAATGACTTTCTTATTTTCTTGAGTCCAAAAATGTATATCTCCTTGATATTTAAACCCTTTTATATTTTCACTTATATATTGAAATAATTCTTTTGTAAAAGAAATACCAGTATAATCACTTATATATAATCCAAAATTACCATCTTTAATTAATGCACTATATGCTTTTTCAGCTAAAGGAAATAAAAATCCTTTTAACCATTTATCTAGAGTATTAAATTTTTCCAAAGATTGACCAGATAACTTTTCATAAATTTCGAAATCAAAAAAAGGTGGACTAGTAAAAACAAGATCATAATAATTTGATTCAATTATAGCAGTCTCAAATCCACTTTGAATAATATTATATCTATCTCTTTGATTTCTAGGAACTAGTTCATTAATAATATTATGATAAATTGGATTCATACACTCACTTGGATCTATACCTGTATAATCACATCCATAAGCTATAGCACCAACTAATCTATCACCCCACCCAGCTGATGGATCTAGAAAACGTTTTGGTTTTAAAAATTTTAATAAAGAAAGAACTACTGTTGTATTAAAATTAGTACATTGTTTCGTATTTTTATACATATATTCAATAAAATCATTATACATTAATTCTTTATTTTTTCCTTTCTGATAAAAGATATCCTGGATTATCTCTTTTTTATGTTTTTGAAAATATTCTAATGGGGATTGATTTGATTTTAAATTATTAATACATTTAACACGACAAGATTGAGAAAAATAATCTGTAATAGAATGTAATTCTTTATTTTTTTGATATTCTTCTTTAAAAATAACTAATTTACCATTAAATTTATTAATATGTTTATGTTTAACTGGATTATTATGTAGAAATGTTGTATTATATTTTTTTAATTTTTCTAGCTTTTCTAGGATATATGTTTTTGGATAAAAATATTTAAAATAAGGATAATCTAAATCTATATTTCTTTTTATCTTTCTTATTGTTAATTTTTTAGACTTACTACTATAATTATTTTTTTTTGTTTTCATATTTAATTTCATTTTAAGAAAAAAATAAAAATCGTTATAAAGAGATTTAATAAAAATAATAATAATAACGTTAAAAAATAATATATATAAAATGGATATTAAAATATGTTTAAATATGATTGTAAAAAATGAAAGTAAAATTATATTGAGACTTTTGGAATCTGTTTTATCAATTATAAATTGTTATTGTATATGTGACACCGGATCAACAGATGATACTATCAAAATTATTACAGATTATTTTAATCTTAAAAATATAACTGGTAAAATATTTACAGAAACATTCATAAATTTTGAATATAATAGAAATTATGCTTTACAAAAATGCATCGGAATGTCTGATTATATTTTATTATTAGACGCAGATATGGTATTATCTATTACACAAAATTTTGATAAATCGAAATTAACCGCTGACTATTATTCTATTTTTCAAGGTAATGAAAGTTTTTATTACCAAAATACTAGATTAATAAAAAATAATGGATTATTTAAATATTTAGGAGTAACACATGAATATATACAATCACCACCTAATAGTATAAAAGGATTTATTACAAAGAGTGAATTATTTATTAATGATATTGGTGATGGTGGTTCTAAAAATGATAAATTTGAAAGAGATATTAGATTATTAAAAAAAGGAATTATTGATGAACCACATAATTATAGATATTATTTTTATTTAGCTAATTCTTATAAAGATTCTGAAAAACATACTGATGCAATCGAGATTTATAAAAAAGTGTTAGAATTAAATGGATGGATACAAGAAAAATATATTTCCTGTTTAAGATTATATCATTTATATGAAAAACTTAAAACACCTGAAATAGGTATATATTATTTAATTGAATCATATAAATATGATAATACTAGAGTAGAATGTATTTTTCAATTAATAAAATATTATTGTATTAAAAATCAAAATGAAACTGCATATGCATTTTATACATTAATACAAAAATATTATGAAAATGATTATTTAAATGATGGGTTTAATAATAAACTATTTGTCAATGGATATGATTATTCATTTTATTTACCATATTATATGATTATAGTTTCAGAAAGATTAAAAAAATATGATATTGGATTAAAAATGTATGATATTATATTTACTAAAAAAAATATTGATCTAAATATATTTTGGATTGAGAATTTAATCCATAATTTATATTTTTTTTATTCTAAAACAGAGGATCAATCATTTTTAAATAAATGGAAAGAATATTTATCACTAATTAAAAATAAATTTCCAGATATTGAAAATACATTAATTAAAAAATATAATTTTTTATTACCAATATTTTATTAACATAAATTTTTTTATGTGTATAAATAAATAAAATAAAAAATTTAAAAATAAATGTCTGAATTATCAGTTTTTTATATTCTAGATAAACTTTTATTAGAACAAGATTTTGCTAAAAAGCTTGAATCATCAATTGAAAATATTATGAAAGATGGTAAAATAGATCAATATGATATTCCAGAAATTATTTATATTATTAGTGAATTAATTACTAAAACACCATCTTTAAACTTAAGTGCTGAAAACTTATCAGAAGTTATTAAGAAATTAGTAGATTTAATTTGTAAAAAATATAAATTAATACCAGATGAAACACAACAAGAAAGTTTTGATAGACTTATTAAAGCATCAGTTAAACTTCTTTTATTAAATACACACGTTCAAGAAAAAGCAAAAAAATGTTGGAGTTTTACATCTGGATTATGTTGTAAAAATAAAAAATCAGAATAAATAAAAATCAGAATAAATAAAAATCATAATAAATAAATATGTAACTAGATTATCTTATTTTGATAAAATTTAACAAATCCATTTGATTTTTCAAATTTATTTTTAGGAGGTAAATATTGATCTACCACTGTTTCCAAAGAATTTTCAAGTACATATTCAAACATATTAGAGAATCCAGATATTTTATCATCACCAAAGAATCCATAACTTATATTTGTTATTTGTACTTCCATTAATTTAATAGTTAAAGTAGGTCCATCTATTATTAAATCCATACCAAATGTCTCATAACATATTTTATTCTCTGGATAACATCTAGAATTCATTAAATCAAATACATATGTTCCTAGATCTTTAACTTGTTTTTCAATATCCTGGATTTGTTCTTTTGTTAATATTTTATATTTAGGAAAATCTTCTTGAAGATAAATTCTTCCAGTTGTTGTTGATGCAAAATGTGTATCGTGTATTCTAGGTTGATCAAAATCTTCTAATTTAAAATCTTCATATGCGTGTGCTACTAGAATTCTATCTAGAATATATCCTACTTTTTCTTGACCTTTTTTATGATACAGAAATATTGGACGAATATGAAACTTTTTATTATTAAATAAAAGTGGATGAGTAATATATTCTTGCATTACCCATTGACTTTGAGCAGCCATTCTAGATTTATTTTTAGGATCATCCCAAACAGGTGAATAAGTCTCAATAAAATCGTGAATATAATCATCAAATTCTTCGAATGATTTAAATATTCGGATATTCATTCCTTTAAATCCAGCAACTGGTTTATATATCCAAATCTTACCTGGATTATTATCAAAAAGTGATTTAACACGATTAATTTCTGAATCTATTTCACCTTTTTTATGTGATTGAGACCAATCAAAATTATGTTGTTCCAGTAAATATTTTTTAAGTGATAATTCAGGATTCTTTTTAACTAAAGCACCTAGATTTTGATATAATTCATTTTTACGACCCACTTTATGTTTATCATCATCTATGAAATTTTTAATGAATGATGGATATGATTGAATTTTTTTATTATAAATATTATCCTGATGATCAATATAAATATAATCAATCTTTTTATGTTTATCTTTTTTTAAATCATATCTCTTCCAGTTACCTCTTTTACGAAATAATTCATCAATTCTTTTATCAGATACATTTTTAGCAGCTGTAAAATAATAATGGTAATTAATTTTATTAGTTTGTTTTCTAGATTGCTTTTGTGAATGTTTTCTAGTTTTTTTTTGTGAGTGTTTATTATTTGTTTGTTTAATTAAATAAAGATTCATATCTTCATTACCTAGAGCGACTGATTTTATAAATTCAAATTTTTTGTTAGAAATCTGAATCATATTTTGATTTGATTGACGTACTAATGAATATAATTTTTGTTTTCTAGGTTGATATTGACTCATTTTTTTTAATAATAAATTGATAGAACTGGAAAAATATCCTTTTCCTTGATGTCTAGGATCTAAATAAACAGTTAAATAAAATTCATTAAGAGTCTCTGGTAATTCTTTTCTAGGAAATTTATGAAATCCGATAATACCAATGAATTCATCATTTTTTTCTGATCCAGTTATTTTATAATAGTATTGTTGTCTTTTATAATCTGATAATTTTTCTTCATCTAAACAATATTTTATAAATCTATTTACTTTTTCTTTATCCCATATTTTAGAATTACCTATATATTTCATAATATCTGGATTTGAAGTCAATTCTAAAATATTATTTGTATCATTTATATCTATTTTATTTAATACAATATCTTGTTTCATATTTAATATTTTTTTGAGAAAAAAAAAGAAAAATAAAAAGTGAAAGAAAAAGGAAATAAAATAAATTATATAAATATTATTTTTTTGTTGGACATTTAATAGGTCCTTTATCACCTCTAGGTCCAATATCTCCTTTCATACCGACATCTCCTATTAAACGATATTGTGATATATAATTATTAAATGTAAAAACACCTAACATTATAATAATATTAAGAATAATGAGTAATAATAATATTGTTATAACTTTTTGTTGTCCATTACCTAAAATACTAATATTATTTTTAACATATACAAATATCCAAAATAATACAGCTGAAAAAATTGCGATTAATGAATAATAAATAATTATCATACTTATCTTACAAATTATGAAGAAAAATTTAAAATAATAATAAGTTTTTATTTAAAAGTTTTTTTCTTTAGAATAATTCAAAAAATGAATAATCGTCAAGAAGTTATTGATTATGTTTTTCTTAATTTAAAGATAATTTCACAATTAAAAGATGGTCAGAAGTTAAGAGTTCGTAAGATTAATGATCTAGATATTTTAGATATTGATAATAGATATATTTACAAATATTTTCGTGGAGCATATGGTGATAATAGAGATAATACAATGAGTGTAATTAAACATATTATAGATTTAGCCTATAATATTTCAGATGAGATATTATATGAAGAAACAGAAGAATCAAATCAAAAGAAAAATAAAAAATCACCATTTGATTCAGATGATGATAATACAATTTTATTTAGAAAACTAGTTTCTGAAATGGAAAATTCACTAGAAGGGTTAAAAAGATTAAAGATAACATACGAAGATGATATATCAATTTCATCTATGTTAGAATTATTAATGGGAAAAATTACAACTAGAATTACTAAAATCAATGGATTATTTACAATATCTAGAAAGTGAATTTAATAAGCTAATCCAGCTGTACCAGATACAATTCTTAATATATTATAACTTAATGCATATAATTTAAATTTACTATTTACAACATCTTGGTTATTAAATGATAAAAAGAAATCACTATTGTTGAGTCTAGACATATTTACTGAACCAGATGGTTGATGTTCTTCTGGACTTAAAGCAAAAGAATAAGCATAAATATGTTTTCTAGGAGCTCCAGTGTGATGTTCTAATATTTGTGCTGTTCTAAAATATTCAGAGTTTCTTTGTGAAAATCTATCTCCACCATTAAATTGTATTCTAAGAGATTTGAATGTATCTTTACCAGTTAATGATGAAAATTTAAGATGATTATTACCTGTTAATGAGTTAGTACTTAAATATTCATTTGGTTGAATTACCCACATAAGTTCTTTAACTGGATGTTCAAAAGCAAAACGAACTTTAAGGTTAGATACACCAGCATCAATTGGTTTTTCACCTTGGTATTGAAGTGTGTCAATTAAATATTCGTGTGGAGCTTGTGCAAATATTTTTCTTTCTTCATCATCTAGATAAACAAAATCAACGAATAATGATGCGCGTTTAATTGATAAACGTTTACCTGATGAATCAATCGGATTAATGATTTGTACATCAGATTTAATTAAATCAGCTGCTGATCTAAATTCAAATTTAACTTTAATTTCGTGTTGTGTTAAAGCAATTAAAGGAAGTGCTAAACCTGGATTACGACAAAACCAGAATTGTAATGGTACATAATATGTACGTTCTTCTAGTGCATTTGTTTGTAATGCATATTCAGTGTTATATTTACCGACCATTTTATTATATTCAAAACGTTCGTTTTCAGTTAATGTTAATTCTGACCAAATTTCAAGCCATTCAGAATAATGTCTTTCAATCATTTGACCGCCAATTTCTAATTCTACTCTTTTAATTATATTATGACCAATTGAATTAACATATCCTACCCAACTAGAACCAGATTGTTCTTGTTCTAAGGCTGGTAAAGTTACTTGGAAATAGATTTTATGTATTAAATCTCCATTACCACGTGAAATAGTAGCCGCTGCAATTTTATTAAAATCTGGGTCTGTTCCAAATATTTGTTCAATTGCTTCTATTGAGAAGTTTGTGTGTCTTCTATAAATAATTTTAAAGAATGTAATTTGTGGATTACCACTTAGGTAAATATCTTGTTGCCCATAGGCTGCTAATTGTATTAAACCACCACTCATTTTTAATTATTACTATATTAATTATTATTATTATAATTAAAATAGAAAATAAATACCAAAACAAAACAAATCAATTTAAAGATTTAAGTATTTAATTAATTTAAAAAATGGAATCATCACCTCCAACAGAAGATAAAAAAATTATGATATCACCTATTCAACTCCTTGTTAATGCAGTTTTAGTTGCTTATCAAAGAGGTGCTTATACTATGCAAGAGGCTGGTATTATTTCTCAAGCTGTAGATCATTTTACAGTTAAAACAAATCAGGCTAAATTACCTGATATTAAAGAAGAATCTGAAACAGAAGAAAAACCTATTATGTTAAGTCAATAACTTTATGTTTTTTTTAATATTTTTATTGTAATTATGGTAAATTAATACCAACATCATATGAATTAATTAGTGCCCAACCAGCGCCTGCAATATAAATAAATGTTGCAGATGATCCTACTTTTGAAAATGTAATTGTGTTAATACTTTGATTTATAATATTAGTTAATGGTGCTCCAGTAATACCTTTTGTCATTATAGCTGTTGCACCACCTTGAACTGAGTTTACAACTATGGTTTTAACCTGACCATTAAAACCATTACTCATATAAATATGATTATTTACTCCCGAATCTAAAGTAAGTAATGTTAATGCTTTATTTGTTGAAATTATATCTGGTTCATCACCACCGGATGCGGATGTAGTTGTAGTAGAATTATATATAAGATCACCACCAATTTTAATTTTATTATCAAATAATGTTCCTTCTGTAGTACCTGGATTAAAATGTATACCACCGGATAACGCTTCTATTGTAACAGCATACGGAGAATTATTATTTGATACAATATTAACTTTAGCAGTTAATCCAGTTGATTGAAGAACTAAATCACCTAAACCTGTTTCTTGAATAGTAAAGTTTTTACCAACTGTATCTCCAGTATGTGTAAATGTTACACCCTTTGTATTATCAAGATTAAATGTATTTAAGTTATCAAAAGCATTATTGAAGTTATATTGAAATGTTGCTCCTAAAGCTGTGTCAAAAGTTGTTTGGAAGGTTGCGCCGTAAGCATTATCAAATGTTGATTGGAAGGTTGCGCCGTAGGCGTTATCGAAAGTTGATTGGAAGGTTGCTCCATAGGCGTTATCGAATGTTGATTGGAAGGTTGCACCGTAGGCGTTATTGAATGTTGTTTGGAAGGTTGCGCCGTAGGCGTTATCGAATGTTGATTGAAAGGTTGCTCCATAGGCGTTATCAAATGTTGTTTGAAAGGTTGCTCCATAGGCGTTATCAAATGTTGTTTGAAAGGTTGCACCGTAGGCGTTATCGAATGTTGTTTGGAAGGTTGCGCCGTAGGCGTTATCGAATGTTGTTTGGAAGGTTGCACCGTAGGCGTTATCAAATGTTGTTTGGAAGGTTGCTCCATAGGCGTTATCAAATGTTGTTTGAAAGGTTGCTCCATAGGCGTTATCGAATGTTGTTTGGAAGGTTGCTCCATAGGCGTTATCAAATGTTGTTTGAAAGGTTGCACCGTAGGCGTTATCAAATGTTGTTTGAAAGGTTGC
>JACCDM011464147.1_pt1 | contig 16315 bp, 13 predicted proteins | sample 7445851 | NCBI WGS metagenome assembly JACCDM01 (sample SAMN15323438, study PRJNA562643) | freshwater metagenome | isolation source: river surface water | place: USA:Blue River Watershed | collected 2017-08-16
AAAGTCAGTCACGACTAAACCTAAATCGGTAGGGGATAATTTATTCTTTTCTGCTCCAGTGATTTCAGAAGCAGACTCTGTTTTAATTTCATCCTTAGGGTTTAAAGAAAGGATCTGATAGCTTCTTTTTACACCTTCTTTCTCTCTTTTCTCTACATAATTACGTTTCATGATCGTCGTAATCGTAGGCGCATAGGTAGATGGTCTTCCAATTCCTAATTCTTCTAGTTTCTTCACCAAACTTGCTTCGGTGAATCTAGATGCTGGACGGCTAAATCTTTCCAATCCAGTCATACTAAGGAATTCAAGCACCTGACCTTTTGCTAAAGGAGGCAATAAACTTTCATCGCCTTCGCCTAATTCATCTTCTTCTAAATCATCATCATCTTTACCTTCTAAATACACTTTTAAAAAGCCATCAAATTTCATCACTTCACCACTCGCTGTTAAAGTTTCTTTATTGGTAGAGATTTCTATTTTAGCAGTTGTTTTTTCAAATTGCGCATCACTCATTTGAGATGCAATTGTCCTTTTCCAAATTAGTTCATACAAACGATTGGTATCTGCATCGTCTACCTTGGACTCATTCATGTAAGAAGGACGAATGGCTTCGTGCGCTTCTTGCGCGCTTTCGTTTTTATTCTTGAACTTTCTTGGCTGATAATATTTTTCACCAAAGCTAGAATTGATTTCCGCTTTAATAGCGTCAATAGCAGTTTCACTCAAACTAATACTATCTGTTCTCATGTAAGTGATCTTACCACTCTCGTATAATTTTTGAGCAAGTAACATTGTTTTACTAACGCTATAACCTAATTTTCTGGAAGCTTCTTGTTGTAGGGTAGAAGTTGTGAAAGGTGCGGATGGCGTGCGTTTTCCGTCTTTTACGGTAATGTCTTTGACAGTATATTTTGCTCCTTTACATTCATTCAAAAACTTTTCTGCAGCACCTGCGGTCGTTAATTTCTGCGGACCTTCTGCTTTAAATTTAACTTTCTTTTTATTGATATCTAATGCAGAAAATAAAGCAGATACTTTAAATACACTTTCAGGAATAAAATGGTTAATCTCTCTTTCTCTTTCTGCAATCAATCTAACTGCAACGCTTTGTACACGACCAGCACTTAAACTTTTTTGCATCCCAATTTTACGCCACAATACTGGGCTTAATTCAAAACCAACTATTCTGTCTAAAATTCTTCTTGCTTGTTGTGCGTCCACTAAATCCATATTGATTAAACGAGGATTCGCTACCGCTTTTTTAATGGCTGGAGCTGTGATTTCATGGAACACAATTCGCTTTGTTTTCTTAGGATCTAACCCTAATACTTCTGCCAAATGCCAACTGATACTTTCCCCTTCACGGTCCTCATCCGATGCAAGCCAGACTTCTTTTGCCTTCTTGGTCATGGATTTAAGTTCTTTCACCACTTTCTCCTTCTCACTAGGTACCATGTACCTTGGTGCAAAATGGTTTTTCATATCAATACCCATATCATTTTTTTCCAAATCTCTGATATGGCCGTAACAGCTTCTAACTTCAAATTCATCGCCTAAAATCTTCTCTATCGTCTTTGCTTTTGCAGGCGACTCCACAATTAATAAGTTCTTTGACATAGTTCAAACCGCTCCTACGGGTTATTTATATATTGAAAATCAACTATTTATATGCTAAGATAAGCTAAGTTGTATCGCTACACTTATATATATCTGTGATGCAATATTATAGCTTTCGCCTAAAAAATAAAAATGATCTACTTGGAAGGGGTCAAAAAAGCCATGATTTGATCCATTACTTCTGCTGTTTTGTATACTTTATTATGTCCTAATCCATTGGTAATCAAAAATTTAATGTTGGATGGCGCATTTTCTTTAAATTCAATGATATCCTCAAATGGGCAAACCATATCTTTTTCATCATGTACCCATAGTACTGGACCTTTATAGTTGGATAAAGCCCTGTCCGCTGCAAAATATTCAACTTTATGTTGTGTTTTGCTGCTTACATCATTCAAAAAAGCCGCTTTTGTGACTTCATTTAAATGCATCATTTTAAAAAAGTTGGCAAAAGTAGTAGTGGTTTTGGTGGCTGGTGCTATCAAGACAAATTTTCTTGCATCCGCCTGATCCACTTGTTCGGCAATCATAGATAAAGTGAGCGCTCCAAGTGAATGACCAATAAAATGATGCACAGGTCCGGCTTGTCGCATGATTTGTTGAATAGCTTCTTGATACACCACTACATGGATGTGTTTTCCTTCACTTTGGCCGTGTGCAGGTGCATCAAATGCGAGTACACGATAACCCATCTTAAGCAATGGTACAATATAGTGTTCAAATTTGTAGGCATAACTGGCATACCCATGAGCAATTAATACGGTTTGATCATTGGGCTTATTTGGTAGCCATTCAAATCCATATATCTTGGTCTGATCCGATAAAACCACTGTACGCTTAATGGCATGGTGGAAAATAGCCGGTGCTTTTCGTTTTTTGTATTTAGGATAGGGGGTACAGAAAAGGTCGAATGCCATCCTACCAGCAGTAGCGGGCGCCAACTTACTTATGGTCTTGAATTTTGTCCTTAAATATTGTAGGTAAATTCTTTCAGAAAAGCCAACTGTAGCCATATGCTTGCGATTTGAACGCAAAGATAGCCAACGCCATCTGCTCTAGCTTACTTTTTTTGTATTTCGACAAATAAAAGAGGCTTTGTACTTTACCCATTGGCCCATTAAAGCTATTTTTGCAAAAAATAGTAACGACCATTTATGTATTCATTAAAAATCAATTTCGAGCAAAAAGGGCTAGAAACAGTAACCCTTGAAAATGTTGCTGCTGATCAAAGTTTATTAGAAGTGCTTTTGGATGCGGGTATCGAATTACACCATAATTGTGGTGCAGTTTGTGCTTGTAGTACCTGTCATTTGTATGTTAAAAAGGGTATGGAGCATATTGCTGAATTGTCAGACAAGGAAGAAGATTTTATTGACCGTGCTGTAAGCCCAAGGATAGAGTCAAGACTTGGTTGTCAATGCGAATTGAAAGCAGGAACTGGTGAAATCGAAGTGACTTTGCCTGACCAAACACAATTTTTAGGAGAATAATTAAAAGATATAATAATAGTATGAATCAATTTGAGCCACCTATTCACTGGAATGACCATGAAGATATTGCCCAAAAACTCTATGAGAAGTTTGGGGATGACTTTACAGAGTCTAAAATTTACAGAGTTCGCTTCACAGATCTTTTAGAGTGGATTTTAACCTTACCTCATTTTGAAGGTAAAAAGGAAGAATCTAACGAAGGTCATTTGGAGATGATTCAAAGCGCATGGGTGTATGAATGGCGTGATAACCAAAAAAAATAATTCCATTGTTAACCGCCTTAGAAAAAATAACCTGTTTTGTATTTGATGTAGATGGTGTTTTAACCAATGGCACTTTAATTGTGATGCCTGGTGGTTTGATGGTGAGAACAATGAATATCAAAGATGGTTATGCTATTCAATTAGCAATTAAAAAAGGGTACAAGGTTTGGATTATTTCTGGGGGTTATTCTGAGGAAGTGCAAGAAAGATTAGAAAAATTAGGGGTAGAGGAAGTGCACATGAAAGTAAAAGATAAGAAAGTCTTATTAGAACAACTTTCTATGACAGAAGGCGTGCCTTTGGAGCAAATGTTATATATGGGGGACGATATGCCTGATTTTGAAGCAATGGAGATGGTAGGTATCGCAGCTTGTCCTGCAGATGCTTGTTTTGATATAAAAAATATTTCAAGTTATAAAGCCCTTGCTAAAGGTGGAGAAGGATGTGCAAGAGAGGTGATTGAAAAAGTGCTTAAATTAAATGGCCATTGGGATCTAGTGGACCATGTTCAAGCTAAATAATCATCTAGTGAAAAGTTTCATCCATTTTTTAAGATTAGTAAGATGGCCTAATTTACTTTTTATCTTACTTGCAGAATCACTTTTTCATTTTTTTATATACAAGCCACTATATCCCAATTTGGCTTTGACTGCTGATTACCCTTTTTATTTTATTGTAGCAACGAGTATTTGTATTGCTGCAGCAGGTTATATCATCAATGATTATTTTGATATCAATATCGACCAAGTGAATAAGCCAAAAAGTGTGGTTGTAGGTGCTTATATAAGTAGACGTTGGGTTATTTTTTGGCATTTAATTTTGAGTATGGGTGGTGTGTATCTTTCATTGATTGCATTTCCATTTCAACAATACGTGCATATTCATTTTTCTAATTTAGCAACTATTTTAATTTTGTGGTTTTATTCCACCAATTTTAAAAGAGATTTTTTGATAGGCAATGTGGTGATTGCAGTGTTGACTGCCTGGACGATTGGTGTCGTCTATTTTTCTAAATTTACATTCACTCAATTGGTGCATCCAACGCACATGCAGCCTTCAGATTTGAAGTTATTTAAGCTCATGTTATTGTATAGTAGTTTTGCTTTTATTTTAACCTTGATCAGAGAAGCGCTTAAAGACATGGAGGACATGATAGGGGACGAGAAATTCGGTTGTACCACAATGCCAATTGCATGGGGATTACAAACCACTAAAGTATATGTAGCGGTTTGGTTGATGGTACTTATTTTAGTTTTATCAATCATTCAAATTTATGCCATTCCATTTGGCTGGTGGATTCCAATTACTTATTGTATCACAACAATTATTGCACCACTTGTTTATGTTTTAATTAATTTAAAGCAAGCATTTTCAAGAGAAGATTTTAATCGATTAAGTAAGTGGATCAAATTGGCAATGTTGATGGGTATTTTATCAATGGGCTTTTTTTATTTTCTCCTTTAATCTGATAAAATGAGTGGATATATTTTAGCATCACAGTCTCCCAGGAGAAAACAATTATTAGCATGGGCAGATATCGAATTTGATGTCATCATATCTGCAGCAGAAGAGGATTTTCCTTCAAACATGGATGTGCATGAAGTGCCTGTGTATATTGCCCAAAAAAAAGCGATCGCTGTACAGCAAAAAATAAAGGATGAATTTCCAATACATCAAGGTAAGTGGATTATTGCAGCTGATACCATTGTGGTCTTAGAAAATGAAATTATCGGTAAGCCAATAGATAGGGCGGATGCCATTTCAATATTGCAAAAGCTATCAGGTAAAACACATCGTGTAATTACAGGGGTCTATTTAGTCAATGATACGGAATCAAGTTCATTTAGTGAAACTACATTAGTGCATTTTCATCTACTTACATTGTCACAGATCGAATATTATGTAGACCAATATCAGCCTTATGATAAAGCAGGTGCTTATGGTATACAAGACTGGATTGGTGTGGTAGGCATACAGGGCATCGAAGGGGATTTCTACAATGTCATGGGGCTACCAGTGAGTAAGTTGTTGGGGTATCTTCCTGCAAATAATGCTAAGACTACAACCAAGTAAAGCTAATATCCAATTCTAAATCTGGATGAAGGCTTCTTTCTACTGGGCAGGTTCTTCCAACTCTTTCCAATATTTCCTTTGTATGATCATCCAAATTCAAGGCTGGCATCGTAACAGCAATAATGATTTTGCCAATTCTTCTTGGTTCGCTCATCATGACTTTAGTCACATCTACTTTAGCACCATCTAATTTCAGATCCATACTTTCTGCCTTAATCCCCATAGTCGTTATCAAACAAGCACCAAGTCCTGTAGCAATTAAATCCGTAGGTGAGAAACGGGCACCCTGACCTTTGTTGTCAGAAGGGGCATCTGTTTCAAAACTTGAACCGCTTTGAAGGTGAAGGCAGGTGGTTCTTAAATTTGCGTCATAAGTTACTGTTGCTGTCATATCTGTTGAATTGATGGATTTGTGATTTTGGTAAATTTACAACGAAAGGCTTAATTTAAGCGCAAGTCTTGTATTTTTGCATCCGATAACAGAAAAGCATGCAAGAACTACCAATTGTCCCAGCAGAACAACATATTAAAAAGCCCGATTGGTTGAGGGTTAAATTACCTATTGGGGAAAGCTATAAACATGTAAGAGGTTTAGTTGACAAACATAAATTACACACCATTTGCGAGAGTGGTAATTGTCCAAATATGGGTGAGTGTTGGGGAGAAGGGACTGCAACATTTATGATACTCGGGAATATTTGTACAAGGAGTTGTCAATTCTGTGCGGTAGCAACAGGTAGACCAAAACCGGTGGAATGGGACGAACCTCAAAGAGTTGCAGAAGCGATTTTTTTAATGAAAGTAAAGCATGCAGTTTTAACAAGTGTGGACAGAGATGAATTACCAGACGGAGGATCTATTATATGGTCAAACACGATCAAAGCAATCAAAGCATTAACACCAGAAACTACATTGGAAACCTTGATTCCAGATTTTAGAGGGATCAAAGAACAAATAGAAAGAATCATTGAAGCTGCTCCAGAAGTAGTGAGCCACAATATGGAAACCGTGGAACGCAATACAAAACGTGTGCGTGTTCAAGCAAAATACAGAAGAAGTTTAGAAGTGTTGGAAACCCTAAAGAAAGGGGGTATGCGCACAAAGACTGGTATCATGTTGGGCATTGGCGAAGAAAAAGACGAAGTCATCCAAACCATGAAGGACTTAGTAGGTGTTGGCTGTGATGTATTGACCATTGGCCAATATTTACAACCAACTAAAAAACATTTACCTGTTCAAAGATTCGTTCACCCCGATGAATTCGCTGAACTCAGAACGATCGGCTATGAATTAGGCTTTGACTATGTTGAGAGTGGGCCATTGGTAAGATCATCATATCATTCAGAAAAGCACGTGATCAAAGGCTGGGGGAGAAATAAGTATTTAGAAGAATTAGCATTAGCTACATCATAATAAAAAAGGCCACATTCATTGTGGCCTTTTTTATTACTCCCACATAAGGGCGGAGGCGCCTAATATGGCGGCGTCAGATTCTTTTAAATGACTGATTAATATTTTGACTTTATTCTGGAAGATCTCAATTAAGTTAGACTCCATGTTGTCCCTTGTTGGTTTTAAAATGAGGTCTCCTGCTCTTGTCAATCCACCAAATAAAATGATGGCTTCAGGATTTGAGAACATGACAAAATTTGCTAAAGCAATACCTAATATTTTTCCTGTAAATTCAAATACTTCTTTTGCAACTTCATCCCCTTTGATGGCAGCTTCGTAGACATCTTTAGAAGTTATTTCATCCATATTAATTGTCCTTAACAAACTAGGCCTATCTGATTGACTTAATATTTCTTTAGCAGTTTCAGCAACGCCTGTAGCAGATGTATAGCTTTCTAAAGAGCCAAGCTGGTCAGTGCCAGAATGCTTTCTGCCATTAGGAATAATCACAGTATGTCCTAATTCACCTGCAAATCCATCATGTCCATAAATCAATTGTCCATTTGCAACAATACCACTTCCAACACCTGTTCCTAAAGTGATCATGATAAAATCTTTCATTCCTTTTGCTGCGCCGTACATCATTTCACCTACAGCTGCTGCATTGGCATCGTTGGTTAATTTTACAGGTACTTTAAATTTATCCTGTACCATTTTTGCAAATGGGATGATTCCTTTCCAAGGAAGGTTTGGTGCATACTCAATGGTGCCAGTATAAATATTACCATTTGGAGCGCCAATGCCAATTCCTTTGATGCGACCAAAACCACCTACTTTCTCTATCATTTCTGATAAATGAACATGCAACTCATCAATGAATGTATTTACTTGAAGGTGTTTTTTAGTAGACATCTCACTAGAGAATAAGACATTGCCATCTTTATCTACTATCCCAAATTTTGTTCCTGTTCCGCCGATATCGACGCCTACAACATATGATTCCATAGTTTCTTTTTTAAAATTTAGTGTCCACCACTTGTTTCAGTTTCTTCGTAATTGATGCCTTGCTTTTTCAATATGCCTTTTACTGCAATAGCAAAAAAGACTAAATAAGCAAAACAGATTGCAGGTACCCAGAATGAATTGTGTATACCATAACCTGGTTGGTCTAAATGTGAAGATTGTAAGTAATCTGCAATTTTACCTTGAATAGGAGGGATGATACCACCACCTAAAATCATCATGATTAAGAAAGCAGATCCTTGGGGCGTATACTTTCCTAAACCTGCAACAGATAAAGAAAAGATAGAAGGCCACATGATTGAACATGCCAATCCACCCGTTAAGAATGCATAAGTTGCCACAGTGCCTTTGGTAAAAATTCCTAATACCATCGCTATCACACCCACTAAACTAAAAATCAATAATGTTTTCGCAGGTTTGTTTTGACTTAAGTAAAATGCAATGATTTGAATGAATACACAAATGATGTACCAATACAAAGGACTCATATCATATTGTGCAATACTGTTTAATGCAATCACAATACCAAATGCAATGATTGGCACAATGAAAGTTAAATATTGTTGTGTTTTCTTTTTAAAATCAAATGCACTGATGGCACCTGCCCAACGACCAATCATCATACTGCCCCAATACATCGATACATAGGGTGCAATCTCTGAAGAGGAGACACTTCCAAAATCTGCTTGTCTTAATAATTCACCTAAGTTGGAACCAATAGCTACTTCGACACCCACATATACAAAGATGGCCAACATGCCCAAAACCAATTGAGGATACTTCATAGCGCCCCATCCTTTTTCATTTTTCTGTGCAGTGAAATTTGCAGCCAATAAACCAACCACAACGGCAGCTAAAGCGCCCAATAGCCATTTTAATCTGTAGGTTTCTAAATCATGACGACCCATATCTGTTAAACTTGCTGGGTCGATTTTATAACTATCAAAAATGGGCACAAACATCGCAATTAAAACACCGGTCATCACCACCAATAAAGACAATGCTTTTCCAGCTGGCTCCATTATTTCATTTGAAATACCTGCAGGCACTTTTTTAGAAAAATGAAATAGGGCTGCAGCTGCAATAAATAAGCCACCTACTGCAGTATATAAAACAATGACTTTGTCTAAGCTAAGTTGTTTGATTTGTTCGTCTGTAATAGCTGCAGCTGATCCAAATAAAGCAAGTGCAACCACAATTGGCCCAATAGAAGTGCCAAATGAATTGATACCACCACCTAAGCTAACACGACTAGTTCCGGTAGATGGATCACCTAATGCTATGGCGAAAGGCTGTGCTGCGGTTTGTTGTAATGAGAATCCAAGTGCTACGATAAATAGACCAACCAACATACCTGTGAAAGTATTAGCATTCACTGCAATGATCATTGCAGCAGCTCCAATGGCTGAAAATAGTAAACCATATACAATACTTTTTTTGTAGCCCCATTTACTCACAAGGTCTTTTCCCCCTAACGCACCATATGCAAAAAGACCTAGCGCACCTATATAATAGGCCAGGTAAAATGCAAAATCAATCAATTGACTTTGAAATTGGTCTAATGCAAAATAATTTTTACAAAATGGGATAAAGACACTGTTTCCAGCAGCGATAAATCCCCAGAAAAAGAAAACCACAATTAGGGTGGTTAATGCGCCGGTATTAGTAGGCTGTTTTGTTTGGTTCATAGCAATCGTTTGTTTATCAATCCCCAAAATACTCAATTTTATTTAATCCTTGGCTACTTAAAATGAATATTTATAGCTAGTATTTTGTAAATTGAAAGCAAATTGATTTTTTAATGCGTATAGTACATGTTAGTGCGGAATGTTACCCCATGGCGAAAGCGGGTGGTTTGGGGGATGTGGTGGGTGCTTTGCCAAAATACCAACAAAAAATTGGGCAGCAAGCAATGGTTGTGATGCCTATGTACAGGACCGCTTTTCTAGAAAAAACGAATTGGGATGTGGTGCATCAAGGCCATGCATATTTAGGGGATTGGCATTTTAATTATACCATTATACAAGAACAATCTGGTCAACTTGGTTATCCTTTGTATCTAGTAGACATTCATGGATTATTAGATCGTCCAAAAATTTATGGGTATAAAGATGATACAGATCGTTTTATTGGATTCCAAATAGCAGTAGTGGATTGGCTTAAAAGTTGGAAGGAAGCACCAGCTATCGTGCATTGCCATGACCATCAAGCGGGCTTAGTTCCTTTTATGATGAAGTATTGTTATGCTTATCAAGAACTAGCATCCATAAAAACAATTTTAACCATTCACAATGCACAATACCATGGTTCAATGGGATGGGATAGATCCAATTTAATTCCAAAATGGGATAATTGGAAAAGAGGCATGCTTGAATGGGATGGATGCATTCATCCTTTGGCTAGCGCAATTAAATGTGTTGACAAAGTAACGACAGTGAGTCCAACCTACATGCAACAACTAAAATACCAATCCAATGGACTGGAAGCTTTATTTGAATATGAAAAAGGGAAATGCATAGGCATATTAAATGGGATAGACAATGAGGTTTGGAATCCTGATACAGATCCAATGATCAACTATCATTACAATCTTCAAAATTTTGAGCAGGAAAAACAAAAAAACAAATTAGAAATATGTTCGCAATTTCATTTGGATTATAACAAACCTTTGATTGTTTTCATTGGCAGATTAGTATATGAGAAAGCGGCTGATATTTTACCTGGTGCAATCCAACATGCATTAGACAAAACCAATTGCGGCGCAAATTTTTTAATGATTGGTGCAGGAGAAACGCCCGTAGAATCGGCTTTAAACTATTTAGTGCAATTGTATCCTGGGGTATATAATACCTATATAGGTTATGACGAAAGAATTGGACATGAAGCTTATGCTGCAGCAGATTTTTTATTGATGCCAAGTAGGATTGAACCCTGTGGTTTGAATCAAATGTATGCACTTAGGTATGGAACAATTCCTATGGTTAGAGATACCGGAGGATTGCATGATACAGTCATTGATATGGGTGATGAAGGGGGATTTGGTATCAAATTCTTGCATGCCAATGAAGCAGATATAGTGCATGCAATTGATAGAGCGATCGAAGTGTATAAGAATAAGCCAAAGATGCAACAAATGATTACAGACGCCATGTCGATTGATCATAGTTGGGAATCTGTTGTAAAAACCTATCAAACTGTTTATGAATCTATTGTTTAAAATTAAATATTAGGATATGTCAAATTATGCGAAAGAAACGGTTTCCATCATATTAGGTGGAGGTGCAGGATCAAGATTATCGCCTTTAACAGCAAGTCGTTCAAAGCCTGCTGTGCCTATCGCTGGAAAGTATCGTTTAGTTGACATACCTATTAGCAATTGTATCAATAGCAATTTGAATCGCATTTTTGTTTTAACTCAATTTAATTCGGCTTCCTTAAATCAACACATTAAAAACACCTATCATTTTAGTGCATTCAGTTCGGGCTTTGTGGATATCCTTGCAGCAGAGCAAACACCTGATAATCCGGGATGGTTTCAGGGTACAGCAGATGCAGTTAGACAATCCTTAAGACATTTAGATAAAATGGATTTTGAATATGTGCTCATTTTAAGTGGGGATCAATTGTATCAAATGGATTTCAGCAAAATGATTGATGCGCACAAAAAAAGCGGTGCAGCTTTATCTATTGCGACCATTCCTGTTGGAGAAAGAGAAGCGCCAGAGTTTGGAATACTAAAATCAAATGATGACAATGTAATCACTTCATTCATTGAAAAACCAAGTAAAGATGTTTTACCTGAATGGACAAGTGATACTGGGGAACAAATGCAATCTCAAGGCAGAAATTATTTAGCTTCTATGGGTATTTATGTTTTTAATAAAGACATTTTATATACACTTTTAAATGAGGTACATGCTAAAGCAACAGATTTTGGAAAAGAAATTATCCCAGATTCTATTGCACATTATAAAGTAATTAGTTATCAATACGATGGTTATTGGACGGACATTGGAAATATTTATTCTTTCTTTGAAGCAAATATTGCATTGACAGCAGATATCCCACCATTTAATTTATTTGACAGTGCAAAAACTATTTATACAAGATCTAGGATGTTGCCACCTGCAAAAATCAGCGGTACCATTATTAATAAAGCAATTATTGCTGAAGGGTCTATTATACATGCAAAAGAAATTATGCAATCCGTGATTGGAATACGATCTAGAATTGGAGCAGGTACAGTCGTAAAAAACGCTTATATCATGGGCTGTGATTATTACGAAACTATTGAACAGATCCATCAAAAAACCCTTTCTGGAAAACCCATATTAGGTATTGGCGAACGATGTACCATCGAAGACGCCATTGTAGATAAAAATTGTTCTATTGGAAATGATGTACATATTAAGGGGGGTGCTCATTTAGAAAAAGTGGACCATCCTTTATATACCATAAAGGATCATATCATTGTCATAAAAAAAGGTGCGATTATCCCTAATGGGTTTAAAATTTAAACATAAATTCGAACAAATTTAAATATCAACAATGAGTACAGCGTATACAGGCGAAAAAGTAAAGATGAGTTTTTGGCAAATTTGGAATATGTGTTTTGGATTTTTCGGTATCCAATTTGGCTGGAGCTTGCAAATGGGTAATATGAGTGCGATTTATGAATTCCTAGGTGCAGCACCGGATGAAATTCCAGGATTGTGGTTGGCAGCTCCTATGACGGGGTTAATTGTACAACCAATTGTTGGTTATTTGAGTGATAGAACCTGGCATCCAAAACTTGGAAGACGTCGTCCATTTTTTCTGATTGGGGCTATTTTAAGTTCAGCATTATTATTTGTAATGCCCAATTCACCAACAGTATGGATGGCAGCAGGGGTATTGTGGATTTTAGATTCAAGTATTAATATTACAATGGAGCCATTCAGGGCTTTTGTGGCAGATAATTTAAATGAAAAACAACGTTCATTTGGTTTTGCCATGCAGAGTATGTTTATTGGGTTGGCTTCTTTTATTGCAGGGTATTTACCTCAATTATTAGCCAATTGGTTTGATGTGTCAAGAGATAAAATCAATGGATCTATTCCACAGAATATTTTAATGTCTTTTTATATTGGTGGGGCAGTGTTTTTTGTATCTGTTTTATATACTATTATTACAAGTAAAGAATATCCACCTTCTAATCCTTCTAAAACAACTGATACTTCAACACCTCAATTAGGTATTGTACAAGAAATAATGCATTCTATCAAACATATGCCTATACAGATGAAAAGGTTGGCCTTGGTGAATTTCATCACTTGGCCTGGTTTGTTTTTAATGTGGTTTTATTATAGTACAGGGGTTGCAACGCAGATATTTCATGGCGACCCAGCAACCAATAGTGAAGTATTTACATTGGGCTTAGAACACGCCAATACAACATCTGCAATTTTAAATTTAGTGACTTTTGGGTTTTCGTTTACACTTCCATTTTGGGTAAGTCGTATCGGGAAAAAATTTACCCATACCCTTTGTTTAATCATTGGTGGACTGGGCTTGGTGTCGGTTTATTTTGTAGATCAACCTAATATGTTATATGTGAGTATGGGACTAGTTGGTATTGCTTGGGCATCTATTTTATCCATGCCATATTCTATGTTAGCAGGGTTCATTCCAGAACATAAAATTGGGATCTACATGGGCATCTTTAATTTCTTCATTGTGTTACCTGAAATCATAGCATCCTTATTTTTTGGGAAAATCATGTCCACCTATTTAAACAATGACCGTTTAATCGCTGTATTGATAGGCGGATGCTTGTTAATTTTAGCAGGATTGGTTTGTGCAATGATAATTAAAGAAGAAAAGAAAGAGTTATCCTAATTGGATTTGATTTTGTCGTATTCATTTTTTAATCAACCTACATTATGAAAAGAGCATTGTATGTGCCTATTTTAAGTATTATCGGATTTTTATTATTGACAGTTCAATTAAATGCTATGGAAGCCTATCCTAGTAACTGGTTTGTCAATATGAAGTACAATCAAGTGCAAGTTTTATTAAGATCAGCAGATGCAGATTTTAGTAAAGCAAGCATTGTAATTAACTATCCTGGAGTGAAGGTTCAAAAAATACATCATTTTGAAAATGGGCATTATATCGCAGTGGATCTAGAAATTGGTACTGCTGCAAAACCAGGGAATGTTCAAATTAAAATAACAAATAAAGGCAAGTCAACTAATTTTAATTGGCCCTTGCTTTCTAGAAGAAAAAATAGAGGGATTGATTTTGCGCAAGGATTAAATTCAGCCGATTTGATTTATTTTTTAATGCCTGATCGTTTTAGTAACGGGGATCCAACGAATGATAAAATTCCAGGCTTAAAAGACCAATCATTAAATAGATCAGAAATTTTTCTTAGACATGGAGGAGATTTGCAAGGTGTGGCTAATCATTTGGATTATATGCAAAAACTAGGTGTAACTTCTTTATGGATGACACCTGTTGTAGAAAATGATATGCCTGACAGAACCGAACATGGCTATGCTGCAACCAATAACTATAAAATAGAAACCAGATTTGGCGGTGACAAAGCTTATTTAGCATTAAGTGACAGTTTGCATAAGCGAGGGATGAAATTAATTCAAGATATTGTGTACAATCATTTTGGTAGATTTCATTTTTTAGTACAAGACGCACCAGATAAAAACTGGTTACATCAATGGCCAACTTATACGCAAACACACTATAGAGAACAAGCAGTTTTTGATCCATACCATGCAGCTGCTGATGCTAAACGTATGATAGATGGATGGTTTACAACGGAGATGCCAGATATCAACCACGAAAATCCGATGGTCGAAAAATACTTAACTCAAAATGCCATTTGGTCGGTAGAAACTTTTGGTGTGGATGCATTCAGAGTGGATACCTATAAATATTGCAATGTGGATGTGATGAATCGCTTAAACAAAGCTTTATTAGACGAGTATCCTAAAATATTTACATTCGGAGAATGCTGGGTAGATGGGGTTGCGTCTCAAGCTTATTATGTAGAGAATAATTATAACCTTCCTTTTAAAAGTAATTTAAAAGCCACTTCAGATTTTAGTTTATTATTTGGCGGTATCCTGCCAGCTTTGAACGAGACCAACGGTTGGTCAAACGGGGTGATTAAATTATACAATACTTTGGCGTCTGATTTTTTGTATAAAAAAGCCAATAATAATGTCACATTCTTGGACAATCATGATATGACAAGAATCCATTCTTCTTTGGGTGAAAGTATTCCTAAAACTAAAATGGCCTATACTTGGTTGTATACTTGTAGAGGTATTCCTCAATTATATTATGGGTCTGAGATCTTAATGAAAGGCATTTCTAATCCAGATGGATGGGTAAGACTTGATTTTCCGGGAGGATGGGATGGAGATAAAAAGAATGCATTTACTGAAGTAGGTTTAACGCCTGATGAAGCGGATTTTTTACACTATGTACAAGCACTTGGTTCGTATCGTACTAAATCTTCGGCACTTAAAACTGGGGATATGATGCAATATATTCCAGAAGACGGTTTGTATGTCTATTTTAGATATGACAAGAATCAAACCATCATGTGTGTAATGAATACTGATAATAAAGCAAGAAATGTTAACTTGTCAAAATATGCTGAAAGAACAAATACGTTTATTGGTGGAAAAGATATTATTTCTGGAAATCAAATAGGCCAAGCATTTTCAATTCCTGCAATGAGTATGCAAGTAATTGAATTAACCAAATAAGCATGACAAAATACGAAGCATTACATTTTGTAGATACTGCACAAGCAGTATGGAACTATTCGCTTTTTACAGACGAAGATGTACATGCTTTTCAACATGGAACACATTCTACTTTATACCAATTATTTGGCAACAAGCAGATTGAGGTATTGGGTGTGCAAGGCACTTATTTTAGTGTTTGGGCTCCCAATGCGACAGCAGTATTTGTTACTGGAAATTTTAATCATTGGAACAATGAGGCGCATCTTTTAAAAGTGCGATTAGAGTCTTCGGGCATTTGGGAAGGATTTATTCCGCATGTAGGACAAGGAGAAGTCTACAAATACCATATTCATGGTTATAAGGGTGTGAAATTAGATAAAGGGGATCCTTATGCACATTATTGGGAATTAAGGCCAGAAACAGCATCTATTACTTGGCAGACTGCATATGAATGGAAGGATCATCAATGGTTGGAAGATAGAAAGATCAAGAATCGAATAGACCAACCTTATTCTGTCTATGAAGTACATTTAGCAAGTTGGATGCGACCAGATAAAAACAACCCCGACCGGTACAATAGTTATACTCAATTAATTGACTTACTGGTTCCTTATGTGAAAGAAATGGGTTTCACGCATGTCGAATTCATGCCTGTGATGGAACATCCTTTTGATGGCAGTTGGGGGTATCAAGGGGCAGG
>JACCDM011470526.1_pt1 | contig 16315 bp, 18 predicted proteins | sample 7445851 | NCBI WGS metagenome assembly JACCDM01 (sample SAMN15323438, study PRJNA562643) | freshwater metagenome | isolation source: river surface water | place: USA:Blue River Watershed | collected 2017-08-16
CACATCGGCGGCCTGGGCAAGCCCAAAACTGTAACGCAGCATCATGGCTGCCGACAGAATCGTGGCCAATGGGTTGGCCAGATTTTTACCTGCGATATCAGGAGCGGATCCGTGAATAGGCTCGTAGAGGCCTTTGTTGTTCGCATCCAACGAGGCCGAGGGCAGCATGCCGATGGAGCCTGTGAGCATAGAGGCCTCATCCGAGAGAATGTCGCCAAACATGTTGCCGGTGACCATGACATCGAACTGCTTCGGATTTTTAAGAAGCTGCATCGCGGCGTTATCGACATACATGTGGGAGAGCTCGATGGCGGGGTACTGCTTGCCCACCTCCGTCACCACTTCGCGCCAGAGCTGTGTCGTTTCCAGCACATTGGCCTTGTCCACTGAGCAGACCTTGCGGCCACGCTTTTCTGCCGCCTGAAAGGCCACGTGCGCGATACGGCGAATCTCACTCTCGCGATAGATCATGGTGTCAAAGCCCTCGCGCTCGCCGTTTTCTAACACGCGAATGCCACGGGGCTTACCAAAATAGATATCGCCAGTGAGCTCACGAATGATCATGATGTCCATACCCGACACCACCTCGGGTTTTAGCGTAGAAGCACCGGCGAGCTCGGGATAGATCATGGCGGGGCGCAGGTTCGCAAAGAGCTGCAGCTCTTTGCGCAGGCCCAAGATCGCCTGCTCGGGCCGAAGTTCACGCGGCAAGGTGTCCAGGCTGAAGTCACCCACCGATCCAAACAGAATTGCATCGGCTTTTTTGGCAAGCGCCAATGTCGCCGCCGGCAACGGGTGGCCGCTGGCACGGTAGCCTGCACCACCCACGGGTGCCTCCTCCAGGGTCAGACCGAAGTGGCCTTGCTCGGAAATACGCTTGAGCACCCGAACCGCTTCGTGCGTGATCTCAGGACCGATGCCATCGCCCGGCAATACCGCAATGTTTAAGTGCTTGGCCATCAGGCAGCTCCTGCGGCATCGAGCTTGCCGTGCAGATCGGTGCCCAACCAAGGTTTTTCTGCAAGGCGCTTGGCCTCAAAGGCCTTGATCTTGTCGGCGTGCTGAAGGGTAAGGCCGATGTCGTCCAATCCATTGATCAGGCAGTGCTTGCGAAACGGCTCGACATCAAAGCTGCGCGTAAAGCTGCCGTCGGTTGTGGCAAGGGTCTGGGCCTCGAGATTGACCACCAGCTCAAAGCCTTCGTTGGCCAGCGTTTTCTGAAAGAGCAGATCCACATCCGCCTCGGGCAAGACAATCGGCAGAAGGCCATTTTTAAAACAGTTGTTGAAAAAGATATCGGCGTACGACGGCGCAATCAGCACACGAAAGCCGAAATCTTCCAAGGCCCATGGCGCATGCTCACGGCTCGAACCGCAGCCAAAATTCTGACGTGCCAACAAAATACTGGCGCCTTTGTAGCGCGGAAGGTTAAGCACAAACTCTTTGCGCAAGGGCCGCTTGGCGCAATCCATGCCGGGCTGGCCCTCGTCTTCATAACGCCAGGCATCAAACAGATGGGGGCCAAAGCCCGCGCGCTTGATCGACTTTAGAAATTGCTTCGGGATGATGGCATCGGTGTCGACATTGGCACGGTCCATGGGTGCCACAAGACCACGATGCTGATTAAGAGGTTTCATTGTGTAGTGTCCTGATTCAGTGGGCGTAGCACGCGTTAAAACGAGCGCACATCAACAAAGTGGCCGGCCAACGCTGCGGCCGCCGCCATTGCAGGAGAGACCAGATGCGTGCGGCCACCGGCGCCCTGGCGGCCCTCAAAGTTTCGGTTCGAAGTCGATGCACTGCGCTCACCCGGCTCAAGGCGATCGGCATTCATGGCCAGGCACATCGAGCAGCCCGGCTCACGCCACTCGAACCCTGCGGCTTTAAATACCTTGTCCAGACCCTCTTGCTCGGCCTGGGCCTTCACCAGCCCCGAGCCCGGCACGACCAGGGCAAGTTTCACGTTGGCTGCTTTTTGACGGCCTTTGATCACGGCGGCGGCGGCCCTCAGATCTTCGATTCGGGAGTTGGTGCACGAACCGATGAAGACCTTGTCGACCCTGATCTCAGCAATCGGTGTGTTCGCTGCCAGCCCCATGTAGTGGAGTGCGCGCTCCATGCCTTCACGCCGTGTGGGATCGGACTCGGCCGCGGGATCCGGTACGCGGGACCCGACGGGCAACACCATCTCGGGCGATGTGCCCCAGGTCACCTGCGGTTCAATCTCTGCGGCATTTAACTCCACCACGCGATCAAACTCTGCATCGGAATCAGAGTGCAAAGTCTTCCAATACGCCACGGCCTTATCCCAGTCGGCACCTTTGGGCGAGAGCGGCCGGCCGTTCACATAGTCGATGGTCTTGTCATCGACAGCCACCATGCCAGCGCGCGCACCGGCCTCAATGGCCATGTTGCAGATGGTCATGCGGCCTTCCATCGGAAGGCTGCGGATCGCCGAGCCACCAAATTCAATTGCATAGCCTGTGCCTCCTGCAGTGCCGATCTTTCCAATCACCGCTAAGACAATGTCTTTGGCCGTAACGCCGGCGGGCAGCTGGCCTTCGACGCGCACAAGCATGCGCTTTGCTTTTTTCTGCAGTAGACACTGCGTGGCCAACACATGCTCTACTTCAGATGTACCAATGCCGTGGGCCAGGCATCCAAATGCGCCATGGGTGCTGGTGTGCGAATCGCCACAGACCACAGTCATACCCGGGAGCGTGGCGCCCTGCTCGGGACCGATCACATGCACGATGCCCTGACGGCGATCCTTGATGTTGAAGTAGGTCACGTTAAATTTCTTGGCGTTGGCATCTAACGTCTCGACCTGCAGCCGCGAGACCGGGTCGCTGATGCCTTTACTGCGGTCCGTGGTGGGCACGTTGTGGTCCACCACCGCCAGGTTGGCGGAGTTACGCCAGAGGCTTCGGCCAGCCATCTCAAGGCCCTCAAAGGCCTGGGGGCTGGTCACCTCATGCACCAGATGACGATCAATGTAAATCAGGCACGTGCCATCAGGTTCCTGATGGACCACATGCTCATCCCAGAGTTTGTCGTACAGCGTGCGTCCTGCCATAAGGGTTCCTAGCGAAAAGAGACTTGGAAACCCTCAATTATGCCCGTGCCCCGGCGCTGAGCCGCCTATGTGGCGCGGGGGGATGCTCCTGCCCGCAGGGCCACCAGAACCCCAATGGTCGCCGCGATTGAAGCCGCAACAAAGCTAAATTCTGGCGAGACACTCTCCCAGAGCCAGCCGGCCGCAATGCCGCCAAGCGAGCCGCCCAGGCCATACGAGGCCATGGTGTAAAACGCCTGCCCGCGGGCCTGCGCCTGAGGAGGGAACCAAGACCGGATCAGCGACATCGAGGCGCTGTGGTGGACCCCAAACGTGACCGCGTGAAGAAGTTGCGCCAAAACGATCACCACCACCGACCCACCGGAGAACGCGATCATCAGAAACCGAATGGCCGTGATCGCGTACGACGCGATCCAGCAGGCCCTGACCGAGAAGCGATCAAAGAGCCGATGCTGATACTGAAACATCACGATCTCAGCTACCACGCCAAGTGCCCACAGCAGACCGATTTGTGTTCGGCTAAAGCCTTGCTCAAAAAGCCACAACGAAAACAATGTGTAAAGCGGCGCATGGGCCAACAACATCAAAAACGAGGCCAGCAAAAAGCGCTGCACCCGGCGATCCCGCAGCATGTCTTTCACGAGTGCGGGCTCTGGCGACAGATCATGCACTTCACGCTGAGGCAGCCACAGGGTGACCAGAAATACCAAGGCCAGCATACCCATCAAGGTGGCCGGAAGCCATGAGATGCCGACACGGTCAAACCAGGGCCCCGCTAGGGTGACTGCCGCAATAAAACCAATCGAACCCCAGACGCGCATACGGCCGTAGTCGCGAAGATTCCCGCGGCTTGCCTGCATGGCCAACGACTCGGTGATCGGCACCTGACCACTGAGAAAAAAACTCATCACGCAAAGCACGATGAACAGCGACCAAAAGCCAAGATCCAAAAAAAGAAGAAGGCTTGTGAGCACGCCCAGCAGGGCCGACACCTGGATGAGCCGCGCCACACCGGCCGGCCCGCGCACATGGTCGGCCATCCAGCCCCAGGCCGGTGGGCCCACCACACGCGCCCACTGCATCGGCGAGATCAGCACGCCGATCTCCGATGGACTAAACCCCCTACCGTTTAACCACAGCGACAAATAGGGAGCGAAGAGCCCCACATAAGCGAAATAGGCGCCGAAAAATGCAGCCAGCCGGTGGCCGGGCTTAGGACCCTCGGTGCTCAACGGAGACGTTTAGCGGGCTGATCCCGGTATCGCGGGCGTGGTGACCCGCACGTCGGCATTTTGGGCGCGGTGCCGAAGCGCGTGATCCATCAGTACCAAGGCCAGCATGGCTTCCGCAATCGGCGTGGCCCGAATGCCGACACAGGGATCGTGACGGCCGTGGGTTTCCACAACGGTGGGCTTACCCTGCAGATCGATGGATTGACGCGGAGTGCGAATGCTCGATGTTGGCTTGATGGCAATCGACACCGTGATCGGCTGTCCGGTTGAAATACCACCCAACACACCGCCGGCGTTGTTGGTCAAAAACCCGTTTGGCGTGAGCTCATCGCCGTGCTCGGACCCACGCTGCGCAACCGATGCAAATCCTGCGCCGATCTCGACCGCTTTCACCGCATTGATGCCCATCATGGCATGAGCGATATCGGCATCGAGCCGATCAAAAACCGGCTCTCCCCAGCCCACTGGCACATTAGTGGCCTCGACATTGATACGTGCGCCACACGAGTCGCCCGCTTTACGCAGGCTGTCCATGTAGGCCTCAAGTTCTGCAATTTGTGAACGGTTAGCCGCAAAAAACGGATTGTTCGGCACCTCAGCCCAGTCTTCAAACCTGACCACGTGCTCGCCAAGCTGGGTCATGTGACCGCGAATCTGCACGTTGTAACGCTCCGATAACCACTTCTTGGCAATCGCTGCCGCGGCAACACGTACTGCGGTCTCACGGGCCGACGATCGGCCACCGCCACGGTAGTCGCGAATGCCGTATTTGTGAAGATAGGTGTAGTCGGCATGCCCCGGCCGGAACGTGTTCATGATCTCGCTGTAGTCTTTGCTGCGCTGATCCTGATTGCGAATCAGCAACGCAATTGGCGCGCCCGTGGTTTTGCCTTCGAATACGCCCGAGAGAATCTCAACGGTGTCGGGCTCTTGGCGCTGGGTGACATGCCGCGAGGTGCCGGGGCGGCGGCGATCGAGCTCCGGCTGAATATCGGCCTCTGTGAGTGCGAGGCCCGGAGGGCAGCCATCGACCACGCAGCCAATGGCCGGGCCGTGGGATTCGCCAAACGAGGTGACCGTGAACAGGTGGCCGAAGCTATTTCCAGACATGGACGAAGTTTACCGCGCCAAAGCCGACAGGCTCGCCTGAATCCGCGCCTCGACACAGTCCCTTCCGAGCACAGCCATCACCTTGTCAATCGATGGGGTGTCGGTTCGGCCCATCAGCATCAGCCGTAAGGGCATGGCGAGCTGCGGCATTTTCAGGCCGCTCTGCGTGAGCACGGTTTTCATGGATACCGACAAATCTGCCGCCGTCCACTGCCCGGGAAGACTGTCGAGAAAAGCCTGCACGGCCTGGGCAACCGGGCCCTGCATTTTGTCGACGAGCTCAGGCGATGATGCCGGCGGCGTGATGTAAAACATGGCCACCTGCTCGGCCAACTCGTTTAAGGTCTGCGCCCGGTCTTTGAGGAGCTCGCAGACCTGGGCCAAGGATGGGCCCGAGGCCACGGAGAAGCCCTCTTCCCGCACGCGGCCTGCAATCGCAGCAGCCAAGGCCTCGCCGGAGCGCTGACGCAGGTAATGGTTATTGAGCCACCTGAGCTTTTCAAAATCGAACTGGGCGGCCGACTTACTGCAATGCTCAAGCGTGAACCAGTCTTTCAACTGATCCATGGAAAAGATTTCATCATCGCCATGGCTCCAGCCCAATCGCGCCAGGTAATTGAGCAATGCCTCGGGAAGGTAGCCGTCTTCGTCGTACTGCATGACCGACACGGCGCCATGGCGTTTGGAGAGTTTTTCGCCATCGGGCCCATGAATCATAGGCAGGTGCGCATACATAGGAACGGCTGCGCCAAGCGCTTTCAGAATATTGATCTGCCGCGGTGTGTTGTTGATGTGATCATCACCCCGAATCACGTGGCTGATGCGCATGTCCATGTCATCGACCACCACACAGAAGTTATACGTTGGGGTGCCATCGGCGCGGGCGATGATCAGGTCATCCAACTCTTCATTGGAAATCGTAATGCGGCCTTTCACACCGTCTTCCCAGCTCACAGCGCCGGCTTCGGGGTTACGGAATCGCACCACAGGTTTTACACCCTGAGGCGCCTCTCGCTTGTGAAGCGCCATGTTCTCAGGCCGCCAACGGCCGTCGTAGCGGGGCTTTAAGCCCTTAGCGCGCTGATCCTCACGCATTGCCTCTAACTCGGCAGGTGAGGCGTAGCAGTAATACGCCGTACCCGCCGCCACCATCTGCGCGATGACCTCGCGATAACGGTCCATGCGCTGCATTTGATAAAACGGGCCCTCATCGGGCGCTAAGCCCAGCCAGGCCATACCATCCAGAATGGCCTTCACAGCCTCGGGCGTGGAGCGCTCGAGATCCGTATCTTCAATACGCAAAATGAACTGGCCACCAAAGTGACGTGCAAAGGCCCAGCAGTACAGGGCCGTGCGGGCACCGCCCACGTGAAGGTAGCCCGTCGGGCTTGGGGCGAATCGGGTGCGAACAGGGGAATCGGGGGTTGTCATACCCCGAAGTTTATCGCCTTCGCCTACTTCTCTTTATGGGCGCGCTGCGCGCGCTTCTTCTCGTTCTTCTCAATGTAAGGCTCGGTCTTCGCGGCCTCGAGCGCATAGCCCGTGACCGCCACGCCTGTATCCACCCGGGCATCACGCAAGATGCCCTGCACCCAGACCGTATCCATCGCCGCGAGTTTCGTGACCGGTTTTTGTAATCTCACAAGAATAATTTGATTGGCCGGCGGGGGAGGCAAATGGATGCATGCGCCGAAATAAGGCACCAATAAAAATTCAGAAATCTGCTTTTTATTGGCATCCAGCGTGACGACATAGCCCGCGATCCGAACGGGCTGGTCAATGTGGGCGGTGTCAATGGGCGCGTTATCCCATTTTTTCCGAAGCCGCTGCATGGCCTCAGTAGCTTCCTCCGAACCATCCACCAAAAAACCAAGCTTGCCAATCGCAGACATCTGGAGCTTGATCTCACTGACCCACTTCGAGGGCAGCAGGTCATCCCAAATAATTTCTTTGTACGACGTTGCGCCCGACTGGGCATGGATCATGGGCACCGAAGCCATGATCAACAGCGCCGCAAACCATCGCATGATTCCAAATCGACGTGTTCTGTTCATAGCGCTACACCGTAGGCGGATAGAGGCCATCATGCAAGGAAAATCGAAACGCACGCCAGGCTGGCACTAGGCTCGCCACAACCACAAGCAGCATCACCATACCCAGTGCCGCCCAGCCCTGGGCATCGGGCGCACGCAGCTGCATCGGAATGCCAAGCAGATCGGTGATCACTTCCGAGCCCAGTGCAATCGCCACAAGCATGAGAAGCCAGCCGACCGCGATACCCACCACCCCGACCAACACGGACTCCAGCAAAATAAATCCTGTGATCTGCCGTGGGCTCGCACCCAACGCACGCAAGACCGAGAACTCGCGGCGACGCGCGGCCATCGAAATCAACAGCGTGGCGGCAACCCCAAGCAGCGCACTGATCAACACGAGCCAGACCATTGCCGAAAGCGTGGTCTCGGCGACCGCCAGCGTCTGCCAGAGCTCATCCAAGGTTACACCGGGCAATATCGCCATCAGCACGCCCGACCCCATGGACTCTATGGCCCGTCTGGCCGAAAAAACTTGCGTGCGGGATTCCAGCCCCACCAGTACCGCCGTCACCTGCGAGGGCTCAAGACGACGCACATCAATGGCCGACAGTGAGACCGGCTCGCGAGGTTTCGAACCGAATTCCCAGCCAATGTGCATGGCCTCGAAACCAGCCAACGAGATCAGTACTGAGCGATCCACTGGCGTGCCGGTGCGCTTCAGCACGCCGGAGATCTGATACGGCGTGTCGGTGTGGCCCTGGGCAAGGCCATCGCCCCTGCCGTGGGTCAGCACGATGGCATCGCCCACTTTCATGCCACTGGCACGCGCCACATCGGCGCCGAGCACGACATCAAAGAGTTTTGAAAATGCGCCGCCCTGGGCAAAACCCAACCCGCCCTGCCCGCCTACCTTGGAAAAAAACATCGCCGTCGTGCCCACGACTGGAAAGCCCTGAAAGCTGTCGCCAAGCTGCAGCGGTACAGCCCAGTTCACCGTCGGCATCTGGACAATTTTTTCATAGTGGCCATACGGCATGTTGCGCACAGGACGGCCAAGGTGAAACACCGAATACAACATCAATTCGGTGGGGCTCGCCCGGGCACCTACGATCAAGTCCACACCGCTGATCGCATGTGAGAAGTTATCGCGCGCATCTTGCCGCAACTGAATGACCGAGAGCACCATGGCCACCGCCACGGCAATGGCGAGCACCAAAAATGCCAACGGACCACGCCGTGACCAGGCACTGCGGCCCGCCAGTGACCACCAGACCCAGGTACCGTGAACCTTCACGCTGTCACCCGCATCTGCTGATTCATCGACGACAGATCCACAACACGGTCGGCCATGGCCCCAAGGCTGCGCTGATGGGTCACCATAACGCAGGCGGCGTGTGTAGCCTTCACTTGCCGCATCAGCATCTGCATAAATTCATGCTGACGATCCTCATCCAACGCTGAGGTGGGCTCATCGGCAATGATGAGCTCGGGCGAGCCGAGCAGCGCACGCGCCACCGCCACACGCTGCTGCTGCCCCACTGACAACGTATGCGCAGGCTGATGCCAAAGGGCGGCCTGGAGATCCAATTCGGATAAAACCCGTTGAGCGCCCTCTTCAATGGTTGTACACCCCGAAAGTACACGCTGAGCCCGCTGGTCAAAGAGCTCGGCAGGCAACATCACGTTCTGAAGCACCGACAAATAAGGCAAGAGGTTGAACTGTTGGAACACCACCCCGATATGTTCACCACGAAAACGATCGCGAGCAGCTGCAGAAAGGTTATTGATCGCGATGCCCGAGACTGTGACCTGCCCCTGCTGCGGGGTAAGCACACCCGCCATCAGACTCAACAGTGTGGTCTTACCGCTACCCGAGGGCCCGTGAATCATCAACAATTCCCCGGCATTCACGTGCAACTGATCGATCGCAAGCAACGGCGGCTGCCTTGGCCAGGCAAACCGCACATCGTGCATCGATAAGATTGTGCTCACAGGGCGTAAGAATGAAAAAGTATCAACGATCGTTGGTGATCATTACACGTGGATCTTTTTTTCGCACTACGACAGCACGCTGACCCTTCTCGGTCACCAGCTGCACCTGGACTTCCGAGAGGCGTTTGAAATCTTTCAGCACCGTAAGTTCCATAACCCTGAGCTTTGCGGGGGCGGTACATTCAAACGAAAAACGGTATTCCAAGTCGCTGTGCGCACCCTTTGCAGCTCCGGTAAAGAGCGATGACGTGGCCTCTGCCATGCGCGGCGTGCAGCCGGCCTCTGCATTGGGTGTCACCACGGCCGATGGGTTCGTGAGGCGCTGACGCAGCCCCTCCACAGAGCTGCGCTGCGCATCGGTCTTGGGCAGGTGTTCAAATCCTAAAAGGCTATCCATGGGCGTTCGAAAGGCGCCACGTAGGGCAGCCCCCTGGACCGTCATTTCAAGCTCGCCTTTCCCATGGACATGCGGCCCATGGGCAAACACCACACCGGGCAGATGCATGCCGAGTACGAACGACACGAAATAGCTTGCGATCCGGTGTGAAGCATTTATGCCGTTCGTAGTCATGTCAGACGCCCCTTAATGTTTGTGCCCGCCATGGCCATGCATGGATGGTTTTTCCACCACCACCGTCACCTCTACTTCACCTGCGTGCTTAAACAGCAAGGTCATCGGGATTTTGTCACCATCCTTAAGCGGCGCTTTCAGATTCATCAGCATCAGGTGATAGCCCTCTTTGTTGCCGCGCCCCAGATCCACTTTCGATTTTCCGGGCAGATCAATTGCCGGTATTTCGCGCATCTTCATCACGTTGTTCGACATCTCCATGCGATGCACTTCTACCGACTTGGACACAGCGGTACGCCCACCGATCAACTGATCCGTTACACCACCGTTGTTGACAATTGTTTTGACAAAGACTGCCCCATGGGGCTGGCCTGGCGCGGTGGCCATCGCGTGAGGCCGCTCAATGACCAGATCTTTTTTCTTGAACTCCTGCGCGGATACCGTACCCATTAACGCGGCAAACAGTGATCCTGCAAATACCACTTGAAGCAAATAACGATGCGAATGCATGCTTTGCATGTAAAACTCCTTTATTGGATACAACACGCGCCTGTGATTGCGCGAGGCTGCACCGCCCAACTTCTGCGGTGACATGATCGGACGTTATGGCTAGGCAGACAACGGCGGGGCGCGCGACGGCATCAATACCCAGCCCGCATAGGGTGCGGGTAAGGTCACACTGCTGGCAGGCGGAATCGGTGCGCACCACCCATCGAAACGTAAGCCCGGATCCGCCACGACGGATAAAAAGGTGACGCCGCAATACGGGCATCCAGCGTCATGCTTTCCTTGTGAAGGCATTGCCGGCGGTTGGCGTGTGTCGGCAAATGGCGACAGACCAATCGTATGGGCGGGGACCGCCACGACCCCGTCTGCGCCGCAAATCAGCACCGTTTCGACCGACTGCGCTCCGCGCTTGGCGGCCAAGAGCTTGGTAAAGGTGGGCGCTCCAGCCGACAACAGCGCCGCAGAAAGCGCCACCAGCAGCGAGATCCGGAATAAACGGGAGGTGAGTACCATGGCCCCTATTCTAATCGGCAAGCGCTGTCGCGCCGGCGGCGCATACCGGCCATTGACGGACGTGGGCGGCCCTCTTAGACTCGATGCGTTGGTAACGGGAGAGACCGCCCTGACATCGTCAAGGCGGCGCCGAAGGAGCAACCGCCCCGGAAACTCTCAGGCAAAAGGACCGCTACCAAAACAATCTCTGAAGAGCCGATGGCGTACGTCCGCCACCGCACCGCAGGAGCAAGCAACCGGCGTTAGGTTGCGAATCTCTCAGGTCCAAAACAGAGGGGGCGCCTCGCTTGCATGGTGCATGCCTGGCCCAACCCCCGACGTAAAAAGGACCTTCACATGGACAAGTCTTTTGTTGTGATTGGTGGCGGCATTACTGGCGTCACCACAGCCTATGCATTGGCCCAGCGCGGCCACTCCGTCACCCTGATCGAACGCAACCGTTACGCCGCGATGGAGACGTCGTTTGCCAACGGTGGCCAGTTGTCCGCCTCTAATGCCGAGGTCTGGAATTGTTGGGCCACGGTCTACAAAGGGATGAAGTGGATCTTTAAAAAAGATGCACCGCTTTTGGTCAACATGAAACCCAGCTGGCACAAACTCTCGTGGTTTGCAGAATTCATTGCCTCCATCCCACGCTATGAATCCAACACGATTGCAACCGCAAAACTGGCGATACAGGCCCGGGACCATCTATTCGCATGGGCCCAACAGGAAAACATCGACTTTGACCTAAAAAAGAAGGCATCCTGCATATCTATCGCGATAAGGCAGGATTTGATCATGCCGCGAAGGTGTCGACGTTACTCGCAGCGGGAGGCCTGACACGCCGAGCCGTCTCGCCCACCGAGATGAAAACGATCGAACCAACGCTGAGCGGAAGCTATTACGGCGGCTACTACACCGAGAGCGATTCCACGGGAGATATCCATAAATTTACCCATGGCCTGTCGGTCGCAGCACAGCGCAGGGGCGTGAACATTATTTATGACGCCCAAGTCTCTAGCGTTTCTTCAGACGGGGTGCAGGCCCGGGTCACGTTTACCAAGGAAGGTTTAGCGCAGACGGCAACGTTTGACAACATCGTAGTGTGCGCGGGGATTGAAAGCCGCGACTTGGCTTCACAACTTGGTGATCGGCTCAACGTTTACCCAGTAAAAGGTTACTCCATCACCGTAAACCTAAACGATGCAGAGAGCCAGCAGGGCGCGCCGAATGTCAGTCTTCTTGATGACGAAACCAAACTTGTTACGAGCCGACTCGGTGTGGATCGATTCCGCGTTGCCGGCACTGCAGAATTCAACGGAAAAAACTGGAATATCCGGGCGGATCGCATACGGCCGCTGATACGCTGGGTCAACGAGTGTTTCCCAAACGTCAGCACGCGGTCCGTGGTGCCGTGGGCGGGCTTACGCCCCATGATGCCAAACATGATGCCGAGGGTTGGCCAGGGTAAACGGGCAAACGTGTTCTACAACACCGGCCACGGCCACCTGGGCTGGACACTCTCTGCCGGCACCGCAGAGATGATCGCTGAGGTTATTGAGGCTGCGCAGCCCCGAACGATGGCCGTTCCTGTTTCGAGAGCGTTTAGCCCGCTGTCTTTAAATACCGCGGAACATCAGGTGTAGGTGTGGAAGTTGCAACCGGAATAAACGGCTCTGCGTGATGCGGAGTCGCCGGACGCACGCAGGACAGAAGCGTGGTCAGCAACTGTTCATAGTCCGCGACGATCTTTTCAGCCCGAGGCTCGTCGCGGAAAAATGCATAGATATTTCCAGCTTCAATATTGAGCAGCTCCTCGGCGCGCACGCCCAACCGCGCTGCGCACTCTCGTACCGAGAGTCCACCGCGTTCACGTTCGCGCCGAAGCCGCTGCCCAGCCTGCCGCCACTGGCGTAAGTCTTTGATATGCCCCATCCGAGGTCTCCCATCCTCAAGGGGTTAGAGCCTATATCTCATGCGGGCAAGGAGCAATTGTCACAAAGTACGGGATTCGTGGTGCGCCGCAACTTCGCTGCCCAACGAAGCTCATGCCGCCCCTACCCCGTACACTTCCAGCGGGCGCAAGATGTCTATCTGTTAAACCTCTAAAAGTGCATATCGTGAAAAACTTCACAAAACGCTGCTGGCTATTTTTGGCGTGCCACGGGATCGCGTTCTCTGCCTACGCTGCGCACCCTCTGGTGTCCGACGACGCCCAGACACAAGGCCAAAACGGTAACCAGATCGAGATCAACATGGATTGGGCCTCAGACGCAGGCCAACGATCCCGAATATCGACGCTCACGTACACGCGCGGCATTAACGACACGACCGATATGTACTTGAATGTCCCGAATACCTGGCGGGCTCCTGATGCTCAACCATCCGGCTTGAATGACATCGGTGTTGGATTGAAGTGGAGGTTTTTTGAACAAGACGATATCGCGCTGGGGATAAAACCCGAATGGGTACTCTCGACCGGCGACGAGACCAAAGGTCTTGGCAACGGAAAAGACAGTTATGCGTTGACATTGATTGCAGAGCTAAAACGACACCCCTTTGTCTGGCTTGCAAATATTCAACAAACCCACAATCGGTACAAGCTTGCCGCAGATCGGGAACAAAACCGTAGGACAACCCGACAGTACTCGATCGGCGTACTCACCGAAATTGCTGAGAACACCAATTTTATTGTCGATATTGGACAATCAGATGCCGCCGAGCGCGCTCAAAACAAAGCCCCCCGATTCGTCGTGGTTGGCCTCATCTACGCCGTCGACGAGAATTTAGACCTAGATGTCGGTTACAAAAAAGGACTAAATTCGATCGAAACAGATCGGCAACTGGGCGCCGGTGTAACCTGGCGGTTTAAGTAGGTGCGCAAGGAATGCGCTTCAGCAGACAGTCGCCGGGCTCGTTCTTATGGACGGCCGACGAGATCAAAGAACTGCTAAACTTCGCCGCTAAGATAAAGTAATTTTCTCAGCCCAACCTGGACGCGTAGCTCAGTGGTAGAGCACCGCCTTCACACGGCGGGGGTCGTAGGTTCGAACCCTGCCGCGTCCACCAAGTCAAAAATCTTATTCAAAATCAATGTCTTAGCTTGACGTTAAGACTGCTGAAAATTATGCTCTCCGAGAGAGCATTTCGAAAACGTAAAGTTTTGTTGTTTGATCAAAGAAAACACCTAGATAAACAAAGGCTCTCAGCGCCACTATTGTTTTATGCTCATGCGACATGAGCATTTCGTTGAACACTCAGATTTAAACAATCTTTCAGTTTTTCGGGGGCCAAACGATCTAGTTCTACAAAACCGCTTTGAGTTCTTCCGCTGAAATACCGGCCTGTCGTAATACTCCATTAACAGTGCCAACTTTTAGCTCTTTGTGATTCGGGACTACACAACCCACCGAATCCCGACGCATAACAATGTGACTGCCAGATTGTCGAACTTTCGAGAACCCTAACTTTTCTAACGCCGCCACAAGTTCGGCGCCAGATAGCCCGGGAAATTTAGGCATGGGCTATTTCAAATGTGGTGACTACGGGATGAGGCATTGGGTGCGCGGGAAATTCTTCGAGAAAAAGCTCTGTAGCTTCTTTGAGATTCTTCACGGCTTCCTCAACTGTTTCCCCCTGAGTGGTGGTGCCTGTCTCGGGATTGAGCGCAACAAAACCACCTTCCTCGGCTGGAGTTAATACGGCTGTGAGTAGCATGATTTGTCCTTAAATTTGTTTTGTACAGTTTAAAGCCGCAGAGCGCCTTGGACAATACCAACAAGAGGCCCTGCTCTGTTAATGTCCGGAAAAACGACAGTAACTGCGCAGGCCCTGGTCATGATCAGGGCCTGGTGTCGAGCACAAGGTCGAGGCGGATTTGGGTTCGAATCCTGCCGCGTCCACCAAAATAAACATCAGGCCATGTTATGCAGGCCGCCATCCACATAAATGACTTCGCCCGTCATGCCAGACGCACCGGCACTGACGAGAAACGACACGACGCGACCTACCTCGTGAATATCCACAAGCCGATGCTGGGGAGCACGCTCCACAGCCATTTGCACCAGATCATCAAAGTGCTTGATTCCGCTGGCAGCCCGGGTCCGCAAGGGGCCGGGTGAAACAGCATAGACACGAATTCCAGACGGTCCTAGTTCGTTCGCTACGTAGCGGACCGAAGATTCAAGCGCCGCTTTAATCGGCCCCATGATGTTGTAGTTCTCAACCACCTTGTCCGCACCGTAGTAGCTCATGGTCACCAACGCACCGCCAGGGCGGAGCATTTTCTCGGCGTGGTGCGCGATTTCAATAAAGGAATGGCAGGAGATCTGCATTGCCTGAAGAAACCCCTCACGCGAGCAGTCGACAATCCGGCCATGCAAATCATCTTTCGGCGCGAATGCAATCGAGTGAATCACAAAATCAATGGAATCCCAATGCTCTTTAATCTGAGAAAACAGACGCTCAATTGACCCGGGCTGGCTCACATCTAACGGAAGCAGCAGCTTTGACTCGAGTTGATGTGCGAGTGGCTCGACGTACTGCTTAGCCTTCTCAGTCTGGTAGGTCAGCACGATCTCCGCACCAAAACCCTTCAATTTCTCTGCACATCCAAATGCAATACTGTCTTGATTGGCCACACCGATCACAAGACCACGACGACCTTTTAATAATTGGCCAAGGGCAGCGCTCTGGTCCCAGGCATGAGCCAGCGGGTCTACGATGAAGCGGAGCTGAGGGGAGACATGTTGGTCCATGACGGGCCTTCGTTAGAAAGAATTGGGCCTGATTATAGATAACGAAGATGACACAAGCATGTCGTCTGGCCCGATAATGAAGCGCCCCCAAGTCCCCTGTTCATTCCCATGACCAAGCTTCGAGTGTTCTACGATGGTGCATGCCCAATGTGCCAAAAGGAAATCGCCATATACCGGCGAGCCGACACTGCGGGCGCGATCGACTGGCTGGATGTCTCGATGCACACCTCTGGGGAAGTCTTGCCACTGAAAAGGGAATTGTTGCTTGCACGATTCCATGTCCAGACGCCAAGCGGCGAGCTTATCAGCGGCGCCCGAGGATTTATCGCACTTTGGCGGGAAGTACCCGGATGGCAAGGCCTGGCCAGGGTCTGCAGTCTGCCCGGCGTGCCCTTTATCCTTGAGTTGGGTTACAAACTTTTTCTTCGCATACGGCCACGCGTTCAGCGGTGGATAAAGCCAAAGGGGTAAGATCCCCACACGTCGTTATCGCGTTCACTATGACCATTTCAATAGCAGTGATCGGCGCGGGAATCGCC
>JACCDM011640984.1_pt1 | contig 16294 bp, 24 predicted proteins | sample 7445851 | NCBI WGS metagenome assembly JACCDM01 (sample SAMN15323438, study PRJNA562643) | freshwater metagenome | isolation source: river surface water | place: USA:Blue River Watershed | collected 2017-08-16
ATCTGTTTTCTTTATCCCCATTTCCGAAGCCTTACGCAAGTTTTTTGTTGGTCTTATCTCTCCGTTTTAGACGAGACCAAACATGGCTCAAGGGTCTTACTTTTCCGTTTTAGACGAGACCCTTTGTTTTATCTCTCCGTTTTAGACGAGACCCTGTTTAAATAATAGATTATATGGCTAATATAATTATTAAATGTGTTGATATATTTTCCAATGTGGAAAGTACGTTGATCTCTTTCGCACTTGTTGATCTTCTTTGATCAGTTGAATTAACAGATGCGAAATCTTTGTAACATAACTACATGAAAATCGATTTTAAAAAGTGGTATATCTCATTTGGGTTTGGCGACTGGTCTGTTGGTATGGGCTGGTGGAAAGGCTCTGCTAAATTAATGAGCTACGTCAACACTTGGTATGATGGTTGGTGGTGGGGTGTTAGAGTTGGACCGTTTTTTATTAATAGAGGGCCTTATTGATGTCGTGCGGAGATCCTAATTCTCTTGGTAGAATACTTGATAAATTGGCAGCAGATAAAGAAGAATTTCTGTCTATTATAGCAGAAGCTTGCAAACGCCATAATGTCAGGTTTGTTTCATCGAGAGAACAAGACGAAATGTCGCACGGGTTTGTAGGTCCAAAGACTGCTGCTGGGTTACAATGGCGTATTGATTATCGCGAATTGAATAAAAGAATAAGAGAAGTCATTCTACGACCAAAGTGGTTAATAGGAATGACAACACATGAAGAACAAGACTATTATCGTAAAGCAGCTGAAAATGTGTGCGAGATATACGGCGAGATAGTTGATCTTGGTTGTTGGTTGGGCTCGACTACAATCTCATTACTTGATGGGTGTAGCACATCTGATCAGACGCAAAACGTTTGGGCATTTGATACATTCATTTGGGAAGAATACATGGATTGTATGAACGCCAATAAACAAAAGACTAAAAAATATAAAGTTGGTGATAATTTCAAACCAGAATTTGTTGAAAAAATTGGCGATCGAATTAACAGAGTCAATTTGTGTGAAACAGATTTGGTGGGCTACAAATGGGTTGGTGATGCATCCAAGGAAAATGGTAATAGAATAAAATTATTGTCAATTGATGTGATGAAATCACCACAACTGATGAAAAGCGTCGTAGAAAATTTTTACACCAATTTAACTCTTGGTGCGGTGGTAATTCATCAAGATTATAAACATTGGTATGCCAGCTGGATTCATTGTTTGCAATATGCGTTACGTCATCATTTCGACATAGAACATGAAGTAACCAACGGAACAACAGTTTCGTTCAAATTGTTTAAACCAATTCAAAGTTACGAACTGGGCTTTGCCACAAGATTCCATGAACTTGTTTGTCCAGAAATCGAAGATGCATTTGAATGGTCTAAATCAATTGTTTCAAAAGAGAATAGATCGCAAATTCATTTAGCTCATATTATGGCATATGTGCATCGCTGCGATAAAACCATGGCTAAGGCGACATACCACAGATTGATTTCGCTCATCGACCCAAACACAGATGGTCTTGATAGTGTGCGAAATGCTGTTGATAATATGCTATATGACATATAGTTTCCAACGTGGAAAATTGGTGCAAAATCTGATCGTTAATGAATTTTTCGCTGTGTTTTTATAGTTTGTGTGTGAAAGGTGATTGAGATGAATACTATAGCATCGGCTGATTTATCTGCAGTAAAGAGTGACGATATGAACGCCATTCGTGCAGCAAAACGCAAAAGAGATGTCTATCGCAATATGACCAAGGATCAGCTTGAGACTCATATCAAACACCTGATGTTTGAAGCTACACAAATCTTTGAAACCCTTGAAGGTCTCGGAATTATCAGGGGTAATGGTCATCATGCCAGAATGTCTTTTGCAGAATCAGCTGTAGCCGATTTTCGTGATCGTTGGATTGATAAAACCGATGATAGCGAATAAGTGACGGCGAATAAGTGACGGCGAATAAATCTCTGCTTGTGGTGAAACTGGCAGACACGCGGGCCTAAAGGAGACATCCCTAAACCTGTGCAGATGTGCGTGAGGGTTCGAGTCCCTTCAAGCAGGGATATTAATATGACCGAGAAAAAACGTAAGATACAATGCACTTTGTGTGAGAAATATTTCAAAACACAACAGGGTATCAAGGATCATGTTGCCGATAAACATGGCATACAATTGAATTTATTAGAAGAAAACGATCTAGACCGCATTGAAGCTGATGCGGAATGGGCCAATAGTCAAGCGACTATTGAAGAAGAGCAGAGTTTTGGAGCGTAATACTTTCCAACGTGGAAAGTGTGTGATGTGGTGTCAATAGAATTGAGGAATGTGTAATGAAGATGTTCATGAAGTCGACGATTTTTATGGCGATGCTTGTTGTAGCGTCATCGTGTTTTGCTCAAGATATTCCTGGGATGCCGGGTACGCCAAGTCCTGGGCCAATTGCCCCTCCGGCAGTAGATCCATGTCAGCAGCTCTCGTTGCAGCTCAATATGACCATTGGACAGTTGGCCAGCTGGCGTAATATGTTGGACGATCGAAGAGATGGGCTCGCCGCCAGACAAGCATTCCTTGTTGTACTACAAGATTGGTTGTCCTTGTTTTATGAAACTGTGGCTAACCAAGGTGAGCCAATGACACCAGGACAGCAGATTACCGAAATGTCGTTGCTCATGGCCATCGGTAACCAGAATATGGAAATTACGCAATGGCAGATTCTGGTCAATCAAGCTCAAATGCAAGTTACCCAATGGCAGAATGCATACAATCAGGCTTTACAGGCTTATCAGGCAGCTGGTTGCTAATTGTTGAATTGTTTGATTTTCAATAAACTAACGTGCGGGTTTTGGCCCGCACGTTTTCGTAGGAGAGTATCGTGGGAATACCAGTCGTTCAATCGATAGTTGAAACAGATGATGATAATATGGTCCAATTGAGGATCAACATTGATGGTACTGGATATGGATTCACTCTGGATGGCATACCGCCAGAGAAACATGATTGGTTATATGGTGTTCTAAGTAGACAGGTAGAACAAATTGCGATTAGATCATATCGCAAAGGTATGCGTGAAGTTCAAGACGGTATCAAGGACGCACTTGGTATCAGTCGTGAATAGAACCACTGTCATAAAATCTATCACCAGGATACATCAATCCACCAAACGGATTTTCTCTAGCCCCAGTATATGGTAAATTTGTAGGTTCATAATTTTCGAATAGATCGACTCTGGTCTTCAAAGACATTAAATGAGCCCAAACATCTTGTGAAACATCACCTTGCTTTATTGAATTGATCTCTGTTTTTAGCTCCGATAAAAATCCTTTTCTGTTTTCGACCCATTTTTCTTCTAATGAGTCTATTTCATCAATTGTAGTGATCATATTAATCAATCCTTGAATAATTTGGTATAAAACAAGACCCGCCATCAGTCTAACCGATGGCGGGTCTGAGCAAGAGGTGTGTTCCAGCTTGCGTTCTGTTTCCAGTGTGGAAAAACGATCAACCAACCATATTTGGGATGTCGCTACCACAACAACCCTTCGATTCATGGTTCTTCGGTATTTCTCCAGATTCTTTGATGCTTAGTCCTTCTCCGTTCTTCGGCATTTTTTCTTTCGGCATGTCGCATTCTGGAAGAAAAGCAATTGCACCGATATCGATTGAATCAGATTCGATCTGCTGCATGCCTTTAACCTGAATCTGATTCAACTGCATCAACGAGGCTGAATCAAGATATCTGAACCAAGCATGTCCTTGGAATGGGATTACTTCAACCGTTCTGCTGATTTCAGCAACGTAGTATATACCTGGTTCAACCAGCATTGTTGGAAGATCTGGATCGCTGAGTGGAATGAATTCCAACCCGGCTGCTTCTTCGATCTTGTATGTGGCTGAATCATCAACAAAACGGAAGATGTATTGTTCGCCGACGCGATCGACTTCAACCATCAAACAAGCACCGTCTTCGATCACGACATATGCACCTGTTTTGACGTCCGGTACTGCAGGTGGTTCTGGGACTTCGAATTCGAACTTCTTCAATGTTTCGTCGTCAGCTGGGCCGAGGTTATCAACAATAACATTGAGAGCAACCCATCCAGCATTGACTTTACCAGATACGATTCTTCGAATCTTCATACTTGATTTTGCAACTTCTTCGATGACTGCTTCATCTCTGTGTTGCGTTGCAGTAGCGACCAGCACCATGTCGTGAGGTTGGATATTCTTCAGATCTGGGACCCGTTCTTCAGCACATGTTTCGTCACATGCACCATTACCACATGTTGCGAAATAATCTGAAATATTCGCATGCCCCAAAATTTTTGCAAGTTCCTTTTTAAGAAACTCGTAATTGGTTTCTTTACCGTTAAGAAAACATGACGTGACTATCATAAACATTTCTCCAATTCGATTGATTTAAATGACAAAAAAGCCACCAGTAAGAAATTATCCTACTGGTGGACGCAACAGCAACGTTGGCGTAAACCAACAATAAACACTACTTCTTATCTTCTTGAACCTTCGTAACCATGTTGATAGTCACTGGATTCCCGATGATTTTCATCGAAGCTTCAAAATCATCGCTCAAGGCGAGCAATCGTCCGAGTGCATGATCAGCCAAATTCAACGACTTCGATTCAAGCACCAATGAAACTTCCGGTGCCAAAGCACCTTCACCCTTCATTTCAGCTTCCAAGGCTGTCAACATCTTCAGAATCCGTTCGCGTACCGGCTTCATCGTCATCGCAACTGGATTGACGTGATGGCTTGTCACAACTTCGAAGACATCAGACGCCTTAAGTCGTGCATCGTCTTTGGTATTCTGATTCAGCTTGTCGATGATTTCGACAGCCATTTTCGGATCATCATAAGACTTTGTGCTTTGGCGATTCTGAACAGTGACCTGTCGAACAGTGCCATCCGGCAACGTGAAGTTGTATGACCCGGTGTTGACTTCAGATACTTTCTTCCAATGACCAAGCACTTTGCTCATCATGATTGGAATAGCATCTTCACGAGCAGAATCATAGTCCTTTTTTGCTTTGTCAGCTTCCAATTTGGCTTCAAAAGCTCCGTTGATTGTCGCTGCTTGTTGGGTTCCGACGATTTTCACATCAACCGGAAGAGGTTTCTTACTAGCCATGTTCTTTGCCTTTCAAGTGGGCATTGGAACTTACCATCAAACAAAAAAGATGACAACCATGATGGTGACTGATTGTCTCTTACATCCTACTGTTTCATTGATCTGATCGTTGTTAATTCAAGATACTCGAATCATTTTCTTTTTGCATGTATAACACTTCAAAGAAACGTTATTCCAAGTCTTTTGTGTCTTCTTACATTTTGGACATTTACATGTTATACCATTTATCGTTTTGCTCATTTTATATCTACTTTAATAGATCGGGATTGTGTAGAGTCTTCATGTTTAAAGCCAAACCCTCACATCTGACTTTAAATACGTTCCATATGGTTGAGGCAATGAAAATGATTTAGACCCTTCTAAGGTTTATTCTCACAGACTCGACACAATCCCTAGCTAAGTGTTGTGACAAAATTGGTTGGTGACAATATTAAAGACCTTTGTTCTTATCACTGGGACGGTCAAGCAGGAACCAACCAAAGTACTATGATTTCTTATTTTCAAAACACTTTTCGACATCCTTTGGAATATCTAACGGTTCGTGTATCGTCCAATAACCGAGATAACCACTTGAACGTTCTTTAAATCTGTTGAATTTCTTTAGTTGCATGAAATGTCCGTTTGTAGTAGCGATTATACCATTCATACACTTTGCTACTTTTACAAGACACAATCCTGGTCTGAATACTTTATGATCAGTGAAGTCTTCTCCCATTTCACCCATCAGTGGGCATCCATAGAACCAATATTCACCAACTGTCGTTGGAGCTTCTGTAGTCCAAATCGGTTCAATGATTTTGGTTAGTTTTTGAACAAAATCGGTACCAGGTGATTCACCATAGACGTTGATTAGACGATCTCGCAGCCATGATAAAAATTCTTTGTTGCTTTCATTCATGTACGCACCTGGTCATTTCTACGCCGATAATTATTGGACGTCAATTCTCGATCGCTAACTTTATATCGATGTTTGTTTACTGCAGCGATAAGTGATGATAGATCACCACCTTGTGTGATGATTTCGTCGACAATGTTTCTATATTGATTGTTTTTGACAATTTCATCAGCTACTTGTGAATAATCAAACACCAGACTTCCTTTGTGATAATATTAAAGACAAAATGTCTCCGGTATGATTCGAACCTACGAACCAAAGTTAATTTCAAAAAAGATTAAATACTTCCACCAAGATTCGAACTTGGACTAACAGTTTAGAAGACTGTGGTGCATCCCTTACACTATGGAAGCAAATCATGCCAATTTGTTCAAAATGCAATATTGAAAAACTTTCGTCTGAATTTATGATGAAACAGGAAAGAAGAAAATCGTATTCTTATTGCAAAAAGTGTCAGTACAACTATCAAATGGTTCGGTGGAATAAAACCAAAATCAGAGCTATTGCACACAAAGGTGGAAAATGTAGCAAATGCGGTTTTGAAGGTCACCCAGCACTATTTGATTTTCATCACCGTGATCCGATTGAAAAAGAATCTGATTGGTCCAGCATGAAAAAAAGAAATTGGGACAAAATTGTTATTGAACTTGAAAAGTGTGATTTGTTGTGTTGTATGTGCCATCGTATGCAACACATTGTTGACGCATGTTGGACTGATTGGGAGAAATGGGAAGAACAAAGAACTTTTGAAAAGCCAAAACCTCAATGTAAATGTGGTAATATACTTATTAGTGGTGATAAATTTTGTTCACCTGAATGCTGTTACAGATCTGCTGAAGTAATTGAATGGCCCGAAAATCTTCCAGAACTTGTTACTTCTAGCTCCAAACGTGCTGTAGCAGCATCATTAGGAGTATCAGACAAAGCTGTTGCAAAAAGATTGAAGAACCATTTCTGATTGGGGCTGCTCGGACTTGAACCGAGAACCAACGAATTATGAGTTCGCTGCTCTAACCAATTGAGCTACAACCCCTATTGAAAATGAGGGTGGGGCAAGATTTTCACTTGCGATTCAGTTCCGTAAACTGATCTGGCCTTGATCACCAAAACTGTTGGTCTATTCACCAGTGTCCTGGTCTTCTGGTGTCGCTTGCGACACCGTGTATCCGCCCACCTTTACGAAATGTTTCAATCTTCTTTATCAAATCTCCGTGCCGTTTTCCTTCTTGCACGATCGACGATATGCCGACAACGTTTCTTGCTGCCGCATTTGCCAGTACAACATCCGTGCTGACATTCCAATTTATCTCTTCTGTTGTGTCCGTATGGTTTCATTGCAGTTGGTTTTCCAATGTGGAAAAAAGAATAAAAATGAGATGGACGCATCTTTGTCGATTACTTATCACCGACTGGTTTTACCCCTGCGACTAGGTCTGGTCCCCCTAACTGGTACCGGATTTGCAGTCCGGTGCCAGGTTCCACTTTTGCCAGCATCTCATCGTATTAATCTGGGACCGGCTTTACTATCCTCGTCTGTTCTCTGCCGAGATCAGAGGATTCATGTACCGATTACTCTACTATCCCGTGTTTCAAGTTGCACCCTAATTGAGATTTACACTCATTCGGACCATCCACACTGTCGAAGAAGGAGTCTAACTCCCTAGCACTAGATTGTGTTTTCTTTATGAAAACTTGTTTCAACGGTCTTGGTTTTGTTAATTTCAGCAACGCAGCATTTCTTGATAATCTTGCAGTCTTGCAGTCAAGATTCTTGAATATTCCTGCATGTGATATAGCTGAACAATATGGTTGTCGCGATCGCCAGCTGGGCGAAGCTTGAACCCCTCTGATTGCACGGCAGAATTCATGCATGAAATCCTTTCTGCAAGATCTATTCTTTCAGACGTGACGTCATCAAGCAATTGGAGCAGTTCTATTCTGCTCATATTCGTACTCATATTATGTGACCTCGACTCTGACAATTCGAAATTTTCCGACATTTTTTACATTTTTCAGATTTTTTGAAAATTTAGTTACCATATAATCTGAAAACTGTCTTTGAATGCTACACCCTGTGCCGCACTCCCATCTAATATCTGTTTCAAGCTCGAAGAAGCGGTTAAATTCTTCCATGGCGAATTCCCAATCGCCGCTGCACATATCATTATCTAAGATAATTTCAATGTTCCGCATCACAATATCATCTGACATGATTTTAATACATTTTGAAATTTCGTCTTCAGTCAGGTATCTAAGAACCATACTATCCATATGTTTCTTGATTGATTTGTGTGGACACCTCAATTGCTTAAATGGTTTTCTTGATACTACGACCCGTACTTTATGGAAGTAATAAACTAAATCCATACCAAGCGGGCTTAGATCAAGGTCGTGTTCTGTGACTCCAGTAACACTTGTTACTATTTTGACTGTATCTGTTGTGCTTGGCATAATAAATCCTGAGTTATAAAAATGGAGCAAGCAGGATTCGAACCTGCAAAGCAAGTATGCCGGTCAGGCTAGCCTCGCTTTAGTCGCCGTTGATCGTGGCTATTGGCTTGTGGCCAATTAAGTTCCCGAGCCACTTTCTAATTGCCCCTGGTTGTTTTTCTGTTTTATTGGGGACCGCAGGAGTTGAACCTGCAATAACCTCGTGCTGTTGATACGATTAGATTTGGAGTCTTCACGTTCAACTATGGTTGACTAGTCCTCGAAGACCAATATGGCCATACACTGTTGGTGGCGGGTGTACAGTCCGCTTTGCTCACCGCATGCTGGGACCCCGATTTTCAACACTAAAGGCGATATCACCCGAATTCTGATGATATCGCCGCATGGAACCGAATTCTGAAAGTTATAACCAGCCCCTCAGCAAAGGGGGCGTTAAGCTACAGAAACCCTGCAGGATAGTTGCCGCACACAACCACGACGTTTAGTGGCTTGATGCGATGTGTGATTTTTCTAGACGGATGAAATGACTGCCAATAGCATTGCTGTGCTAATATTGGCAGATCAACTGCGATTGAGATGTACCAAAGAAGGTATAACATGATTTTATTTAGCTTCCTGGGCTCCAGCAAATTTAATTTTTGCACAAAATTGTTTTTGTTGTGTGTTAAAGCGTTGGGGAGATTGAAATGGGCGGACAACCACTTATTGGACAAAAAGAATATAACGACAAATACAGAAATGAAAACGGAGCAGCAATTGCATCACAAAGATCGGAGTATAGAAAAACAGATAAATACAAACAATGGCTTGAAAGGACCAAAAAAGAAAGAAGTAAAAAAGTTTCATTGCGTAGTCTTGAACGCAAAGAATCATCTGTTGAATGGTGGTTGATTAATTTATTAAAATCGGCCAAGACTAGAAAATCAAAGAATGGTGTACCCAAAAAATGTACATTAACATTAGATGATTTAATTAGACTATACGAAAAACAGAATGGATTGTGTGCCATTAGTAATCTGCAAATGGATTTCAAATCAGGTTCTTTATACTCTATTTCCATTGATCGTATTGATAATTCAATTGGATATGATAAAGACAATATTCAATTGACATGTCGTTGGGCAAATATCGGTCGTGGGACCGCTTCATTAGAAGAAATGAAAAAAGTTGTTTTAGCTATTAGAAGCGAAACCGTTTTGACAACTTGCACTAGCTCTTAAGCATATCTCATTTGGATCATGTACGGTTTTTGGAGGATTGTGTTTTGCACAAGACGAACACCAAGCTGTTCTTGGTAGTGCATCTAATCGTTCAATAGAAATTGGAGCACCACAAATACAATCCCTTGGGGTTATATGAGAATAGTCCTCTTCGTTATCCACCATTGGTATCTCGTGCTTTTGCATATTGATTTCTTGTTGCAGCAAATTCTGCTCTTGCTATGCGGAGTTTCAATAAAACCTTTTCATGGTACTCAATGTCTTTGTCCATCAATTCCAATTGAGTATCAAAAAGTCTCATTGCTGTTTCTGCGTCACATATCATTGTTTCATCAGTTTTTGTCATGTTAATTCACGCTTTCGGATTTCGTCCTCAAACTCGTCGTCTTCATCATCAGCATCATACTCTGGCCATTCGTCCTCAAACTCATCTTCTCCATCGTCGAAATAACCATCGTCGTCATAATCATCTTCGTCGTCGAAATAGCATTCTTCGTCAGGTTCATCATCGCCGTTATATTTCGGGGGCTCTTCCTGCGTGCTTTCCGGGCTTTTCTGTTGTTCTGGTTGTTCTGTGGTCTTCAGTTCCGGCTGGTCTTTCGGTACGTTTTTTGGAACCACCCATAATTTGAGATTAAATCGATTGTCGTACAATCCAACCGGCAATGAATGTAACCCGCAATATCCAATATCTGCAATATATTCTTGATCGACATTACTCAAATTGAATATTTCATCGTCGTGTAAACCAGCTGTTTTTCTGATCAGCGTGACAACGTCGCGTGGGTTTATGGCGTTAATCAAATTACAATTATCGTCAGTTTCGACTTCGAGTGTATATGATACTCTTGTCAAGACCATGCTTAGTGGAATGGTCCGTTTTGGTTTTTCTTCTTCTTTTGGTTTGTTTTGTTTAGCAAATTCATCAAGAATGTCCTTAGCCAACGGCTCACCAAGACCAAAGAATTGTGGGATCATATCTATCCGTTTGACAAATGAGTCAGACAGATCTTGTACCGCAGCCATGCCATGCAAAAGATGGCCAATACTATTACGTAATTTGGCATCTTGTGTGTTTAGAAAATCAATTTGATTTTCTAAATTGGCCAATTGTTCTGTGAGAGATTGGTTTTTCAGCTCCCATTTGATTAAATTTTGACCACGATCGTCGCTCTGTCTCTGTAGCTCTTTTTCTCGTGCTGTTACTTTTTCTAGAGCATCCTTCAACAGGGCTTTTTCGCGTTTCGTACGATCGAGTACTACTGTGTAATCATTTAATTGATTTTGAGTTGCGAGCAATTGCCACTGCAAAAATCGTACATCAGCACCGGTAAGACGTCGCCAAATTTTCTTCAACATTATAAGCTCCTTGTTTGATATTGTTGCAAAGTTTGTTTTGCTGTTAAACCCAAACTTTAATGGTTTTTTTAATCCCATTAATAATAACAGAAATGTTATGCACAGTTCTGTCACACTTTCTTATTAAACGTTTAATATCCGATTGGTCAATGACTATTTCGACATTTGACCACAAAATTTTGTTGCCAACATGTTTTTGAGTATTGATTATAGCATTGCGTATTTGTTCGGCTGTTACAAAATTGTTTTCTTTTGGTATATCATAAGAAAAAGCCGCAATTTTTGTGGCAATGTCGTTATTAACCTTTGCGGTTAATTCTATTTCGCCATTGATTTCGTCGACCAAATCGTTTGGTATGCCGAAAAAATTACCATCAACCAGAGGCTTTAGACAACTAACAAACTTGTGTGTGTATAATTTGAATTTCTCGCTTTGTTGCGATAATTCTTCGTTTGTTTGTCGTAGAGTTTCGATAGTGCTTTTTTGTGATTCTATAGCACATCCCAACTTGCTGATTTCATGATGTCTTGTGTTGCTTACCGCATTCAAATAATCGATTATTTTGCTTGATTTGTATAATCTACAAATTAAGATTAATATCACCACAGTTTGTGCAATGCAAACCCAACCAGTGAATGTCCCTGGGATTGTAAAATCAAACAAATCCATGATCAGTACTCCTATTGAATCAGCATTTTAACACGCATCATTTTGATAACACGAAAGGCCCGCACAACCATTACTGATTGTGCGGGTCGATTTCCAAATAGGCAAACCGATCAGTTGCCCATTCGTTCGCCAACTTCAGGAGCATCTTCGTATTCGTTGAGAAGTCCAGCGTAAGCCGACGTCACAGCATGCTTTGAAGCACCCAAGTTGCGTTCACTGTCCAAGAAGACGTCGATGTGATCACGTTCCTTGTCACGTGCAGATCCTTCAAGGTCGAATTCCCCACCAAGAAGACCGCCAACAATGGACTGAATCCCACGATTCGTTCCTTCGCCACCAACGTGATGTGTAGCGACTTCAGTACCGAAGTTAATCAAGTCGTAGACCGATGCTCGACTTGGCAGTGTTGCCAATCGCTTTCGACCAACGGCTGTCGTGTTGATCAGACCGTACATCATCGTTGGATTACCGGCAACTCGATCGAAGTTGTCGACGATCTGTCGGATTTCTTGTCGTTCCATACCTTCCGCACCAACTGCTCGCATCACGGCATTTGCCATCATCGAACATTCAGCGACTGAAGCGTAGGATTCGGTTGCTGAAGTCAATCGGCGACGTAATGCGTCGAATCCTTCATCATTACCGTATCCTTCGATGGTCTGTGAAATTCGAGAAAGACCACCAGTCAAATCAGATCCGACAGGGATCTTGTTACTGAACACCTTGCCGAATGCTGTCATACCATTGGTACAAACCAGACGCAAACAACCAAGAGCCACTTCAGGAGATCCGTATCCATCGATTGGGATCAAGGTGTCAAACCGTGCGTTGAAGCTGTCGCCACCGATTTCAAATGGTGCTTCACCGCGTGGAGAGAAACTTGCACGAATAATACCATCAGCGTATTTGATGCCACCATCTGGATCATATCCGCCGAGAAGTTCGGTGATTTTGTCCATCACGAATACCGGCTTGTCTGGATTACTTACAGCCATCAATTTCGGACGATGCATTCCATTTTCTGTCAAAAAACAGAATCGGAGAGTATCGTCTTCACGGACGCTGGCAATTCGATCGAACACTTCGGCTGGTGCGAAGTAGTTGAAAACATTCTTGCTGAAGCCGTATCGAGCAAAAAGCGAATTCCAGAATCGCTGGTGAGTGTCGACTGGTCGACCATCAACTGCGACTGATTCAATCGTCTTCTTTCCAGTCTTTTCATCCGTATGGCTGATCGCCGTTAGATCACGAATACCAAATGTCTTGTATTCAACACCAGGAAGAACTTGCGTCATCGTCGTCATTGTCAATCTCCAAGTAAAGGGAATGAACTTCTGAAATTGTGTTCCAAGAGGCGAGATTTCGTTAATCCCAGGAATTCTCTTGATTTTCGGGAGTTCTTTCAATCCCTCGTACCACATTGTTTCATGGTGGCCGAGAGCGTTAATCGAGTATCTCCAAAATTATTCAGTACTATCTATATAACACTTTCTAGATTTATTTCGATATACTATGTATATCTATCAAAGATACTCTAAACATTTTAAACAAATGATTTGGAGTATCAAAATGATTTTGAAAAACTGTGCATGTTGCAAATGTGATAAATCGACATCAGAATTTTCACCGCAAAAGAAAGATAACAAATTTATACTCAAAAATGTTTGTGAAGAATGTTTTACTAATTATAAATTATGTAATGGCTGTCTTTCTTTTATTCCAATAAATAGTTTTAAACGGAAAAGTAAGACAAATTATTTGCACAGTAAGTGCAAAAAATGCGAAAGGAAAAGATGTAGAGAAAATAATCCAGAAACAACACGTACGCAAACTAAAAAGAAACAAAAAAGAAATAGAGATAAAAATCGTGCATTGTGCTTTGAATATCTTGGTGGGAAATGTTCAAATCCAGATTGTCAACTACCAAACAAAGATTGGCCAATTGGGATATATGATTTTCATCATCGAAATCCAGACGAAAAGTCTTTCACGATTGCTGGGAAATATCATAAAAATTTTGAATTTTTAAAAAAAGAATTGGACAAATGTGATTTACTATGTGTGTTGTGTCATCGATTAGAACATCTTAAAGAAACGATCGATGATTGATATAAAACAATCTATTTTGAGGTATTTATAGGAGGGTTTGGGGTAGCGTCGTGGAAGTGCATGACTTTTACGTCATTTAGTGAGATTACCATCATGTTGCGATCGTCGAGCCAAAAAGTGAGATGGTTTTGGATTTCAAATGGATTACGTGGTATGTCTTTGTTGATAAATTGGTCACCTCTTCTCAAATACACATCAACTACTGGGTTGTTGCTACCCAAAACTTGTTCTGTAGGTCTAATCATAATATAATTCCGACGTGCGATTTTGGTATAGAAAACAGCCGTAGTCATCGCAACAATGACTACGGCTGTCACGGAGAATTCTTACTTCTTTTTGCCGACTTTTTTGTCGGTCAAGAACTTCGGAAGTGGCTGGTAGTTTGCAATGACACGTCTGATGGCTGCTTGTGAAATAGCATCCATCTTCTTGTTTGGTTTAATCGACAACCATCGACCATCGACCAATTTATACTGGTCTTCTGGCGTGGCAGTCTTGCACATAGGCCATTTTGTGTTCGAACTCTGTACGATATTCTTTCGCGGTGCACTTTCATGTAACCGGAAGACTCGACCGCCCATTTGCATCGTTGGTCCTCGTGACGAGTCTCGGACAAAAGCTGTCTTCAATTCAGGGCAATCAAACCCCTCAGTCAGAATCATACAGTTGACCAGTGCATCAACGATGCCATCCTTGAATTCTTGGATCATTGTGTCATTGTCTGATTGACCGCCCAAAACAAGATGATTCTTGCAACCACCTTTTAGAAGATTCATATGGCATTCAACGGCTTGATCGGTGTTCACGAAATAGAAGACCGATTTTCCCCATTTGTCAGGTTCAGCCAAATAACAATTCGCCACTTTTTCTGGCGTATATTCGTCGATCATGTGGAGATCGAATTTGCTGAGATATCCGTCGCTGATGAGTCGATGAATCCCGGCATCTCTGATTTGTTTCTCAAAGCAGAGTTTGGCTTTGTCGACTCGAAATGGTGTTGCACTCAAACCAAGGACATAATCTGGCTTGATTGCCTGATAGACGTCTGTCATGGTCGTAGCGGCGTCATGTTGTGCCTCATCGAGTACCAGAATTACTTCACGACCGCTTTCTGCAATCTCTGTAGCCAGTGCGATTCGTCCTTGTTCATTGAACATGCTGAGAGGACGAAGATCGATGTCAAGGCCGAATTTCACCTTTTCAATAACCACCTGATGTAGAAGATGTTGTCGCATCGCGACCCACACAACAATCGGATTTGTTCCAGTGGCATCCTTATAATCCTGTGCGGCATTCAATCCCATGAACGTCTTGCCGGAACCAGTTGGTGATTCGATCATAATCGATCGAACAGAACCTTCACGAAAGAATCCAACAACTTGCGTGATGATTCGTGCTTGATATGGGCGTCTTGTGAAAATTGATCTTGGTGAAGTGTATGTGAGCGTCGTCGTCATCTTTCTTCTCCGTGTAAATGTGAAATTCTATGTAATGGTCTTGTGTGAGCAGTGTTGCTGTCTGCCCCCCATCACGAAATCATGTTTCATAGTTCGCCAGGCGGTTAATCGAGATTTGTCTGATTCGCGAAGCGTAAAATAATCAATTGCAGTATTAATTTCACGCAAATGTGAAAATGTACTTGTTTCAGTAGAATCAAACGAAAGGAAAATGATCATGTTGACTTTGTTCAGAGTGTTCAGATCAGCACAACCAAGACCATCAAGATATACCAAAAGTCCTATAAGAGTCAATATGACTCTCGAACACGGTGACGAAGGATATGATCCAGTGGTTGACGAAGATCCGTTTGAAGACGAAGACGAAGATGATGACGATGATTTGTATGACGAAGACGAAGATGATGACGATGATTTGTATGATGAAGATGACGAAGATGATGATGACGATGACGATGACGACGATGACGACAAAGAATGCGATGAAGAAGAAGATTATGACGTTTGATTAACGTCGTGTTTTACGGCGTAACACCTTTTTAAGGAGAACGCCATGGACACCGCTCAAAAGTTCCGTCATGAGATATTGCGGCAAAGGGTGAAGCAATTACAATGTAATCCCTTTGCCGCATTGCAAGAATTGCTTGGTGTAGAAACACCAGAAGAAATTCCACAAGATACATTGGAAGAATTTATCGACACATGGCAAGAGCGTTGTCGATTATCAGCAGCTATTTTCGATGATACCTATTCAGGTATGCCGAAAGAAGAAGCTGTTAGCATTATTATCAAAAACGACTTTCGATATTATATGAAAGTCGGTGAAAATCTTGATTCATATCTGCATGAATATCTCGACATTTTGGTGGTGACGCATTTTTCAGATGAAAATCGTCTATTGAGTATCAAAGGTAAGATCAAACTCAATGTTACTCAAGATTCTGTGACAACCAAATCATGTTGTGGTCTGGGAC
>JACCDM010677236.1_pt1 | contig 16293 bp, 12 predicted proteins | sample 7445851 | NCBI WGS metagenome assembly JACCDM01 (sample SAMN15323438, study PRJNA562643) | freshwater metagenome | isolation source: river surface water | place: USA:Blue River Watershed | collected 2017-08-16
CGGTGAAGACGTCGTTGTAAACATAGGGCAAGCCATTCACGAAATCGATCTTGCCGTTGGTCTGGCGGTCGAGCATCCACAGATAGCCGTTGCGGCCTGCGTGCACGGCACCACGGACTTTCTTGCCGTTGATCTCAGTGTCCAGCAGGATCGGTGCGCTGACCTCATCCCAGTCCCATGCATCATTGTGATGGTATTGATGATGACCTTTGATCTTGCCCGAGTCGACATCCAGCGCCACCACCGAGGTGCTGTACAGGTTGTCGCCGACGCGGCCTTCAGTCGGCCATGGTGCAGGATTGCCCGTGCCCCAGTAAGCGATATTGGTCGCTGCGTCATAGGTACCGGTAATCCAGACGCTGGCGCCACCTTGCTTGTGCGAGTTGCCAGGCCAGGTATCGCCACCCGGCTCGCCCGGAGCAGCGGTCATGTAAGTGCGCCAGGCTTCTTTGCCGGACACGGCATCAAATGCTGCGACGAAGCCGCGCACGCCGGTTTCGCCACCCGAGGAGCCTACGAGGATTTTGCCTTTGGCAGCCAGCGGTGCGAGCGTGATGTAGGACAGTGCCTTCACGTCACCGACGGTGGTGTCCCAGACGACTTTGCCGGTCACGGCGTCGAGTGCGATCAGGTGCGAATCGACAGTCGCGACATAGACTTTGTCGCCATAGAGCGCCACGCCACGGTTGGTGTTGTGCAGCATCAGCAGATCAGCGGGGATCTCTTTTTTGTAGCGCCAGATTTCCTGACCCGTGACGGCGTTGAGTGCGATCACTTGCGCGTTAGGTGTCGTGACGTACATGTAGCCATTGTTGACGATCGGAGGCGCCTGATGGCCTTCGGTCACGCCAGTCGCTGACGACCATGCGAGGCTCAGCTTCTTGACGTTCTTGCTGTTGATCTTCTCCAGCGGGCTGTAACCCCAGCCAGCGTAGTTACCACGGTACATCAGCCAGTTCTGCGGCTCGGGATTCTGAAGCCTTGCATCAGTTACCGGGGAGTAGGGGCCCAGCTTGTCACCAGCATGAGCCATTACTGCAGTGGCGCTGATGAGCGCTAGCGTCAATTTTTTTAATGTGTGACTCATTTATCTCGTCTCCTTTATCACGGGGTTTTGTGAAGCTGTTGTTACTCCCCCGGCTTCACTGGGGGTGCTGCTATCGCTAGAAACTCTCCCTCTAATTTCAGGGGAATCGCTGGCAAGGGGCTGGAAGCCGGACCGCTGACGACTTTGGCTCCATCGAACAAATTGAATTTGGATGCATGGCAGTAGCACGCGAGCACACTTTCTTTCGACATCCAGGTCTTCACATCACAACCCTGATGCGTGCAAATGCTTGAGTACGCGATCACGCCCGACGCAGAGCGCGCGCGGGTTTCGGGAGTCATCTGATCTTCGGGCAGACGGACCACCACGATCTTGTTGAGCCGCGATTCATTCTTGGGTGCGCCGCTCTTGGCGTCGAAAGGAAAGACCAGCAGTGGCTTGGTCAGCGCCAGATCAGACGGGCGCAGTGGTTTGAAATTGTCTTCGGCGTCGGCATCTACCAACAGCAGCGTGGCCGGCGCGGCAAACGCTTCCGACGATGCAAAAGGAAGAGGGGCGACCAGACTGGTGGCGACGATATTCAGGACGCGTCGGCGCTCGGTATTGATGTCGCCACTGGTTTTCTCGCATCCGCAAGCGGCGGAGGTAGAACAGTTTTGCTTATTCATGGGTCTCTTGGTTGTTTTGGCAATCTGACCAATGCACAGGCCTTTGCTTGTCTCCGTCCCCAGCTTTCCTGACCGTTTTACGGTATTCGGAACTCTGAATTCAGTATGAGTATAACGTTAGTTTTGCGTGCCGGTAAAGAGGTCAACGTGCTGAAATATCGGGCAATATTCTTGAGATCGATGATTAATTTTCATCAGTGAATCAAGGATTTATCTTGATTCAGTCAGAATTGCCGATGCGTTTTTAAAAATGCAATTCCACCGAAAAGCTGCCCGGCGACCGGCAAGCCGGGGTCGGGCGATCGGAGGGTCATGCGGTTTGCAAACTGCCCGCTTCTTCCTCAAATAGATGTTTCAGCCGGCGATGCACGATCTTCCCGGTAGCGGTTCTTGGCATGTCCTGATCAGCGATGAAGCTCACCCGGCTCGGGCATTTGAAGCCGGCCAGACGATCTCGGCTCCACTGCCGAATCTCGGCTTCGGTGGCCTGTTCGCCCTCATGCAGCACCACGACCGCGTGCACACTTTCGCCCCATTTTTCATGTGGCATGCCGATCACGGCGACATCTTTGACCGCCGGATGCGCGCCGATCGCGCCCTCCACTTCGGAGGGATACACGTTCTCGCCGCCGCTGATGATCATGTTGCTCTTGCGGTCGACCAGCCAGATGTAGCCGTCTTCGTCGCGACGCGCCATGTCGCCTACCGAGCACCAGCCGCCCTCGAAAGCTTCGGCGGTTTTTTCCGGGTTTTTCCAGTAACCGTCGAACACATACGGTGTACGCGAGAACAGTTCGCCGACTTCACCATCGGCGACTTCTTCACGTTTGTCGTTCAGTATTCGAATGTTGCCGCTGCCCGCCCATTCGCGACCGACAGAGCCGAGCTTGGTCAGCTGTTCATCGGGGCGTAGCAGTGTTACCCAGCCCGCCTCGGTGGAGCCATACAGTTCATACAGGCGGCCATTCTTGAAGTAGTCGAGGATGGCGAGCTTGGTATCTTTGCGCGCGGGTGCCGAGGACACCAGCAGCCGGCCAACCGAGCTGACATCGTATTTTTTCTTGATCTCTTCGGACAGAGACAGCAGCATGATGTAGTGCGTCGGCACCAGGGACGTGAAGGTGACTTTTTCTTGCGACAGTGTCGCCAACAAGGCCTCAGGATCGAAGCTGCGTCGATCGTCAACGATGCAAGCTGCGCCGAGGTGAATGAAGGTCGTCGCGAAGTACAAAGAATTCGCATGACACATCGGCATCACCAGCAAGCCGGTGTCTGCTTTGCTGAATTCCATTTCGAGCGCGGTCGCCAGCGCGATCAGATAGCTGCCCTGGTGATTGCGGATCGCGCCTTTGGGTTTGCCGGTAGTGCCCGAGGTGTACATCAGTGCGCACAGGCTCTCTGGGTCCACGGCAGGGAATACTCTGGCCGGGTTGCCGGCGCGGATCAGCGCTTCATAAGTGATCCAGCCGCCATGCGGCGCATCGCCCAGTACAAAGTGCCGGCCTTGGGGAAGCCTCAGCTCTGCTTGGTGGGCATCCAGTGTTTCGCAAAATTCGGTGCCTGCGATCACCGCCCCAACTTCAGCGTTATTCAGTATGTAGGCAATCTCCGGGCCGGTCAGGCGGAAATTGACCGGCACTGCAACCAGTCCCGCTCGGGCCAGCGCAACATAAATTTCCATCCATTCCAGGCAGTTATAGGCGAGCAGGCCGACACGGTCACCGGTTTTCAGGCCCGCACTCAGCAAGCCATCGGCAAGACGGCTCGCACGATCATTCCACTCTGCGTAATTGAGCGATCTGCGCGAATCACGGGCACCGAGTTTCTTGGGCATCAGCCGGGCATGCGTGGCGATGGCATCAGAGAGGGTGAGGAATTGGCTCATATTATTAAATGGAAACTAATAGGCTGCGAGTGAAGAATGTACTTTGAATACTGAATTCAGAGTGCAATTCTAGTATACTTCATCTTCATGCAAATCAAACTTTTTCAGCAAGGGCCGTCAACGGCGAGGGAAACGGGGCTTTGCAGCGGTCCCGGCGACCGCATCACCCGGGGCCGCCCGCTGAGCACACAGGAGCAGCGCCATGTCCGCACCCGAAATCCATGAACAATCCGTCGCCGCGCTGATCGCTCGCTACCTGAAAAGTCAGGGCGTGCAACGGGTCTACGGCCTGTGCGGCGGCCACATCATGCCGCTGTGGATGCGGCTCGATGCCGAAGGGATTCGCATCATCGACGTGCGTGATGAGCGCGCGGCGGTGTACATGGCCCATGCGGAAGCAGACCTCACGGGACGGCTGGGTGTGGCATTGGTCACCGCCGGGCCCGGTGTGACGAATGCGATGACCGGCATCGCCAATGCGCATGTGTCGCGTGCACCGGTGCTGGTGCTGTCGGGCTTGCCCCCCATGCCGCAAGAAAATCGCGGGGCGCTGCAAGATATCGTGCATACCGATCTGGTGCGCAGCATCACGCGCTATGCGCGCACGGTGCATCACGCTGATCTGGCATTGCAAGAGATTGACGAGGCCGTGTCGCGCGCATTGGGGCAGGGTGGCGAGCCCGGCCCGGTGTATGTGGATTTTCCGGTGGATGTCGTGCGCGCACGTGTCAGCGCCGCCATGCAAATGCCGGAGCGTTTTACGCCGCGCGCAGCGATTGAGATGATGCCCGATGATGTCTCGGTTCGAGCGGCGGTGGAGCTGCTGTGGTCCGCCAAGCGCCCGCTAGTGATCTCCGGTCGCGGCGCCAAGGGCGCGAGCAAAGAATTGTGCGAGTTGCTCTCTCGTGTCGGTGCTGCGTATCTCGACACGGGCGAGAGCAAAGGTCTGGTTCCCGAGAGTCATCCCAGTGTGGTGGCCGCGATGCGCGGCACGGTGATGCAGCAGGCGGATGTGGTCGTCACGGTGGGCCGTCGTCTTGATTTTCAGCTGGCGTACGGCTCGCCTGCAGTATTCGGCGAAGCGAAATTTATCCGTATCGCGGATTGCGCCGCCGAGCTCAGAGACAATCGTCGCGGCACCGTAGAGATCTTGTCTACCGGCAGGCGGGCGCTGCAGGCATTGCTCGAGGCTGCTGGTGACCGTCGCTCTGCAGCCGATGCCTCCTGGGTCGAGGGACTGCGTGCAAAACATCTAGAGCGTTCGAAAAAACTCATTCACAGCATGCGCGATGCGGCGCCCGGCAGCGATGGCCTGATGCATCCTAATCGTGTGCTGGCTGCCTTGCGCGATGCCTTGCCCGAAGACGCGGTCATCGTCGCCGATGGCGGCGATTTCCTCAGCTTTGCGCGAGTCGGCTTACCAGCATCCACGTATCTGGATCCCGGCTCGCTCGGTTGCATCGGGGTGGGCACGCCATTCGGTGTCGCGGCCAGTCTGGTGTGCCCCGACAAGACGGTGATCGTCGCCACCGGTGATGGTTCATTTGGATTCAATGCGATGGAGCTTGACACAGCGGCGCGGCACCAAGCACCGGTCCTCGTGGTGGTGGCGAACAATGGCTCATGGGCGATCGAAGTGCGCGACCAGCAAGAAACGCACGGCAAGGTGGTCGGTACCCGCCTGCAGTTTTCGGATCATGCGGCGATGGCCAGAGCGTTTGGTCTGTATGCAGAGCGTGTCGAGCGTGCAGAAGATCTGGAGGGTGCGATCGAACGCGCAATGGCCAATCGACCCGCGCTGCTCGATGTGTTGGTCACGCCGGAAGCGGTGTCATCTGACGCAAAATCAGGTCTTGCGTGGGTGCCCGATTTGCAGCCCTTGTCCGCATGGGACGAGGCGGAGCAACGCTGGCGCTCGGGCGAGTGATTCGCGTATCATTGACGACTTGGCAATCGCGTCATGGATAAATCAAAACTCCAAGAACATCTGTCCTGATGAAAATCCTCGAATCCCAGCCCAAACTGGTGGAGCAAGTCCACAAAGCCATTCTTGCAGAGATTGCAGAGGGCAAGCTGCGCCCCGGAGAGCGCATCATTCAAGAGCAGATCGCACAGGAACTCGGTGTGTCGCGGCAGCCGGTGCAGCAGGCACTTGTCTTGCTGAAAAATCAGGGCGTGCTGCGGGATGCGCCGGGCCGCGGCCTGCTGGTGGCGCCACTGGATCCGCAGTTTGTGCGTCAGATGTACGAGATGCGATCAGTAATTGAAGGGCTCGCCTTCCGCAAAGCTGCCGAGCACTTCACCGACACCGCGAAAACCCACGGCGAGCAATTGCTGGCAGCAGGCCGCCAGGCAGTGCTCAAGGGCTCGGTCGCCGACATGATCGCGGCCGACATGGCGTTTCATACCTTTATCTACGAACTCGCCGGCAATCCGCTGATCGGCCCGGCGATGGAGACACAGTGGGTCAACGCTCAGCGCGTGATGGGCTCGGTGCTGCTGTCTGCGGACAAGCCGCGCGATATCTGGGATGAGCATGAGGCCCTGTTCCAGCTCGTCGCCAGTGGTGATGGCTTGCGCGCGGAGCTGGCGGCGCGAAAGCACCTCGAAGACGCCGCTGATTTCATGATCGCGCGTATGGGCGACCCGTCTGGCTCTGAAAGCGCCGCCTGATTGGCCGCTTTTCCTCCGCCGTACTGAGCTTTTGCGCAGAAATAATTAATAAAACAATCCTATTTTCTGCGTTTTTCCTCGTTTTTCGCCCCGAATAATCTTCGCTTGACAGGCTGAATTCAAAAGCCTTACCCTTCGCCTATCCGAACTCTGAATTCAGAGTTCATAAAATAAGTTGCTTTTATGTAATTTGGGTCAAGCTGGGCTCGCCCTACCGGCGCTTCAGTCAAGTCTTGTCCCAACCAGAGTTCGGCGCGTGATCTTTTGAGGTTCACGGTCTCGGGCTGAGCAGCAAAGCTGTGGAATGCAAATGTAGGGAATCCGCAAGAAGCAGCCGGTGGTAAACAGCCAAGTGGTATCTGGCTGAGTTTTGACAGATGAGTTTCCGCGTTGGGTTAGGGCCAGCCTCACGAGGCTGGCCTTTTTTTAATACCTTCACGGACCAATCACATCGAAAAATAAAAAAAATCAACGGGAGGAGACCCCATGGCAGCGAGCAGTATCGCATCGGAGATGACCGCCGAATCGAATGGTCAGGTGTACAAGAAAGTCGCATGGCGGCTCGTGCCTTTCCTGTGCCTGTGTTATCTGGCGGCGTATCTGGATCGCGTGAATGTCGGCTTCGCCAAGCTCCAAATGCTCAACGATCTGTCATTCAGCAATACGGTCTATGGGTTGGGCGCGGGCATTTTCTTTCTTGGTTACGTGATCTTTGAAGTGCCGAGCAATATTCTGCTGCACAAAGTCGGCGCGAAGCTGTGGATCGCCCGCATCATGGTCAGCTGGGGTCTGATTGGTGCGGCGATGGCCTTTGTGCAGACGCCGACACAGTTTTATGTGCTGCGTTTTCTGCTGGGCGTGGCCGAGGCGGGCTTCATCCCCGGGGTGCTGCTCTATCTGACGTACTGGTTTCCCGCGGCATGGCGCGGGCGCATCATTGCGCTTTTTCTCGCAGCGATACCGATGTCCAACATTATCGGCGGTCCGCTGTCGGGCTGGATTCTCAAAAGTTTCGGCGGCGTTGCCGGGCTCGCTGGCTGGCAATGGCTGTTCATCCTCGAGACCATACCCTCTATTCTGTTAGGTATCGCGATCTTGAAGTTTCTCGATAATCGCGTCGACGATGCACGCTGGCTGAGCGATGACGAAAAGCGCGTGATCCATGAGGACATTGCGCATGAAGCCAAACAGAGCGAGCATGTGAATGTGATGGATGCATTCAAGAGTGGCCGTGTCTGGATGCTGGGCGTCGCCTACTTTTGCATCGCCAGCGCGATTTATATCGCCAGCTTCTGGATGCCGACGCTCATCAAGCAATTGGGTGTCTCCGATCCCTTGCAGATCGGCTGGCTGACGACGATTCCCTATTCAGTCGCGATTGTCGCGATGGTGCTGACGAGTGTGAGCGCAGATCGCTTGCGCGAGCGTCGCTGGCACACGGCGATTCCTTGCCTGCTGACCGCCGCCGGGCTGGCGCTGTGCGCCACTCCCGATTACGGGCTCGTCGTCGCCATGATGGCGCTGACGCTGGCGGCGGCGGGCGCCTCCGCTGCGCAAGCGTCATTTTGGAGCCTGCCCTCATCGTTCTTGACGGGCGCCGCAGCAGCGGCAGGTATCGCGCTGGTGAATTCGCTTGGTAACATAGCGGGCATGGCGAGCACGTCGCTGGTCGGCTGGTTGACGGATATCACCGGTAGCCCGTCAAGTAGCCTGTATCTGTTCGCTGGCTTGCTGGTGGCCGGTGCGATGATAGTGCTGCGCTTGCCGGCATCGGTCGTGAATCGCTGACACGTTTACCACTGCCGATAACCACGATCACCTCTTTTCTTCTGACTAAGACGACATGGACTTCACCCTTCCCCCGAGAGCCGAGGAGCTGCGCGAGCGCACCCGGAAATTCATCGCTGAGCAAGTCATCCCGCTGGAGAATGATCCGCGCCAGGACAGTCATGGCCCGCACCCCGAGCTGCGTGCAGAACTTGTCCGCCGTGCGCGGGCGGCCGGCCTGCTGACCCCGCACGCGTCGCGCGAGCTGGGGGGACTCGGGCTGACTCATGTCGAGAAAGCGGTCGTGTTTGAAGAGGCAGGCTATTCGTGGCTGGGCCCGACCGCGATGAATATTCACGCCCCTGACGAGGGCAATATCCATCTGATGGAAGAGGTTGCGACACCCGCTCAGAAAGCCCGCTGGCTGCGGCCGCAAGTAGAGGGACATACCCGTTCCTGCTTCTGCATGACTGAGCCCTCTCCCGGCGCGGGTGCAGATCCAAGCATGCTGAAAACCAAGGCGGTGAAGGATGGTGATCACTATGTGATCAATGGTCGCAAATGGTTGATCACAGGCGCCGAAGGGTCGTCCTACGCGATCATCATGGCGGGCATGGAAGATGGCAGCGCGACCATGTTTCTGTCAGATATGGATCGCCCGGAAATCAAACTGGTGCGCAATCTCGATGCGATGGATCGCTGCTTCTCGGGTGGGCATGGCGTGGTTGAATTCCACGACCTTCGTATTCCCGCAGCGGATGTGCTGGGCGAGATCGGCAAAGGCTTCCGCTATGCGCAGGTGCGCCTGGCACCGGCGCGGCTGACGCATTGCATGCGCTGGCTAGGGCAGGCGCGACGCGCGCATGAGATCGCGCTCGACTACGTGCGCAAGCGCGAAGCCTTCGGCAAGCCGCTCGTCGAGCATGAAGGCGTGGGTTTTCAGATCGCCGACAATGACATGGATCTCATGACTGCGCGTCTGCACATCTGGCACACCGCCTGGTTGCTCGACAAAGGCGAGAAGGGTGCATTCGAATCCAGCCGCGCCAAAGTGGTCTGTTCCGAAGCCGAGTGGCGCGTGGTGGACCGCAGCGTGCAGATCATGGGCGGTCTGGGCGTGACGGGCGAGACGCCGGTGATGCGTATCTTCACCGACATGCGAGCCTTCCGTATTTATGACGGCCCCAGCGAAGTACATCGCTGGAGTATGGCCAAAAAAATCGCCGGCGGCAAAGCGTGATGGCAGCAGCAGATAGGATGTCCCGCTTCCGTCTGGACGGCAAGCGTGCGCTGATCACCGGCGCTTCAAGTGGTTTTGGTGCGCATTTCGCACATCTGTTGTCGGCGGCCGGTTCGGAAGTCATTCTGGCAGCGCGCCGCGCAGATAAACTGTCTGAACTTCAGCAGAATCTGCAGTCGCAGGGCCGCAAGGCATCATCGATCAGCATGGATGTCAGCTCGCGCGACAGCGTCAGCGCAGGTTTTGATCAGATCGGCGCTTGCGATATCGTGATCAACAACGCGGGTATCACGGTCACGCGCGCGCTGCTCGACCAGACCGAAGCAGACTGGGATAGCGTGATCGATACCAACCTCAAGGGTTGCTGGCTGGTAGCTACCGAAGCAGCACGCCGCCTTCGCGCTGCAGAGAAGCCCGGTGCGATCGTCAACGTGGCTTCCATCTTGGGCGAGCGAGTGGCCGCCGGTGTTGCGCCGTACGCAATCTCCAAGGCGGCGGTGATACAAGCCACCAAAGTGATGGCATTAGAGCTCGCGCGTTATCAGATTCGTGTGAATGCGCTACTGCCGGGCTACGTCGTCACTGACTTGAACCGCGATTTTCTGCAGAGCGAAGCGGGGGAGAAGCTGCGCAGCCGTATTCCCACGCGGCGCTTTGGTGACATGACTGATCTGGACGGACCCTTGCTGCTGTTGTGCTCCGATGCGGGCACGGGCATGACGGGTTCATGCCTGACCGTGGATCACGGTCACTTGCTCAGCTCTTTGTAAACTACATGGACCAGACCATACAAGTGCGCTTGCGCGCGTGGTTGCAGGCGCAGGGATGGATCAGTAGCTCCGATCTGAGTGTCAAATCCCTGACCGGCGGGCAATCGAATCCGACATTTTTGCTCACTGCAGGCACGGAACAATTCGTGCTCCGCAAAAAACCCGACGGTGTGCTGCAGAAATCCGCGCACGCCATCGATCGCGAATACCGTGTTATCAGCGCATTGAAAGATACCGCGGTACCCGTGCCCACAGCGCTGGCCTGGTGTGATGACGAGAGCATCGTCGGCACCCCTTTTTATCTGATGTCATTTTTGGATGGCCGGGTATTTGTCGATCAGAGCCTGCCGGGCATGTCACCTGCTGAGCGTGCAGCGATCTATCTCGAAATGAATCGGGTCATCTCTGAGCTGCACAAGATCGACATTGATGCGAAAGGTCTGGGCGACTATGGCAAGCGTGAAGATTATCTGTCACGTCAGATCAATCGCTGGTCATCTCAGCTCAGCACGGCAACGATCCCGGTACCCGATGGTCTGCAGCGACTGATGCAGTGGCTGCCAGCGCACTTGCCCGCGCCACAGCGAGCGGCGCTGATTCATGGTGATTTCCGTCTCGATAATCTGGTTTTTCACCCGACAGAGCCACGGGTGATCGGCGTGCTGGACTGGGAGCTGTCCACGATTGGGGATCCCGTCGCAGATTTTGCGTATCACTGCATGAGCTGGCACATACCGCATTCGCTATGGCGCGGCATTGCCGGACTCGACTTGCTGTCGCTGGGCATTCCTGCAGAACCTGATTATCAGCAGCTGTATTTCGCAGACCGTGCAGCGATAGATCCTGCCGCGTGGCGCTTCTATCTTGCGTTTAACTTGTTCCGGATGGCGGCGATCTTGTTCGGCATCGCCGAGCGCGCGCAGCAGGGTAATGCCAATGCAGCGGATGCCGTGCAGACCGGCGCCAAGGCGGGTCCGCTGGCCGATTTGGGGTGCCAGATCGCTGGGATTTGAGTAGCGAGCGGCGTTGGCAGTACCTTGCCGTACGTCTGTACTGTCTGCGGTGCTGCTGCCGTGCCACCTCCTCAGCGGGACAGGCTCTTTAGGCAAGTAGGGTGTTCGTGAATCAGGCGCTCTTCAATTGTTTGACTACCTGGAGATGCTGCGCATAAGAATTCTCTTCGTAGTGTTGTACGAGAATGTCATTGCGCCATATGCCACATTCTTTGCGACCGTCGGCGTGGATCATGGTGCCGAGGCCATGAAACAGCCCGCCCTCCCACTCGCCTTGGTAGCGTGATCCGTCGGCCCATTCGTACGTGCCCATCCCCTCGAAATGGTCATCGGCCCATTGACCCTCGTATCGATCGCCATCGGCAAAGACTTCGACACCCTCACCGTGCCGGAGACCGTTTCGGTACTCACCAGAATAGACATCGCCATTGGCGGTGGTGTAAGTACCGGTACCATGCTGTCGGCCATGCCGGTGATCACCCAGATATTTGCTGCCGGTACGGGATATGGATACGCCGTAGCCGTCGGGAAGTCCGTTTCTGAACTCTCCGGAATACGTCGCGCCGTCTGACCAGATATAGACCCCCTTGCCGTGCGGGACACCCAGTTTGAAATCTCCGAAGTACTTGTTCCCGTTTTTGAACGCTTCCGTGCCCAACCCATTCGGAAAGCCATTCTCGAACTCTCCTGCGAAGATCGAGCCATCATTCGTTACGTAAATTCCATGGCCGTGGCGGCTTCCGAATTTGTAGTCGCCTATGTAATTGTCGCCATTTCCGAAGACGTAATTGCCCCGGCCGTGTCGAATGCCATTCAAAAATTCGCCGATGTATTTTTCACCGTCTGCATACGACATGATGCCCTTGCCGTGCTGCTGGCCGTAGTGGGACTCGCCGATATATTTATCTCTGCGGCGCGTTAAAAACTTCACAGGGTAGGAAACTGCCTGGATGCAGGAAAAATATATTTTTTTAGAAAAATTCATCGACGGGTCTCCTCACGAATTTTTCAGATGCGTAAAGATATCAACCTCAACAGTCGCATTCTCTAGCTGCATTGAATCAATCGTGTCAATGGCTCTTGCAACTCGACGGTAAATCGTTACTCGCGGAGCATTGGTGACCCAAGCCGAACTCGGTCACCCACGCAGCCCTGGATCGCTTTTGCCCGATCTGGCGGTTAGCAGAAGGACCGTATACGACATTCGGGCTTTATTCAATAGGGCGGAACGACAATTCGTGAAAATTCCGCCGTACGGGGCCTGTCGCATAAAGCGAGGCCTTGGCACCGTGTGAAAGACAGGCCGTGATTTTATTTTCAATTATGAAAACGCGCAGAAAAAAATCCCTGACGCCGGATACGGGCATAAATTTTCAAAAAAATAACGCCTCAATACCAAGGTAAAGCAGAGGACACAACAGCCGCAGTGCTTTGTGCCCCGGCGCTTGGGCCGGCGACGGCCGAATCGCTGCGTGTTACTCGGGCGATCGCCGCCAATTCGCTGATCAATGTAGAACAAAAAAATCACAAAATTCCCACCATTGCCTGGCCGGGCTATAGAATCTGCAGTCCGGGTAAAAGGGGCGACACGCCGGCAGTTTCTTAAAGGCTAACTCCAGCGCATGGCACAGTGATTTACACTCAAAGTGACCGGTCACAAGAGCCTCAGTGTCAATCTCTACCTTTACACTTACGGTCATCTGGCCGCAAAAGACACCTATATTTTTATCAGTACCCGACAATGAAAAACACGAGCTCCGTGCAGGCAGTGATCCGATACACCTTTACAGAAACGGTGGTCGGCGGGAGAAGGACGACCGCACTGATCAAGGCCGGTATACCCAAGGCATCAGAAGATCTGGCGCTTGTTTATCTTATGCAGAAATACCCTGAGCGCCATAACATCGAAATATCCGAAGTGACTTTCTATGATCATTGAGGATTTTAAAAACCTCATGTAAAGCCCAACTTGTCGGGTCAATGGTAAATCGACAGTACCACGGACATTACCTACGTGCGGCAAGGGTGCAGCAGGGAATCCGGGCTTATGTATCCCGCCCGTGAAAAGCACCGAACTGAGACGGGCGCTTTTTCAGCGTCTGTTTTTTTATCTCGCTCTGTTTACATGGTAGACCGGGAGCGCATGAGCTACCGAGGGGGATGCGCCACATGCCAAATCGCTTACCTCCGCTGAATGCGCTGCGGGCTTTTGAAGCAGCAGCGCGTCATATGAGCTTCGCTCGCAGCGCCGAAGAACTGAACGTTACCCAGAGTGCGGTCAGTCAGCATGTAAGGCAGCTGGAAGATTATCTCGGATTGAAATTATTCCTTCGCCAAAATAATTCATTGACGCTCACAGTGGCAGGGCGCGCTTTATTACCGCCTATTCGAGACGCATTCAAAGGCTTGCTGGAAGCGACGAGCAGCGTCAAATCTCGTGATTTTGAAAACGTACTTAAAATTGGCGCACCCCCTACCTTCTCCACGAAATGGTTAAGATCGCGGCTAGCGAATTTCCGGCAACAGTATCCGGAACTGGAAATCAAGCTGATCGCCAGTAAAAAGTGGATTGATTTCAATCGAGAAGATTTTGATGCTTCCATCCGCTTTGGGCAAGGTGATTACCCCGGACTGGTCGCCGAAAATTTTATGACCGAGGATATCTTCCCGGTGTGCAGCCCCAAGCTGTTCAACTCCACCACAAGTTTGCGATCGCTGACAGACCTCAGGTTCCACACCTTGCTGCATGCTGAGCATTCAGAAGATGATGTCACCGCACCGAATTGGGCGCAGTGGATTCGGGCTATGGGTGTGGAGGGTATTGACGCCTCGAAAGGTCCCTCGTACACCCCGGCGTCGCTAGCAATAGACGCGGCAATTGCGGGCGAAGGTATTGCGCTCGCCAAGGGGAAGTGGGTACATGATGATATTTTATCGGGCAAGTTGCTCAAACCGTTTGAGGAGAGTCTGCCATCAGCATTTTCTTATTATCTTGTGTACCCAGAGGGCGGCATCAGCCGCAAAGTCGCTATTTTCCGGCGTTGGCTTTTTGAACAAGAAGGCGTGAAAGCTATTGCTTCAGTCCCGAGCAAAGCCAATTCTGCGATCTGACAAGACATGCGCTTGCTGCGCAGTCCATTTCTTCAGTGTTTACTCATTAAACATAATCTTGGGCACCGCCCCAGAATTTCTGGCTTGACGGTGTTCGGGCCCCCTGTGAAGAATGCTGCATTCAAATCTTCGTTTAAGGGGGGTGTTCATGGACCTGGGTCTTCACGGGAAAACAGCGCTGGTGTGCGCGGGCAGCAAAGGCTTGGGTCGTGCATGCGCATTCTCCTTGGTTCGCGAAGGCGTGGATGTGGTGATCGTCGCCCGCGGTGCTCAGGCGCTTGAAAGCACGGCAGCCGAGTTGAGACAACTCGGTAGCGGTCATGTCGAGGTCGTGGTGGCGGATATCACCACGCCGGAGGGTCGTGAACGTGCGCTACAACACTGCCCGCAACCCGATATTTTGATCAACAACGCGGGTGGCCCACCCGCCGGCGATTTTCGTGAGTTCAGCGCTGACACTTGGCAAGCAGCACTTAACGCCAACATGCTCACACCCATCGAGTTGATCAAAGAAGTGTTGGACGGAATGATGGAGCGGCGCTTTGGGCGCATCATCAATATTACATCCAGTGCGGTGAAGGCGCCGATTGATATTCTTGCGCTCTCTAATGGAGCCCGTAGCGGTTTGACCGGTTTTGTGGCGGGATTATCCAGAAAGACCATTGGGAAGAATGTCACCATCAATAATCTACTGCCTGGCCTGTTCGACACCGATACGATGCGGTCACGATCAGTATCGATGGCGCAATCGGCAGGCAAAGACTTCGACGAAGTTCATCAGCAACGCTTACTGCCCATACCTGCCGGTCGCTTTGGCGACCCTAGTGAATTCGGTGATGCCTGTGCTTATTTGTGCAGTGCTCAAGCCGGCTATATCACTGGTATGAATTTTCTGATTGATGGCGGCGCTTATCCTGGTACGTTCTAGAACCTGCCTCATCAGGCCGCTGTCGCCCTGTCATGTGCTCTATGACTCGCTCAGATATCTGCGCTAGTCACTTCCGACGTGAATTAACTACTGGAGCTTCTTGATGAAACTTATTCGTTTGTTAGTGCTCTTCGTGGGCTGCTTACCGTTCTTCGCAGGGGCGGAAACAATAAAACTTGGTCAGGTATCTTTATCTTTTTATGCGGTTACCGGCGGAGTCGTCCAGCATGTGCTGGAAAAAGAGGGCTACACCGTTGAGTTGATCGAGGGCTCGCATGCCGAGATCTATCCCAAGGTCGGATCTGGTGAAGTGGATATACTCGCCGCTTCTTGGCTTCCCAATGCTCATGCGGCACTGTATCGGAATGTCGAGGGGAGCACTTTCAAACTGGCAAAGCTGTATGATGACGCGCGCCTGTATTGGACAGTTCCTGAGTATGTGCCGGCCACGCTTGTGTCATCGATTGAAGATCTGCTGAAACCGGAAGTCAGATCCCGCATGCCAGCGACTATCGTCTCGTTGCCCGAATCAACCGGTCTGACAATGCTGGGACGAGAGGTACTAAAAAAATATGGCCTTGAGGCGACCGGTTATCAGTTGCAGGCGGCCCCTCCGGGGACCTGGATGGCCAACTTCAAAAGCGCCTACGACACCGGCGCATGGGTAGTGTTTCCATTGTGGCAGCCACAGTGGATGAATGCTGTCTACAAACTGCGTGTGTTGGAGGATCCCCGGCAGATTTTTGGTGTGGACAGCGCTTATTTGATCGCCAACCATCAGCTGAAGTCAAAATTGTCATCTCATGCGCTGAGCCATTTGAGTAATATTCGATTGTCGATTGCCGCCATCACCGAGATGGATCGATCAATGAACATAGACAAAGTCTCTCCGCGTCAGGCGGCCGAGCGATGGATCGCAGCAAATCCCGAGCAGGTCGACAGCTGGCGACCGAAGTAAACTCTTCGACTGCCGTGCCTGGTACGCGAGGCTGAATAGCCTTTATGCTCAAGTGCCATGGGTACTTTGGGAATGCCCAGCGAAGCTTGCGGGTTGTCATTTTGTGTACACCGAAGCGGATACTTATGTGCCTGTTGAGAAAAATTACTTATTTTTTCATTGTGCTGATCATGACATGGGCCGTTGGGAGCGTCACCGCTGCCGAGCCGAGTATCGTGATCAAATTCAGCCA
>JACCDM011377171.1_pt1 | contig 16265 bp, 7 predicted proteins | sample 7445851 | NCBI WGS metagenome assembly JACCDM01 (sample SAMN15323438, study PRJNA562643) | freshwater metagenome | isolation source: river surface water | place: USA:Blue River Watershed | collected 2017-08-16
TCGTCAATACAGGCATTTGGAACTTCGGCAGTGAACCGATAAACTCCGGGTCGAAAAAGCCCATCTGATAACCTGCTTTGGCACGTAAACCCACGACTTCGATATTGTCGTTGTTCTCGCGATCGACGGTAGTAGCCAATACACGAAGCTTAGTGCCTGTAACGAAGACGTCATTCCCCGATTGCAATTCACGCAACTTCCAAGCCGATAGCTGGGATAAGTCGTGCTTCAATAAAGCATCAATACTTAAGTTGAAATATTCCGCTACCGTCACTAAATCCTCCGGTGGCATATTCGAACGAATCCCGTTCTCATAACTGTTTAATTTGCCTCGGCTCATCCCTAATGCAGCCGCTAAATCTTCTTGGCTCTTGCCTTTTTGATTGCGCAATACTTTCATATTGCTCGCTAAATAGATAATGCGTTCGCTCATAGAATTTTTTTTTAAGAATTGCTTCCTTCTCACAAAAATAGTGATACTTTGTGTAACATCCAAATGATACTAAGTGTATCATTTGAAAATAAATCCTTTTTATGACAGCTACACGAACCATCGCCCACATGGATCTCGATACCTTTTTTGTGTCGGTAGAACGCTTGCAAAACTCCGCCCTTATCGGTAAGCCGGTATTGGTTGGCGGCGCTAGCGACCGTGGGGTGGTAGCCTCTTGTAGTTACGAAGCCCGTAGTTATGGCATACATTCTGCCATGCCTATGAAAATGGCTCGACAGCTCTGCCCAGAAGCGATTATTGTCCGTGGCGACCATGAACGATATAGCTATTATTCCAATGTCGTTTCCGAAATTATCGAAGAAGCCGTACCGCTTTACGAAAAAATGTCTATCGACGAATTCTATATGGACCTCTCCGGAATGGATCGCTTCTTTGGGTCGTATAAATGGGCAACCGAACTCCGTCAGCGTATTATTCGCGAAAGTGGCCTGCCCTTGTCTTTTGCCATGTCGATTAATAAAACAGTCGCTAAAATAGGAACAGGGCAAGCGAAGCCCAATGGACAGCTGCAAATTGAATATGGAAAAGAGAAAGATTTTTTAGCCCCCTTATCCGTTCGTAAGATTCCAATGGTAGGCGAGAAGACCTACCAGATTTTAAAAAGTATGGGCATTGAAAAAATCGAAACGATTCAGCAAATGCCATCGGAGCTAATGCAACAGGTTTTGGGCGAAAACGGACTGGCGATTTGGCGGAAGGCGAATGCCTTGGATGATACGCCGGTATTGCCCTATTGTGAACAGCAGTCATTATCCACTGAAACTACTTTCGAGCGAGATACGATGGACTTGACCCATTTACACCGTGTATTGATTCATCAAATCGAACAGCTCACCTTTCAGCTTCGCTCGAGTGATCGGCTAACGGGTTGTATCACCATCAAACTACGCTATTCTGATTTCAATACGCATACTATGCAATTGCGTATTCCATATACCGCCCTCGATCACGTCCTGATTACGAAGGCAAAGGAGCTCTTTTCGAAACTGTATACACAACGCTTACAGATTCGTTTAATCGGCGTCCGTTTTAGTCATTTGATTCAGGGGGCTTATCAATTTGATTTATTTGATGATACCAAAGAAAAAGTATTGCTCTATGCCGCCATGGATAAGCTGCGCAAGCGCTTTGGTAAGGATACGATACAAAGAGCGGGAGGGATTGATTTTAAAGATGTGGCCGAAGTACGAGATTCTCGTAAAACAAAACTATTGAATAAAGGGAAGAAGAAATGATCTTGGCGCATACGGCATATAGTTTTCATTACGGCGTATTGAGTACGGAAGAAATGCTCGAGCACTTAGCTACTAACGGCTATACTCGATTTATTTTAGCTGATATCAATAATACCTCCGCTGTGTTGGATACTTTACGCCTAGCGCCTTTGAAAGGTTTAAAGCCCATTGTCGGAGTTGATTTTCGTAACGGCGTTCAACAACGATTTATCGCCATCGCTAAAAATAATGCAGGCTATCGTCGCATCAACGAATGTCTGAGTGCTTGCTTACATGCACAAGCATCCGTTCCCGAACAAGCGCCTGATCTCGGAGACGATGTAATCATCATTTATCCTTTAGCTGCGTATAAGTCGCAAACACTAGGCCCCAATTGTTATATCGGTATCGCGCCACATGAAGTGCAAAGCTTAGCCTTCTCTGCTGCAAAGCATCTCTTAAATCATTGCTTGGCACTGCCTGTTTTTAGCTTCGTGAACCGCGCTCACTTTGTGTCGCATCAATTATTGCGTGCAATCGATCAGAACATTGTTCTAAGCAAGTTGCAACGTCAAGATGTCGGACGTGCCGATGAAAGTATTCTTCCAATCGAACAGATGAAGAAAGCCTATGAATGGCATCCGAAGCTGTGGACCAATGCAGAACGTGTTTTTGAAGCTTGTGAGCTTTCATTTGAATACGGAAAGTTTGCAAACAAAAACCGAAAATGCTATACGCGAAGTACGGTGGAAGATTGGCGTCTGCTCCGGCAGTTATGCGAAATCGGATTGACAGAACGCTATCCTAAAGCAAATCGCGATATCCGCCAACGAATGGAGAAAGAGCTGCAAATCATCGGACAGATGGAGTTCGCAGCCTATTTCTTAATCAACTGGGACCTGATTCAATATGCCCGACGACGCAACTTCTATTATGTCGGCAGAGGTAGCGGCGCTAATAGCTTAGTCGCTTATCTGCTGCGCATTACCGACGTCGATCCCATCGATCTTGATTTGTATTTTGAACGATTTATCAATCCGTATCGGACCAATCCGCCCGACTTCGATATGGACTTTTCCTGGACCGACCGCGAAGATATTACGCAGTACATTTTTAATCGTTATGGCGATACACATACTGCTTTACTCGGCGCCTATAATACCTTTCAGCACGATGCGGTGATTCGTGAAATCGGCAAAGTAATGGGAATGCCTGCACCAGAAATAGATCGTTTACAGCGACTGCAAGATCTTTCGCAAGCCGATAGTCTGGGACAGCGCGTCTTGCGTTATAGCGCGATGCTCCAAGGATTGCCGAGTCATCTTAGTATACACTCTAGTGGAATTCTGATTTCTGAAGAACCGATTTCGCAATACAGCGCCACCTTCCTGCCTCCGAAAGGCTTTCCAACGACACAGTTTAGTATGCTCGAAGCAGAAGACATAGGCTTGTATAAATTTGATATCTTAAGTCAACGCGGACTCGCGAAAATTAAAGAGGCGGTCGAGATTGTAGAACGAGAAGAGAAAGTGCGTTTGGATATTCATGATATGCCAAAGATTAAGAACGACCCTGTGGTAAAGCGTTTGCTAAAGGAAGGGGAGTGTATCGGTTGTTTTTATATCGAGTCGCCAGCTATGCGGATGTTATTGACGAAGCTACGTGCAGATGATTATATCCGATTAGTTGCTGCCAGTTCGATTATCCGTCCAGGGGTTTCTAAAAGCGGGATGATGGCAGAATATATCCGCCGTTATCGCAACGCCGACTTGCGTGAAAAAGCGCGTGAAGCACTACCGGAATTGTATGATCTTTTACAAGAAACTTATGGCGTGATGGTCTATCAAGAGGATGTGATTAAAGTCGCGCATTATCTGGCAGGATTGTCTTTGGCGGAAGCAGATTATTTGCGAAGAGGCATGACTTGGAAGTTTAAAAAGAGAAATGAATTCAACCAAGTACATCAAAAGTTTTTGGAATCTTGTCGGGCTAAAGGCTTTTCAGAAAAGACGGTACAAGACTTATGGCATCAAATAGAGAGCTTTGCTAATTATGCTTTTTCTAAGGCGCATTCGGCTAGTTATGCCGTGGAGAGTTTTCAAGCTCTCTATATCAAAGCCTATTATCCCTTGGCCTATATGGCAGCGACCTTAAATCACGGAGGCGGGTTTTATAAGCCAGAGTTTTATGTACATGAGGCCCGTCGCTTTGGTGCAGATATACAAGCGCCTTGTGTGAATGAGAGCGACGCAGGCGTGCGTTTGAAAGGCAAACAGCTGTTCATTGGCTTGAGTTGGATACAAGGTATCGAAAGTCCTTTTGTAGAAGCTATTCTCCGCAATCGAAGTACAGAAGGCGCGTTTCAACACTTAGCGGATTTTGTAGAGCGACTGAATCCGGATATCAACCAGCTGCGTTTGTTGATTAGAATTGGCGCCTTCCGCTTTACCCATTTAGCCAATAAGCAACTTTTATGGGAAGCACATCTTTTAGTTGGGCAGCGGAAACGACAAGGTTCAGGACCTTTATTATTCAGTACCGAGATTAGGCAAATTCAACTGCCGGTACTTACGGTAGACCCTTTGGAGGAGGCCTATACACAAATAGAGTTATTAGGCTTCCCGCTATGTTCTCCTTATTTGTTGGTAGCAGAAGATATCCCGAGTCCCTTACTAGCATCCGATTTGAAACTGAATCTGTATCGCGAGGTGGAGCTAGTTGGCTATTTGGTAGCGTATAAAACAACCTATACACAGCAAGGGGATAAAATGTGCTTCGGTACCTTTCTCGACTTACACGGTCATTGGCTAGATACAGTTCATTTCCCCGCCGCTACGAAAGATTTTCCATTCCGCGGACCAGGGGTCTATCATTTAAAGGGAAGGGTAGAAGAAGAGTTTGATTTCTTTTACTTGAATGTCAGTTTTATGCGTCGCTTGAATAGTAAAAACGTAGGCTAGTAGTTAATTTATAACTTTACTTTTTACTTCTTAAAGGAAAGCGATTGCTTTACGCATTATTAGCCATGCGCTAATTTTCTTATCTCCACTTATTTGTATATTTTTGATTCATGTCCAAGATTGTTGTAACGGGTGGATGCGGTTATATCGGCAGTCATACAATTGTCGATTTAATACAAAATGGCTATGAAGTTGTTTGTATAGATAATCTCGTACGTGGGAAACGTTCTCAATTGGATTGTATCGCCGCTATCACAGGAGTCGACGTACCTTTTTATGAGGTTGACATGTGCGATGAAGTGGCACTCTCAAAAGCTTTTGACGCGATTGGAGCGATCGGCGGGGTGATTCATTTTGCCGCCCTGAAATCTGTACCGGAGTCGGTGGAGAAACCTGAATGGTATTTGAATAATAATATGGGAGCACTGCAGAATTTGTTACAGCAGATGCAACTCCGTCAGATCAATCATTTAGTATTCTCTTCTTCCTGTGCAGTTTACGGAAGTCCAGCAAAACTTCCTGTTACAGAAGACTGCCCATTCGCCGACCAAGTTTCGCCTTATGCTCTTTCCAAACAGAAAGGTGAGCTTTTAGTCGAGGAGCAGATGCGCAAAAATCAAAATCTCCGCTGTTCTATTCTTCGTTATTTTAATCCTATCGGCGCTCATCCTTCTGGTAAAATGGGGGAGAATCCGTATGAAAAAACGACGAATCTCTTGCCGCTTATTTTGAAAGTCGCTAAGCAAGAAATTCCTTTTCTGACTGTCAATGGGAATGACTATCCTACACCAGATGGCACCGCTATTCGCGACTATGTTCACGTTTGCGATATCGCTCACGCTCATGTTTTGGCGTTTAAAGCGCTTTCTGATTCTACTAAACCGCAATTGCAAACCTATAATCTTGGGAGTGAACAAGGCTATTCCGTACTCGAAATGATTCATGCATTTGAGGCCTGCAATGGCAGAAAAGTGCCGTATGCCATTCACAAACGCCGGGTAGGTGATCCGGCCGCTATTTATGCAGATATTTCAAAAGCAAAGAAAGAGCTTAATTGGTTGCCAGTTAACGATTTAGGTATTATGCTAGGAAGTGCTTGGCAATGGGCTAGAAAAAAATAAATATTCGCGTAAACTTTTTGATAGAATAGTTTGTCTTATTTGCCGATTTCACTTTGAAATATTGATAAAAATTAGCATTTTTAAAGGGTAAATTAGGTTATTACTGTTTGAGAAATTTCGTTAGATATTGTTTATTCGTACTCGTGTTTTTTATTTTTGGAAAAGCACAAGCTACTCACATCGTGGGCGGAGATTTAACCTATACCTATAACGGAGGAACAAGCTATACATTTACCTTAACTCTCTATCGCGATTGTCAGAATTCCACTACAACCTTTCCTAACCCTGCAGGTGGCGGCGGAAGTAATATTCCAAAACTTTATGTCTATTATTCAAATGGCTTCACACCTGCTAATCTAGGGAATAACTATGGCTCGGCGTTAAACCTCGCCTTCGCACCAGGTTATAATACTAACGGAACAGTGGTGAGTCCGTACTATTATTCACCCTGCCTAACATTCCCTTCTGGAATCTGCGTAAGAAAAGCGGTGTATACCGCAACTACCAATTTGCCTGCGACACCAGGAGGATATACCATCATGTATCAAAACTGCTGCCGCAACTCTAGCGTTAATTTCAATATTAATATCAATCAAGACGGAGCAACCTATCTTTGCGAAGTTCCTGGCTCGCCATATCAAGCCAATAGCAGTCCGGTATTCACTACTTTTCCTCCGATTGCGATTTGTCAAAATGCACCCTTCTCTTTTCCTTGTGGCGCCACCGATGCTAATGGAGATCAATTGGTATACTCGTTAAATACTCCATTTAATGGAACAATTAACCCTCCAGCAGGTTTTGGCAACCTAACGTGGAATTCGGCAGGCGGCTACTCTTTAAGTAATTTCTTAGGCGGTACTCCTTCGTTGGCAATTGATCCGAATACAGGAGTCCTTACCTGTTATCCTCCTAATGCAGGGACCTACTGCGTTGGGATTAAAGTAGAAGAATACCGAAATGGCGTCTATATTGGTAGTATTTATAGGGATATTCAATTTAATATCAACCCTTGCGTTACAGTAGTTTCTGCCGCTGTGGCTAATACTGCCGGCTTTAATTATGTACTTGCCTGCGGAAGTAAGACGGTCGCTTTTACCAATAACTCAACCCCTATCAATGGCTCCTTGACAACCTTCTTCTGGAATTTTGGTGACCCCCTCAGCACAGCAGATACCTCAAAATTGCAATCACCAAGTTATACCTATGCAGACACGGGAACTTATACCGCTGTTTACATCATGAATCCAGGACAGGTCGGATCTTGTTCCGATACTGTCTATAAAACGGTGAAGGTTTACGATAAGCCTTTTGTAAATTTTGGGATAATCGGAAATAAAGTCTGTACGAATATTCTTTTCCGTGATTCAAGCATTATAAAGCAGGCACCGGCTGCAGCTGCCTATAAGTGGTCTTTTGGGGATGGTACTTTCTCAACGTCAAAGAACCCTTCGCACGTCTATACTACAAGTGGCAATTTTAATATCAAACTCGTAATTACCCAAGCCTCCGGTTGTAAGGATTCGCTGACGAAAGTTTTAACGGTTATCGGACCTTATCCAACAGCAAGTATCAATGTGGTGACGCCTAACTGTAAATCCAAAACCATAAGCTTCGCCCCTGGATCTTCTTATTATTCCTACTTATGGAACTTCGGCGACTTAAATACTTTGGCCGACTCTTCCATCAGTTCGAATCCAAGTTATACCTATCCCGACACAGGAGCATATACCGTTACTTTAAAAATTAATCAAAGCCTGGCTGCTGTTTGTAGAAGTACTGCTACAGTGGTAGTTAAAACCTATCCTCCGTTTAATGCAGGACTGAAGCTTTTTCCAAATCCAACTTGCGTTAATACCCCGATCCTTTTTACAGATACCTCCAAAGGTTCATTAATGCCTAATTATTGGAGCCTGAATTACGGCGACGCCTCTCCCATACTTACCTCAACTGTTGCTCCTTTCAGCGCCTCGCATGCCTACAGTGCTACCGGAACCTATTCTATTAAGTTTTTGATAAAGAACAGTGCAGGCTGTCGGGATAGTGTACTAAGAAGTGTTCAAATACAAGCACCTCCAGTGGCCGCTATCAGTGTTCCGCCAATCGTCTGTAATTCTATGCAAGTGGCGCCAGCTCCAGTGAATACCGCCTATTCTTATGCGTGGGATTTTGGTCAAGCGAATACGAATAGCGATACCTCTACCTTGATGAGCCCTGCCTATACCTATCTAGACACGGGCGCACATCAAATTCGTTTAATTCTTAATCCTACCATCGGTGGTACCTGCACCGACACCGCAACTGCTTGGGTAAAAGTGTATAGTCCTCTAACGGCTAACTTCGTACAAAATCCATCTATAGCCTGTATCGGCAACTCAACGCAATTTGTCAATTTGTCCTCTGGAATCGTAAATCCTAGCTCTTATCAATGGACCTTCTCCGATGGCTTTAGCTCTACCGCACTCAATCCGATTCACGCGTTTAATGCAATTGATACGTTTCAAGTAAAATTAGTTGCAAACTACGCAAGCATTGGCTGTTCGGATAGCACCCAGAAAGATGTAATCATTTACCCAATAGCGAATGCAATTATTTCAACGGCCCCCCTACAGTGTCAGTCTTTAACGGTAAACTTTACAACACCATCTATCGCAGGGACCTATTCATGGAATTTTGGGGATATGTCAACAGCTGGTGACACTTCCACGATTCAAAATACAAGCTATACCTATCCAGATACAGGCACCTATACCGTGCGTCAGATTTTGAATATTGGGATGTCAGGTACTTGCTCCGATACTGTGTACAAAACCATTAGCGTCTATGGTCCACTAAAGTCTTACTTTAAGTATGGTCCGCAGATTGTTTGTCCTAATTATCCAATTCAGTTTGTCGACTCTTCTTATGGTCGCGCCAAACCGAACTTACGTAAGTGGGATTTTGGCGATGCTTCGCCTATCGTTTATGGAAGCAATGTCACACATGCCTATGCAAATCCTGGGTCCTATAATGTAACCTTAATTGTGTTCAACGCCCAAGGGTGCGCTGATACCAGTGTGAAAGTAGTTAATGTGCTTAATCCAGTGCCTCCAAACTTTGCGATTAATGCGCCAACCTTAAGCTGCCGTAATACAGTGGCGTTTTCATCAAATTATGCGGCGCCTACTTATTTGTGGAACTTCGGAGAACCAAGCTCTCCTTTCAATACGAGCTCCTTCTCAAATCCAACGCACGCTTATGTGAATTCAGGCTATTATTCCGTAACCCTAATTGCCTATCCAGGAACCGGTTGTGCGGATACTGCCGTTCATGTAGTTAATGTTCAGTTTGGCTTGCAAGCAGGCTTCGATACCTTAGGCGTCTGTGTATATGACTCTGCAGTCGTACAACAACAAACGATCCCTGGACCAGGAAGCTTGATTCAGGCAACATGGCATTGGGGAGATGGAGACAGTTCTTCCACTTTGTCACAGTACGTGAAGCATTTGTATCAGAATGCAGGAACCTATCAAATCAATATGGTGGTGACAAATTCGTGGGGTTGTCAAGATTCCATACAAATGCCAATCAATATTTATCCGCGTCCAAATATTAATATCGGTACTTCCGCTTCTATTTGTAATCTGGATACAGTGAAGCTTACTGCGCAAGGCGGTGGCACTTATCAATGGTCGCCTAACTACGCTATCGATAGTTTGAACATTGCGACGCCAAAAGTTACGCCAGATAAAACAACTTTATATCAGGTTAAAGTGGTAACACCATTTGGCTGTTTTGATACGGCAAGCGTTCTTATTAAGAATGTAAATCCTCCTTCTAGAGGAGTAGTTTTAGATACTACCATTTGTTATGGTGATAGTGCGCTTTTGCGTGCAGGACCAGCGAATTTAAAATACACTTGGCTGCCGAATTATAACATTTCTTCTAATAAAGCAGCGAATCCTTGGGCATTCCCATTAATTGCGACGACCTATATCGTTCGGATTGTTGATGGCGCATGTGTGCAGGATGACACCTTCCGTCTGAACGTGGTTAAATTGGCTAACCCCAATGCTGGTCAAGATATTACCATTTGTAAAGGAAGCACGGCCACACTGCAAGGGAGTGGAGGGATTTTTTATAATTGGTCGCCAAATACCAATATGTCATTTTCAAATACAGCAAATCCTGTAGTCTATCCGGATGTAACCACTACGTATACCTTGACAGTTATCGATACCTTCAGTTGCTTAAAGCCTATTTCAGATAAAGTTACTGTTCGTGTAGAAGATTTCAATTGGGCCTATGCCGGAGCGGATACTTCAGGCGTAAAAGGCATTCCTATTGAATTGCATGCTGAAGGGGGCGTAAGCTATTCATGGCAACCAATCTATGGTTTGGATAATCCGAATGTTCAGAATCCTAGCGCAACTTTAGATAAAGACATGACTTATGTGGTCACCGTTACTTCAGCAAATGGTTGTATTGACTACGATACCATCTTTGTGGTGATCTTCCCTGAAATAACAGCCTATGTACCCAATGCATTCACACCTAACGGAGACGGGGTAGATGATATCTTCATTCCAATTTATGCAGGTGTAACCGGCTTGATGGAATTCTCTATTTATAACCGTTGGGGCAATAAAGTATTTACTACAGCCGATCGCAGTGAAGGTTGGGATGGTCATTATAAAGGACAAGATGCGGAAATAGGTACTTATGTTTGGATGATTCGCGTGCGTGATTTAACTGGTGCTGAATGGTTGAAGAAAGGGGATGTTACCCTGATTCGTTAAGCTTTTACTAATATTTTATTTCTCTTTATTTGGTTGGAATGTTCTATTTTTGCAACCTAAATTTCAACTTATGTCGTTTACAAAAGAACAAGTGTTGCATGCTTTAAGTCATGTAGATGATCCAGATTTGCGTAAGGATATCGTGAGTTTAAATATGGTGAAAGACGTCGCTATTGACGGGGATAAAATTGCTTTCACTGTTGAATTAACGACGCCTGCTTGTCCGATGAAGGACATGATTCGCACCGCTTGTTTGAACGCCATTAAAATGATGGTAAGCAAAGAAGCTATCGTTGAAATTAATATGTCGAGTCAAGTAACCTCGCAGCGTAAGGATGATCAAGCGGTATTGCCAAAGGTGAAAAATATCATCGCTGTCGTGAGTGGTAAAGGCGGAGTAGGTAAGTCTACCGTCTCTACCAATTTAGCGCTTGGCTTAGGTAAAATGGGCGCAAAAGTAGGTTTGTTAGATGCTGATATTTACGGTCCTTCTTTGCCTTTGATGATGGGCTTAAAAGATCGTAAGCCGAATATGGTGAGTGTAGATGGGAAGCATAAAATCGAGCCAATCGAGCACATGGGTATCAAGAGTTTGTCGATAGGTCTTTTAATCGATGAGTCGCAAGCAGTAGTTTGGAGAGGACCGATGGTTTCTTCTGCCATTCGTCAATTGATAACCGATGTGCATTGGGGAGAATTAGATTATTTAATTATTGACATGCCTCCAGGCACAGGAGATGTACATTTAACCTTGGTACAATTAGTACCAGTTACCGGAGCTGTTGTTGTTACGACCCCACAAGATGTGGCTTTGGCAGACGCTCGTAAAGCGGTAAGCATGTTTAGTATGGGGCAAATTAAAGTGCCTGTATTAGGGGTGGTTGAGAATATGAGTTGGTTTACACCTAAAGAATTGCCCAACAATAAGTACTTCATTTTCGGAGAAAATGGTGGTCAACGTTTAGCTGATGAATGCGGTTTGCCATTATTGGCCCAGCTTCCTTTGGTACAAGGCATTCGTCAAGGTGGAGATGAAGGACATCCTGCCGTATTGCAAGCAGATGAGTGGATTTCTGCTCCGTTTGATTCTTTAGCTACAACGGTCGCACAACAGGTTGCTATTCGTAACGCGAACATGGCACCTACCAAAACAGTTAACATCGTACATTAATTGTCGATAAATTGGGGAAATGTTGATTAATGGGCTATAATTAGCCCGTAATATTGTTCATTTTTGTAGGGTAAAAGCCATCAAAATGAATAAACAGCAATTGGTACAATCTATCCGTACCAAAAAGAACTTTTTGTGTGTCGGTTTAGATACTGATTTGACAAAAATTCCTGCACATCTATTACAAGAGGAAGATCCGATTTTTGCCTTCAATAAAGCAATCATTGATGCTACGCGTGATTATTGCGTTAGCTATAAACCCAATCTTGCATTTTACGAAGCGCAAGGTATCGCAGGGTGGAATGCATTAATCAAAACTGTAAATTATATTGGCAAGGGGCATTTTATCATTTTGGATGCGAAACGTGGTGATATAGGGAATACGGCAGAACAATATGCAAAAACATTTTTTGAAACAATGCCAGGAGATTCTGTAACCATCGCTCCTTATATGGGCGAAGACGCGATTACTCCGTTTTTGAAATATGAGGATAAAGTCGCTATCGTATTAGCACTTACTTCGAATCCCGGTGCTGCAGATTTTCAATTGACAGAATCAAATGGGCAGGCTCTTTACGAACAAGTGTTACAAAAAGCTGCTAGTCTTGGCACCACGGATAATATTATGTTTGTAGTAGGCGCTACCCGTCCTGCATATTTTTCAAAGGTGCGTGCAATTGTTCCTGATCATTTTCTTTTAGTACCGGGTGTTGGTGCGCAAGGAGGTTCTTTGGAGGAAGTTTATAAATATGGCGCGAATCAGGAAGTTGGCTTAATTGTGAATGTGAGCCGTCAAATTCTATTCGCATCTAATGGAACGGATTTTGCTGTGAAAGCAGGAGAAGTGGCGAAGGACTATGCTATTCAAATGTCTAAATTGATGGATCATGCGTAAAAAAATTGTTGCAGCTAACTGGAAAATGAATCTCAATCAAAGTACTGCCAATGCCTTATTGGAGGGATTAGCTACGATTGATAATGCTGCTTGCGAAGTGGTGATTTGTCCCTCTTTTACATTGCTATCCATTGCTCAATCAAAATTGCCAAGTAATTTATACTTAGGTGCACAAAATGTACATCCTGCTCCGGAAGGTGCATTTACCGGAGAAGTGAGTGTCTTGATGTTGCAAGATTTGAAAGTGAACTACTGTATCGTTGGCCATAGCGAACGCCGTGAATATTTTGCGGAAACAGATGCATTCATTGCAGAAAAAATCAAGTCGCTTTTGTCGAATGGAATCACGCCCATTTTTTGTTGCGGAGAAAATTTACAAATCAGACAAAACAATTCGCATCAATCCTGCGTAGAATCTCAAATAAGAAATACGTTTAGTTTGTTTACTGCGAAGGATATTGAGTCTATCGTCATTGCTTATGAACCTGTTTGGGCCATCGGAACGGGGATGACTGCTAGTCCAGAGCAGGCAGAGGAAATGCATCTACATATTCGACAAGTATGGAAGGATATGTTTGGAGAAACGGCTGCGGCGCAACTGTCGATTTTGTATGGAGGAAGTTGTAAAGCGGATAATGCGGCATCCATCTTCGCTATGCCAAATGTCGACGGAGGTTTAATCGGCGGCGCCTCACTCAAACTCGACGAATTTAAAGTTATTGTAAACGCTTGTAAATAATTGTTTATGCATCGTCTGCTTTGTTATTTAATGCTTTTGATCTTCGGAAGTCTTTCCTTTGCTAATGCACAGGAGACTGTCTTCGATACAAAAGACCCGTCCGCATTTCTAAAACAATTAGAGAAAGAAATCAAAGCTACACAAGTAGACGTCTATAAGGATTTTTTTAAAGACCTCGAAAAGGCGTATGAAAAAGATGCGCTTGTAACAGCGGCCGATTTGAATGCAATGGCTAGCGGATGTAATCGTTTTACCACCGCAAAGCTTCGTTTCAATCCTTTTCAAATTCAGTATCTACAGTATTACTTATTAGCGAAGCAAAATAAAATCGATCCTACCTTTATTCAATCTTGGGATGATGTTTTGGGCGAAGTAATCACACACATGAAGAAAGGGCTAACGAAAGACCTTTTGAATTATTATAAGTTTACGCAAGCCATGTTTGCCAAAGGTGCATTTATGGACTCCGGCGCCAAGTTGTGGAAAGGAACAGGAGAATCAATGGAATTAGTCTATGAAAAAGAACCCATTGTAAAATTGACTAACGGTTCCTTAATCATTCAAGCTACAGGCGATACCTCTATTATTTCGAATACAAGTGGAATATGGTTTGTCTTTGCCGAAAAGTTTGTGGGCGACCACGGTATGATGGATTGGAGAAAGGCTGGATTGGATTCGACTAGCGTTTATTGCAAGTTTAATAGATATGTGGTAGAGGTGAACAAAGCGGAATTTCGTGTCGATACAGTAGTTTTTCATAATGCTCAATTCTTGAAAAAAGACCTTACTGGAACTTTAACAGATAAGGTATTGTCGAAAGCGGTTGGTACAAAAAATGCCAACTTCCCTCGCTTTGACTGTCGTGAGAAATTCGATTTTGAAGAGTTTTCTCCTGGAGTGAAATTACGTGCAGGCTATACACAGCAAGGTGCACGCGTAGTAGGAGTGGGTTCTAAAGATGAACCGGCAAGTTTAAATTTTTATAATGCACAAAAGAAAAGAGTGGCTGCGGCAACTGCTGCCAACTTCGTGATTAAAAAAGGGACTGAAATCACTGCTTCTAGTGCGGTAGTAAAATTGTATATGCACGATGATTCAATCTATCATCCAGGCGCAGGATTTAAGTTTAATATTCCGGATAGAATTATTCGTTTAGATCGCGGAGGATTAGGCGTAAATAAGGTGAAGTTCTATGACTCTTACCATAAGTTAGAAATTGGCTCAGAGGTTTTGTTGTGGAAGATCGATAGCACACAAATGTATTTTTCAAATGTGACAGGGAGTGGTAAAACACCAAGTAATTTTCAATCGCAAGATTTCTTCGAACCAGGAGAATTAGAAAAATATACGAACGTAGCTGATTTTAATCCGATTGCCGTATTAAGCTTGTATTGCGAACGCAACAAAGTGACAGGCATGGATGCTGAAGACTTAGCACGTGCATGTAATAAAAATTATACGGAGGAAACGATTAAGGGAACACTTTATTCGATGATGGAAGATGGATTTGTTTTCTATGATGAAAACCATCACTGGGTAGAGATGAAGCCGAAGACTACTTTGTATGTGAAAGCAAATCGCAAGATTAGTGACTACGATAAAATTAGTTTTAATTCCTTACAGCCTAACGGCGCGAATGGCGTTCTTGATATGAATAAGAATACCATTAATATTAACGGCGTTGATAAAATCGTTGTTTCTGATTCTAATGATGTGATATTCTTTCCAAATGAAAGTGATTTGCAATTAGCGAAAGGGCGTGATATTAAATTCAGCGGCTTATTGCATGGTGGAAGAGCGGATATTCTTGCCAAAGACTTTCAATTTGATTACGAAAAATTTAGAGTGCATATCAAAGATGGCGACTCCTTGCTAATTCATGTTCCAATCATGAGCAAGGATGGTTTTAATACACCTCAATTAAAACCTGTCCGCACCTTTATTTGTAAAGTAAGTGGTGACTTTATTGTGGATGCCGCTAAGAATAAATCTAGTCGCGTTCGTCTATGGAAATACCCGACTTTAAAAACAACAGAGCCGAGTTTTACTTTTTATGAGAGTCCGAAAATTCACAATAACGCCTATAAGCGTGATGTGTTTTACTTTAAGCTGGATACATTTACGCTTGATAGCTTGCTTTGTTTTGATATCAATGGAATTCGTTTCCCAGGAACTTTCGTCTCCGGAGGTATTATGCCTGAAATGAAACAAACCCTCACCTTACAAAAAGATCTATCACTTGGCTTTCATGGAAAAACTTCTCCAGAAGGAATGTCAGTGTATAATGGCAAAGGTACGTTCATCGGTGAATATGATTTGTCGAATAATGGTCTGTATGGTGATGGCACGATCGCTTACATTTCAAGTAAAGCGCAGGCCAAAGGCATTCTCTTTATGCCTGATTCCTTGAATGCACGAGCCTATCAATTTGATCAGGTAGCGACAGCAGGTACTGTTGAATTCCCGGAAGTGCACAACCAATCTACCTTCATACATTGGGAACCGAAGAATGATCGACTTCTTGCAACCATGGATACGAGTCAGTTTAAAGTATTTGGCAACTTCGCTAAGTCGACAGGTACCTTAACAGTTACGCCAAAATGTATGTATGGCAATGGAATACTTGATTGGAAAGAGGGAACCTTGCAGTCGACCAATATGAAGTATGGTAAGATGAGTATCGCATCAGACACTGCTAATTTGGTTATTCGCGAGTTTGATCAAATTCATTCAGCTTATGAAGCGAAAAATTTGAATGCGAAAATTGATTTTGAAAAGCGTGTCGGCGATTTTGTAATGAATATTCCGGGCTTGCCAACTGACTTTGTAACGCATCAGTTTAGTACCACAATGGATCGTTTCCATTGGGACATGAA
>JACCDM011877799.1_pt1 | contig 16246 bp, 11 predicted proteins | sample 7445851 | NCBI WGS metagenome assembly JACCDM01 (sample SAMN15323438, study PRJNA562643) | freshwater metagenome | isolation source: river surface water | place: USA:Blue River Watershed | collected 2017-08-16
AAAATGGGCTATTCTTTTGCATCGCGTCCTAAAAAACGCAGCCGGCTAGTTACCCAAGCGGCCAAAGGGATCTGACTGTAAATCAGCCGTCTCAGACTTCGGGGGTTCGAATCCCTCACTAGCCACGAAAACCCACCCCTCCACGGGTGGGTTTTTTCTATATCTGGGCCTTATTGGTCCTTTGTGGGTCATTGTGTATTCCAGAAGCACCTACTTGTTTTGGGATCGCGGCGCATACTTCTGCATCCACCGCCCCTGAGCCATTCGGAGTGGCTTAACTTGCTGGTCCATCGAACGCGTGTCCTATGATGACGGCCAACCCAACGCAAGGTGGTTTCATGGATGTTCTAGTCGCTGAGTTTGGTGCTGTCGGCGATGGCAAAGCGATTGATACCGCTGCAATTCAGGCAGCGATTGACCGAGCACATTCCCTGGGCGGGGGCCGTGTTGTGCTTTCGTCAGGGCGCAAGTTTCTCAGCGGATCGCTGATTCTCAAGGAAAACGTCGAACTACACATCGAGGCCGGCTCGATTTTGTATGCGAGCTCGGACTATGCGGACTACCCTCCAACTTTGATCTCGACACTCACCGATGGTCAGGTGGATGAATACGTCCTGCCACAGCGTGCATTTATCGCAGCATTTCAAGCCGACAACGTCAAGATCACCGGAACCGGTGAGATAAATGGGAACGCCGACGGCTTCATTGATCTTCGCGGTGAATACATCCACCAGATGAGAGCTCCGGTCAGTGGCAAGAGTCAATACCTTGAGCGACCATTCACAATTTTCCTGATTGATTGCCAGCTTGTTGAGCTATTGGACTTCACTCTCAAAGACCCAGCCTTTTGGGCACTGCGAACCACGGGCTGCAACGATCTGTTAATTGACAGCATCAAGATTTTGACGGACCTGATGGTTCCTAACGCAGATGGAATTGACATCGACAGATGTCAGCGGGTGGTAATTCAAAACTGTGAACTAGTCACGGCGGACGACTGCATTTCGCTCAAATCCTGCTCCGGCACCTCCCAGTTCGGAGACGTGAGCGACATCGAAATTCGAAACTGCGACATGATCTCCACCTCGGGAGCCATCACCCTAGGGACTGAATCAGTTGGAGACATAAAGAATGTTTTGGTTGCAGACTGCACGGTTACAAAGTCCCACCGAGGGTTTGCGGTTCGGGCTCGAGAGGGCGGTGAGATATCGAACGTAGTTTTTAGAAATTGCAAATTAGAAACCAGGACCTTCTCTCCATCTTGGTGGGGTCACGGAGAAGCGCTGCACGTCACTGCATTTGCCTGGAATGAACAACACAACCTGCAAGATGGCAATCCAGAGAGATTACTACCTGGACGAGTGAAGGACATCAAGTTCGAAAATCTAGAGGTCAATACCGAGGCAGGTGTTTTGGTTTGGGCGCAAGAGGATCAGCTAGCAAGCAACATCCGTTTTGACAACCTGAAAATCAGAATCGGAAAAACATCCAAATGGCCAGCTCGGATTGATTTGCGACCCAACGACTTGACCCCGGTGGTTGAGCGCAGCGCAAACGCATTTGAGCTTGTCAATTGCAAGAATGTTTCCATTACCAACTCGCGAGTGATTTGGGACCAAGCAACTCGCGAAGACTACGCCGATCTGATTTTTCAGCAGAACGTACAAAACTTGAAAACTACAAATTTGGATGAGGGTTTGGGCGCGTGAGCAAATCATCCGAGACCGAATCCGGAGCGATTCGGATTCTCCTGAAAAAGGCAAGGCCCTTCCGTAAAGAGTATTCGGTGGCAATTTTTGCCTTTCTACTAAAGGACTCCCCTGCCTGGGTTTTGCCAGTCATCACGGCCAACATCATCGATACGGTGGTAGCTAAAGGGCCAATTGAAAGTCTCTATCTACTCGGGGGGTTGGCGGTTTTAGTCCTGCTGCAGAACTACCCGATGAACATGATCTACGTTCGCAAATCCTCTTCCGCTACTCGCGCCATAGCCTTAAACCTTCGCACCGCACTCACCGAGCATCTTCAAAAGCTAACCCTTCAATTTCATCAGCGAGTGAGCAGTTCTGTCGTACAAACCAAGATTGTGCGAGATGTCGAGAACATTGAGCTGATGATTCAGCAATCGCTTCCCATCGCACTGTCCGGCACGTTCTCGCTGATTGGTGCCTTGGTCGTGGTTTCCTTGAACATCCCAGTCTTTTTGGCCGTATTTGGACTGGTAGTCCCAATCGGAGTTTTGCTGCTGGTGGTATTCCGGAGGAAATCAAAATCAAAAAATGAGCAATTCCGTTCTCAAGTTGAGGAGTTCTCCTCCCAGGTTGGGGAGATGTCTTCTATGTTGCCGGTGGTGCGAGCCCACGCGATTGAATCCAGCGCCACAGCCTGGGTCAATGAATCCGCGGAACAACTTAGGAAAAAAGGCGTGGAGCTGGATTGGCTGAATGGACGCTTTGGAGCGCTGGCCTGGCTGAGTTATCAAATCCTTGGGGTCGCCAGCCTGATAGTGGCCGCCAGCTTTTCCATCCTTGATGTTTTTCCTATCACCGCAGGGCAGGTCGTGCTCGTGGCAACCTACTTTGGCGTGATTATGGGAACCGCGATCGCACTTTTAAACATCATGCCCTCACTTGCCAAAGGCATTGAATCGGTCCGATCAATCGAAGAAGTGCTTTCCTCCCAAGACCTCGAACAGAACGAGGGTAAGCGCGAGGTGATTGCAATTTCGGGTTCGATTGGCTTGAGGGGGGTCACCGTCGAGCTTTCCGGCAAAGATGTGCTGCAAGACATTTCGCTTGAGATTCCTCGGAACCAGACTTGTGCCTTTGTGGGACCATCTGGATCTGGGAAAACCACCTTGCTTTACACAATTTTGGGCTTGATTCGACCAAGCTCGGGTGATGTCTTTTTCGACTCTGAGCCCATGAGCAGTTTGGATATGAGAACTGTCCGACGGCATGTGGCATATGTCCCACAGGAGTCGGTTCTGTTGGATGGTTCGCTGCGAGACAACGTTGCCCTTGGCCTAATCGCCGACGACCAAAAAATCACAATGGCATTGGGTTTGGCAAACCTTGGAACACTCTTGCTTCATGGCGGTCTCGATCAAGTACTGGGCCGATCTGGCATCCGTCTCTCGGTAGGTCAACGCCAAAGGTTGGCGATCGCGCGGGCGCTTTATAGAGAACCCAGAGTGCTGGTTTTGGACGAGGCCACCTCGTCGTTGGATTTAGACTCCGAACGCAACATTCAGAAAACTTTGGATGCCCTCAATCATCAGGTAACGATTGTGCTGGTAGCTCACCGACTTTCCACGGTAAAAAACGCAGACAAAATCTGTTACCTGGAAAACGGCAGGATTCTCGAGTCCGGCAGCCATCAGGATCTGATGCAAAGACGGGGCTCGTATTACAAAATGGTCGAGGGTAAGGAGATGAAGTAATGGCATTTTTTGATTTGAGTGGGTCGGAACTGGAGAACTACCGACCGGTGGTCCGAGAACCGAAAGACTTTGATGTTTTTTGGAGTCAAACTCTTGCTGAGTCAAGAACTAAGGCTGCGGATCCAGTCCTGCATCAGACGACTCTGGGCGTTTCAGAATTTGAGGTCTCGGACCTTCGATTCAGTGGTTACAACGGCGAAGAAATTGCCGCTTGGCTCGCAAGACCTAGGCAATCTAAAGGCGTGGTAATTGAATACAACGGCTACGGCGGCGGTCGAGGTTTCCCTCACGAGCGGCTGTGGTGGCCGGCTAATGGGTTCAGCTACATCTTTATGGACACCAGAGGGCAAGGAAGCGCTTGGGGTTCAGGTGGGGTGACCCCGGATAATCACGGCAGCGCGCCCGCTGCGAATGGATTTATGACTAAAGGATTGGAAAGCAAGGAGAGCTATTACTACCGGAGAGTCTTCACTGACGCAACCTTGCTGGTCGATGCGGCAAGACAGCTTGACTTGGGTTCGGATCGAATAATCCTTTGCGGCGGAAGTCAAGGCGGTGGCATCACCTTGGCTGCAGCCGCACTCAGCGATGGCGTTACCGCGGCTCTTCCCGATGTTCCATTCCTCTGCCACTTCGAGCGGGCGCTGAGCCTGACCGACGGCTTCCCCTACAAAGAGATTGCTAACTACCTATCGGTTCATCGGGACAAGATCGAGAGCGCTTTGGATACCCTTTCCTATTTTGACGGGGTCAACTTTGCCAAGCGCTCAAATGCACCAGCGTTGTTTTCAACGGCCTTGATGGATCAGATTTGCCCACCATCCACGGTCTTTGCAGCCAAGAATCACTACGCCGGCGAAGCTGAAATAGAGGTTTACCCATTCAACGGGCATGAGGGGGGCCAGGGGCACCACTTCTTGAGACAGCTAGATTGGCTATTGCGGGCTCAGTAGCCAGTTTTGCTTTTCCGAACCGCGCCGAACGACCACTGTCTCTACCTCGATCTTTCTGGGCTTCGATGATGGGTTGGCTATGCGCGAAATCGCAAGCTTTGTAGCCTGTTTCCCCATTGCAGGGATGTCGAAAGACACCACCGAAACTCCAAGGGCATCAGCTAATTCAAAGTCGTCGAAACCGATGTACGCACAAGACCGTCCTAGTTCGCGACTCACCTTGACAAAAGCAATAGAGGATCTGTTGTTGCCACCAACGATTGCGGTTGGAGGCTCATTCGAGGTCAGCAGACTCCGGATTGCCTCTTCAATAGATTCCTGGGACTCGTCAGTGAGCTTCTCGAGTCCTTGGGTATTCTGGTGCCCTCCGATCAGCATCGCCTGCTGATAGCCACGAAGTCGATCGCCGATGGTGGAGAGGTTCGGGCGGGCAGCTACAAAAGCAATCCTCGTATGCCCCAGTTCTAGAAGCTCTGCAGTGGCCTGCAACGTTCCCTCGAAGTTCTTTAAGCAAACACTGTCAGCCACTAGGTTGATGGCCGGCCTATCCAGAAAAACTAGTGGAGTGCCAAGAGACTGCTCGCCCTCGAGGTAAGACTGGTCACTAGCCACCGGAATGACAATCAAAGCCCTGACCTGCTGGGCTAGCATCGCGTTCACCACCAGGACTTCACTTTCTGGGGTGTCCTCTGTGGTTCCTACGATTAGGTTCATGCCCTGCTTGGCGAGCTCCCGCTCAATAGATGCCGCCAGTTTGAAGTAGAACGGGTTTGAGAGATCACCAATAACCAACCCCACAGTCTTGGTAACTCCACCCGAGCGAAGATTGCGCGCGAGAATGTTGGGACGGTAGCGAAGCCGAGCGGCAGCTTCAAGAACATTTTTCTTGGTCCCGTCGGCAACCCTCTCATCGCCCGAAAACACACGCGAGGCGGTTTTTGTGCTCACCCCTGCCAGCCGAGCGACATCTGACATGCGAGCACGACCCACTGACGAGAGACTAATGTCGCCTGATTTTTTTACGTTTTTTTCCATGTCGGAAATCTTAGAGCAGGATTTTATGTCCTATAGGAAAAAAGGTAATCGTAAGACATTTTTTGCCATATCTTCCAATTAATTCAAGGGCAAGCTCCTTTAAAACCCTGTAAATACGGGCTTTTTATGTCCATTTAATCAAGGTTGCGATTTGATAACATCGTTGTCACAAATCAGACTTTTGCGTTCACAGAAACCTAGATTGAACTTGTCGAACCATCGACCCTAAAAAGTTCATCGGGAAGGAAAGGAAGTAATGAGCAAGCTAAAACTAACCAGTGCTCTGGGTATCTTTGCTGCTACTTCGCTGATTTTGGCAGGTTGCGCTGGAACTACCAGCGAGCCAACCGAAAGCGAAGCAGCTAGCGGCGAAGGCATCTGTGAGTCGATCACAGTTCTAACCAACCGCACTGACATCGTTGACACAGTGTTCAACGCTGAATATGCTCCGGCGTTCGCAGCAGCAAACAACGGAACTCAGGTTAAATTTGAAGCGATCACTGACTACGAGGGCGAAGTTGCCATTCGTATGAACACCACCGAGTACGGAGATGTTCTACTGATCCCTAACTCTGTAAAGCCTGAGCAGTACGCAGACTTCTTCGAGCCAATGGGCTCAGTAGAGGAAATGTCACAGACCTACCGCTTCGTCCAGGAAAAGGCATTTGACGGACAGGTATACGGTTTGGCACAGACCGGTAACGCATCTGGATACGTTCTAAACGTTCGCGTTTGGAATGAGGCTGGAATCACCGAGCCACCAAAGACTTCTGAGGAATTCATTGCTGCAATGAAGACCATCAAGGAGAAGACTGGCGCAATTCCGGTCTACACCAACTACAAAGATGGTTGGCCAATGACTCAGTGGGAAATGTTCCGCGGATACGTTGACGGGGCTGAGGCCGCAAACAACCTGACCTCCGACACTGCTCCATGGGCAGATGGTAAAGAGCACTTCATTGGTGACAGCTTGCTCTTTGATCTAGTTGCAGAGGGGCTAACCGAGGAAGACCCAACTACAACCGCTTGGGAGCCATCGAAAGCAATGATCGGTTCTGGCGAGGTTGCAACCATGTTCCTTGGATCGTGGGCTGTTACTCAGATGAAGGACGCTGCCGTTGCGGCTGGCGCCTCAGCTGATGACATTAGCTACTGGCCATTGCCACTTCAGAAGGACGGCAAGTTCCAGACTGTAATTGGTGGCGACTACAAGCTAGGCATCAACAAGAACTCAGCATGCAAGGCAAGCGCACGTGCATGGGTTGAGTACTTTGTTGGTGAGTCGGGCTACGCATTCTCACAAGGTGGAATTGCACCTCGTTTGGATGGCCCAACTCCCACCACACTCGGAGCATTCGACACCGTTGGTGTTGAGTATGTCGAGCTTGCACCAGCACCAGCGGGCCAAGAGGGCACGCTGAACGCGATCGAGACTGCGTCCGAAATCGCGCTGTTTGGTCCTGACTACCGCCAGAAGCTTGTTGACATAGCTCGCGGCGCCACCGAAGGTACAAAGGCTTCTTACTTCGAGGAGCTAAACACCAGGTGGGCCGAAGCTGTCGGCAGCGCAGGCTAACCACTAGTTAGACAAAGAGTTTGGCTCCGCGATTTTGTCGCGGAGCCAAACTCACTAAATTTCAATGCAAAGGAGTGAGTATGCGAAAGAGTGTTGCGGTTCGCCTGGCTCCTTGGCTATACCTTGTTGTTCCGCTTTCGCTGTTGATTACATTTACCTACCTGCCGGTTGCGAACATGTTCTCCTACAGCTTCACTTCTTGGGACGGCCTAGACAAAACCAAAGACTGGGTTGGGCTAGTGAACTACATCCGAATTTTCACAGACCCAAAGATCCTCTCGGTCTTTGGCGTAAGCCTCTACTACCTCTTTGGGGCCTTCCTCCAGCTTGGATTAGCGCTCTATTTAGCAACCATTTTGAGCTTTGAGCTTCGACTCAGAAATTTCTTCAAAGGGGTAGTTTTCTTCCCCTACCTAATCAATGGCGTTGCCATTGGATTCATCTTTCTCTACCTCTTTCAAGGTGATGGCGCACTAGATCTGCTGCTGCGTTTCCTCGGGCTGGACTCTCTGATTCAGCAGTGGCTGGGAAACCCGGACGTAGTGAACTGGTCGATGACTGGAACCTCTGTCTGGCGCTACCTCGGTTTTAATGTCGTTCTCTACATTGGAGCGATTGCCTCAATTCAGCCAGATTTGTTCGAGGCCGCCGAACTTGATGGAGCAAACCGCTGGCACCAGTTCCGATACATAATCCTGCCTAGCATCAAGCGCATCACGCTGCTCACCATGATCTTGGCGATTTCCGGCTCGCTATCCGTTTTTGAGATTCCTTACATCATGCTGATGGGAGCTAACGGAACCGAGACATTTGTCATTGCGACGGTCGAAAAGGCTTTCCAGCTCCGAAAAGTCGGGCTCGCATCGGCTATGGCGGTTGTGCTGTTGATCATTGTTTTGCTGGTTACCGCAATTCAACGAATGATTGTCAAAGATGAGCGGGCGGAGCTGACATGAAACGCGCACTGTCTTCGACCCTGATGTACATCTCACTGCTAGTGATTTCGGTGGCAATCATCGTTCCTTTGATCGCCTTAGTTTTTGCCGCAATGAAAGATGCCGGCGAGTACATTCAGACCGGCCCATTTGATCCACCAACCAACTGGCTCAACTTCGAGAATTTTGCCCTTGCCTTTGAAAAAGGCAAGATGCTCACGGGTTTCATCAACACGATGTTCATCATGAGCTTCTCACTCTTGGGAACCATCATCATCGGAACTATGACCGCGTATGCCATTGACCGTTTTGATTTCAAGGCCAAGAAGGTTGTCTTGGGTCTGTTTTTGGTCGCTTCTCTAGTTCCCGGCGTAACAACCCAAGTGGCAACCTTCCAAATCGTTGTGGGCCTTGGGCTGTTCAATACCCCATGGGCAGCAATCATCCTCTTTATGGGAACCGACATCATCGCGATTTACATCTTCATTCAGTTCATGGCAACCATCCCCAAGTCATTGGATGAGTCCGCCATGCTGGATGGGGCAAACCACTTCACGATCTACTGGCGGGTAATTTTGCCTAATCTGATTCCCGCAATCGTAACCGTTGTGATTATCAAGGGAATCGCAATTTACAACGAGTTCTACATCCCATTCCTATACATGCCCAGTCAGGAGCTGGCTGTCATCTCAACCGCTCTATTCCGGTTCCGAGGTCCCTTCAGCGCGTCTTGGGAACTGATCGCAGCAGGAACCATTTTGGTCATCCTGCCAAGCCTGATCGTCTTCCTTTTGCTTCAGAGATTCATCTATCGAGGACTAACCGCAGGAGCTGTTAAATGACAAAACCAGTGAGTGTTTACGCTCTCGACTCAGGCTGGAAGGTGCAGCTCAGAAGAGGTAAAGCTCCAATCGAGCTGCCAAGCGTAATCCCAGCGGTTGTCCCCGGATCGATTCACACTGACCTAATGGCTGCCGGTCTCATTGATGATCCATTTTTGGATGACAATGAGAGATTGCTGGCCTGGATTGGTTACTGTGACTGGTCCTACGCTGTTGAGTTTGACTGGCAGGGAAGCCACAACTCGAATACCGACCTGGTTTTCGAGGGAGTTGACACTGCTGCCGAACTCTATCTAAATGGCGAGCTAATCCAGCGAGTTGCAAATCAACACCGGAGCTATCGCCTCCCGGTTGCCGAAAGGCTCAGGCCGGGGCCCAACCTGATAGAAGTCAGGTTCGAATCGGCAATCAAGTATGCGGACCGAAAGAGCCTCGAACTTGGCTATCGACCACATGTCAACCACCACCCATATAACGCCATGAGAAAAATGGCTGCGAATTTCGGCTGGGACTGGGGTATCGACACCTCAACTGTTGGACTTTGGAAGCCCGTTTACCTAGAGAGCTACGACGTTCGAATCGAAGCCGTTCGACCGGTTGTGTCATTGGCTGGACCTCGAGGAATAGTTGAGGTAAGCATAGATTTGACGGCTGCCAGCTCATCCGCACTGACCGTGTTGCTGGCAGATCAAAGTGTCGAGATAAGCTCGCCGAGTGCAGGGCGAAACGTTGTCAAGGTAGAAGTCGAAAACCCACTTATCTGGTCTCCTAACGGATCTGGCGAGCCGAACCTTTATCCGCTAAAGGTGAGGCTGGGAGATTTGGCAGCACCAATCGACCAATTCAACTGTCAAATTGGCTTCAGAACAGTCGAATTGAAATTTCCAAAATCCGAGGCCGGGCAGGGATTTGAGTTTCATGTAAATGGCGCTCCGCTATACATTCGAGGCGTGAACTGGATTCCCAACGATGCCTTTGTGCATCGGATAACCAAAGACAGCCTCAGGGAGAGGTTGACTCAAGCAAAACGGGCAAACATAAACCTCATCCGAGTTTGGGGTGGTGGGCTGTATGAATCTGACGATTTTTACGAAGTTTGCAACGAGCTTGGGCTGATGGTCTGGCAAGACTTTTTGTTTGCCTGCGCCTCCTATTCGGAAGAGGGCTTGGGGGAAGAGGTTGAGGCCGAGGCGAGAGAGAACATATCTCGCATCATGAAGCACCCCGCTCTTGTGCTTTGGAACGGAAACAATGAAAACCTCTGGGGTCACCAGGAGTGGAACTGGCAGCAGCGACTGCAAGGAAAGAGCTGGGGTGCTGGTTTCTATTTCGACCTATTGCCAAAGCTTGTGACCGAGCTTGATCCTGGCCGTCCTTACACTCCAGGCAGTCCCTACTCACCGGATCCGAACTACCTACACAACGATCCGCAGTTTGGTTCAGTCCACATCTGGGATCTCTGGAATCAAAAGGATTACCCGCACTACCGTGATTACCGGCCAAGATTTGTTGCAGAGTTTGGATGGCAGGGTCCGGCTAACTGGGCGACTATTACCCAGTCAATCTCCGATGATCCCCTAACTCCGGAGTCGCCAGGCATGATTATTCACCAGAAGGCGATGAGCGGCAATGACAAGCTCACGGACGGTCTCGTGAACCACTTCGAGCTTCCCAACACGATTGAGGATTGGCATTGGGCTATGCAGTTGAATCAGGCCAACGCGATTCGCTTCGGCCTCGAGCATATGCGAAGCGAGTACCCAAATTGCATGGGCTCTGTCATTTGGCAACTAAACGACTGCTGGCCCGTCACCTCATGGGCTGCCATCGATGGTGCCGGAAGAGAGAAGCCCCTCTATTTCTCAATCGCGCAAAGCTACGAGCCATTACTCATAACGATTAACCAAGAAGCCGGTTCGCTTGAGGTCTCGATCATCAACAACTCACTCAGTGATGTGGATTCCGATCTGGATGTGGAACTGCTGACATACTCGGGAGGAACCATTGCTGGTTCTCGCGAGTCGATTTCGGTCGCCGCGGGGCAAAACAGGAAAATATCACTTGAGGACAAATTCTCCAGCGTCTCCGCTCCGGAGGAAACAGTTTTGAGCGTGAAGTTTGGCTCTGCAAGAGCGCTGCACTTTTTCACCGACTACAAATACTCAAAATTGGAGCGAACCAAATTTGAATCAAGTTTGAGCAAGACTGCTACCGGGGCGATCCTAACTGTCACAGCCAAGACCCTAATCCGCGACTTGACTCTGATGATTGATAAATTGGACTCCGCCGGCGCCGTGGACAAGGGACTAGTTACCCTCCTTCCCGGAGAGACTGCCGAGTTCAAGGTGACATCAGAGCGAGAGCTAGATATCTCCGAACTGACTTCGGAGAAGGTATTGCGTAGCTCAAATCAACTGGTGGTGAGTAATTGAAGCAACTGAATGGCCCGGTCTGCGGCATGACCTGGGGTTGGGTGGGAGAGCGCCAGCAGTGGCAAACCTCGATGGCGGAACACAGCTTTAACGCAATGGACCGCATCAATATCAACTGGGTAACGATAGCTTTTCAGGCACTGCAGGACACACCTCAGTCCACCGTGATTGATTATCAGGATGAGGCTCTGGTTAGCGATGATCAGGTGCGCTGGGCCATAAGGTTGGCCAAGTCAAAGGGGCAACAGGTCTGCCTCAAGCCGGTAGTGAATTGCAGGAATGGCACCTGGAGGGGATTCATTTCTTTTTTCGAAGAGGATGTTCCCGCTGAACCTAGCTGGGGAGAGTGGTTTGCTAGCTATCGTGTCTACCTAAACCACTATGCGAGGATCGCCCAAGAAGAAGGTGTGGAACTTTTCAGTGTGGGTTGCGAAATGGTTATGACCGACAAGCAGGCTGCTCACTGGCGCGAGACCGTTAGGCAAGTGAGAGAGCACTACTCCGGATTGGTTACATACAACTGCGACAAGTACCAAGAAGACCGAGTGACTTGGTGGGATGCGGTGGATGTCATTTCTTCGAGTGGCTATTATCCACAGGGCAGCTGGGACTTCCAACTAAAGCGGATTGAAAAGGTGGTTCTCGCCCATGGCAAGCCATTCGTGTTTTTGGAGGCCGGTTGCCCATCACGCTCCACCTCCCCAGCCAGACCAAATGACTGGACCCTGCAGGGACCGGCGGACGGCGAAGCCCAAAAAGAGTTCTACAGCGAGATGCTCACTGCCTTTGATTACCCCTGGATGCAAGGTTTCATGCTCTGGGATTGGCCGGCTGTCCTGTACCCCATCGACGAGGCGGCCAGCAATAAGGACTACTGCATCTATGGCAAGCCCGCCGAGGAGCTCATCGCCCAGGTTTACTCGAATGTCCAAATGAGGGGGGACTAATGACCACTGACCGCACACTTGTGGCTTTGGACGCCGGCCAGACTGGCATCCGATCTCTAATGACGACTCGCGAAAGCAATGCAAAGCGCGAATTCCCTGGCCTCAGAACTGACATTGAGCTTTTCCCGCAGCTGGCGTTAGTGATTCATGAGCTACTTGCAGATGAAAAGGCACCTGTGACACTGGCGATTGGGATGACGGGACTTACAAAGTCCCAGAGTGACCCCGATGCCCTGCTTGAGTTGTTGGAAGGTAAGGTCAATGAGATTTTCCTCGCCCACGACTCCGTTACCGGCTTTCTGGGAAGCATGGGTCTTAGTCAGGGCACAGTCACGGCCGCAGGGACAGGTGTTGTCACGCTTGCGGTTGGGCCTCAACGTCTTGCACGGGTGGACGGTTGGGGAAATCTGATTGGAGATGCCGGTTCTGCCTACTGGATTGGTCGCGCTGGGTTGGAAGCGGGAATGAAGTCATACGATGGCCGAATCGGCCCGACTCAACTCTCGGAGATTCTTTGGGATAACTTCACGAATCCCGAAGAGGCTTACATAGAGCTTCAAACCAACCACAATCGGGTTGCAACCATTGCCTCCTTCGCAAGGCAGGTTCTTGAACTTGCGTCAAGTGACTTGGTCGCTAAGGAAATCGTCGAGAATGCTGGTCGTGAGCTTGCGCTTTCTGCTGCAGCTGCAGCAAGGCGGTCTGGGCTAGATGGCGAACTCAGCCCCAAGTTCAGCTGGGCCGGAAATCTGATGCGAGCGGACTCCTTGCGCGAGGCATTTATTGAAAATCTCGTCTCGATTCTTCCCGGCGCTTTGATTTCCGCCCCGATTGCTGAACCGATTGATGGCGTAGCTCTGTTGCCATCAATACCGGCTGGCTCGCCGCTGCTGGACGTAGTTTACGTATCCCGCAGTGCGCAGAATTCAAGCGCTCATCGATAACTGAAGATTGCTTTCTCGGTGGAAACTCGATTCCACTGTCATTTGGTTCGGCGGTATCATTATGTGCTCGCACTAAGGATCTAAATGTCTACTGAAGCCAAGGCACCAACCTCTGTTTCATCTTCACTGCAAGGCTGGAAGAAGAAGGTAACAGTGTTCCTGGTTGGGCAGACCGTCACCACATTTGGTTCAATGCTGGTGCAGTACGCAATCCTTTGGCACCTGACTCTGACCACCAAGTCCGGCACTGTCTTGGCACTCTCCGCAATCTTTGGGTTCCTTCCTCAAGCAATCGTCTCTGTGTTTGCAGGAGTTTGGGCTGACCGCGTCAACCGCAAGTTCATGATTATCGCGGCTGACCTATCTATTGCACTGGCAACCTTTGGTCTTGCCCTTTTGATGCTCTCGGGAGTCGATGATCTTTGGCTTATATTCCTCGCGATGGCTGTTAGGTCATTTGGCGCTGGCGTGCAGACCCCGGCTATCTCAGCACTGTTGCCGCAGATTGTTCCGACCGAAAAACTCATGCGAGTCAATGGCATCAATAGCAGCGTGCAGTCATCGCTTATGTTGCTCGCTCCAATTGCCGCCGCCGCTGTTTATGCGAACTTCTCTCTGGTTGCCATCTTGTTCATCGACGTCGTAACCGCCATCATCGGGGTCGCGCTATTGGCAACGGTTGCAGTTCCAACTTTGGCAAGAGCTGCGAGCTCGGACAAGCCTTCCTATTTTGCAGATCTGAAAGAGGGCATCAACTACACCTTTACTCACGAACTAGTTCGCTGGGTAATTGCAATTTTCGGCATTGTGTTCCTGCTGATTGTTGCGCCATCAAACCTCTCTCCTCTAATGCTGGTTCGAAACTTCGGAACTGAGGTTTGGAAGCTGACTGTGCTGGAAATCTCCTTTGGCGTGGGCATGGTTCTAGGTGGTGCCTTGATGGCAATCCTGGCCAGCAAGCTGGATCGCCTCACCACCATCATCACTACCTCCGCTTTGTTTGGAGTGCTGGCGATTGTGATGGGATTCACCACCAATCTCATTCTCTTCTTTAGCTTGTTCTTCCTGATTGGATTGATTGTTCCTGCCTTCTCCACCTCTGCAATGACACTGCTGCAAGAAACGGTTGAGCCAGCGCGCCAGGGACGAGTCTTTGGATTCGTAGGAATCGTGATGGCAGTTGCGATGCCGTTGGGCATGGCAATCCTCGGACCGCTTGCTGATGTGGTTTCGGTCGAAATCATTTTGATTGCCACCGGTGCACTGACAGTTCTAATCGCAGTAGTTGCTGTTTTGCTGCCCTCGGGTAAGCGAGCAATTGCTGCCGCACATGCATCGACCGGTCAGAGCCTTGAGGCTCACCAAGAAAACGCTGGCGCATAGCCTGCCCAAATGGGGAACTTTTTTCCAACCCAGTAGGTTTTATCTTGAGTATCGTCTGGAGAATTCATGAACGCCATAATCAATTTCATCACCGGCAAGAAGACCGCTTGGGTCACCCTGCTAATCGGTCTAATCTTTGCCGGCTTGGCTTTTGGCCCGCTACGAGCCGCCACCACCGAGACTGCCCCTACCAATGGGTTGCCGGAGACCTCCGAAACTGCTCTGGTGAGCAAGGCTCTTGAAGGACTTCCAGGCTCGGATGCCACGGCAGCGGTTTTGGTCTACAAGTCAGACTCCAAGTTCACCGAGGACGAGATCCTTTGGTTGCAGGGAAGCTTTGATCCAATGACCCAGATGCCAGCCGGTGGTGTGAACGAGAAGTTCCTAGAAATCACAAACGCAGAATTGATGGGGGAGCCATTTGTCCCTCCAGCCCAGATTTCAGAAGACGGCAAGGTTGCCGTGGTGACCATTCCGCTTGAGAAGTCCGACGAAGTTGAAATTGTCACCGAGCGAGTGGCGGAGATTCGCGAGCTTGCTGCCGAGGATATGCCGGCGGGGCTTGTGGTTTACCTAACTGGACCCGAGGGCTTCCAGGCCGATTTGAATAACGTTTTCGCGGGAGCCGACTTCACACTTTTGCTCTCAACCGTGATTGTGGTTGCGGTTCTACTTTTGATTACCTACCGGTCGCCAGTGCTTTGGTTGGTGCCGCTGTTGGTGGTTGGTACCGCCGATGGCATGGCAGGTCAGCTGGGTCGCCAGGTGGCGACTTTGTTTGGCATGGTTCCAGATGGTTCGGTAACAGGAATTTTGTCGGTGCTGGTCTTCGGTGCCGGAACCAACTACGCACTGTTGCTGATTGCTCGCTACCGCGAGGAGCTATTGCTTGAGGAGAATCGCCACGTTGCGATGGCTAAGGCCATTAGGGGAGCAGGTCCTGCGATCATCGCTTCTGGCTCCACCGTTACCCTCGCGCTACTAACCCTGACCTTCGCCGAACTCGGCGGCAACCGAACCCTTGGTTTGGTATGTGCATCGGGAATTGTGATTGCCATGATTGCTGCCTTGGGCGTGCTTCCTGCGGCACTAGTGGTGTTTGGTCGAGGTCTGTTCTGGCCATTCGTGCCACGCTTTGGTGGCGAGAACAAGAGTCTCAATGGAATCTGGGGCAAGCTTGGTCGCGCGGTTAGCAAGCGTCCAGCAATCATCTCCTCGGTTGGCGTTTTGATCTTGGCCGGTTTGGCAATTGGTGCCAGCGGTATCCAGGTTGGTCTTTCTTCCACCGAGCAGTTCCGTGAGAAGCCAGATGCCGTCTACGGCCAAGAGATTCTGGCAGACGCATTCCCAGCGGGTGCTACCACTCCAACCACTGTGATTGTGGACAAGGGCACTGAGGATGAGGCAGTCAAGGTTGCCGAGTCAGTTCCGGGTGTTGCTGAGGTAACCATCGGTGAAACCGATGGCGAGATTGTGGCACTGAGTGTTGTGCTCGATGCAACCGCAGGTTCTGAAGAGGCCTACCAGTCAATCCGTGACCTGCGCACCGAGCTTGCAACCTTGGAGTCGGCCAACGCACTGGTTGGTGGCTTAGATGCAGAGACTCTGGACGTGAAGACCGCATACGAGAATGACCAGATGCTCGTGATCCCACTGATCTTGATCCTGGTGTTCCTGGTGCTAGTGCTGCTACTTCGCTCAATCCTTGCGCCGGTACTGCTACTGACCACTGTTGTGGCATCGTTCTTCGCCTCAAT
>JACCDM011700433.1_pt1 | contig 16244 bp, 16 predicted proteins | sample 7445851 | NCBI WGS metagenome assembly JACCDM01 (sample SAMN15323438, study PRJNA562643) | freshwater metagenome | isolation source: river surface water | place: USA:Blue River Watershed | collected 2017-08-16
ACCTTGCGTGCCCGTTGATCCATCAACGCCGGTAGGCCCCGTCACGCCGGTGGGTCCCGTCACGCCGGTGGGACCTTGCGTGCCCGTTGATCCATCAACGCCGGTAGGCCCCGTCACGCCGGTGGGGCCCCCAAGACCAGTTGGGCCTGTAGGTCCAGCAATACTCTCACCAGTGGGACCGGTGGGCCCCGTAACACCCGCCAAACCAGTAGGGCCAGTTGTTCCTGCCCCAGTTGGGCCAGTCAATCCAGTTGGACCGGTTGCTCCCACAGGGCCAGTCTCGCCAGGAGCCCCTGTACCTCCGGTGTTACCCGTTGGACCGGTAGAGCCGGTAGAACCGGTAGCTCCTGTTGAACCGGTCACACCAGCAACGCCAGCACCCGTGGGGCCGGTGGGGCCGACGGATCCGGTTAGCCCGGTCGGGCCAATAACAGTAACTACGTACCCTCCAGCTAGACCGTGCATGCAGTTACGGGCTTATCTCCACCCCGAATACTTGAAACGCCGTGCCAACCCCGTTGGAGTAGCATCGTACTACGTCCCCGCTAGAAATGGTTATGCCTATTGTCGCGGCAAAAGAGTCACCCGGTGGGATAGAAAAATCCCAGTACATGTACTGCTCGCCCGCGTCTGCTGTACCTCCAGGAGCGACGCTCGCCCTGAATTGAACAGCGGCTCCACTAGAATTACACACGATCAACGTACTAACCACAGCCTCAGTCGAGGGTGGCACCACGTACAAGTCCTCTAGCGTCGACACAGCGGGGACACGCTGACCAAGCACTTTACGGACCTCTGGCATGCGGATATTTACCCGCCCATCATCATGAGGACCCTGGCATAGATCACCTCCGTAGCGCCAGCGCCTGCCGGTCCGGTGGCGCCAGTCGGTCCGACAGGACCGGTCGGTCCCACTGAGCCGGTCGGCCCCGACACCCCGGTAGCTCCTACCCCAGTAGGACCGGTAGCCCCGGTCAACCCAACACCAGCAACTCCGGTGGGGCCGGTGGGGCCGGTGACCCCTGCAGCGCCGGTCACACCGATACCCGCTGGGCCGGTAGGGCCGGTGTCCCCAGCAAGACCAGTGGACCCACTGCCGGTGGGACCGGTCGGACCGGTCGGACCAGTCCCACTACCTAGACCGGTCAGACCAGAAAAAGACCCATTCTGATACTGGTCGTACAGCAGCGACAGAAACTCCATCAGCTGCAAGGGGCGCCCCTTCTCGTCGTAGAAACGACCGTCCCTGTAGACGACTATCAAACCTGTGTGCAGCGGCACGGCGCACTATGTATGGACGCGTGTAAATTCACGCCATACAAGACGACATGACAACTCGTGTGATACTCTGCGGCAAGGCCGCCTCTGGAAAGGACCACATGCGCAGAATTTTCGAGCGCAAGGGTTTCGAGTACGCAACATCCTACACATCACGCCCGCCGCGCCAAGGAGAAGTGGACGGAAAAGACTACTACTTCCTGAGCAGGGACGAGTTCGAGCGGAGGGCGGCCGAGGGGTTCTTCTACGAGTTCGTCGAATTCAACGGCTGGCTCTACGGGACCTCCAACGCACAGTGGAGCACTCCGTTCGCGCTGTACATCATGACGCCTAGCGGGATATCCAAGATCAAACCAGCAGACCGCAACGAGTGCCTGATCGTGTTCCTCGACGTGGACGAGGACCTTCGCAAGGAAAGACTGTCCGCGAGGGCGGACTCCAACGACCCCGTCGAAAGGCGCCTGGCGTCCGATAGGGCGACGTTCAACGGGTTCTCGGACTTTGACGTGCGCATCACCTCCTGGGTCTAGCCGTGCCTGCAATGCGCCGGCCTGTCGGTATTTCTGCTACATTAGTGGCATGAAAAAGACACTCTACCAGGTAGACTCTAAGGGCAAGACGCGCGTATGGTGCATTGAGACAAGGGGCGACGACAACTATGCCGAGATCGTCGTGAACTCCGGCGTGTTGGACGGCAAGATGGTAGAGACCATCACCCCCATCTGGTCTGGCAAAAACGCCGGCCGCTCCAACGCCACCACTCCGCTATCGCAAGCCGATCTGGACGCGCAGTCGGAGGTCGATAAGAAGACCACCAAGGGATACACGGAAGACCTGGCGAACGCACGCTCCTCGGCGACGCTCGGTTCAGGCGTTCCCGCGCCCATGCTAGCGCACAAACACGACGAGTCCGGATTGCAATCAGGGTCAAAGTCACTGTCCAAGCTCGGGCTGTTAGGAAAGAAGGTGTACGTGGCAGACAAGCTCGACGGCAACAGGTGCTTAGCGCACGTAACCATCAAAGGTGCCAAGCTGTACACGCGCAAGGGGAAACCGTTCCAGCCCATACGGCACATAGAGGACCAGCTGACGGCCTGCTTCAGGCAGATACACTCGTACGTCAGCCAGAAATACGGAACGGAAGAGTATTGGGTGGACGGCGAGCTGTTCACCCAGCGCCACTCGTTCAACACGGTGAACGGCGTCCTCAAAAAGGAAACCAGGACGCAGGCCGACGAAACCGTGCTGCTGGACGTGGCGTACCACGTGTACGACGTCGTGCTCCCCGTTGGTTACGAGACGCGCTATAAGGTGCTGCAGTACTTCCAATCGTCGCACCTGCGGCTGGTAGCGTCCAAAGAGATAGTTGCCACCCCTGAGGCAGTGGCGCAGGCGCTGGACGAAGCGCTTTCGCGCGGACAAGAGGGACTAATGATCCGGCAGCTCGGCATCCCGTACGAACACAAGCGCACGCAACAGCTGCTCAAGTGCAAAGTGTTCGAGGACGCGGAGTTCGAGGTGGTGGGGTTCAAGCAGTCCATCACAGGGAACACGCTGGGGTCCATACAGTTCAAAATGAACGACGGGGGCACGTTCTACGCGTCGTTCAACGGGTCGGACGAGGAACAGCAACGTATATGGGACAACAGGACGGCATACCTCGGCAGAAAGATGACCGTCGAGTACTTTGGGATGTCGACGCCGGAAGAAGGGGGCAAGCCCCGCTTCCCCAAGGCGAAGGCGTTTCGCGACTAACGGTCAGGCCTCGAGCAGTACCCTAGTGGCTGTGAACGGTACGGTCGCAAGATCGGATCCCACGGCGTACTTCATAGAGACCGGCGACGCGAACGTTAGAGTGACGTTGTAACTGGTACCCGCGACGACCGACCTGACCAGCGTCTGTCCGGGATTGTCGTAGTACAAGCCGCCAAAGCCCACGTATGCCTTGTCACACAGGTAGCCCGCAAAGGCCGAAAGACTGGTGCCCGCGGTTATACGCAGCCCTGTGAACGTTATCTTCCTAACCGACGGCAGGGAGCACAGAACTTTCGTAGCGCTTGTAGCGGAATTGATAGTCTGGCTGGTGGCGCCGGACGGCGGATTGACCGTGCACGACTGCGTCTCCACCACGTCAGCCGGCTTGGGCGATGCCGGCGTCACGCCTTGGACGCTGGACACGTACGGCGTGGAACGCGTTTGCGATCCGGCCACGCAAGAGGACCACGCGCCCGGGGTGCCCAGCACCCACGATGCGGTTGGCGCGGTCCCTCCTCCACCGGAGGTGGACCCAGTGCCAGTGAAGCTATACGCAGGCGTGCCATTTACGTAGTCAAACGTCCCGACGCCCCTGAAGAAACCAAGCCTTGAGGGGGAGTTTACTGTTATCTGCGTCGCCGCCTTTCGATTGATCTCGCAGTACCCGCCACCAGCAGCGCTGTAGAACAACTGCATACCGGAGTAGCTACCTGGGCCGCGCCACCCTTTCTTGTTTGCCGCGTCCTGAACGGTGAGATCGTAATTGAAACCCTTGGCCGCGCCAACGTTCAACACGGAGTTCTGCATAACCCCTGAAACCAGGCGTGGGTCCACGAAGAACATCGTATTCGTGGACACCGCTGCACAAGCGTAGGAGATCGCACCGAAGTTCGCGGCGAACTGCCCGCGCAGGTTAGCTACAATGGAACCCTTCCACGGCCCGCGCTCTTCCGACGTGACCCCCGTCTCCTGCTTCGTGCAGGAGACGTTGAGCACACCGCCTGCCTCCCTACCGTTATAGGCCTCCATGTCAAACAACGAAGGACAGTCATCGCTGGACACGGTACCGAAGTTCAACGTGGCCAGAGCAGTGCCTAGCAGGTGTATGCCAGTAAAGTTGCAGTTGAACACTGTCAGCAGGTCCGCCGTAGCCGGAGTCCCGCGCTCAAACGCGAACCCGGCCGTGTTGAAGTGCTCAGCGTAGACCTTACGGACTACTCCAGTCTCCCCGCTGTCGTACACGTACAGCCCGTACGCCCTGTACGAAGGGTCCATCCACCCAGGCGCGTCCCCGGTCAAGCGCACGTTCTCGAACTCGAAGCTCTCGTGGTACGCCGCGACAAAAGAGCTCTGCCCATACGTCGGAGAGACGAACGAAGCTCGAATAGGCACGTTAACTCCGGTGGGGCGGCTCAACCCCCCCAGCCAACCAGGGCTGTCCATGGAGATCTGCGTGGAGTCGTTACCGGGGTACCACATGAACGTGCCCTGCCCCATCACCTTCCCGTACGGAAGCACGCACTCTATGTTGTTGAGCCACTTCCCCTTCGGAAGCAGCAAGTTCGCCACACTGATGAGCTGTTGCGCGGCCAGGCCAAACGCGCTGGTCTTCCACATCGCGTCCATGAACGCCGCGCTGAATACCCTGAGCTTGAGAAACTTGGCATCGTTCCACCCCTCATGCTGGATCTTCCTGGCGTACAGGTGCGAGAACTTCGTCTTGCAAGTGGCCGCGTCCCACGCCTCTCCGATGGCCCTCTGGCCGTGCGAGGCAGCGTCTATTGCATACTCTGAACCTAGGTCGATGTATCTCATGTTGGGGTCCGCCGGCAATACCGCGGCGCTCCCCTATCTACCCGTCATATCCAATCGTACAGCTCCAGCCCGTCCAGCTCCAGCCTGGCGGCAGACCTGTCTCCTGGCCCATTGAGGAAGTGAGTTATGGCAGTTCCCGCTGGAATGTTGATGGTTATGTCAGCCGTCACACCAGGGGTCAACTGCCCCACATTCATCGCCAGCAACTCGCCCTCCAGCTCGCACCTATACTGAGAGTCTATGCCTATGTTGGAGAACAACTTCTGGTACCTGGGGTCAGTATCGGTAAGCCTCAGTCCACGCAGTATGATCTTCCTTACCACCGGAAACGCCAACACGTAGGACGCATTGGAATTAGAGTTCACGAGCTTCCCTCCCGTCACGCCGGTGGCGGCCATCCATGTGTACTTCGACCTCATAACCGGGCCGGTAGTGCCCACAATGTAATACGCAGAGGTGCCGCCGAACGTGTAGTTGGCAAGCAACCCCACCGTCGCTCCGGTAGACCCCGTGTTCCCACTGGACGACACACCGGTGCTTAGCACGAGCGTGTCCAGCTTGGTACCGTCTGCAGAGGAGGTGGCGGTTATCGTTACCGTCCCCGGGGTACCAAACGTAGGCCCCACGAACACGGCCGGGTTGGCGGTAGTACCGGTTATTGTGCCGGTGCCCGACGATATGGCCCACACTATGCCGGTCCCAAACGATCCGGTGCCTTCGACCACCGCCGCCAAGGAGGTGGTCGAACCGAACGGAACGTTGTAAGAACCGGGATAGGCATTGACCGCGGTCACGCCCGGCGTGGGGGATGCGCCGGTGGACCCGGTGGACCCGGTCGGACCGATGTAGCTGTACAGCGGCGTGCCGGCACTGTAGTCGAAGACCCCGGTGGACCCGTAGTACCAACCCATACGGCTGTCCGCGTTGTTAGTCGTCAACCCCAGCGGCATGAAGCTGTTGATGTGCGACTGGTCGGTGCCACCGGTGTTCCCGCCGATGAAGTTCCACTCGAAGCCAAAACAACGGTAATCGTTGGGGCTCAGCCACGCCTTGTTGCGATTGGTGTCATGCACCACCGCCTTGTAGTTGAACCCCATGAAAGACCCGACCGTGAGGTTCGACGCCTGCTCTCCGCCGCCCACCAGCCTAGAATCCACGGTGAACGCTGCATCGGTCTCCACGAACCCGCAAGCGTAGGACACCGTGCCTATGTTCACGGAGAACTGCCCTCTGAGCTCGGCCACGATCTGCCCCTTGTAGTACCAGTCCTGCGTCTCCCCTGGGTGGGTGCCGGTCTCGCTCTTCACCAGACCTATGTTGATCTGCCCGCCGCGGTCGGCGTTGTTGTACCCAGCGCCGCCTCTCATGTCGAGCAGGCAGGGATTGTCGTCACCGCTTATCGTGCCGAAGTTGAGCGTCGCCAACGCAGTTCCGATGAGCCCGAGGCCGCCGAACCTGTTGTTGAACACGGATATGGTGTCCGCAAAAACCGGCGTACCCCCCACGAACATGATGCCGTACCCGTTGAAACCCTCCACGTACACTCTGCCTATCCGCGACGCCTCGCCCGCCTTCCAGATGCCCAACCCGTGCGTGGGGGTCCAGGGGTCGAACAGGGAGGGACAGTACCCCTCTATGCCTGACCCGAATATGCCCTTCCTAGTACCGCTGAGCCTGAACCCGTCGAACGTGAACCCCTCGTGGTAGCCGGAGTTGAAGTTGTCACCCCAGTTGACGTTGCGCACGAGGTACCGCTCACTAGCAGTACCCCCTATGCGCTGATCGCCCGACAACGCTGGTTGCGCGTTCGTGGCCCCCTGCACGTTCTGAGACGGCGCCAACCACGCCTCGTGCCAGTACACAAGGTGAGTGGACGACATGGAATTGGCGTAGTAACCGTTGATCCCGGCCCCTATGTGCTCGCCCAGGGAGAGCTCATAGGTATAGTTCAGCCAGTACTCGCCCTCCGGCCAGACTATGCTGTTCCTGGAGCTGCAGTAGCCGTTGTAGTCAGGTGTGAGTATATGGCCCTCCCAGCATGCGTCCAACGCAGCGGCAGACCCCCTGGTTAGCCCCATGAAACGGTCTACTCCCAGCCCCTGGTCCGTTATCCTCCTGTACGCGTGCGGGTGTAGTGATTGGGCTTCGCTCAGCGAGAACTCGTCGAACAGCCTGGACTTCCGGTGCCCCGACCCAAACGGGTTGGTCTGGGGTGTTAGGCCGTACCGGTCAGCCAGTATGATGTAGGACGCCACGGGGGTATTTACCCCGCGCCAACCCTGGGGAGCACCAGCTCCACATCGCCCCCCACCCTCGCGGAAACGGACTCCCTGAGCGCTCGCTCGCGCGCCCGCAAACCAACCAAAACAGACTCAGACTCCGCCAACTGCGACCTCACCAGGTCTGCGTCAGCCACCAGCCCCACCATACGGGCATGTACCGCAGCAAACCCCTCCACAAGGAGAGCTAGCTCGTCCCGTTCGGCGGGGAGAAGGTCGTCGGCCCTCAGCTGAGGCATTCTACGTCGATGTACATAGAATTTGGCGCTGGCTGCGTGCCGCCAAAATACGGCCTGAGGTAGTAGCCAGCCCTGAACCGTGGCGGATCGGTTATCTCGTGCTCTGATCCCACCCCATTGCACGACACTACAGACCACCCCTTTCCCAGCCTTATGGACACCTCAACGCGCGTGTGCATGGGTACGCTAGCGAGCCTACGCTGATTTTGCCTGTCGCCGCGGCCGTTTAGTGTGATGTACGGGTATATCCCGATCATTCCGTCACCGTCGTGCCTCCACCCCAGCCTTATGGAGTTCTTGCGGTGGTCCCAGAGCGAAACGCCGACCAACTTATTCATGTCCAACGAGTCAACTCCGTTCAGACGGTAGTCGCAGCCCGGACCGAACGTTGCAGCCCACTTCCACGTACGTCTCCACGAGCCGGCGTGCAGCGGCCACGCGAAACCTCCGTCGCCACTGCAGTAGTGGGACCCCTTGTCTATGTGATACCTCATCGCAATCTCTTCATTGATCTCTTCAAGTGCGCGAACGACCAGTTGTTCTCGCACTTGTAGTTTGTCGGGTTCCACTTCGCCGGCTGCATCTCCGTGCACTGCTCGTCGCCCTCCCGGCTGTGCACTGTCCACAGCATGTACTCGTCTACGTAGCCCTCCATCTGCCTGTACAGCGACACGCCGCCGGCCACGTGCAAGACGTCACCGGCGAGGAGCCTCGCGTCCTCAAGGTCGCGGAGAATACCCACCCTGTGCCTGGTCCACCCGGGATCGCGCGTGAGCGCGTACATGTGAGGGCCCTTCCACCCGGTGAGCTCCTGGGTCACACGGCCCACCAGAACGGGCTGGGACTTCGCTATGTCCAGCACCCTGTTGTGATGGTCCATGATGCGCCTGGTCAGCCCAGTAAAGGAGTAGTTCCTCTTGTCCAACAGCATGACGAAAACCACCTTCTTGTCCCCGAACATGCGTCAGCTGGCCTCGGCCATCTTCAGGAACTTGCGAGCGAACATCTTCGTGTCAGTGCCCATGGCATCGGACGTAGCGAGCCACCTGAGGTAGCCAGGCTCTCTCCGGTGCACGTCGAACACGCTAAGACCCTTGTGTTTGCCGAAGTTGTACACCGGCCCCCCGTCACTGGGGTGCTCAGGCGACACTGCAGTGCGAGAGAACTTCCCGGACAGATCGACCATCTTGGAGCTGTCTGTCAGCTTAGCGGCTGAGTCCAGGTCCATACCGTACTCCTTGAGCTGCGCGAGCAGCACGCTCACCTGGCACTCCGTGTCGGCCTTGGCCTGGTGCGCGTCGGGGAGGTCCTGTCCCAGGAACCTGCGAACCGCACCCGTCAACGTGCGCGGCTCCTGCTTGGACCACAGCACGTACGAGTCGATGATCCTGTGGTCCATGTAGCGGAACACCTTACCACACTTGGCGAACTCCTCGAACAGGAACTGCAGGTCGAACCCTATGATGTTGTAACCGGAGAGGTCGCACCCGCGGATGTACTCCAGGATGGAGTCCGCCACATCACGGAACTTCGGCTTGCCGGCGACGGCCTCTGACGTTATACCGTGCAACGCAAGGGCCTCCTTCCCCATCGGTCGCTCCGGATCAAGTATGTGGTAGAGGTCATCCGCCAGCTTTTCCCCCGTCCCTGGGTCCCGCTTCGTCATGAAGATCTCCACCACCCTGTCCTCTGCCCTGGACAGGCCCGTCGTCTCGACGTCGAAAAACACCACCGGTCTTGAGCTCATCATGCAACACCTTTCTCCCTTCTATGTCCGCCTTCTTGTAGCGGTCGAACCAATCCACCGCCTCGATGGACACCACGCACCCCTCCAACCGCATGGCGCGATCGAACTGCTCGAACGGCATGTCAGATTTCGCGGCTATCCAAGCGGGCGTGACTATCCTCAGCATAGCAACAACTCGACTACCTCATCCTCCGACCACGGAGCGTAGGGGACGACGTGGTGACGCCTACCGTCCACACCTACGTCAAGCCTGCGCAGGTCCAAACGCACCGCGTGGCCGTCAGGCAACGTGTGCACGTGTCCGTGCAGGTGTATGCCGCCAGACCTCCTACCGTTCCACTCCTGTATGGGGTAGTGCATCAACACTAACGGAGCCCCACCTACCGACAACTCTGCGTACGAGCTAACCGACGCGAACATGCCCCGCGCGTCGATTGATCCGACGTACTTGTCGTGGTTGCCGAGGACGAGGTGCACGCGCTCACACGATATCCTGCTGCGCAGCTCCTCGGCCATCGCCTTACCGCCGAAACTCCAATCCCCGAGGTGCCACAGCTCGTCGCCCGGCCCCACCACCGCATTTATGCCGCCAACCAACGCATCGCACATCTCCTCCAACGAGGGGTGCTGCCGTATCACGGGGTTGGACTGGTCCCACCTGGACGTGGCCGAGCAGATGTTGCGGTGGGCATAGTGCGTGTCCGACGTAAAGAACCTCATCAGAACTCGACATTCCCTTGGTTCACATTGAAAGTGAACAAGCCGAGGCTGTGCCACATGCGCAACACCTGCAACCTGTCGTCGTACACCGCCAGCACGTTAAGCCCGCGGCCGGCCACGTGCGCCTCGAACAGCTCGCGCTTAACAACGGAATCCTTTTCCCGATCGCCCTGCGCACGCATGTACAGCTCGTCGAATTCCACACCGTGTTCATTGAGCCAGGCCTCCGTTTCCTGGCGGCACACGGAATCTCGTCCGGACATAACTATGATCAGGTCTCCCTTCGAGCGGTGCTCCCTGGCCCTCTCCACAACCGGCATGTTCGGCGCGTCCAAACCGACGCGGGACCAGTCAAACGGGCCGCGCTGCCCCATTATGGCCAGCGTCCCGTCCACATCAAATATCACGGCGGAACGCCGCTCGTCCCTCGAGGAGATCACGGCGGGCCTCGGCATTCTGTCTCGTTTAGCGTAGTCGAACGAGGCAGACCACTCCGAAAGAGACGCGTGCATCCTCTCTATGACGGCCCTTCCAACCGAGCGCTCCCTGGCGGCGTCCCTCGCTACCGCCTCCTCCACGGCGCACGGCACGAGCGTCACGCCCACGTCGGCATAGTGGCGACACACATCGATGCCATGCAGCAAGTCGGCCAGCCTACAGTGCGTGTTATCAACGACGACGTTGCGGCCGGCAGCAAGGGCCGCAACAAGGGACTCATCGTGCATCCTAGTTATCAGTTCCTCCTCTTTTGGACACCAACCAACGCCCCTCAGCATGTAACGGAAGTCGTCCCTGGACACCCTCACTGCGCGTGGATCGTTCGCCAGGATGCTCCTGGCCAACGTAGACTTCCCGGACGCTGGCACACCAACGAGAAAGGTGGCCAACGGTATCTTCTTGCTCATTGCACGATTATAGGCGCAATGCGGCCATCCTCACGAGCCGTGTAAGCGGTCAGCCCTTCCCGCGCTTCCCGCGCTTCCCGCGCTTCCGTCCGAGGGGCAGCGGATTACGGAACGACCACTTCGGGTCGAAGCCATGCGCAAGCAGCCTGTCCCGATCGGACACCTGCACGATGGTCGGGTTGTTCGACAGCACCCCGCCAACGAACTGGTCTATCTCCTGGTAGCAGCGGTCGGCCCCCACAAGCCGGTTAAATGACAGGTCCTTCAGCCTGGGATCGACCTCCACGAGCGGCCCGCGCGCACCGCGGGCGTAGGGGTACACTGCCAGCACGGGGACGTTTGTCGCGTGGTGCACATGCGTCCCGTCCACCCCGAGCAGCCTGGACCAAGCGGTGTGGATGTCCCGCTTGAACCAGTTACCCATGTCCGACGCCTCGTCCAGCGCGTCCATCGTGTCGTAGTACGTCCACGCAAGGGTCTTCTTCTGCACCCACTCCGCCGCGGCGTGCGACCACTCAGACTTGACGTCATGCACGGCCGTACGGTACATCACGACCGGACGGCCGCAAAAGAACAAGACCACCGGCTCGAAGTCGTCGCGCTCGCTCCCGCGCCCCCAGCAGCGATTGTAGGGACGCAGGCCGGACACCATGCGTTCCACCACGCCGACGAGCCCGGGGTCCTCCACGCGCAGCGTCTTGCGCACGTACACAGGACCATCGTCCGGGTAGTGCCGGTCGTAGTAGTCGCGAAAGTCAGAGATGATCCGGATGCCCGTATGTACCTATCGGTCACTAAACCCAGAGGGCATCAGAAAGTCGTCAAACGGTATGTCGGTGCTAACGGACGGACCATAGAGGCCGTGCGGCCATGATCTCACCCTGACAAACCTGTCCATCACATCCATGGTGTCCCCTACCCAGTCAACACCTGGCCTGTGTGCCTTCCACATGCTCCCGTCACTAGCGCACATTACCCAACGCGGCTGGTCGCCCAGATCAACCTCCAGACGCTTCATCTCCTGAATGAACACGGGCCTGTCCATCACTTGCAGAGCTTGTCGGCCACGTGCGACGCGGCGAAGGACCCACGCTTGGCCACTCCGGTGTAGCCTGATCCCTCGACGTAACCTAGTGCGGCCCTCAGCAAGGAGTTGGAGCCGTACCTTGGGTCTGGGTTAAGATCCACGTGCACCTCGGCCGGGGCGTCAAACCCCTCCGACACCAAGTAGTTGGAGAGTGCGACCGACTCCTCAACCTCCTGCCACAAACGCTGCTCACGGGACTGTATGCGAGGCACCTTCTTCTTTGCGTAGACCACGTGCCCACCGTTGTTTCCATAGTGCAACACGATCACCGTGGCGAACCACGTCTCACGCCCGTGCTGCTGGGAATCGGTGCCCACATAAAGTCGGACGTCGTCACGGCCAGCTATACACTCCCTGAGGTACCCCACTAAAGGGACCTCGGTCCTGTCCGAAAGCCTGTAGTACCTAACGCCTTCCATCGCACCTGTGTATTATACGTGTTGGTCACACTGAGCTCGGTGCGGGGGTCGAACCCGCGCTTCGGCGTTACGAGTGCCGCGGCATGCCTACTAGCCCAACCGAGCGAACGGAGCTGGAGACGGGGGTCGAACCCGTGCCTCGTCCTTACCAAGGACGCGTTTTTACCCGCTTAACTACCCCAGCATGAAGACCGGACCGAGCGTAGCCGCGGTTCCGTTCTGTACCGTCATTTGTCTGAGCCCCTACCCGCGGTCGTCGGGCTGCGAGAACGCCCTGCGCTGTTTGGGTTACACCTCATGTGGCGGAAGTGCGAGCGGGTGTTCAACCCTCCTTCCTCTCGCTTGGGGTGCCGCGAACTTCCTCTCCCACCGGGAGCGACGGTTCCTCTTGCCCGGTCTTTGGTGTTCTCGGCGGGACTCGAACCCACATCGCAGGGTTCGGAACCCTGCATTCTGTCCGTTGAACTACGAGAACGAATTACAACGTCGGAGCGACACGACTCGAACGTGCGGCCTCTGCCACCCCATGGCAGCGCTCTGAACCAACTGAGCTACGCTCCGGAAAAAATGCAGTAGGGGAGGCTGGACTCGATACCAGCACGCGGACGTCTCCTCACGGTCCGGTCGCTAGCGCTGACCGCCGAGTACGCCCGCACGGGCCTGAGCCCGCGCGTCTCGTTTTCGCCACACCCCCATAACTACCGTGCCCGCGGAGGGACTCGAACCCACACCGTGCCGGGTTTGAGCCGACCGCGTCTATTCCATTTGCGCCACGCGGGCATTGGAGTCGTCGAAGGGAGTCGAACCCTCGTCCCCGGCTTGGAAGGCCGACGCTCTGCCGATTGAGCTACGACGACGTGTTGAGTAGCGTCGGCGGGAGTCGAACCCGCACCCTCCCGTTATGAGCGGGACGCCCAGGCCGCCTAGACCACGACGCTGAGCGCAAGACGGGGCTCGAACCCGCGGCCTTCTCCTTGGGAAGGAGACGCTCTGCCAACTGAGCTACTCGCGCAACTTTTCCTCCTCTACGACTAGACGCATGAACTCCACCGAAGTCCAGGACTATTGCATGCAGTGGGCGACGCTGCCCCCACCCCTCAACGACAACGCACCCCGAGGTGTACCTGCCAAAGCTGTCCGGACCGTGGTATAACACTGCACCCATCCCATCCACCTTGATCCGCATCAGCTCGATGCTGTTTAGGTGCCTATCAACCCAATCTGATTTCGGCATGTTCCATCGCGTGACAATTCTTACAGAGAAGCACACAACCTTTCAACTCAGCCTCAACTCTCTTCCAAGTCCAACTTCGCCATGTCGCAAAATTGGGGTCTTTCGACGCGGGGTCAAGATGATGTACATCAAAAACCGCTGAAGGACCAACAAACGAACATTGAGAGCACTTACCACCAAGCAACTCGATTGCCTTAGCCCTCGTTTCTGATCCGCGTTTCGCACAAGCTTTAACGTGGCATCGTTTACACGTACCAGTTACATTCCCATAGAACTCAGTAGGATTAGTTGCACCGCATCCGCATCGCCTCTTCAACTGGTGATCCTTAGGCAACTTACCACGGGGACCCTTGTACGTTTTCAACCCATGCACACGAAGCCAGTACCTAACAGTAGCGCCCGACACCTCGAACTTCAGTGCCAACTCACGAATGCTCAAATGCAATTCTACCGCAGCACAGAGTGACTCACGTTCCATCCACTATTTATCTGTGCTAGTAGGGAAGACGAGACTCGAACTCGCACGATGTCTTGCACCCGAAGCAAGCGGCCTACCAATTGGCCCACTTCCCTAGTTGTACCCCCGACAGGACTCGAACCTGTAGTCTCCGGTTCCGTAGACCGGCGTGTTGTCCAATTACACCACGGAGGCATCGTGTCCACGGGGAGAGTCGAACTCCCACGCTCTCGCGAACGCCGCCCTCTCAGAACGGTGCGTCTACCAGTTCCGCCACGCGGACATCTGTAGGGAAGAAGGGACTCGAACCCTCACAATGTCCTGCTCCCAAAGCAGGCGGCCTGCCAATTGGCCAACTTCCCTGTGTACCCTCGGAGAGACTCGAACTCTCACGTCCTCGCGGACACCAGATCCTAAGTCTGGCGCGGCTGCCAATTTCGCCACGGGGGCATTAGGTGCGGTCGCGGGGGTCGAATCCGCCTTCCGGTAGTAACGACCCCTCCAACGGGAAACCCCGAGCGGCTGGCCCCTTTTTGAGCTTCTCAACCCGGGCCCGCGTGAAGAGCCTCCCGGACCCCGCCTACCGGGGACCGCACTGGAGGTGGGAGAGGGAATTGAACCCCCGTGGCAGGTGTTGCAGACCTGTGCCTAACCGCTCGACCATCCCACCGTTTTTCCTGAGAGCGCGCGACCAGAATCGAACTGGCATATCCGCCATGGCAAGGCGGCACACTAACCGTTGTGCTACGCACGCAATAGAGCCCCGGGCCGGCATCGAACCGACGACATCCCGCTTACAAAACAGGCGTTCTCCCAACTAAACTACCGGGGCCTCTGTGACCAATACGTCAATGAACTCTGTCGAAATGGGAACGGCCCCTTGTGGGGGCCGTTCCGGTAACGCGGTTGAATCACCAGCGTCAGCTGAACGGCCGTGCTCGTCCGGTACCGAGGGGTCGGCACGGCAGCAAGGTGATCGTTAGCATCCGCTGGTTCATCTTCGTTGTTATGTAGCGCAAGTGTAGCGCGTTACTTCTTACCCGGCACAAAATGTCCGAGGATCGCTCGCTGAACTTTCCTGCTACCGGAACGATAGCTGTCACCGAAAAGGGTGGTGCCATAAAACCCCCCAGTCTTGATGTCCTTCGACCCGACCGTCTTCAGGTCGCCGTCGACGACGACGGTGTCCCCCGCCTTGATGAGGCTTATGTCGACCAGCTCTGTGGTGTATTTGGGTCCACCCTCACCGATGAAGTCGTCGTAACTGGATATGTCGCGCATGCCGATATTTACCGTCCGGCGGCACCACGGGCGCCCGGCTTTGGTCAGGCTCGCACGATCCGTGCCCTTACGTGGTCGCGGCGGACATTCGCCAGCTTTGCGTACGCCGCCCGAGCCTCGTCACGGCCGGCCGCCTCGATGAGGAACACGGGAGACCCGGAGTATGCGCCGGCGTGGCGGCGTGAAACCTGCGCCTGCCACTTGCCGACGTGCGGCGCGAAAAAGCCGGCCGGGGTCGGCTGAGGCACGTTCATAGGGTACCTAGCGACGCTGGCCGATGCCGCCGGCGCGGGCGCATCGGGAACCGACTGATCGACGGGTGCGCTGACCTTCAGCCCGGTCACGAACAGCGCGAAGTCGCCGATCGTCGTCATGTTAACCACCTGCTCGTCAGGTATGACCACGTCCAGCACGGCCTCCACCTTCATGGTGAGCTCTACCGCGTCCAGGCTATCGAAGCCCAGCCCGACAAGCGACGAGTCGGCCGACAGCGAGTTGACGTCAACCTCTTTCATCTCAGCGACGAGGGTCACGATGGATGCGAGCACGTCAGGTCGGATCTGAGCAACGGGCTCGTCCTGCGTGCTGCGGTACCTGTAGAACCCGGCAGGATCGTGGCTGCGGTTCACCTCGCCCGCGGCGTACATGCCGTCGAGGACCCGGCTGACGTCCTCCTGGTCGCACTGGAATCCCAGCGCGCGGACGGCTTTCTTGACGTCCAGCGTCGTGGTGGAACCGCCGTCGGCGGCCTCAATGAGGTTTACCGCAGTGGTCTTTATGTTATTGTCGTTGGCCTTCTTCATGGTCGTACTGGGGTTTTCGTTGACTTACTGTTTGAGCTTATCCGTTGGTTTTTCTAGGGTACTGGTCCTCGTCCTCGTAAATTCTTCGCACGCTAAGGTACGGCAGATCGCTGAGCGAGCGCAGGGACATGGCCGGGCTCTCCGTGCCGTGCGCCGACCGCGAGCCAAGCCTTCGCCCCCCGAGGGAGTACAGCTTATAGAGGGGCGCCATCGCCTCTGCGGCGT